>Ga0134127_10001640_pt1 | contig 16521 bp, 24 predicted proteins | sample KB31753_FD_96459 | JGI IMG/M metagenome (GOLD analysis project Ga0134127, IMG submission 96459) | Terrestrial soil microbial communities with excess Nitrogen fertilizer from Kellogg Biological Station, Michigan, USA - KB3-175-3 | ecosystem: Environmental > Terrestrial > Soil > Unclassified ... | reverse complement strand
GTCGCCGCGGTTTCTGGTCAAAAAAGCTTCCACGGTCTCACGACGTTTGCGCGATCGGGAACATATCTTTTGTTCGCAGCGAGATTGCATCGCCTATGCTCCAGCCGCAGGTTATCCAGGTCGTCTGACCCTCCCGCTGCGACTGGTACCCGGTGCCCCACGGTAGGACCATCGGGTACCAGACCAGGTAGTCCCATGTTGATCGGCACCCCACACCGGGCACACCCCCTCCCATCCCGTACCAGTAGATAGTTTCGGATGCTTGCGATCCTTCGCCCACCACGGTGCACCCTACCCATCCGGGTACTGTCGCTTGCACTTGCACAGCTTGCACGAGTAGCCGCCCTCAGCGTTCGGGGAATGCTTCACCCAGGGATGGCCGCATCGCTTGCAATCACCGAGCATCATTCGTCCCCGTACCACTGCGCGTATTCGTCCAGGTCGAACACTATGGACCAGCGCACCCTACCCCCTGCCCCTGGACGTGTCCCGATGACGGCACCCCGTAGCATGGTCTCGTCATAGGGGATACGGTCGATCATGGCGCGGATAGCGTTCAGAGACGGCTGGATCGTCAACACCTTTACCTGTAGCTGCAGGTTGCCCGCTTCCACGTCGACGGGACCGTAATCCCACCCCCTGCGCGATCCTCCGAGCTTCGCTGCTACTAGTCGCTCCGCTGCGCTTCCGATCGCTTTCTGTCGACTGGTCGTCATGCCGTCACCCCGAGCTCGCGCAGAGCGATCGCGAATAGTGCGAACGCTGCGACCCATATCGCCAGTCCGACCAGTATCCACCCGATCCAATGCCAGCCCTTCATGCTTGCAACGGTCCGAATGGAGCCTTACGCCGACTCCCTGTACGTCGCTCGCTCCAACATGCCCGACATCGCCCGATGATCTTCCCGCGCTGGTAGTACCAGAACTCTTCATCTTGCGGCCACCATTCCCCGCAGCCGGCGCAGAGCCGTTCTATCCCGAGCTCCGTGACCATCGTAGGCCGCGCGTTCGGTTGCACTCCCCCTAGCACTTTCATCCCCCTACAGACCTCCGGATTTCATCGAACGTGCACCCCGCGAAACAGTGCAACAGCAGCTTGTCATCCGCTGTGATCTTCCAGGACAGAGACCGCAGTCGATCTTCATGCGCGGGACACTGGATCATGCCCGTCCTACGCGTGCGATCGAGCGGTAGGACGTCCATCAAATCTAAATGCGCACCCTTACTCACGTAGGTACTAGGTACGTATCTAGTAGTCCCTTCTCCCTGTCGTGGTAGGGGGTGCGCATTTGACTTTCGTGCACGGATAGCCTCGAGTTTCGCCCTCGCAGCATCCGCCATCCAGCCCAGGGAGTCGCCCACCTTGCGAGCGACTAGGACGATCCCACCGTACCGTCCGCGGACCGTCCAGCAGCCCAGGACACCCCATGCGGTCAGCTTGCGGAGCCAACGGCTGACGGTCTGACGATGGCACCCGATGCGCTCTGCCAGCTCCGTGAGTGACGTCTGCCGGTCGCTCGCGATGACGAGCAACGCGGCACACATGATCCGGTAGCCCTTGTCGTTCAGCCATCGCGGTCGACCCTGCAGGTCCGTGATCTTGTGCACGGTGGCATCCGGCGCGTAGCGGGTCATGGTCATGTACGCGCGGAAACCTGACGGATTGTCCTTTGACCATGCCGGTCCGAAATCGCCTTGCAGGGGGTCACGCTGCCGCGCATCCCATACACGCGCGTAATAGGCATCCAGGGTCATCGCTTCAGCCTTTCTCTAGGGTCGATCGTGCCCAGGGGGATAGGTCCGATCTCGTCAGCGGTCCAGGGACGGACAGGATCGGATAGGGGGTCGTCGGGGGTCGTCGCCAGCCGCCACCATTCGTGGCGGGCACGTAGTGCGAACGTCGGGATAGGACGTTCCTGGTACCAGAGCTCCGCTGCCCGCTGCGCAAGGAAACGTTGCTCCGTGACATCGGGGGCACTCATGCGGTACCGTGGGGCACGGCAGGCTCCATACTCTGCTACGGACCCGCACCGCTTCCCCCTACGGTGCGGGTCCCTTTTATGTCTCCGTCAGAACGGGAGGGTATCCCCGCCGGCTTGCGAGGGGTCACTAGCCGGCGGGGCGGATGACTGCGACGGTGGGAGGATATCCGTCAGCCGCGGCCACCCTTCCGCATCATGCTCCACCCGAGCGGTGCACGGCAATCCCGAAAGCTTCACGCTCTTACCGGCGGTCGGGGTCGTCCCCAACAGAGCCTTGATCCAGCGGTAGGACTTGCTCCGGCTCCCTGTCGCCGTGGAGCTGGTCCCGCTGACGGTGGAGCCGTTATCCAGCTTCACCGTCCAAATGCGGAAATCCCCTTCGAACTGGACCCCAGGACGGACCTCGATAGTGTCCAGGACGCCGGGGTACAGACCTTCCGGGATATCCTCCGCGTCGCCCCCGATCGTGATTTCCGAAACGTACTGCGCGTCGCTCATAGTCTCTTCCCCTTCATCGTTTCGCCCCATGCGTGGAGCGTGATACAGGCAAGGAACGCAACGCGCTCCATTTGCCCGACTGCGATCTCGACCTCGCGCACCCCCTCTTCCGTAACATGCAGGATGACGTACCGGTCAGGCTCCACCATCGGGTACGCGGTCGGACTGTTCGCCGGCGCGACATAGGTGGCCATGCCGTAGGCCGCGAGCTGTAACACCGCCTCGCGGTACACCCCCTTCCCCGTCTTGACGTCGGCCAGAACGGTCCGTCCGTCCCGATCGTAGGCGAGAAGATCGAACGTCCCACCGTAGCCGCCATACCCTGACGGTCCGTCCGTGGGCTCCACCACCATCGCCTCCGACAGTCGGAGCTTCCACCCTGACGCGAGCCACCAGGCCGCGTATTGCTCGATCCTGGTCCGCTCGCCATCGGGCAGCGTCTTCGGAATACCCTTCCCGTTCACTAAGTCATCCGCGAGCGCATGCACTGCCGTCCCGAGCTGCGCGGCTTCGTCGCGCTTCCAGGCCGATCGGGACGTAACGGCTTTGACGACTCCTTCATCCCCTACGGCAGCGAGCAACGCGGCCACCTTGTCAGGACCGAGCTCCAGGTAGGCTTCCGCGGTCTGCCGAGCCGCCCAGGACATCAACGGTCCTGACTTGTCCAGCATGCCCAGGATCGTCGTCACGCCGGGGTACGTCTTCCCCTGGAAGGTGTACCGATGATCCGCGCTCCGCTGGATCGCTGCCGGCGTGAACGGATGGAGCGCCGGCGCGCGTGTCTCGTCCTCGATGATGGTCATGCATTACCCCCTGCGCACGCGATAACTGCGATGGTGAAGACGTACCCGATCGCGAGGATCGTCGCAGCGTCGATGACGAGCCGCATGGTCTTCATCGTCGGACTAGCTGGACGTCGCGCCAGTGATAGGCGCAGTACCGCAGACCGCCGTACCGATGCCGTACAGGACGCGCGCAAGTCCGCGTGTAATCACATAGACCGACACCCCGAGTCTTCACCCGAACTTACCGTAACGGCGCGGCTCGATCGTCGGGTAGTCGTCCGCAAGGACGCGTACCGGACGGTCCGGGTCGGTACCTTCCCCTAGCGTGTCGATCAATGACGGGTCCGGCGGCGGTAGGACAAGCCTCTCGCGTGGTCCTGTGCGGGGTTCCCGATAGACGTGCTGACCCGGCAAACGTCGCTTGTCGAGCTTGGCGTGCACTGGGTCGTCCTCAGGCTTGTCACAGGACGTGCGATGGGGAGGCTTGTATGAACAGGGAAGCGCTCTGCGTCTGGCCTCGTCGCGTGGTCCCGCAGCGGCCTCGACATAGTCGTGGTCGATGTCATTCGGGTAGCGTTCGTGGGTCGCCTTGTCGTGCGGACACTGGTAGGCGCACCCGTCGCGTGGTCCCGCAGCGGCCTCGGACGCTTTAGCGAGGATCGGTCCCCATTCGGACGACTCGACCCACGACGCGTCAAGGACATTGGCGATGTACCAGCCATGAGCCGCCAGCACGTCACGCATTGACGGCCGTGGGTCGGCTAGTCCGGCGACCTCGATCGCCCACGCGTCGTCATACGTGGTCGGGTCGTCCGCAGCACTACACACGTTGGTACCGTCCGATCGCTGCATTCAGCGTCGCGATGGCGACGCGGTCGTTACGTTCGTAGGCTTTGACCCGCAAGGCTTGTAGCCGGCGGATTAGGTGGCGGAACGGCATGGTCTCACTCCCATACAGATCGAAGCCGCCCGGAGAGTGAGCTCCAGACGGCTTCATATGATCGGAAGGACGATGCTCACTCATCAACGGAAGCATGCGCCGGTGACAGGTAGCCTGTCAACGGTACTAGGGGACTATGTACAGCCCAGGACCTAGCAGCTCCCCGTCCTCCGGAGGATCGAACACTTCCTGTACCTGTGACGTGGGGACGTACAAGGCAGCGAACGCGCCAGACGTCACCTCCAGCAAGGGGGTCGGACTCTCACCCGTCGTGCGCGACAGGACCGCCGCGAAACGCGCGGAGCTGTCATCGCTGAAGGTTTGTTCCTTCACCTTCCGTACCAGCTCGCCGGCCAGGCTGTAGCCCGAGACCGTCGCACCCTTCGTGATTTTCATGGTCCCCGGTCTTACCGTGCGGGTAAAGATCGCCATGCCATCCGCCTCCGATCCTCCAGCCGGTCCGTGTCCCCCGATCGCTGCCCAGGGAATGTGCGGTCCGGGGCATGCCTTGCGACTCGTGAAATCGCGGTGCCCGAGTAGCCCCATATCGGGATGACGGGACCGAACGTCCACCACGAGCGCCCCGAGCGCCCGACCCTGTTCGGCGTTCGGTCCCGTTGAAGCATAGCCCTCCATCTCCAGGGTGATTACCGCGCTGTTCGGATCGCGGTCCCAGGCTCCCATGACCTCACGCCGGACCCGAGCTCCGTAGGGTGACGGACCCTCCGTGGTCCGTAGGTCGTTCGGATTGATGGACCCGGTAGCCTCCGCCTCGCGGACCATTTGGACGATGCGCCCGGTCCGTTCGATGACGTAGTGCACCGACACCCCGCGAGCGTTCGGGCGGGACAGGAAGCCCACCGTACCGCCGCCCTCCGCCATATGGACCACGAACGCGCGTACCGGCCCCCTGCGGAGCCCGTACCGGTGGTATGCCGGCACGAACGGGTAGGACACTTACGCGCCGACCTCCGTGCCCCGGCGGAGGATCGCAAGCGACAGGACGTCAACGTCAGGGGACAGACCGCCAGTCTTCGCCGCGTACACCGTGATGACGTCCAGAGCGTCCAGGTTCAGGAGTCCGGATCGCTGTTCCTGGATCGACGTCGCGCCGTCCTGGTCGATGAAGAATGACCCGACGTTGCCACCGTTCACGCGGAGCTGCACGCGGGTCCGTTCGTCAGCCTCGCCGTTGTCGGTGCGGACAACCAACCAGTATTCATACAGACCCGCACCCCCTGACGGAATGGTGATGGCATCACCCGCGAGCCAGCCGCCCGGATCGTCAACGGCAGTGTTTAGCTGGAGCTGCGCGAACGTCGTGCCCACGGATACCGTCGCTCCGCCGGCCACCCTGGTACCGCGCGGGGTGAACGTTGCATCATGGACCGCCTGCCCCCATTCGGAAGCGACGGGACCGCCGGATACTGGTCTGGTCGGATCAGGCATTACGTAACGTCCAGCCAGTCAGCAAGGATGCGCCCACGTGCCACTCCATCGTTCGGTTTCCAGGTCCCGATACCGACTCTGTTCACAGTGATGGTCTTGCTCCCTGTCGCGCTCATCGCCGTGTAGTTGACTCCATCGAAGGACAGGTACCCCGTCCAGGTATTCGTTACGCGGGTGATCCGCAGCACATAGCCCGAGTGTTCTGTCGCGTACTCCGGCGTCGTGTTCTGCCAGCTCCCGTATGTCGTCCCCGTCCAGGCATACGCTGTGAGCTCCGCGAGATAGGTGTGCAAGTCACTGTTGAACACCAGCGCCACCCCGTTACCGCTGGAGTCGACCACGGCAATACCGGGCATCTTCTGTTGTGACGCGGGGTGGAGATTACCCTCCATCCGGAAGCCGCCCACCCTAAAGTCCAGGTTCGTGTTCGCTTGCGTCTTCAGGATCGACCCGGACTTGTCGTGGTACCCGAGCTGCACATGACTGCCGTCGATCGCTTGCTCAAAGCAATCCGTCAGCGCGAACGATCCTCCCTGACTGTTCGCCGCGAAGTTTGCCAGCGACGACCCGTCAAACTCTTCGTCAGGTGGGGATGGCTTCAGGGAGCCGTACTGGATCGTGGAGCCGCCACCCCCTGACGCTGCCGTAATCGCCGCGTCAAAGTCGTCCAGGATCGTTTGGACGTCCGTGCCGGAGCTGTTGCCGTAGCCTGACGAGACGGCGGAGATCGCGGAGGCGTCGTGCGCGTCCGTCGTGTCGCCGGTGTGCGCGGACAGGTCCGCAGCCTCTAGCGGTCCATGCTCCGTCCCGCCGTCGTCCTTGTAGTACAGCTTCCCGTCACTCTTCGCGTAGGCGTACAGAAAGCCTGACGGCGGGGTCCCTGGAGCCGCCCCTTCCACGAATATGACCTTCGGGTATTCGTTGTCACTCGCGACGATCGTTGCCAACTAATCGACCTCCAGGTAAAGCGTAGCGTCCTGGTCCGCGACGAGATAGTCCCCACCCTGGTCACTTACCAGGGTGTCCTCCGCCCCTGGGCCGGTCCCGCCGTCCGTCGCGAGTTTCGGAAGGAAGAGCCAACGGCTCCGCGTATCGGTGCGAGCCTCGACCCACAGCTCCATGCCGAGCAAGCGCCCAGTTATGTCGACCTTCCCAGGGACGACGACCCCGACACGCTCCATGATCTCCAGCGACGCGAAATACTCGACCTCGTTCGCGTCCCAGCACCACACGATCCCCGGCGTCCACGTCACTCCCGGCCACGCACGGTCCGCGAGGATCGCTGCAGCCCACCCGGAAGGGTCAATGGTCCGGGTCTGTTCGCGGTCCGTATAGGGGAGTCTGCCGTACCGCGGCAGGGGGGTGGACACGAGCTCCACCACGGCGGAGCCTGTCGCGTTCAGAACGCGGACGACCGAGTAGATACCGTCTTCCGACGATGACGCTTCCAGGTCTTCCAGGTTCGTGTATGTGATCTCGCGCCCGCGGTCGATCGGGTTGCCGTAGGGTCTAGCCTGAAGCGTGCCGGCGGAGTCTTCGAACACGATCCATAGGACCTCTCTCGCCGCCTCGCGGATGACGTCCCACACCGGCACCGGGTCCGTGTCGGGACGTGTCGCAAGCGCGACGTCGGGGTACGAGTCATCCGACCCGGTTATCTGTATTCCCCCGATCGCGATGCCCGAACTCGTCACCGCGTCCATGATCCGCTCCCGCAGGGTATCGCCCAGGGTCGTCCCGTCCGGGACCTCCGCGCGATGGAGCTGCGCGATGGTGGAGCTTGCGGTGATGATGCCGCGGTAGTCCGGTGCCTTGTACTTGTACCGGATGCGGTCGATGATCGCGGTCCGGATGACGTGACCGGACACGCTGTTACTGATACGGATGGGCACCCCGGAGACAAGCTGCGGCCAGTACGGGGAGTCGCCGTTACCAGGGTCCAGGACCCGCTCCGGGTCATACGTCTCCACGTACCAGGACTGCGCGTCCTGGTCCGCTAGGATGCCGCGTTCCGGAAACGAACTCCCCCATATCACGTGCGCAGTCAGACCTTCCGGGGTGACGTCCTGCCAGCCGGCCCCGCTCCAGACCGCTTCATCCCACAGAGCGACGTCCCACCGTGGGGCAGACTCGTCGTGGACGTATATCTCCAGGATCGCGTGCCCCGGTTCCGGAGGCTCATACCCCGGATCGACCGGCGGCTCTTCCGGAAGGTCGCCGCCCTCGTACAAGCTGACGAGCTGCCCAGCCCACCAGTGCGTCAGAGCGCCGTTCGGGTCGCCGTTGACGTTGTAGCCGCCGGCGGTAGCCGCTTCGATATACGCGACCCATGACAGGGGGTGGAAGTTTGCGGACGGTCCGCCCTTCCTGTCGTGGAGCTCCACGGCTCCATCCGTGGGAGCGATCGCCTCCGTCGCGAAATCGGTCGGGGTCCGCCATATCAGGCCCAGGAGTCCCCACCCCGCGCCGGCCATAAGGACGTCCGTCGTGATCGGGTCCGATGTCTCGTTGCTGTGGGAGTCGCCCCATTCCCAGGAGTCGACCCCCGACAGCTCCGCCCAGTAGCACTGCGATCCAGGCTCTATCCCGCCAATCGTGTCGCTGTCGCCAGACTGGACCTCGCGAAGCGACAGGACGCCGGAGTCCAGGCCGGCCATCGCCACCCCGTCAGGGTGGACGGTAAAGCCGTTCGGGGTAAGGGAGATCGTCGTTTCCCGCAACGCCTGCCATATCACGATGACGTTGCCGGGGGTCGGGGTAGCGTCCAGCGTCAACGTCTGGAAGACGTCGACCTCCGTATACCCTTCCTGGACGACCGCGATGGCCATCGCTTAGGGGATGCGCCCGGTTGATCGTGCGGACTGCACGGCGCGGAGTACAGCCTGCTCCACGACCTCCGGACTCCCACCCTGGACATTCACCGTGATACCAGGGTGCGGAGCTCCCTGGGAACCGGAGATCGAGCCAGTCCGCACGGCTCCGCTGGAGCTCGCGATCAGGTTCGCCAGTCCGTGCTGGCCGGCGAATGCCAGGACGCGTTTCAGGACGTCCAGCAGTCCCAGCGCTCCGCCTGTCGCACCCTTCAGCGCGTCGTCCACTTCGTCAATCTTCCCGCCCAGGAGATCGAAGCCGTCGATACCCGCCAGCACCCACGTCAGCAAGTCCGTCAGGGGACCGTCCAGCGCATCGCCCACCCTGCCGGTGAACGTTTCGAACTTCGCTTGTAGGGTCCGCTGTTGCGTCTCCAGGTCCGCTTCCGCGCCCGTCACCGTATCCACGCGCGGAGCAAGCTTCTCCATGATCAGCTCCATCCGAGCCGTCGCAAGCTCCCCGTCCGTCAGCGTGTCCGCGAGCGGCTTGCCGGTATCGGCCATCGCGCGAGCCGCTACCTCCGCATCGGTCAGGTTTATGCCCAGGTTCTTTAGCGGCTTCTCAGACCCGCCGGCGGCTTTGGCAATGTCAGTGATGATCTCGGACGGGTCCCGGTCCGTGATCAGCGACAGTGCCAGCGCAGCTTCCGCAGCGGAGACGGCCATCGGTGCCAGCTTGTCATCCGCGATGCCGGCAGCGGTCCCGATGTCCGCGAATGTCGCCTCCAGCTCCAGGACGTCACCCTGCGAGCCGCCAAGCTCTTCCATGTGGCCGGCGGCTTCGATGATCGGGGCGGAGAGATCGCCTAGCTGTTCCTGGAGTCGGGTAGTCGCATCGCCTACCCGGTCCGCTTCCGATAGTGCCGTCTGCGCGAAATCTAGGACGGCATCGACCGCGAAAGCGCCGGCGATGATGCCCCCGGCGGTCTTCGCCGCAGACCCGATCCGACCAGACGCTTTCTCGCTCTGCGATGCGGCTTTCTGGAAGGACTTAGCGTCCCCGATGATGTTGACGCGAACGGTACTGTCAGCGCGCGCCACGACGGAGCCTCCGTGCCGGTCGGGTCATGGTCTGTCGCCGGTGCTGCGCCGCTTGCTCCCGCTCGCGGATCAGGTACCCGATCTCTCCGAAGGTAAGGCTGTAGACGTCTCCGAGACTCCATCCCCAGGCCGTCGCGATATCGAGCGCGAGACGTCGAGTACCCGTAGGCTCGCCAGCTCGCTCCAGCTCGGCCTGACGTCGAAGCTCCGCAATCCGTACACCAGCATCGCCAGGACCCGTTGCGCCGTCCTGGAGCTGACGATCTCCGAGATCGTCATGCCGGACTCCCGCTCCGCGATGATCGACTCGCCCAGGGTAATCGTCCCGATGTCGAGCGTTATCGGTTCGTCCATCGCTCTGATGTCGTCCAGCGTCAGCGTGCGCGTCACGTGTCCCCTCCATTAGTCGGGCGCTTCTGTATCGAACTGATGCACGAGCTTCTCCACCCCGCGAGCATAGCGGTCCGCTACTTCGTCCCTGCGACTGTCCAGCGCGTCATACAGGAACGGTTGCGGCTCGATGTTCCGATCGCGCCAGCCAAAGTGAATAGGTCCCGCGTAGGGGATTAGCCGCTTGCCGGCCAGTACCGCCGCGCTGGTCTTCCCCGCCGTGGTCCGGATGGAGTCCCGCAGCCTGCCCGTCAGGACGGGGACTAGAGACTCCGCCTCCCGCTCCACGATGCTCGCCGCATCTTTATGGAGCTCCCGGAGATCGCCGGCGCGATCCTCCATCCTGTCAAACGCGCGCCGAAGCTCTTTGGCCCCCTCGACCTCTACCCCGGCGCGACCTCCGCGCGCCATCCGCTACGGGGTCGTGTCAAACGTCGGATCGCCGTCCAGGGGCATGACGACCTCCGCCGTCGCGAACACGTTACCCTCGCCGCCGTACTGGATCGGCACGAGCGTTACGGTGCCCTGGACCTCCGGATTAGCCGTGGAGATCGCGGCTTCATCCTTGCGGAGCCGGAATGCCACCTGCGTACCCCGGTTCTCCCACAGGTACCAGGCCAGTCCGGGGCGGGTGCTATCCCAGTCAATGACGGCGGTAAGCCGGAGCTCCCACGTCTCCGCCTCCGCGTCAGAGTGTGACACCCCGTCCAGGGTGCGGACCGTCTGGACGTCACCAGGGACAGGGACGACCGCGGCATCCACGACGTCCAAGCTGAAATCCTCATTGTCCCCGGAAGGGTCCAGGATGAAAGTGATGGTCTTCAGGATTTGCGGATTACTCGGCATCGTTATCCCTCCGTCATAGGTCGATCGCGCGTGACGCCGAGACGTCCCGCACTAGATAGGTGGCACCCTTCCAGTCCCGCCCACCGTCGCGGGACATCGTTCCCACGATCCAGCCGGGGAGCTCGCGGAGTGTCGTCAGGACCGTTTGACAGAGCGTGTCGAGCTGTCCCGCTGCAGCAGCGGCATCCCACAGACCGCCAACGATCGACAGCCGGTAATCCGCCTGCACCGCACCGCGCATGAGCTGCGCCGGATCGCCACCGTCAAACTGCACCAGCACGTACGGCGGAGCCATCCCGCCGGGGGTCGATGTCGCCCGAGCGCCGGCGTCGGATAACGCGTCGATGATCTCCGCTCGCGCTTCCACCAGGGTAGTCACCCGATGCCGGGGTTGATCGGGTACAGGACGGTACGGCTCGCGCGCAGCGGGTCAGCACCGAGCCGCGCGACCTCCCCATCCGGGGTAATGCTCAGGACTCCGTGCGGAGCGCTCCGCATTTCGAACAGTGCCAGTGCATCCAGCATCGCCGCAGCGGTCAGAGCGGCAGTCTGTGACGTCGACGGGGTGAACGCACCATCATCCAGAGCGTGCGCGATCGCCCCCTCTATCGCGTCTTCTACCGTGTCAGCCCAGGCCGACTCAGCGGCAGACGGTGCCGATACCCCGGCTTGCACCAGGATATCGGCAGCGTCCACGTACACACCCATCGCGCCGGCCCGATCGAACGCTACGGGGTGACGTCGTAGGCTTCGATGATCGCCGCGGGAATGAACCGGGCGAATGCACCGGTACTCCAGTAGGCGACGTCCCGGCCCAAGTGCGCGACGTCCTCCGCAGCGGCTTGGAACGGACCATCTTCGAACCAGGCTCCCGCCTGCCGGTTCGAAATGATGACCTTGCCCGCCGTCACGTTCGCGTCCAGGATCAGCCGGATACCGCCCACCCCGAGATCAAGACCCGCGATGGTGAAGTTTGGACTGACGACAGTCTGCGTTGACGCGGCAGCGGCAGCTTTCGCGTACTGCGCGAATGCCGTGGAGCTCAGGAGTGCGAACTCCGCCGGCTGGCCGGTTGCGTTCTGGATCGTCACGGACGCATCGACAAGGTTCCCGATGAACTCCGCGAGATCGTGCGACGCAAGCGCTTCCGCAAAGTCGAGCGTGGCCGATCCGGACTCCAGCTCCGTCACCGCTGCGGCATCCGTCACCGCTGCCCAGGCCGCGAGCATGATTTGCGCGAACGCGTCCAGCGCGGACGGCTGGCCGTATCGAAGGACCTGGTACGAGATATCCGCCGCGCCGGCATACGTCACGAGCGCTTCGCTCGCGAGTTTGATGTCCATGGTGCCGGACGTCACCTCCGCTTTCTCCGCGGACTGCGCGCCCACGAAATCAGTCAGGGTGCCGTCAAAGTACGGCCAGTACAGGGTAAGTCCGGCGATGTCGCCCACCGGACGCGGACCGCCAAACGCGGTGATGGCGGGACGACCGTTGTTGACGATGCCGGCGATCCGCTCCGTCACCAGGTTGCCGCGTGCCAGTCCGGCATTCGCGCCGGCAGTAAAGACCACGTTATCCAGTGCGCGGGAAGCGATCAGCCTGCCCGCGTAGTTTCGCAACTCGTCACCTTTCGGTGTCTGCGCCGCGGCAGCGTACAGCTCCCCCAGGGTGGCATAGCCTGCCAACGGGTCCTGGATCGACGTGACGAGCGCACCCCGCTCCGCCATGCCGCGGACGACCTCGCCGGCAGCCTCGCTCGCGAGCTGCCACACACTGTCACGCGACAGGGGCACGGGTGCGATGGTGGCCGGCTCTGCCGGCGGAGCCGTCTGCGGCTCGATGATCTCCGGTTCCACATTACCCTCCATGCTCCGCAGCGCCACGCTGGAGCTCTGATACGCGGGGTAATACGCTCCCGCGAGCGCCGCGATCCGTCCTACCGCGGTATGCATGATCCTGTCGCGAGTCCGCTTGCTCTTCAGACTGGACAGGACAAACTCCAGGGACACCCCGTCATTGCCGGCGGGGACCGTCTCCGCGTACTCACGCGCAGCGACGGTATCCAATAGCCGCCCCTGGTAGCGGAGTCCGATGTCGTCCTCCGCGAATGACACGGACCCGACGACTCTCCCGCCGTCCTTGCCGTGCCGATCCAGGAACGGATACGGACGCTCCGATCGCTCTGCCAGAGCCGGCGCGAACGCGCCGCGTTCGAAGCCTTCCGCTAGGCCGGGGTATTCCGGCGTCCCGCCGGTCGGGGTGAGATCGCCCCAGCGGTACGCGTACCCTTCGATCGTCCTACCGTCCTGGTCCGTCTTCCCGTCACGGACCGCGACGGTCCCGCCGGTGACGTACCCGAGCTGGTCAGCCATCTTTCTTTGCGGTCCGCTGCGGCTTGTCAGCGTCCCGCCGGACCCGCTCCGCGGCCGGCAGGATCAGCTCCCCGAACGTCTCGTCATAGGCGGCTTTGTTTGCTGCGATGCGTTCCTCGATGGCGACCTTCATCGCCTTACCCTTCGCGCCGGCGTCCATGCTCTTAGCCATTGGAAATAGCCTCCATCGCTGGCGCTCGCGCGCCGTCTTCATTCAGCACCGGGTCCATCGGCATATGCAGGTCTGCGCGGACCTCTTCCACAGTCATCCACGCGCGAGCGGTGCCGCCCATACCGCCTAGTGCGATCTGGTACGCCTGCGCTTCCTCCAGGATCGTCCCGCGCGTCAGGTGACGGAGATCGAAGATGACCCGCCGCCCGAAGATCGCATCCCCTGGGAGCTCTTCCGACAGTGCATCCGACAGGGGACCCGCGTAGTCCGGCTGGAGCGTGAACCGCACCAGGTCCAGACCCGCCGCAGCGGCGTTCTGATAAATCAGGTTCCCCGCTTCCGTCTTCACGTTGACGAGATACGCGTGCACCCCAAAGTACCGCGCGATCGACGTGCCGAGCCGGGAAAGTGCCTCACTCGCGCCCTCCGCCGCAAGGTCCGCGCCCACGGTCCCAGGCTTCGCACCCTTCCCCAGCACCAACGGGTCCCCAGGGTCCGCGGAGCGGACGGACTTTATCCGAGCCTTGATGGAGTCCGCATCGTCATTCGTCAGCGCTTGATCCGTCGACACGTACCACGGCGGTACTCCACCCTTGCTCCAGAAATCAGAGCGGTACGAGTCTGCGGACCATGACGACGCGATCGACTCGCGAGCGAGCCGGATGGTATACGCCAGCTCGCGCGTCAGGGTCGGGAAATGCATCCGCGGCACCCATACCAGCCGGTCAGGGTCGATACGCTCCGCGTCCAGCCGGACCGTCGTCGCATTCTCCCATTGGACGCGCGTCGGAGCGACGGGGACCAGGGACATCGGGACGCCCTCACTGTCCCGCAGTGTCGAGCGGACCAGGTACACCCCGTTGTACAGCGCCATCGTCGCGACGCATAACTTGATCCAGGATCGCCGCGTCATCGACTGCATAGGCTTCCGGGTCAGACGCGAGTCAGGTAGCCGCTCCGTGTCGCGAAACTCTCCGACGTCCGCATCGGCCACCGCCGCCTGTAACAGCCTGACGCACGCGAACACGACGTCAACGGCCATGGACACTTGCTCTGTGACGTTGACGGAGTAGGTCGACTCGTGTCCTAGCAGACCGCCAGTATCGAAGCCATGCCGGGACGCGATCTCCGGCTCCGAGCTCGCAAGCGTTACCGCGGCGTCAGCGAGTCCCGCGAGTCTCTTGTCGCGCTTGCGCTTACCCACGCGCGGCGATCTCGTCCGCGGCTTGCGCCGACCGATCAGCCTCCCGCGACGCGATGCCGTTCGCGTGCGTGTATGCACCCTGGACCGCGGCGGTAGTAGTCTGCCGCGCGGTCCTGGTCTGGACCTCAGTGCTGAAGACGAACGACAGAGCCGCGCCCACGAAACCGGCGATGATGGCGATGGTATCGCTCGCGTTCGGTTCCGCTCGCGTCGCGTAAATAACGTACATGCCGCCGCCCACGACGATCGTCGCGATCAGGTAAGTAAAGGCAGCCCGGATGGTGTCGACCGTGGTCATGGCCTCGCGCGATACTCCACGGAGAGTCACTGTACGGCCATTCTCACGCTATGGCAATACTGTTTCTCAGAGCGTCAGAATACCTGCGAGCCCACGTCAGCCTCCGGCGGAGCAATGGCCGCCCAGGCCGCCCAGGCCGCAGCTCGCAGTGCGTCGATCTCGCCCACGCTCTCAGGGATGCTGAAATACCAGTCCTCTTCCATGCCGTGAGACGGACGCGCGTCGCGGACTTGCTGCGTCAGCAACGGATCATCGGCATGCGTCAGGCGCCCACCTATCAGCTCCGACCGGAAGAGCTGCGATGCCGCGCGTATCTCGCGCGAATGCATCGGCAGCGGCTTCACGTTCGCTTCCGCCGCCCAGGCTTCGATATGGTCCCCCGATGCTGCCGCGCGACTGAACGCGACGTCTGTTGCTTTCCATTCCTTCGCCAGCCGGCCCACCAGCTCCACCAGCTCCCGCGGTGACACGCTGGAGGTCGCACTGCGGGAAGACTCCAGCTCCCCGGCAATGCCGATCCATGCGCCGGCGTCCGTGACCAGGCCCACCGTCACCGTCGCGCGTCTCCAGGTCCCGACCGCCTCCACCCCAAGGACGACCCTGGAAGCTTCACCCGGAAGGGGCGACGTCTGCCGCTGCCAGACCCCCGGCGGGAGCCATTCATCCGTCGATGCGGACCACAGGTTCAGCGTCTCGGTCATGTACCCCGGACGGGACAAGGTATGGCGCGAGCCGGCGACGATCTCGTACGGGATGCGACCTTCCGCGACGGCGGGATTAGCCTGCTTCACCGCTAGTGCATGGTCCGGATGCTCAGGGTCCGCGAGATCGTCGTCGGCCGCGTACCACGTCATCCCGAAGCCTGCGAACGGCTCCGCTCCGTCGATAATCCGCCGGCCACGCTCCCACCATTCACGGAGTAGGACGCTGCGATCATCACCCGCCGTGGAGCTTGCGAGGATCAGACCTTGCGGCCTCGCGCGCGTCGTGGGCTCCAGAGCGCTCCAGAGATAGTGGTCTATTTGCGTCCGGACCTCATCGAAAAAGATCAAGTCATTCGACGTACCGCGGGCAGCGTTGCGGCTTTCCTTACTGCCGACGTGGTACTCGCGGTGCTGCCCGTACAGGTCGGAGCGGATGCCCAGGTACCGCGTCACCGCGAGCTCCGGACCAGCATCCGGCTCCAGGTCGATCATCACCGGTTCATAGATAAGCCTAGCCTGCCCGCGATCGTAGGCGACGCCTAGCAGGCTGACCCACGGCGGGATTTCCCGAGCTGTGAGCGCCCACCCCGCGATCATGCGCAGTAGCACGCTCTTCCCGTTCTGACGGGCCCACGAGATTAGATAGAGCCGGTGGACTAGCCGGCGGTCCTTATCGAACGCGAGCGCTCTGTCCACCGCGTCCCGCTGCGCCCGATCGAAGGTGACACCGCGCGACAGCGCGTACCGCTCGACGTCAGGTCCCCATGACCCTACCGCCGTGTCAGGGAGCTCCGTCTGCCAGCGTGGCGCGATGATCGGGGTCCGCGGTCCGTCCAGGACGACCGGACGCGTCGCCCTCCGAGATCGTACGGGAGCCGGCGTCTTCCGCCGGCGACATCGACCTTGATCCTGCGGTCTTCCGGTCAGTCCCGCCGTCATCGGGGCAGAGCGCACCATTCCGCACAGGAAGG
>Ga0134127_10001636_pt1 | contig 16558 bp, 14 predicted proteins | sample KB31753_FD_96459 | JGI IMG/M metagenome (GOLD analysis project Ga0134127, IMG submission 96459) | Terrestrial soil microbial communities with excess Nitrogen fertilizer from Kellogg Biological Station, Michigan, USA - KB3-175-3 | ecosystem: Environmental > Terrestrial > Soil > Unclassified ... | reverse complement strand
TCAAACCCGTCCAGATGGTCTATAAACAGGGAGGCTATTTGGTGTATAAGATTCCGTCTGCGCAGCCATCGAATAGCTGATTCTTTGAGTGGCCGAAGTGGAAGGACCGTTATTGTAAATCTAGCACACTCTAGATAGAGTAACGCATAATCGATTTTTCAAGCACGACCAGCATAGTTTTCTAGATAGAAAGGAGACAAACCAGTGAAGCATCTCATGACACTCACACTTGCCGCTACGGCGTTGTTTGCTGTCTTAGTCGGAACCGCTGCTGCCGAAACTCCATTTGAGGGACGGAAGAAATGCAGTAATTGTCACAAGAGCGAGGCCGATTCATGGCTCAAGACCGCCCATGCCAAAGCGGTCGACTCGCTCAAAGCCGACAGGAATAAGGAAAAGAATGCGGCAATGGTCAAAGCAAAACTTGACCCTAAGAAGGACTATACCAAGGACAAGGATTGCATCGGCTGCCATGTGACTGGATTCGGGGTAGAAGGTGGGTATGAAATTTCAGAACCGGACAAGTTCTTGATCGGTGTAGGCTGTGAATCCTGCCATGGGGCCGGTCCAGATTACCGCAAGATACACCGTAAGGCCGGCGAGGCCTTTGAAAAGTCGAAAAAGGTCACGCCGCGCGAGTCCCTCGCGGAAGCCGGACAAGAGTTTGAGTTCATTGAGAAGTGCAGCTCGTGCCACCTGAACTACGAGGGCTCTGGGTGGAAGGGGACTAAGAAACCCTACACGCCTTTCACCCCCACTGTAGACAAGAAGTATACGTTCGACTTTGAGAAGATGGTGCGTAACAACAAGGCTATGCATGAACACTTCAAGTTGGCGGGGACATTTGATGGCCCACCTACCCCGAAGTTTCATGAGGAGTTCCAAAAGGATGCCAAGCCGGCCGAGATCGGCAAGGAGGAGTAATGGCAGGGCGGTGGTCTGGTGGTGCCATACTCCTTGGGGCAGTTCTAGCGGTCGGATCGATCGTCGTCGTATTCGGTGGCGAGGCTGCTATATCCAGAACCGAGTTCTGTGTAAGCTGCCATTCAGAGACCTATCCGTATGAGGAACTGAAAAAATCCTCACACTGGGGAGCGCTCGGTGCGGATCCCGGCTGCAAGGACTGTCATGTTCCGCAGGGCTTGGCAAACTTTCATCTGGCAATATGGACACATGTGGTGGACGGACTCCCGTTCCTGATAGATGAGTTCACTGTCGACTACTCTACGATTGAAAAGTTCAACGAGCGACGGCCGGAGGCAGCCTACAGGGCGCGCATGAAGCTGAAGGGTTGGGACAGCATGACGTGCCGGGCCTGCCACAAGAATACGAAGCCCCCAGGGGCGTCGGCGAAGGCAGCGCACCAAAAGATGCAAACAGAGGGGGCAACCTGTATCGATTGCCATCAAAACCTGGTTCATAAGAAAGTGCCGGAGCATGATCTCAATGCCAGTTTGGCACAGGGAAAGATGGTGTTGAAGGAAAAGGCCAAAGACGAGTAGTAATTCACTGCAAGGCAATTCTTATCAAACAAGTGCCATCGGTGTATCATGATTGGCGGGAGGCTGCGTACAACAGCGGTTCTCCCGCCATTTTTTTGCAAACAGCCCGGTATTTTCTGTAAGTGCATGTGGCTCGTTCTGATGATTGATCTTGAAGGGGTACCCCTGTACGCGTAAAGCCACTGTAGTCGAGTAACCCATGATTTCGACTGATCACAGTCGAGTTGACGTGAGGCCGGCTACAGGTTAGATTTCCGCCGCAGGAGAATTCGCCGTCACTTCCATCGAAGGTATTCTGTGACAAGCACTGTGCTTTTTGCTTTCTCTAGGGGTCGAACATTGAACGTCAATGACAACTTCATGAAGGTTTGAGATTCAATGAGTTCGAGGTTGTTGCGCCATTTCCCAGCTATCGATGCCACCTCTGCGCATAGCAAGCGAGATTATATCATCGCGGCGGTTACGTTTGCTTCTGTAGCGGTCTGTATGGCGTTTGAAATAAGCGGGAGTGTGTGGAAGCAGTATGCCCTAGGGTGTATCGCGTTCATATGTCTGATGGGGTTTTTGCGTGGTGAGACAAGAGAGGTGAGATTGCAGGTCGCCGTGGCTGTCGCGTTTACGACAATCGGCGAATACGTAGCTTCTGTTTGTATGGGCGGCTACACCTATCGATATGAGAACGTGCCGGCCTATGTGCCGCTCGGTCACGGCATGGTGTATTTGACCTCTATTGCGCTAGCGCGTTCCGGGCTGTTTATCAAATATGCCAGAGCCATCGCCACAACTGTGATCGTGGTGTGCGGAGCATGGTCAATATGGGGAATCAGCGGGATTCCAGAGCAGGGGGATATAGGAGGGGCGGTACTCTTCTCAGTATTTTTGATCTGTCTGTTTAGAGGTCGCTCGCCGTTGGTGTACCTCGCGGCATTCTTTATTACGACTTGGCTGGAGATACTTGGCACAGCAGCCGGAGCCTGGAAGTGGGCGTTAGTAGACCCTGTGTTTGGTTTGGCCCAGGGAAACCCTCCAAGTGGGGTTGCTGTCTGGTATTGCCTTGTTGATGCGGTGGCCCTCACTGGAGGGCCACTATTATCGCGCGGCCTGAAGACTGCCAGTGGATGGCTTACATCCAGAGGCTATTATCCAGAACGAGTGGGAAGACTGTCAGATCTTTTAGGTATCCGAGGCCATGTACGTGAGGATATTCAAACGCAGATACACCGCACCTCGCAGGCCATCAGTACATCGTTAAAGAACCCCGATCTTGCCGTCGAGCCTCTCGACAAAACCTAATTCCACGCTACGCCTAGCCGGCACGTAACGTCCTGCCTGATGGTTGGGTCGCTCGACGGGAGCGGCGCCTAACGGACAGCAGCGACGCTCTTTCCCCTTATCTGATGTTCGTAATGGGCCAGGCGTAGAAAACGTCCAGCCGTCAGCGTGAAGCTATTTCATGATTTACAGCGGAACGAGCAGGGGGGGTGAAAGCCCCCCCCCCTTAATCACCCAAGGACCTAAGAGTCACTCCTGATTCTACTTGTTATCGCGCACACACCAGACAAAATTCTTGTTGATCTTAAAATCGTTGCCCACGATGCCATAGTCGAAGTTTACGTCCCATGCGCTAAACGAATAGTCTTCGTGCTCCGTCGACGTCCAATAACCATGAAACTCGACGTTGGAAAAGGGATGGCCAGTCGGGAGGGCAGGGGGAGGATATATCGTATGATCCGCCAGGGTCTCCAACTCTTTGAGTGTAGGCAAGCGCCAGTCTTTCTTGCCACCGACGGTCTTTTTCGCACAGATACCGGCGGCACTTTTCCAAACCGCCTGTGCTCTCACCGGGATGGTCTCCCATACCAACCCCGTCTCATTATCCAGCACCCCCTCATTATTCATGGCTTCTAGCACGACAAACCGTGCGCTCTGCTGACCCGTCGGTGAGTCAGCCGCTTCGGCAGGCGTGGCTCCTGAGCCCAAACCAGCCAGTGCCAGGCATCCGACAGCCAGCCCCACAGCCCCGATGCCACTCACCCATTTGCTTCTTCTGCTTTTCATGTCGACCCTCCCAGTCTAATGTTACTCTGGTGCGACCCGTACGACCGTGATGCCATGAGCACCACTGCTATTGAGGCCGCTGTGTCTTGCCATCATCCCAATCATTTCCCCGCAGATTACTACAGCCCTTTGAACAGGGCAGGATTGGTTGGACCATCTATCTTGAGCAGGCCTAGGGCGCCTTTTTCGGTGCGGAAGATTGAGTGGTCAACCGAAACAAACGTGCCGGGCATTTCGCCTTTAAATTCTGCTATGGTCGCTTCACCTGGCGGCACCAGGGTGCTTTGGATACTCTCAAGTGGCGCTTTTGCCACGTTACCGCCTGGCCACACCCGGTCTAACATCTCGCCGATGACGTGCCACGAAGAATCAAAGTTGACTCCTGCATTGCCATAAAACCATCGATCGGTCTCTCCTACTTTAGATCGTAGTGGAATTTTGACCAGCGCGGTCATATGGCCGTTATGCACGATATAAGAAGCATCCGCATCTGTCACCTTTTGATTCGAAAAAACCAGGGTATCATTCTTCACGCCATCCTTCATGTAAAATTCGCTCTGCATGACATAGAATTCTTTTTCGACAGGCTTCAGCCCACCAACCGGCTCAACTAAGATCAAGCCGTACATGCCACTCAAAAGGTGTTGTATATTGGCTGGCGCTGCAGTGGAGGACTGATAGACAAAGAGGCCTTGGTTGGTGGCCTTAAATGTTATCTGAGCTTCCTTCCCGGGCTCCGCATTGACCAGGGCTGCTCCGCCACTGGCCTTAGTGAAGTCAAGATTGTGACTCTGCTTGCTGGTGCTCTTGTTCTTCAAATGGACTTCAACCGTATCGCCCACCATGACGCGGATCATGGGCCCTGGCACCATTCCATTAATACCCCAGAACTCATAATTGTTATCGTCACTAATCGGACCGACCCACTCGGACGATTCCAGGTTAACCACGACGGTGGCGGGCTGGGTTCGTGTGATGCGAGGGGGAACATTGGGTGCCTTCGGGAGTTGGGCCTGGATGGTCTCCGCCGACACCACGCCTGCATTGATGGCAAGACACGGAGCCATGACCAATGCGCTGATCAATCCGGCATGACGTATATTATGCAACAAACTCTTGGGCATGACGCCTCCTATTATTTTGTATGACTCTGCCGGCCGTCATTCTGATCACCGCCTGCAGAGCACTTCAGACCATTGTCGATGGCCTAGTTGGCTGGATCCTCTACGCTACCTTTAGTCTACCTTCAGCAGACCAAGGGCGCCTCTGTCCTTTCGATCCTTCACTGGGTCAACCAAAGTATAGGTGCCCGCCTTGACTTTAAACTCGACCATGACAGCGCCACCTGTAGGAACCCTGGTAACCTTGACATTCTCCGCCGGTGGTGCGGTCACAGAACCCTCGGTGTACACTCTGTCGAACGGCTGTTCGAGGAGCTGGAAAGAGTCGACAAAGTTGGGTCCTGCGTTGGTTAAGAAAATTCGAACTGTGTCTCCGGCCTTGGCTCGAAGAGGATTTTTGACCAACGAGCTCGCATGGCCGTTATATACAACATGGGAGGGGCGCTCGTCTAACCCATTTTCGTACGAAAACTCCAAGGTCTCGCCCTTGCCGAAGCCCTCTTTCGTGTAAAACTCGCTTTGCATGATCTGGAATTCTTTTTCGACAGGCTTCAGCCCACCCGCCGGCTCAACTACGATCGTGCCGTACATGCCATTCGAAATGTGCTCGGGAATGGATGGTGATGCGGTGGCGCAGTGATACAAAAAGATGCCAGGAATGATCATCTTAAACTTTCCCCCGCTCTCCTGCCCTGGCTCGCTATTGAGCAGGCTAGCCCCGCCGCCTGGTCCCGTGATCGCATGGAAGTCAATATTGTGAGATTCCTTGCTGTCCTTATGGTTCTTCAAGCGGATTTCAACCGTATCGCCCACCATGACGCGGATCATGGGCCCTGGCACGCTCTTATTAAAACCCCAGAACTCATAATTGTTATCGTCGCTCAGCGGACCAACCCACTCGTTCGCTTCCAGGTTGACCACGACGTTGGCGGGCTGGGTTCGTGTGATGGGAGGGGGAACATTGGGTGCGGTCGCCAGTTGGCCTTTGATGGTCTCCGCCGACACCACGCCTGCGTTGATGGCAAGACACGGAGCCATGACCAATGCGCTGATCAATCCGGCATGACGCACATTACGCGAAAAACTCTTGGACATGACGCCTCCTTTGATTTTGGACTGCCCTGACGGTTTCTTCTCTCATACGACGTGGGACGAACCGAATGGTTTCAGCCCCGGTTCAGGGCATTGTCATTACCAGCCTGCTTAAGGTTTGTAACACGAGTGGTCGTGCGGCTTGCCCCCGTTCGAGAACTGGTTCTCAAACGCCATCACATGGAAGATCTGCTCCTCCGACAGCATACTCTTCCAGGCTTTCATCTTCGTCTTCGGGATACCTTCCGCTATTCGCCAGTACCAGAAGCTGTCGGACCAGCGGCAGATATTTTTAGGATCACGCATATCCCGCGCACCTTTTTTTACGGGTTGACCATCCTTGCCGTGGCAGCTGCCACAGTTGACCTGCGGATTAGCCTCGCCACTGTAAATCAGCGCTCCATCTTCGATAGCCTTAGGATCCGTCCACCCTCCAGCCGGCATATGTTTGTCTGCATACTCGGCTGGAACCGGAGGCAAAGGGGGCTCATCTTCAGCGAATGCCATGCTTCCTGACAGAATCAGAGCGCTCCCCAGCATCATGATCGACACACCGAAATTCCTTCCCGTCATTCCCGCCTCCTTATTTTTCTAAATGGTGAGTCTGGCCTATCGACGAGGTCCTGTCTCATGGGGCACATCGTTGTGTTCCCCTTTGGGCCACCACATCGAAGATAAACCAGTCCTGCCACACCGAAGGCAGCAGAGACCGTTTAGGCTCAACCACACGGCGGGAAAGTTGTCTACCATGGCGCCCTTTTCTCGACCTGTGGGCGGCAATTTAATATACAAATTACCTAGTGTCAAGAGGTCGCACTACCACATTTTTCTGTGGGTCATAACTACGGCCTGCATGACATATCGCATCGCGTATCGGGTCATCATATCCATGGCGAACATTTGATGGCCCCTTAGTGTCGCAACAGTCCCTTGAGCAGGTCGCGGCCCTGTTGCTTTAAGTCTTCCGGTTTCGTCGTCCCTTTCAGCAGCCCACCGACCGCTTCTTCTACTTTCTTCCGCGCCTGCTCCTGAACTTTTACTGTTAGTCCCTTCATATCTAATCCATACGAAGGCGCTTGTGCTGTTCCGGTAATCATCAGCGGAAGACTTAAACGGCCGTCTTTCATCGCGAGCTTGGAGGCGGGCGATGAATGTGCAATTTTTTGGCTTAAGTCCTCCGACAAATTGAGGTTCACGGTGAGGTTCAGCGCCTGATCGAATCCGATGGTGCCTCCTCCGGTGGCCTGAAAGTCGCGGCTATCCATGAAGAGCCGTTGGACATAGATGATCCCGTGCGCAATGGCGAGGTCAGTCTCAATCGCAGAAAACGCCGTTGCCGTAGCGTTATCGAGCGAGATACCGGCGACTTTGAGGATCGAGATGGCTTCCTGAAGTAGATTCACGCCTTCGATCTTGCCGTCTTTCACAGCCACATGTCCCGTGCCCTCTAAGGATTTTGTGAGATCCGCCATGGAGAATCCACGGCCTTGCACGCTGAAGTTGGCTCCTGCCGTTCCGCTCATCGACATGGGCATGCTTGCCAGGGCGTTGAGCGTCGGACCGAGTTGCATCCCTTGAATCGTCGTCTTTCCAGTGAAGGGTGGTGTCTCGGAGCCGGACGTGACTTTCCCCTCTGCCGTCACCTGCCCATCGAAGAGATGGAAAGAGAGCTGTTGTAACAACACGTCCTGGCCTTGTATTTCAGCGGCGATCTGGAGATTTTTCACATCAACAGGTTTCTGTAGTGGTAGGGCGACCGGCAGATTAGCCGTATTGATGATCGGCGCACTGATGTTCAGGCTGGCATTTTGTCCGACCGTTTTTCCGGTGATGGTCAAATCGGTTTTTCCCAGAGCGAGTTTGAAATTGATAGCATCGATATCCGTGGATTCTTTCAAAGGGCCAAAGATCCCATCGAGCTTCACAGGCAGGTTCAATGGTTGTACGAGCATTCCAACATGGAGGGTCGGGGATTGGCCGAGCCGAACCGACCGGAGGAGGAGTTCCATGTCCTGCACGATATATTCGACCGGCGTCCCAGATGACTGGTCCCGATAATTGAGTGTCCCGCCCGCAATAGAGACTCGATCCACGGCCAGCAATGCCAGAATTTTGAGCGGACCCTCAGTCGATGGAATGGGCGCTCGCGATGGAGTTTTAGGCAGCGCAACGCCTGTACGTCCGATGGTGGAGACGTTCAGGACACCATTCTTATTCTTGATAACTGTGATAACAGGATTACGAAGCGTGATCTCTTCGACTTCCACTTTGCCGCTGAGCAACGGCAAGAGCTTCACTCCGATGTCCAGCGAGTTGAGAGAGGCAAAAGAGCTTGAGCCGAATGCCGGGTCATCCAGCACGACCAGTTCAGTTATCCTGGCACCGATCCGGGGCCATATGGTGAGTCGAATGTCTTGTAGCTGAATCTTGCGATTGAGCGGCTCCTCGATGATGGGTTTGTATTGGTCTTGATACTTGTTCAGATCAATCAAGAAGGGAAGCGCTACGATTGCTCCGACTGCCAAGACTATTACAATGAGTAGGCCTATGACAATTTTCATCAATGCACCTCACTGTTAGCGTCTGTCAGTATAGGAAAGAGCTAGACCACAATCAATGTGACCGTGAGTCCCCGGAGACAAAGGGAGGGAGAGATCGGGGCGTTATCCAGGCGTACCCGATGACGCGGGCGGTGTTCAGGAATACGAGAGGGAGATGGTAAGAGGGTTACCCTCTTGATTTAGGCGGAGGCAGAAGGTGTAACGGTCGATACCTCATTTGAGCAGGCGCTTTCTTGCCCGTTATAGGCGCTGACCGCAAAGTAATAGGTCGTGTTAGGGTCCAGGTCTTCCACCGTGACCGATGGAGAGGTGACGTATGCGGAGCGTTCGTACTCGCAGCTACCAGATTGATTTGGTGATTGACGTCCGTAGTAAACGACATAGGCAGTAACTGAAGGGTCTTGAACCGCTTCCCATGCGAGAGACGCAGTGACTCCTACCGGCGGTGTGGAGCCCCCTCCGGTCTCTTCGCCGCCACATCCGGTCAATAAGGGCATGACGGAAAGAAGAAGGCCCGTAATGATGAAGGTCAGGCGTAGTGGTATGCCGGGGGTCTTCCTGATTCTGGCCTGTGGTGAGAAGGGTTGTTGTCCGGTCAGACCGCCCATGTGTTGCTCCAGAAAAGCGGGGTACAATTACGTTATTTGTGGGTTGGTCTACTTCTTCTGTGAAGCCTGGCAAGAAGCAGAGTACGGTCAAGGCATTGGCAAGATGTGTGCCGTAGTTGTTATTCGTAGCCATTCAATTATCGATGTAATTAAACGATATATCGGGCACTTCAGAGCACTGACATCTAGAGCCTGAAGGGAGAGCCATACAGCTGTGTTCCATTCCGTATTTATCAGGCATGGCGCCTATGAATGGGTATGAGAGTCGGATCGTAGATGTGTCTTAAGCCAGTATGGCTCAGAGAATCATCATGAAATAGTTAGATTCAGTCAAGATTGTACGAAGTGGAATTGCGGAGCCTATAGCGAGGGGTGAGGGGCCTTAAGGGCTGTATATATGAGGCTGCGCCTGGATGGTGGTTGTGAGCAGGCCGGTCTCTTCTCTGTTCCTTACGGGACAGTCCTGTCACGAAAAAACCTATACAGCAAGTAAGCATTGAGCATCATGACGATTGTGAGGACGCTGTATGTGGTAAGCGCGGTGGCCAGGTTCAATTCAATAAGCACCCTCGATAGTCCGAATGCGACAATCAAGGCATCGAAGGCCATGCAAATCCGCCTGAACGTTTCAGGGTCCATCCAACGAATAAGATAGTGTCCGAGGGGAATTCCCAGCAAGACGCTGGGGACGATATAGGGAATGATCTCCATGCTGTCGTGGCTGTAAAGCCCAATGAAGTAATAAGCAATTCCTGTCAAGACCCCTTCTCCCACTCGAATGACCCCCAGCGCAGCTCGAAAATCTTGTTTGGCATAGCCTTGATTGTTGAAAAGGAGTGCGAGGGGAGGGCCTGAGATGGTGGTAACGGAATAGAGGGTTCCAATTCCCACCCCGAAGGGTATTGCGATAGCTTTTTCGGCTTGGATGGGTTTTCTGATACCGGCTGCCTGGAGCAAAATCAACGGCAATAACATGAAGTACGTCACAAACTTCACCCAGGCCGGATGAACGAGAGAGAGAATATAGCTGCCGATCGAAACGCCGATCACGAGGCCGATCAGAATTGGCGCCACACGCCACCAAATATTCGAGATGCTCTTGCGGTTGATGAAGAGGACGTATCCATTGATCACCAATTCCACGAGCACTAATGCTGGATTGAGAATGCGATTGGTATAAAAGAGCAGCGCAACTGGAACGGTAATCGAAGAAAAGCCGTACCCCAAGGCGCCGTTGACAGTAGCCGCCACGAATGTGATGAGTACGAGCACGACAAGATCCATGGCTATCCTTTGCGATGTCCGGAGGCGAAGTCGTCGAGCGTGTAGTGGTCCAGGATGCCGGCAATGGCATCACGCACCGAACCCATCGCATGTTGAACGGGGCATTGGGCATGTTCGGCATAGGGGCAATCTCCACATTTCTGGTAGGCGGTTTTGCTCACACATCCGATGGGAGCCAGGGGACCATCCAAAATGCGAATTATTTGGCCGAGTGTAATCTCTCCCGGAGATTTAATGAGTGTGTAGCCGCCCTTCATCCCCCGGCGACTGGAGAGAATGCCGGCCCGTTTCAGTGCTAAGAGAATTTGTTCGAGAAATTCGATCGGGATATGTTGCCGAGTCGCAATCTGGTGGCGTTGTAGCGTCATCTTGCCATGCGCCAGGGTGAGTTCCAGCAGCGCACGAAGTCCGTACTCGCTTTTTTTCGATAGCTTCATAGGAATTGGTGTAACATGAGTAAGTTAATCAAGATTGATAAATGTAAAGTATCGTACTGTTTCCGTCAAGTGTCGATCTAAAGAACTTGAGCGGAGTCATTCATACGGTCCAATACTCAAAGACGGTTCATTTGGAGAAGATAATATCTTGCAACTCATTGATCCTAGAGGGGTTGTTCCTTGACAGGCTCTGCGAATTCCTGATAGCTTCTCTGCTCATTTCAGCACGCCTAAGTAAGAGTTTAGGCTTTCATAACAACGACTGGACTATTCGTGACCTTCCAGGATCTTATTCTCACATTGCATCAGTACTGGGCCAATCAAGGCTGCATTATTCATCAACCCTATGATCTGGAGATGGGGGCCGGCACTTTTCATCCAGCCACGTTCCTCAGGTCCCTTGGTCCGGAGCCTTGGCGGGCAGCCTATCCGCAGCCATGCCGACGCCCCACAGATGGGCGATACGGCGAGAATCCGAACCGCATGCAGCACTACTATCAGTATCAGGTCGTGCTGAAGCCGGCGCCGGACAACATTCAAGCGTTGTATTTGGAGAGCCTGGCTCAACTGGGGATCGACCCGAAGCAGCACGACATCCGGTTCATTCAGGACGATTGGGAGTCTCCCACGTTGGGTGCCTGGGGCCTGGGTTGGGAGGTGCGTCTCGATGGGATGGAGATCACTCAGTTCACCTACTTCCAGGAAATCGGCGGGATCGAACTGAGTCCCATTACCGTCGAACTCACATACGGAACTGAGCGCATCGCGATGTATCTGCAACAGGTAAATAACGTCTTTGATCTCGCCTGGAACGAGTCAGTCACGTACGGAGATATTCATCACGAAACCGAAGTCCAATTCTCCACCTATAATTTCGAAGAGGGCGACGTGGCCATGCTCATGGCCACGTTTCAATCGTTCGAAGGGGAATGTAAACGGCTACTGGCGAATCGCGACAAACGGTTGACGCTTCCGGCCTACGAATTCTGTATCAAATCATCGCACCTCTTCAATCTGCTCGATGCCCGCGGGGCGATCAGTGTGGCGGAGCGCACGGGATACATCGCCCGAGTCCGCGCCCTTGCCCGTCAATGTGCCGAGCGCTACATCGAAGAGCGTGCGGCGATGGGACATCCGCTGCTCAATCGCGGGATGGGGCGTGACGGAACGAAGACATCACGTATTCGTTCCAAGGCCGTGACCCGGCGCTCTTAGAACCGCGGGATGATCCATGACAAAGACTCAGAAACCTCGTCGCCTCGTTTCCTCTCCGAAGAAGGCGAGCCGACCTTCCTCAGTGACCGCTGCTGAGTTGCTGCTCGAGATCGGTGTCGAAGAGCTTCCCTACCAGTTCATCGCTCCCGCCCTGGCTGTCCTCAAAGATTCAGCTGAACAGCTATTCAATGCTCAACGTCTCGCGTTTCAATCCGTCCGTACACTGGGAACTCCACGGCGATTGACCTTGATAGTCGAGGGGCTCGCGACTCAGCAAACCTCTATGATCAAGGAAGCGATGGGGCCTTCCAAAGCGGTGGCATTCGATTCTGCAGGACAGCCGACCAGAGCGGCAACAGGATTTGCCGCAGGGCAAGGAGTTGCCGTCCAAGACCTGCAAATTCGCCGGACTCCGAAGGGGGAGTATCTCTTTGCCGTGAAGCAAGAACAGGGGCGGCCCACCGATGTGGTTCTGAAAGAACTCCTCCCGCAGCTGATCGTGAAACTCTCGTTTCCAAAAGCGATGAAGTGGAATAGTACTGGAGCGCGGTTCGCTCGGCCGGTGCGGTGGCTGGTGGCGTTGTACGGAGGGGCTACGCTTCCCATCGAAGCTGCGGGAATTACCGCCGGTAACCGAACAGAAGGCCACCGCGTCTTAGGGAGTGTGAAAGGGATTGCGGTTCGAGATGCCGAGTCCTATCTGAAGGGGCTTGAGCGTCAAGGGGTCATTCCCGATCTGGAGCGCCGTCGCCGCATGATTGAAGAGCAAATTGCGACATTGTGCAAGAAGACCGGCTTTACGTTGAATGTGGACGGAGACTTGCTGGATCAGGCGGTCTATACGACCGAATGCCCCAATGCCATTATCGGATCGTTCAAGCCTGCCTACCTGGAGGTGCCGCAAGAAATCTTGATGACCTCCATGAAAGAACATCAGGGGTTCTTCTCCTTGAGGCACAAAGAGACCGGGACGCTTGTTCCCCATTTCATCGCAGTGGCGAACAATCGAGCGAAAGATATGGGTTTGATTCGGGAAGGCAACGAGCGAGTTCTGGCTGCGCGATTGGCCGATGCAAAGTTCTTTTTCGACGAAGACCGGAAGGTCAAGCTCGAGGAACGTGTGACGAAACTTGCCGGAGTCACATTCCATCAGAAGCTCGGGACCATGCAGAAAAAGCAGCAAAGGGTCAGGAAGTTGGCCTCCTTCATCGCATCGAGCGTGCGACCTCATGACGGTCAATTGAAACAGACTTGCGAGAGAGCAGCGGATCTGTGCAAGGCCGACCTTCTCACGGGTGTGGTCGGTGAGTTTCCTGAACTGCAGGGGATCATGGGGGGCGAGTATGCGAAACATGATGGCGAATCTGAGGCGGTCAGTCAGGCCATCAGGGAGCAGTATCTGCCACGGTCGCTCGAAGGTGACTTGCCTCGGACTCTAGCTGGTCAGGTGCTGTCGTTAGCCGATAGGCTGGATTCGGTGGCGGCATTTTTCCATGTGGGTCTCGTGCCGACCGGATCGGAAGACCCCTTTGCGTTGCGCAGGAATGCCACGGCCATCGTCCGGATTATTCTTGAGGGAAACCTGCGCATGAACTTGGGGCGGTACATTGATCATGCGAGAAACCTGGTCATCGACGATGGCTTCAAGGGGGTTCCGGACTCCGAGCAGGAGGGAAGGCGCCGGATCACGGAATTCATTTTTGAGCGGGTTCGTCACTACGGCAGGATCGTCCATACGCTGCGGGATGATGTCATTGAAGCGGTGGTCAGGCCGGCCCATAATAAGGCGCTGGACCTCGTCGATCTTGTTTTGAGGATGAAGGCGCTCGAATCCGTAACGACGAAGCCGGAGTTCGATCCGTTGATCGTGGGGTTCAAGCGGGCTCACAGGCTTGTCGAGAAAGAGCAGTGGGATCGCAAGCCGGTCGACAAGGCTCGGTTCGAACATCCCGCAGAATCAGCGCTGTACCAAGCCATTGCGGAGCAACGGGAGAAAATGATATCGGCGATGACCGGCGGGGAGTATGGCCAAGCCCTAGACGCGCTGGTGCGACTGAAACCAGCGATCGACGCTTTCTTCACAGCCGTCATGGTGAATGCGGAAGATCCGATCATCCGGAGTAATCGGTTGTCGTTGCTGAAGGAAGTGGATGACTTTTTCAACTCATTCGCGGACTTTTCGCAGATTGTGGTACAAGGGAGTTAGACAGGATATGTAGCCATGGCACAACATCCCCCTATGGATGTCAAGACCACAGTGACTGGTGATGCAGAGGCACGCAAGGCGCTGGTTCGACGATTCGCCAGGTTGGTGTCTTTTGCTTTGATGATTATCTGCAACGCGATCGTACTGATCGGATTCTGGGTCAGCGGGATCAATCTCGATGAATTGGCAGCGACCCCCGATGTCTTCAACTCCAAACAGGATATTTGTCTCCGGTTCGCCTGGCAGCCTGTCGCGGGAACGGCATCCCCAATACGCATCTGCTCGGAGTGGATCAATCTATCTGATCCGTCCGGCAAGACTCACCAGCTCCAACGGGAGATCAAATTTCGGGAAGGGCCGGACGGCGGGAAGTATTATGTCGATCAGGGGGAGCATGCCGACTATCGGTTGCTCATATTGGTGCTGGTTGTCGTGGCAGTGATTGCCTTAGGGGTGCTGGCGAAATGGTATTTGGTCAGCCGGTATCGGCTGCGTCTCGAATCCGCCGCCAGCCACGGGACGTCACTGGTCCATTGAATTGAACTGAAGTCGCCGCAAAGGAGAGGAAGCGTGGCAAAGAAATACGTGTACTACTTCGGTGACGGATCGGCCGAAGGAACCTCAAATATGAAAGAACTCTTGGGTGGGAAGGGTGCCGGACTTGCGGAAATGACGAATCTTGGCATCTCTGTTCCGCCTGGCTTCACGATTTCCACCGAAGCCTGTGTCGAGTATTACAAGAATGGGAAACAGTATCCTCCCGGTATGTGGGATGCTGCATTGAAATCACTGAAGCGAGTCGAGCGGTCGATGGGCATGGGGTTCGGCGATCCCGAGCGGCCGCTGCTGGTCTCGGTTCGGTCCGGCGCTCGAGCCTCCATGCCGGGCATGATGGACACCGTCCTGAATGTCGGTCTGACGACCAAGACGGTCGAGGGGCTGGCGGCTAAAACACGCAACGATCGGTTCGCCCAGGACAGCTATCGGCGCTTTGTGTCCATGTACGGCAGCATTGTGATGGGTGTGCCGCGCGAACATTTCGAAGCGATCCTTAAGCACAAGAAAACCGAGGTGGGCGTGGCGCACGAAACCCATCTCGATGCGCGGCATCTCCGGGAATTGGTGTCCAGCTTTAAAGCGCTGATCAAGGAGGAAACGAAGAAAGAATTTCCCGATGAGCCGCTCGAACAGCTTCGCTTGGCCGTCAACGCCGTCTTTTCTTCTTGGTTCGGGGCGCGAGCCGTCACCTATCGGCGTCTCTATGGGATTCCAGACTCCTGGGGTACGGCCATCAACGTGGTGGCAATGGTATTCGGCAACATGGGGGAGACTAGTGGCACCGGCGTAGCGTTTACACGCGATCCGGCCACCGGCGATAAGAACTTTTTCGGCGAGTGTTTGATGAATGCGCAAGGCGAAGATGTCGTGGCCGGTATCAGGACTCCGCTTCCGGTGAGCGCGCTCGCGAAGAATGTGCCGGAGGCCTATAAGGAACTGGAGCACACCTACAAGAGACTCGAAAGACATTACCGGGACATGCTCGATCTGGAGTTTACGATCCAAGAAGGCAAGCTCTACATGCTGCAAACCAGGGTCGGTAAACGGACCGGAATTGCCGCCGTGAAGATTGCGGTCGACATGGTCAGAGAAGGCCTCATCTCGAAGCGGGAAGCGGTGCAGCGGATCGGACCGGAACAATTGTCGCAATATCTCTATCCGATTTTTGACATGAACGAAGAGTCAAAGTCCAATCCACTCGGCAAGGGCCTCCCAGCCGGTCCTGGCGCGGCAGCGGGCAAGATCGCTCTCACGCCCGATCGTGCCGTGACGATGAAGGCGGCCGGGACGCGCGTGGTCTTGGTCAGACAGGAAACCAGCCCGGACGACATTCATGGGATGAACGCTGCGGCAGGGTTTTTGACGGCGCGTGGCGGGATGACGTCCCACGCCGCGGTGGTCGCCCGGCAGATGGGCAAGGTCTGTGTGGCCGGTTGTGAGTCGGTCGAAGTCCTGGACGGCCAGTCCGTTCGCATCGGGGCTAAAGTGTTCCGCGAGGGAGACTATCTGTCGATCAACGGGTCGACCGGCAATGTGTACGAGGGGGATTTGCCTGTCGTTGAATCTGAAATCATTCAAGTCATCCAGGGCAAGCTGGATGCGAAGAAGTCGGACAAGTATCAGCGCTTCGCGATGATTCTGTCTTGGGCCGATCGTGTGCGGAAGCTCCGCGTCCGCGCCAATGCGGACGTGCCGGATCAGGCGAACATCGCACGAGGTTTCGGCGCGGAAGGGATTGGGCTCTGTCGCACGGAGCACATGTTCTTTGCCGAGGATCGCATCCCGATCATGCAGAAGATGATTTTGGCGAGGACGAAAGAAGAGCGGGAAAAATTTCTCGACCAACTCTTGCCGCTGCAGAAGCAGGATTTCATCGGACTCTATCGCGAAATGGCGGGCTATCCGGTCACCATTCG
>Ga0134127_10001635_pt1 | contig 16559 bp, 17 predicted proteins | sample KB31753_FD_96459 | JGI IMG/M metagenome (GOLD analysis project Ga0134127, IMG submission 96459) | Terrestrial soil microbial communities with excess Nitrogen fertilizer from Kellogg Biological Station, Michigan, USA - KB3-175-3 | ecosystem: Environmental > Terrestrial > Soil > Unclassified ... | reverse complement strand
ATCGCGGCTTTGGCGTAGCAGCCGGGACAGAACTTCTCCACCGGCTCGTACGCGTGCCGGCTGCCGCCCTGGGCGGGATCCCATTCCCATGTCCCGGTGCCGCACATGGAGCACCGGTCCGCTTTCTCCGTCGCGAAGGCCAGCATCTTGGCCTTGTCCACCGGGTCCCACATCAGGTACTCGGAGTGCGGAATGCCGTGCTCGTTGCAGAACTGAAGCTCGAAGAAGAACTCCGAGTCGGCCCTCAGCCTGCTTCGATAGGGTTTACCTCCACCCGGGAGTTGCAGAGCTCGACAGCCTTCCAGAACAGCGCGGCGACCTCGCCGCGGTTCCAGCTGTCGCTGTTCCAGACCTCGGCCCAGCCGTCCTTGTCGATCGCCGGCTCCCGGCAGACCTCGGTGAGCAGTGCCGGCGCGAACAGGTCCGTGTTGAACGAGGCGCCGCCGGCCCGCTGCTCGGTAGTGGGCGGGTACTTGGACAGCAGCAGGTCGTAGCGCCGGGCGCCGATGGATACGAAGAGGAAGGAAATCTCGGCATCCCCCGACCCCAAGGGTGCCGAGAATTCCTCCTGAGCGGGCTTCTTGCCCAACAGGTCCTTGAGGGTGGCCCGCTTCAGCTTGGCGGGCTTGCCGGACACCTTCTCCGGCTCCTCGGTCGTCTCGGTCGCTGTGGTGATTGCAGCCATGTATTTCCCCTCGGCAGTCAGCGACCCTGCGAGGGAGCATATCCATGACTACCTGGGAAAACCCGTCAGGTCCCGACGATGGCATCCTCGGCCGGCTCCCGCGGCACGGAGAACGTGACGGTGAAGGTGGCCACGGTGTTGTTGGTCATGTTCGCGTTGGTGCGGCTGATCACCCGGACCGGCCACACCTCGACGCCGTCCCCGGTGGCCGGCTTGCCGCCGTACCGGGCGATGTACACGACGCCCTTGGCCCCTCGGGGCAGCAGCTCCCACAGATCGTCGGCGGTGTCATCGCGGTAGCCGTCCATCGACGCGGTGGCTGTGGTGGTGCCGGGGATGCTGGTCTCGAACAGTGTCGAGAGGTCCGGCGTCGGCACCGCGCTGCCCTGGGCGCTGAAGTTCAGCCCAGACACCAGCGAAGTTACCTCGGTGGCCGCGCTCAGCTCGGAGACCTTCGGAGCGTCGAAGACGGCCGGCTCGGTCGGGCTGAATGCGATCCAGGTGTTCTCGTTCGGTATGAACCGGCCCATCGCCTGCTCCTGTTCCTCGGTCGTTAGAACCAGTGTCGCGGCGCTGTCATTACGCGCCGGGGACTACTGGACTGGCTGTCCGGTGTTGGGGTCGACCGGCGGCGCGTTCCGTCCGCCGGGCTCGCCCAGGACCTGGGGCTGGTCCTCGCGGACACCGCTGCCCGACTGGTCGGCCGCATTGGCATCCTGGCCGGAGGCCACCGTCCAGCCCTGCCGCTCGTAGACCTCCTGGCTGGAAGCCGGCACCTCCACGGTGTTGCCGTTGGGGTCGACCATGTTGATCGTTTCGAGTGCCATTACCGTTCCTTTCCCATCCACAGAGTGATTCCGTCCTGCTGGTGCCAGAAGGGCGGGTTGGTGACCGAGATGCGCTGTGGCGATCCCAGGTTGTCGTGGCGCACGTACTGCACCTTGTAGTCGGCGGGGCCCAGGGTGATCCGGGTGAACCGCAGGGAATCCAGCGCGCCGCGCATCTTGTCGGCCAGCCAGGATGCCTGGGACCGGGTGATGCCGAAGTACTCGACCATGTAGGGCATCCGCCAGTCGGCCTGGCTGTCGCCGATGGGGCCGTCGGCCCGATCCGCGGTCAGCTCGCCGAGCACCGCGAACGGTTCATAGCTGGACCCGGGCGCGTTGGGGTGCCCGACCCACGACGCGTCGGGCAGTTCCCCGTCGCCGACCGCGATCCCGGTGGCCTTGAGGGTGGCCAGCACCTTGTCGGTCAACGGCGCCCGGGCGATGGTGGTGCTCACGATTGGCCCTTGATCCGACCGACGACGCGATTGCGCTGCCATTCGAGGGCCCGCAGACGTTCGGCCTCGTGGGCCTGCACGATGCGCAAAGGGGAAAGCGGATACGGCGTCACCTTCGGTTTTGACTTCGGTTTGGGGACTTTACGGAGCGATCGGGCGCCGCTGCCGATCGTGGCCCCGATAGCCCCGGCGGCGAACGCGCTCGGCTTGCGGAGGTTGGTCCGGGCGGCGGCTCTCAGTTTGTCGTCGGCCTTGGAGATGCGATTGTCCACGATGCCGAATGCGTTGGTGCTCACGAGTCCTCCATCAGGGCATCGGTGCCCTTGGTGAGCACATCTTCCGCCATGTCGTCGGCGACGGTGGCCGCGGCCTGCGCGCTGTCGTCCACCCTCTTGGTGGTGCTCCGGGTGCGCGTCAGGATCGACTCCAGCCCCGGACCGGGCATGTCGGCACTGCGGAACCCGGTGGCCGCCTGGAGGCTGGCCTTGCGGGTCACCTTCTTCTTCATCGCGTCGGTGCTCTGGGCGGCGTTCTCGAGGATCCCGATCCATTCGAGCAGGCTGGTCATGGCGTCCCCACCCCCGTCCAGTACTCGGAGTAGCCCTGCAGCGTGCAGGAGAGCCTTCTGGCGTCCCCGAAGGCGCTACCGCCTTCCACCTCCACAACGCGCAGTGTGGCCTCGTTCAGCGTGTCGTCCACCCCGGCATCGCGGACCAGGATGATGTCGTCCTGGCGCGGCAGGGCGGCGCTCCACGGGATCGACACGATGACCTGGCGCATGTCGTACTCGCCGACACCGTTGGAGATGGCTCCCTGCCCGGTGACGGTGTGGAACCGGGCCTTGCCTCCGGTATCGGCCTCAGCCTGTTCGACCGGGGTGGGGAAGGCCGCCGGGGTGACGATGGGGCCGGAGTCGGGAGCGGGCTCATCGGTGGGGAACGACACCGTTACCGGTGCCCGCTGCTGCACCGGAGAGGGCGGAGGTGGTGCCAGCTGGGTGCCCGGCGCCGCCAGGGTGGTGCTGCCGTACACGACGGCCGTCACCGCTACCCCGGCGACCCGCCCGGTGGTCGGGTCCATCGCACCGCGACCGCCGCGCACGATGGTCACCAGGCCGTCCATGTGAGCCTCGGCGTACGCCCGGACCTTCTGCCGGGCGAACTCACTGATCGCATAGGGCATCAGTAGCCCACCGACCCCTCAGGGTCATCCACTCCGAGCTCGCCGAGGTAGCCGAACTCCTGGGTGCCGGCCTCGGGGTTGTCGAACATGCCGATGCCGAACTGCGGCTCGCGCACCCCCGGCAGGGCGTGCTCCCCGATCAGCACCCCGCCCACGTACGGCGCGGCGTAGCGCGCCGTCTGCCGGGCGTCGATCTTGCGCAGCTGGGTGGCCAGCGCCTGGTAGCGCGTCATGAGCTGGTCGCCGGAGTAGCTGACACCGTCGGCGCTGATGCTGATCTCGCCGACGTACTTGGCCGCGATGGCGTCGGCCGCGAAAGCCGCCACCGTGATCGGTGAGGCCTCGGGATCGTCGATGAACTCGAAGAGGTAGTTGATCTCCTCGTCGGACAGCAGCGGCGGAGTGCCGGTGTCCTGGGCCCAGAACCGCACGGCTTCCAGGGGGCTGGCCGCGGGGTCGCCGTCGTAGGCCATTACTCCCCCAGCGGCTTGGGTGGGCTGGTCAGTACGGCTTTGGATGCCCGCTTGCGTGGAGCGGTCTTGGGGAAGCCCTCACCGGTGTCGTCGGTGGCGTCGGACTCGAAGGCCTCGATACCCAGGAGGGGGTAGATCTCGCCGGCGTCCTCGGGGCAGTACTTCTGAACCGCGGCAGCGAAGTCCTTCTCGGACATCTCTTTCTCGATCAGCACGCCGCCGGTGACCAGACCCCAGGTCAGCCGCCAGAGATGGGCCTCCGGACAGGGCTCGCCAGCTTCGCGCCAGCCATCCCCGATCTGGGCCCGGCGGCGCACCTCGAAGGTCTTGATCACTGCGCTTCCTCTCCGGACACAGATCGGGCCGTGCCTCCCTGACGAAAGGCACGGCCCGACCCGTCGTCGCGGTGATCGGTCAGACGACAGCGTTCTTGAGGAACACCCCACAGTCGCGGCTGACCAGCTTCAGATCGTAGGCAGCTTCACCCTCGATCCGGTCCGCCTTGATCTTCGGGTCGTAGAAGCTGCTCATCGTCAGGCCGGACTTGTTGCCGGCGCCGTAGCCGCGCCAGTTGAACGTGTAGCCCGCGGATGGCTCCAGCAGGCTGGGCCGGCTGGGGGCGTAACCGAGCAGCGCCGACTTGGTGTCGATCGTCCAGGTGTAGGTCGCGGCTGCGTCCTGGGACTTGGCGTCGTTGATCGCGGGACCGTTGGCCTGGCTGGAGTAGGCGATGTAGAGCTTGGGGATGCCCAGGAACTCGGCCACCAGCTCTTCGGTGATGACGCCCTTCTGGGTGTACTTGATCCGGTCCAGGATCGCCGGGTGGTTCTTCAGTGCCTTCCAGACGTCCACGCCGAGCACCGCGAAGTTGATCGCCTTGGTGGTCAGCAGGCGGAAGTCGGTCAGCCAGTTGGTGGAGTTCAGCAGCGGGTCCGACGCCGTCTGGTTCCACTGGAGGAACTGGCTCCCGGTCGGCGCGGAGGCCACGCCGGTGAGCTCGGTGCCCCAGACGCCGGACTTGAAGTACTCGTTGGCCCACTGCTGGTCCTTGCCGCGCAGCAGGTGGGAGGTCACCAGCCGCGTCGCGTCGGAGTCCAGGTTCCAGTTGGAGTCCGCGTTGGCCCGCGTCTGCGCGTCGATGTCGACGTGCGCCGCATACACCTCGGCGTAGAAGTTGTCGGTCTGGTTGGACCAGCCGATTCCTGCCGACTCGGTGCCGGGGGCGCGCTTCTGCGCGTCAGCCCGTCGCCAGTCGGCCTTGGAGTACTTCCAGAACACATCCGAGCGCTTGTCCACCGGGAGCGAAGGGAACACCTTGTCCGCGATGAAGTCGCTCGTGTCCTGGAAGTAGGCGACCGACACGTTGGTCAGAGGACCGTCGATGTGGACGTCGGGACTTCCCGGGTTCATAGGCACTGGTCCGGTCCTCTCTTAGATCCGCACAAGGACGACAGCGAGCTGTCCGACCCCTGCGCCCTGGATAACGGTTCCCACCTGAGTGCCGGTGGTCCACTTGGTGCCGCGACCATCGGCGCCGGCCGCGACCGGATCACCGGCGACGAGAGCGGTGCCGGCCACCACGAGGCTGACGCCGCCGATGCAGATGGAGGCGGCCTCGCCGAGGATCTGGGGCTTGTTCTGCATCACCCCGACCGAGTCTCCAGCGGCCGCGGAGACCAGGCCGGCCTGGTGCTCACCGGTCACCTTCACGAAGTAGTACTGCTTGCCGCCGTTCGGGTCGGCCGAACCGGGCATGCCCGGCACGCCCGTCCGGATCGCCAACGAAGCGTCGGCATCCAGCGAGATTCGCCGCTGGGTCTCGTCGTAGGCCATCAGTCGCTCCTCAGCGGGTCCGCTCGGCCCGGTACGCGTCGTACGCGCCCGGGTTGTCATCGAAGAAGGCGATCAGGGCGCCGGCCTTGGACACGTCGCCCTTGGCGACCTGGCCCTCGACCAGGGCTTCGATCTCGGCCATCGGGTCCTCAGCAAGGGCCCGGCCGTCGTAACCCGCCTCGGTGTACAGCATCTCGCCAGCGGAGCTCAGGGCCTTGTGCAACACCGCGCAGTCCTCGTAGGACAGCGATTCGGTGGCCCGCATGAGCACCGGGCCGAGCTCGGTCGGGTCGACCGGGACGTTGTACTCGGCGGCCTTGGAGATGTACTCCCGCTCGAGGCGCAGATCGCGTTCGGCCTTGGCCACTTCCTCAGCGCGCTGCAGTCGGGACTCGGCCTCCTCGGCCCGCTTGGCCAACGTGCCGAGAGCCTTGCTCAGCACCGCGTTCTGGTCGTCCTGGCTGACCGCCTTGGACAACTCGTCGCGGATGCCGGCGATCACCCCGGCGTCGTAGCTGGCGCCGAAGGCCGACTTGCCGACTCCGACGAGTTCCCCGACTTCGGAGTCCTCGTAGTCGTCGTCCTCGTCCTCGTCATCGTCGTCGCCGTAGGTCACCTCATAGAGCTGACCATCTTCGCCCTCGAGGACGTCACCCTCTTCGAACTGGCTCAAGTCCAGCTCGTTGCCGTCCTGATCCGTGTAATCGGGCATGCCATCCTCCTGGTCGGCCCTCTTGGCGATCACGATGGCCGCTGATTGGTTGGCTGCTCGATCGACCAGGGAGATCTCATCGATCTCCATGTCCTTCACGATCTGTACGGCCTGCGGCATGTGTTCGCCTCCTTGGTTCTAAGTCTCGGGATACGCGCAACACGCGCGATCAGCTGTTGTCCTCGCGCTTCAGGTGGCCCTTCTTCTGCGAGCGAACAGTGCCCGCGGCGCCGCCGCCCAGGCTGCCCACGACTTGGCCGCCGATCGTCAGACCCTTGACCTTGCCCCTCGTGGCCGCCGTGGCGAGCGCGCCGGCGCCGCGGCCCGCAGCTCCACCGAGGAGGCCGCCGCCGAACTCGTTCCCGATGGCACGCAGCTTGTGACCCTTCCTGCCGGCGATCGCGCCGTGCCACGACGGCACCAGCGCCCCGGTGGCGATCCGCCCCGCGCTGGCCTTGGGTCGCGGCTCGTCGTCCGCCTTGGAAATCCGGTCGTCCTGGACGCCGAACGCTGAGTAGTTCATTTCCGAGCCCTCTCTCGATTTGGCAACGTTCTTGCGTGACCGGTACGCCCCGGTGCCGGCCAGGCCACCGGCCGCGAGCGCAGTAACTCCGGCGACCTTCCCGGCGCGGATCGCCTTCCCGGCGGCCTTGACTCCTGCAGCGCGCTCGCTGAGCGCGTGATCCATGTGCACCCCGGCCGAGTCCCGGTATTGCCGGATGTGGCTAGCCGCCTGGTCTCCGTGGGCCTTGGTTCTCGGGCTCTTCCGGTAGGCCTCGCGCATGTTCTCCGCGCGCTGCTCCAAACGTCCAACGACCCGGACGTGCGACTTCGCGTTGGTCGAATGATTGGCGGCCTGGGCGACATGGCCGACGGCGACACCGCCCGCTGTAACCGAACCCGCACCGGCTACGGCTGCGGCCGCCTTCTCCTTGTCGCCCTTGGCCTTGGAGATCCGACTGTCGTCTACGCCGAATGCTGAGATTCCCATAGCTGTAACCCTTCTCAGTACGCGTAGGAACGGCCGGACCCCTTGCGGTCCGATCGGTGGATGCCATAGGCAGCAGCGCCCAGCCCGGCCGCGCCCAGGGCCGCGCCCTTGGCCCCGCCGCTGAGGGCACGACTGGCGATGCGCGCCTTCCGGGCCACGGCATCCTGTCCGGCGGCCGATCGCAGCCTGCGCGCAGTGGCCTCGACATTCGTCTTGTTGCGGACCAACCGGATCGGATCCTTGGGGTCCAGGTTCATCCGGCGCAGAGCCTCCGAGGCCTCCGCTCGGTTGTTGGCCGCAGCCTTCGTCTTCCCCGCGGCCTTCACCTTGAGCTTCACCGACTTGCCGGCCAGCACTCCGGCGCCGGTACCGGCCGCGACCGCGCCACCCGCAGCGGCCCCTTCGTACAGATCGGCCCGCTTGTGCCGCTGACGCTCGGAGTCGAACGCCTTCTCGACGAAGAACGCCGACTTGTTCAGCTCGGCAGCGTTACGGCGCTGGCGGGCCGCCTGCACGGCCCGCAGCTCAGCAGTCTTCTTGCCCCGGTTGCGGGTTCCGGTGATGTGCCCCTCGGTAATCAGCCCGGCCCCGGCGGCCGCCAGACCCGCGCCGCCGAGTACCGCGGCCCGGCGCACGTTGGTGGTCTTGCGAGCAGCGTTGGCCAGCTTGGTGTGAGTCTCGGTCTTGTCGGCCATCCGTCCAGCGGTTCTCGCGATCTCCGGCGCGTATTGGTACCCCAGGTACCCACCGGCCAGACCGGCGCCCGCCGTCTTGTACCCGGCGTTCTTCCGCTTGTTCGCCGCCGAGGCCTTGCGCGAATGGATCTGCGACTGGGTGTCGTGATAGGCGATCTCGCCCGGGGTGTACGCCTTGCCGAACGTCTTCTTCTTGGCGCGCTCGAACACCTTCCGGTGCCGCAGGTCGTTGATGTAGCCCTCGGTCGCCAGCCCCAGCCCGGCGGCGACCAACCCGGCGCCGCCCTTGCCGGCGACCTGGTCCATCACCTTGACCTTGCGTGCGATCCGGGTCGCTCGTTCCGCCTCGCCGATCTTCTTTGCCGAGCGGGTCACCATCTCGGCGGCGTGCGGGGAAACGTCCTTGGCGCGGGTGGCCGCCAGGTAGCCGACACCAGCGGCACCCAGACCGGCCTTCTTCCGCTCCTGGGCATGTCTGGCCTTCGGGGGGTCGCCGAGCGCCTTGCCGACCTTTTCCTTCTGGTCCCTGATGCCCCGGACGGCCAGGGGGGTCAGGGCGCCCGCGGCCAGCCCCAGCCCGCCGTACTTCACCCGCTTGGCACCTACCGCCCATTTCCTGGCGGTCTTGGCGGCCGCGACATGCTCATCTCGCAGCGCCGCGTCGACCTGGTCCGACCTTCCCCGCGCGCGACTCCCCATCGCCCGGACGCTGTGCTCCATCGCCTTGTCGTGATGCTCCGCATGCAACACCCTGGCCCCACGCTCCACATGATCACCGCCATAGGCGGCAGCGGTGCCGGCAGTGCCGGCGGCGAGGAGCGCCGCATCCTGGCGACGCCGCTTCTTGTCGTCGGCCTTGGAGATGCGGTAGTCGTCAACACCGAACGCGGAAACCGTCATGGAGTCCTGGCCTTTCCAATGGAGCCCGTCGGAGCGCCAGGGCGTGCGCCCGAGGGGGCAGACGACTTGCCGGCTGGCGTCCCGGCGGGTTTGAGGGCCTTGCTCACGTCGGGCTTGATGAACAGCCGGGCCCGGTCGACCGGGGTCACCTTGTCCGATCGCTTGGCCTTGCGTGCCACCTTGGTGGCGTAGTGCCGACCCTTCGACTCGGCGCTTAGCGCCGACACCCCCTCGGTGACCGGCACCTTGTAGGTGTACTGGGTGCCCGGGTTGCTGCGCAGCTGGTAGGCCAGCCGCCGGGTCTGGGGCTGATAGCCCATCTGCGACACGGCAGAAGAGTCGACCGGCTTGAGCTTGACGCTCGGCGGGTGCAGCGCCTGGTCGGTGCGGGTCTTCAGCGAGCCCTTGATCCGGCGCACCTTCTTGCCCGCCGAGCGCTTGGCGTCGGACAGGACGTCCTTGGTGTCGTGCAGGGTCTCCTTGATGTTGTCCACCGGGCGGTCGGCCTTGAGCAGCGGGTAAACCTGCGTCCCCACCGTCTGCAGGACGTTGGGGGTGTAGTCGACGACCCGGTTGATCAGCCCGCCGTGCGCGATCATCTTCAGCTTCACCTTGTCGGCGGCGGAGCGCTTCTTCGCGTGCAGCGGCACCACCCAGGGGTCGGCCTTGGCCCGCGCCAGCGTCTTCTCCTGCCGGTGCTGGCCGCCCTCGGTCTTGAACCGCCGGTCGGCCTTGGCCAGGTGCTTGGGGCCTGCGGGCACCCACTGGGCGGACCGCTCACCGATCCGCTGGATCTTGCGCCAGTTGTTGCGGTCCTCGGCGGCGCGGTGCTGCCCCACCCCGGAAGCGCTGGCTTCGGCCAGCCCGCGGTGCTTGCCGGGCAGCAGCTTCAGTACCTTGGGCGCATCGGCCTTGGAGATTCCGGCCGGGGTGCGCACGCCGGCGCCGTGGATGGAGAACCCGGCCCGGTGGCCGGACTTGACCAGCCCCCACTGCTCGTCGTCGTTCACCTTGAACCCGACCCACCAGCCGTGCGGCAGCGAGTTGGGGGCCAGGCCCATCTTCTCCAGCTTCTCGCCGGTGACCACGAACGACTCGATCAGGTCCGCGGTGTGCAGCGGCTCGTCGGCGGCCTTGGCCACCCGGCGGTGCATGTCGCCGCCCTTGCGGGACTCCATCACGTAGCGATACGCGGCCTTCTCGGTTTCCTCGATCGGCACGATGTCGCCCTGCAGATCGATCACCTGCTCGCCGTTGATCGCCGACACGGAGGCCCAGCCGAACACCTGGCGCTTGTCGGCGTCGACCTTGGCGATCGCGCCGGTCCACGTCACCGACTTGGTCACGCTCGACGGGACCAGGATCGGCCGCTCCTGCCGGGCCTGCCGACGACGCTCCTTCTTCTGCCCGGCGGCCCTCCCGGCGCCATAGGCTCCGCCCACACCGAACGAGCCGACTCCGGCCGTCCCCAGCGCGACCCGCTTCAGGGTCTTCTTGCTGGGGATCAGGTCGTTGATCTTGGCGGTGGCCTCGGCCGCCTCCCTGGCTGCGTTACTGGCGTGCCCGGTGGCCTTCTCCGCGTTCGTCACGGTGCGCCTGACGCCGCCGATGACGCCCTTGGACAGGTCGTCGTCGTTCTTCCTGCGGCCCCCGACAGCGGCGCCGGCTATCCCGGCACCGACCAGGCCGCCCGCGATCAAGCCGGGCTTGCCCAGCTTCTTGAGCTTGGGGATGAGCCGACCCGCCTTGGGTGCGGTGCCGTCGACACCTGCCGGGGTGCCGCCGGGCTTCGGCGTCGGTGGGGTCGCATTCGGCTTGGGTGGCGAGGTCGCGCCCGGCTGGGGCGGCGGGGTCGCGCCGGGCTGCGCACGGTGCTTGCCCTGGTAGGCCTGTTGGCCACCCAGGTTGCCGGCGCCCTGGCCGGTGTTGGAGTTGAACGTCGATCCCGTCACGGGAGCGACGTTGATGGGCTCCCACGCGTGCTTGCCGGCCTTGGCGATGATGACCACGGCGGCGGACTTCTTGACGACCGGCTTGAACAGCGCGCCCGCCGCGGTCGGGGTCTTCGGCAGCGGGTTGGCCGCCGGGCGCTTGGCCCGCAGGCTGGGTAGCTTGGCCCCCACCACGTTCAGCGGCTTGAGCCGGAACGCCTTGGACACACCCTGCTGCTTGCGCTGGGCGTTGCGGTAGGCCTTGGCGTTGGCCCGCATGGCCAACGAGTCGGCGGCCAGCTCCACACCGTGCAGACCGACCCAGCCCGCCCCGGCGGCTGCGGCAGCCTGTCGCGGGTGGGCGGCGATGGTGCGCAGTACCTTGCCGGTCGGGCCCTTCGCACTAGCGACCCGCGCAGCGCGCGCGGCGGTCTTCGTGGCTGCCTTGTCGTTGATCGTCTTCAGCTTGGCGGCGGCCTTTTCCGACCCCTTGTCAGCGAACGAGTGCAGGATCTCCTTGCGGGTCGCGGACAGCGCGTGCAGACCGCCGACACCGGCCACAGCGGTGCTGCCCATGCCGATCGCGGCCAGCTTCTTCTCCCGCGCGGCCTGCTTCTTCGGATCGACCGGCCCGTCCATGTGCAGATCAGAGCCGCCGGGGCTGAACTTGGCCAACACCTCGCGGGGATCGACGTCGCCGTAGAGCGCCTTGGCGATGCCCGCGAACACCGGGTCCACGGGCGGCTGAGCGGTCTGGGTCATATCCCTAGTGTCGGGCTGGCCGCTACACGCGATCCGGTTCCACGAACACCTCGCGCAATCCGATCACGCCGTGCGGCGCGGAAGACCGATGCTCCCCCAGGGCTGAACGGTAGAGAACGCTCTTGGCCACGTACTGCCCCATCATGTTGTCGGCGCTGTCATCCTCGTGCAGGCCACTGGTGAAGGCCAGGATCTCCGGAGCGGGATCGTCCAGATCCGCATCCAGCCCCAGCTCGGACACCTTCTGGGAGAACGCCTCGCCCTCGTCCCCCAGCACGTCGGCGTTGCGCCACACGATGTGATCAGCCAGCGCGTCCAGCAGGCTCGGATCGATGTCCAGGCCGTCCTGCTTGGCGTCGAAATCGTCGGCGATCCGCTCCTTGACCTTGTCGGGCGAGGACAGGGGGAGCCCGGCGGTCTCGGCGATCCGCTCCAGCTCCCGGGGGCCCAGCTGGGACGCGGCGAACACCGGGTCTTCCATCACCTCGTCGTAGAGCGGCAGCGCATCATCCACCAGATCGTCCCAATCGGCCTCGCCGATCTCGATCCCCGACGCCAGGTCCCAAGGATCGAAGGCGTGTCGCAGCTCGATGTCATTGTCGTTGCTCAGGGCTTCGCGATTCCACTCTCGCGCCTTGGCGAAGTTGTGCCGGCTCTCCGCATCCCCGCCGGCTTTCATGTACCCGCCCAGGTCTTGCATCGGGAAGAAGAAACCCCCGCGCCCGGCGGCCTCGTCCTCCAGCGCCTCCTCGATGACCTGCTCGTCCTTCGGCCGATCCATGATCATGATCAGGGTGCGACGCTGCTGCTTCCGCTCCTTGGCCGTCGCGTTGGCATAGCGGTCCGGCTTGGCCGCGGCGTAGCGGTCGGCCCGTGCCGTTGCGTAGCGGTCGGCTCGCGCAGTTGCATACCGATCGGCCCGTGCGGTTGCATACCGGTCGGGCGTGGCCGAGGCGTATCGATCGGGTCTGGCCGCTGCGTATCGGTCCGGCACTTCTTCGGTCACGCCCGCCAAGACCTCATCCACCGCATCCTTCTCGGTGGGCTTCTCCGCGACCCGCGCAGAACGCGCGGAACGGGTCCACCGGCCGGACTCGTCCCGGGGCTCCCTGGGGTCGTAGTCCTTGGAGATTTCCTCGGTGGGCAGTTGCTGCGCCGCGGTGATCCCGTCCCTGGCCACATCCCGGGCGTAGCCCACCAGCAGGCGCTCGGTGAGCGCTCGGGCCGCCGGGGGGACGACCGCGGCGGCCGTCTTCGGGTCACCGGACAGCGCGGTGGCCAGATGGGCGTGCATCCCCCGGGAGTTCAGGCCATAGCCGACCAGGGCCCGCTGCCAGGCGACCTCGGGCGCCCAGCCCCGAGCCAGTTGGATATCCACGGCTTCGGCCAGGGCCTGGGCCGCGGTGCGGTTGATCGCCTCGATCAGCGCGCCGCCCACCGCGGTGGCCCGCATCTCGCCGTACTCCGGGGCCAGATCGGCCGCGATCAGCTTGGTGAAGGCATGCGCGTGCCAGGCGAACGCGGCCCAGGCTTGCGTCTCAATGCGACTCACCCGAGGGGTCGCCGACTCCAGGTCGCCACGCACGATGCCGAACATGGCCAGCACCGACGAGGCCAGATCGTGGTCGACGGCCGCCGTGGTCATCCCTCGATCACGCGCCGCTTGTCATCGGGATATTGAGTGTTCATGTTGCGCAGTACAGCATCCAGATCGTCCCGGTTGGCGACGAGGATCTGATCCCGCACCTCCGGCTCCTGCACCTGCGGAGGATGCTGAGCCAGCGCCATGTGGTACCGGCGGCGGAGCTGGGTGGCGCGGGAGAGCGCATTGGTGTCCCGGTCCAGCTTGCGGTAGTCCAGGACCATCGCCCCACCGCCGGCATCCCGGGCCTGGACCAACTCCTGGGCCCGCTCCAGCTGTGCCGTTCCGACCCGCCTGACCGCGTCGGCGAAATCGGCGTCCGGAGCATCGATGGGGGGCAGACCCAGGGCCTTGATGCCGGTGTGACCCTCGTACTCGGTCCGGATGCGATCGGGGTGCGGCGGCGGTCGCATCGGGTCGTAGAGCGCACCGCCGTCGGCGAACACATGGTCGAGGTCCAGCTCGTTCAGTCTCGCCATGGGCGCCTCGGGCAGCGGCTGGGCGGGCTGTACCTGTCCCCGGTTGACGAACTGGTGCGCCACCTGGGGGTTGACCGCGACCACCTTCTCCCGGCCCTGGGCCAGCCCCACCACCTGGTCGAGCAGGCTGGTCAGATCCTCCGGCGGCAGCGCCTCCAGCTGGGCCGGGGTCCGGCTGTAGAACTCCCGGAGCGCGGGGTTGGGGAACCGCGGGTCGTTGATCTCCTGCCGGATCTCGCCACCACCGAAATCGACCTGGGCCGGAACGCCCTCAGCGTTGGCTCCCAGCAGTGTCGCCTCTTTGGCGAAGTGGGTCTGGGCCTGCAGGTCGTGCATCATCGCCAGATCCGCAGCCCGCGCGACATCGGGCACGCTTGACCCGGCCTCCGTGCCACCAGCCGCGGTAGCACGGAGGTCGAGGTCGCCGGCGGCAGCCGCCGGACGCTCCTTGAACGGGAGTGGGTCGGGATGCACCCGGCGGTTCTGGTGCCGGATGGAATCGGCCCGCACCTTGCCGGTGCCGTTGATCATGTCGTCGAAGTAGCCCGCCTGGGCTTCCTGTGGCCGGTTGTGCTTGGGCATCACGTAGCCCGTGTCCTGGGCCCGCTCGTGAGTGGTGTTCTCGCCGCGGCCGGTCTCGTCGCGCCACTCGTGGTAGCGCACATCGGCGATGTAGTACGGGAACTGCTCCTTCAGCGCCAGCAGCGCGGTGTGATAGCCGCGGCCGTTGAGCCGCAGTGGCTCCAGCCGATCCTTGTTGGCCTCGTCCACCTGCGTCATGTGGGCGTTGAACCGGTCGGACTGCTTGTTGCCCATCATCTCGGCCAGCAACCTGACCTGGGCTTCCTTGGTGGGGGCGGCGGCATATTCGGCCCCGATCTGCGCCCGCATCTGGGAAAGACTTCTCAGCGGCGGTCCACCCCACCGGGCCGCCTCCTCCTTGTGGGCCAGGAATTCCTCGTTGGCCCGCCGGTCCAACACCTCGCCGACCAACTGGTCACCGCGCTGGACGTTGCCGTCCCGGGTGCGGTTTCTGCCTGCCGCCGCGGCCAGCCACTCCTGCGCAGCGTTGTCCCTCTCGACCTGGGAGAGCTGCGGGTTGCGCTTCTCCGCGGTCGCCATCTGCTGAACCAGGGTCTTGAACTGCGTCGAGTTCTCGTCGGGCTCGACCTCCAGGGCCCTGGCCCGCAGCTCGTTCATCCGGGACCGACTGATGTTGCCGCCGGCCGTCACCGACCCGTTGCGCACCGCGTCCAACAGGCTGCCGTAGCGGCCGACCATCCGGCCGGCCTTGTCGTTGAATCGGCGGCCGCCGCGCAGATTGCGGTCGAAGTCCACGGTGTAGATCCCGTTGTGGCTGATCACGGTCATCGACTTGGCCCCAGACATCAGCCCGGTGTAGATGTCCTCGGTGGTGGGGCCGCCGAAGCTACGGGTGCGGATGTACTGGCCGCCCTTGAGGCCGGTCAGGTGCTTGAGGTTGAACGGCAGGTACCAGTCGTCGGCATAGCCGGAGGACTGGTGTGCGACCTGGCCCTTGCTGTTGATGATGATCCCCTCGGACGGCGGGATCACTCCGGACTTGCGCTGCAACTCGTTCAGGTCGGGGTTGGGCAGCTGGTTGTGGAAGTAGGTCAGGACCGCGCCGCTGTCCCAGCCCTCTTCCCGCTCGATCCCCCCGATGGCCGCCTCGGTGAACTGCCGGCTGTTGGTGACCAGGGGATCGCGGCGTAGCTGATCGAGCGCGCCGATCAGCTTGGTGTCCAGCGAGCGCTCGGTGCCCCGGTAGCGATACGCGGCACGATCCGCGGCCGGCCCGATCACCTTCTGGGCCTCCGGGCCGAACTGCCCGACATGGTTGGCCACGGCCAGGGCGTACTTGAGCTTGCGCGGCGCGATGTCGCCCAGGCTGTCCTGCAACAGCCCGGTCGCGTCGGCCACCCGGTTCATGGCACGGGTGCTGCCGGAGTAGGCCTCGTTGCCCTTCAGGCCGACCCCACGGTCGTTGTACTCGCGCACGACGGACGGCGCCGCCCCGGTGGCGATGTTCGCCGCGGCCCCGCCCGCGCGGAGGGCGCCGGACGTCTGTCCGCCCAATGCGGACACCGCGTCGAACGCGGCCGAGGCGGAGGACTCGGCCTTGGGGTGCACCGACACGGCGGCAGTCTGGATCCGGTCCTCGGAGTGCAGCGCGTCGCCTACTCCCACCGCCTGGCCGTTCTTGACGTCCAGAATCTCGGTGCGCTCCTCGCCCTTCTTGTTCTGCACGTTCAGGTGCAGCACCGCGTTGAGGTCGCGGTTGCGGTACGGCGCGAGCATGTCGCGGATCTGCCCGTACGCCTGCTGGTAGTGCGCCTGGTCGGCGCCGGACAGGTGTGAGGCCTGGGGAGTGCCGTCCATCTTCTCGGCGGCCCGCGGGGCTGCCGGGGTGCGGCCGTTGTCGGTCGTGATGCGGGTGTGCTCGGTGACGAACCGCCCGCCGGCACCGCGGTGCTGCTCCTTGGCCCGCTGGCTGCGGGCCCCGGTGGAGAACGCACGGTCGTCCCAGGCCTTCGACAGTTCGGCCAGGCAGCGGATCTCGTAACTGGCATCCTCACCGGCCCGGCTCTTGGCCACCGCGGTGCGGGAGAACTGCCGGCGCAGCGCGTCGGCCCGCTTGGCGATCAGCTCGCCCGCGGCCTTATTGATCTCGGCCCCGTGCGCGATCAGGTCGTAGTGCAGCCCTTCCGCGACCAGGATCCGGCCGAAGACCAGCGCGGACTCGCTGTCCATCGCTGTCATCGCCTTGTAGACGACCTCGGCTGCGTGCCGGTTGAACCCCGGCGCGTCGGCGAACTTCGCCACCGGGGCCTTCCTCTTCTGATCCAGCGCGATGGCCACAGCCTGCTTCTCCGGTCGCCCCTCACGCCGCAGTAGCCGGATGTTGGCGCTGACGGCCTTGGCCGATCGACCAGTCTTCAGCGGCATCACTTGCCTCCCTTGGCTGCGGGCT
>Ga0134127_10001629_pt1 | contig 16579 bp, 17 predicted proteins | sample KB31753_FD_96459 | JGI IMG/M metagenome (GOLD analysis project Ga0134127, IMG submission 96459) | Terrestrial soil microbial communities with excess Nitrogen fertilizer from Kellogg Biological Station, Michigan, USA - KB3-175-3 | ecosystem: Environmental > Terrestrial > Soil > Unclassified ... | reverse complement strand
TCACGTTCGTGACAATCATGGCTATCCGCAGAAAATACATAATATGAGGAAATGGATTAACGACTTTATCAGGGTAAATCATTCCTCGGATTACTTGATGCAGACATGGGGTATCCACTATATCAGGGTAACAAAAATGTCCACAAGAAAGTTACATGGAAACAAACAGAGGTCAAACGTATATCAACTGAGGATGTCAATAGATGTTATTTACATGACGGAGATTTCTTAACACTATGACATGGGGCACAATTACATCTCCTCATACTTCAAGCAGTAGCCAGTTTGCTGGAGATTATCTTAACAAACTCTCCAAACTATTCTCAGATATTGATGTTTCACTTACACCGTATAGTTCAACCGATATTCCTCTAATTAACACACCATTCCAGATTAGATCCGGCAAACTACAACTACTCAGAAGTTCTGGTTCCAACGGCTGCATAATAGTAATCCCAGCAGTGGGTTCATTATACAATCTGAATGTTCCTCTGATTAGTGCAGATGATACATTCGCTTTACTAGGTGTCGCAAATTCTTTTACAGAAAGAATAACAGTTTCCAAGGATACTGCCGATTTATTATATCTACGACGACCCACACAGACAGTTGGCAATGGTGTCGAGTTCTGGTCTTGGATGTATGATTCTGCTAATGTTTACAAAAATTATGGACGTTTTAGATGGGAGATAAGGACTAATACACCTGGAGCCGAGAATTCAAGTGCTAAATGGTCTGTCATGAAGGCAGGCACAATTACATCAATGCTCAGTATAAACGGTGAAACAGGTCTTGTATTACTGGGGACAAACCTAAGACAGGGATTCGATGATAGTCTTGAAACAGCAGCAAGAACGTATCAGACACCAAACAACGATGCCCAATTAATCGGAGTTGTTTCCAAATCCAATACAACAGTAGACATCAATACCACAGCAGCGGAAACCGACCTGCTAAACTATTCCGTATCTGGTAATCGTATGGGAACCAACGGAGTTGTCAAATTTACGATAACCGGATATATTTTACAGAATCAGGCCACAGGAACCACATATACATTTGCAATTAAATTCGGAGGAACTACAATGTGGGCAGATGTGACCGCCTCAATATCCCAATCAGCAACAAAATTCCCATTCTTAATTGAAGGGGAAATCTATAACAAAAACGCAACTAATGCCCAGAGTTTAGCGGGTAAAATTATCATTAACGATTCAACTGCTGCAACAACAGGTATTGGTGATATATCTACTGCCGGATTATTGGTAAACAATTTTGATTCAGAGGGAGCGGATACCACAAAGGACACTACCTCTGCTCAAACTCTACAAGTAACCGTAACAATGTCTGTCAGTAACGCCAATGTAAAAACAGTAGTCAAACATAAAAGAGTAGAATTGATGACCTAGCCTAGCCTAACGATATTTTCTATTTACTAAATCCTGCTCATGCTGCCTCAACCATGAGTGGTATTCTTCCTTACTTTGTGTATATCCTTCTTCCCTGACACCGTGGTCATGATACACCTTAATGCCCTCTATTTTATCAATAGGATACTGGGAATAATTGTCATTGAAATGCCTTGTTAATTCCCATCTGCAATTTATGAATTGATAATGCGATTGAGGCTTGTATATCATGTCCCAGGGCTTATACCATAACGAGGGGTAGTCCTGATAATTGTCAAATCCTCTTTGCGGAACATACTCGGACACTGGAATACCATAGACATTCCACGACCCATGATGTTTCTTGTTTATCTTATTATCCAAGTCGGCATAGAATAACTCCCAGTTAGTTTCCTTCAGATTGACATATTCATCGCTATCTAAAATGAGGATGGCATTGACACCCAACTCCCTAATCAATAACTCGGCATCAAGATACATCATCCTCTTTTCATATTCACTTTTGAACGGAGCATCAAGTAACTTGAATCTGCTCGGTCTATCATTAACATAATCTAACAAAAACTCCCTTGAACCGTCAGTAGATAACCCATTCCCTTTTTTCTGTTCTTCCGTCATCGGCCAGTTCTTGTAAATACCATCAATGAAGACATACGATCTAAAATGGTGATTGATGGTAGAGAGTAATTTGCGTAACCCTTTCAAACTGTTATGAAAAACCGTAACCGTTGCCACTTCAATCGGTCTATTATAATACAATACTTCCCTTATCGAACAGAACATCATAAACTTTTAGAATGGTTAATTACGGAACTCTAGCCGCAAGATTTGTTAAACATCCTCAACATGCTCCCGAAGATTCCGCCGGTTATGGAACACCTAATCCTAATGCTGTATTCGTTCATGCAGGTTATGATTCTTCAATCACAGAAGGCGCAACCGCAGAACACGATGATGCACCACTATTTACAAAATATGACTTAGTAGCCTCTGGGTTAATGGGACTCAACTACACCTGGGGCCTTACATTCAGACCACTTCCTTCCGACTTGACGTTATTATCTTGGGGAATCAACCTGCCCAACGGCGCAGGGACACTTGATGTATCCAAGACTTTACTTTATTCACAAAAGATAGGTAGTGCTCAATCCGAGAAATTCAAGAAATGGATTGGAATGCTTCCTCTATCAACATCATTAGAGGTTCAAAGAACCGGAGCCGTTATCACCATGAACGGCAGATGTTCTAACATCACCGATTGGACTACAACTCACGGACTGACATCACCAACATTCGCTTCTGAACCAAACTTTGTTGCTAATCCTCCTGTAACCGGAATTACATCTGGAGCCAATCCACTTACAGTGGCAGGAACCAACTTTGACACACCAAGGTTTAGGATGGATGTAAACTGGACTATTGCTGAGATTAGGCCTAACGGAATAGTATCAGTTCAAGAACTGGGAGCATCCGCAAGAAGAACCACACTAGAATTTGTAACATGGACTAAAGGAGATTCACCACTTGCCGACTTGAACTCCTATACACCTGTAACCATCTCATACAAGGTGACGGGCTCATACACATTGACATTCTCAAACTGCTACAAAATAAGTTATGATAAGACCGATGCACCAGGTGGCGAATTCACAACCGAAAGAGTTGGATTCATCGCACTGACAGTGGCAGGCGCATAAAATAAAAACAAAACACAATACGTTTTATATGTAGGAAAAAAAGGCGAATCAATCGCCTTAAATATTCCCATTTTTAGTATCACATTATGTCGGAACAAGACAACAATAAAGACAAGAAGAAACAACAAAGCGAAACCATCGACGCGGGTGAATCAAATATTTTTCCAGTTGCCGATGCTTTAGTAATCAAACCACAATCAAACAGGGATCTCAGCATTCCATCTCCCCAGGCCTCATATACGGAATATAAGGCAAGTGAAGAAACACAATCAATAGCCTTCACTTCTAAGAAAAGAGAATATCTGAAAGGAATCGCACGTCATGATAAGTTCGTAGTATTCCTTGACACCAATACCCCAGAACAATACAAAAAGAATCCGGTATTGGATCCAAAGTATGCCAAACAGGTTATTCTGGTATTCAGGTCTGATATCTCAAACAGACAGTATGAGGAATTTAGCAGACGTAGGGCTGAGGTTCAGGATATGGAACGTTCATCCTATGGTAGTATAGTGGACTTTAAGGAAATGGGAGTAAGGCCACCAGAAGATTTCACCACAGTAAGGATGAATAGATTTGCAAGAGAAAAGGAACTGTATGATATTGGCCTACGTATATTCTTCAAGATGAAAGAAAATGAATCCGCTATTGCTGCAACCATTCCAGAAGGACTAATAGACCTTATGGAAATGCGATCAACACGGGATTTAATTGATGCAATGGACATCCGTTTAAACTTGGGTATCCAAGAATCAGTCTCAACTTCCACAGATATTTTGTCAACCAAGAAGAATATGTCAACTTCAATTACCTAGAACTGAAGATACTGAATGCGTGGATAGTTTACAAATCCGTAGGGGATAAGGAATGGTTCAATGAGGAAACAGGTGAAGTAATGGTGGATATACGGGCAGGTGTCATTGGTTGCGAACATATGTTCAACGAACAGAGAGGCAAAAGTAGCACACATGATTCTATAATGGAGAGGGCGAGAAAGAATCCAGAGGAGTTCCTGAAATCAGTTCAGGCGCAAAAAGAACAATAAATGTTCGCACAAATCAGATTCGGAAACATAGGCCAGTTTAAGAACAGATACCTAGCCAACGGTAGGGCTTTCAAACCGTCTATACAGGAAGCGATGGTTGAAACCCTCAACGATACGGTAAACGTAACAAAAGAGGTAACACCAGTAGACACGGGTTACATGAAAGGCCATATCTACGGGATAATAGTATCTCAAACTTCATGCAAATTAGTATCCGAAGCACCATATTCCTATTTTGTTAATTTCGGTCATTTCACAAGGTCTGGTTCTTTTGTAGAGGCGCAACCATTTTTCTCAATAGGTATGAATCATTTTGCGGAGAATATTACACGTAATGTTATTGAAAAATTATTGATAGCGGGGTTTAAGATAATCTAATGGCGTTCGACGAAGGAGGGCAGATGGGTCTTTCCTTTGGTTTTGCTTATGATAATTCAGGGGCAGTTGTAGAAAGGGCGATAGCCGATGTTGCAGCAGCAACGGATAGATTAACCATATCAGAACAGGGATTAACAAGACAGTTCCAGCAGGGCCAATCGGCATCAATTTCTTCTGCCAATAATATGCGGACTTATACTCAAGCATTACAACAGGCATCTCAGACCGAACAACAATTTGTGCAAACCTCACAACAATCAATATCGATACTCAATGGCGCTGGGACGGAAGCAAACAAGGGTGCTCAGGCATATGCACAGTATACAGGGTCGTTAGCAAATGCTGGAAACGAACTGAAGAAATTTGGCAATGGTCTTAATGAACAAAATACCATACAGGGAAACCTGGCGGGAACAACCCAAACAACATTTGAGAAAGTCCAGCAATTAGGACAGGGATTCGGACAGGCAGCAAGTTCTATTACAGGACTTATCTTTTCTGCCCACTCTTTAAACAGGGCTCAATTTTTGTTACATAGAACAGAAACACAATTAGAAGCAGCAAGAAACAGGCTCGACGACCAGACTCGTAAGTTGTCAAAGACTACGGCACAATACGGCGCAGACTCCGAACAAGTGGCAGCAGTTTTAGCGGATATGCAAGTATCGCAACAAAAGTTTTCTGATTTGGAGGAACGTGCAGGACTTGTGCATGAAAGTTACGATTTACAGTTGGTTTCGTTTGCCACGACAACAGGACCGCTAGTCATATCAACTATTTCCAGTATATCCCAGGGCATTACCTCGATGACTGAAGTTTTTGGTGTCAGTATGACCTCGGTTACGGGGTTCATCCGTTCTTGGGGACCGTTAATCGGACTGGGTGCGGGTATAGGCGTTTTTGCATTGGGCGTTGTGGATGCATTAATGAAAATCAAACAGGCAAACGACGATATGGCAAATGCTATCAAGAAATCTGATTGGGATGCTGTATTAAAGGCAAAATTAGAAGGGCTTAAAACTGAAACAGAAAACCCCTTCGCTATCATAGTTAAAGCAGTAGAGTCCTCCTTTGGGAACACGGAAGGAGGTAAATCTGGTTTCCAACTTCTCGATATAAAAGATAAGGAGAAAGACTTTGTTCAACAACTAATCAATTTTAGAGATGCAGTAAACGACCAAATGAAAAGTCCTGAATGGTCTGAAGCGTTTGATCTGCCACCAAGTCTAACGTCAGACATAAAAGCCGATTATGCCCGGATAAATGAGATAATAAACGGGTCGGCCAAAAACATAGGAAACGGTATTGCGTTAGATCCAACATATAAAGCGAATTTATTGAAAGAAATTGATAATCTGTTCAAAGACATTAACACAAAAGTTGCTGAACTTTCAGCAGAACGTCAAAGGGTAACACTGTCGGGAACAACCGCAGAACGAATGGCATGGCTTGGTATTCCGACAGACAAGGAGTGGTCTACATTCGAACAGGATTATCAAGGTCATTTAACTAATGCCGAGGTTATTGCCACATCCTTTCTCAAAAGACGTGAACAGGACAATAGTTTATCATGGGATACATATATTGCCAAGGTATCGGGCGCGACACAGGAAGAAATAGCATTAGCCAAAGAAACTGTGGATAAAGTAATCGCGGCCAATAAAGAAAAAGGGGATGCGTTAGTTGCCGTTAATGACGTAATAGATGCCTCAAATAAAAATACACATAGCACTGAGACTGGACTGATGAATGAGACGATTGCAAAGATAAAGGAGGTGTCGAGTTGGTCAGACAACTACGCCCAAACATTACAAAGGCAAGTAACTCATTGGGAAGATGTTAATCATTTAGGAATATCGTATAATCAAACATTACAACAACAGGCATACGAGTTGGGTGCTACAAACGAGCAACTTAATGAATACACAATAACGTCAAGCATGTCAGCGTCAAAGATAGACATAATGAATAACAAATTACTGGGGCTCACTTTGGAACTGGCGCACCAAAGAAATGAACTGAACTTGACGACAGATGTTTGGAAATTCCAGAATCAAGGTATGATAGACGGAACCGTTGCAGCAGGTAAGTTCCTTACAGGCCTGATACAAAACAAAGCACAGGCAAACGCCTTTAGAACAGAACTGGCACTACTGCGACCTGAATTAGGCGCAATCCAAACACAGTATGGTCTAACAAATGAGGAGATAATGAAATTTGCCACATTGCAAAACGAAGGCGGGGATGCTGCTGGTTACTTGGCCGATATAGTCAAAGACAGACTGACTACCGCGTTAAATAAATCCAATGAGGCTGCCCAGATTCATAATAAAACGTTTGAGGAGATGCACTCAACCTTTATGGAATTGGTAGACCTTGTTGGTGAAGGTGGGAAGGAATGGAGTAAGGCATGGAAAGAGTTGGATAAATCATTCATTCCTAAAGGTGAAAAGAGTTTTGTAAAGAAGTTTCTTGAAGACTACGATAAACTTAAAGACGAATCATCTAACATGAACAAGACAATATCATTAATGGAACAACTCCGTGATTCGGGCTTCTTCAAAGAGGGAATAGGTGAATCATGGATCAAGAGACTAAAGAAGGATATCAATGAAATGCAAGAAACGGCAGAAAAACTGTCCCCTGATGGTAAAGACGGCCCTATATCGATATTGTTTACTACCCTGAAGAACTTTGTTGGCGAGAGTTTAAACTCAGGCAACTTTGACCTGATAACGAAATTCTTGGAATCCGTCAACAAACAAGTGGAGGAAGGAACTTTGGCGGGAGATATTAATGCCGTTTCAACGGCATTAAGTAACCTGATGTTACTTACGGCAAAACCAGGAGAAACGGGAAGTCCTGAACAAGGAGCATTGGAAGATTTCGACGAAGCCGCTAGAGTGTCCAAGGAAATGGGAATAGGTGTGCTTCCTGACCAATTAGGAGCAATCTCCACAGCCATAACAGAAAAAGGCGGAGTAACAGATTCAGTAAGTCAGGCAATAGATGCGCTAACTGGAACTAACGGTTTAACTGTTGCCTCACAAGATGCGCAAACAGGACTAGCCAACTTGGCAATTCAGGGTTCAAATTCGATGGCAATACTGGCTAAAAATGTAGCAACGCAGGTAGCCTTTATGAGCAAACTGCTTCTTGGTCTAAGATTACTTATGGGAGCGGGTGGAAGCGGTGGAGGAAAAGGCGGATTGAAAAACGTGGATGATGTTCCAGGGGATACGGGCAACGCGTTCCCTTGGACTAACAAGGACATAAACCTGTTACCAATATCGCTTGGTGGCAATAACAAGAAGAAAGGTGTCGATGGTTCACTAGGCAGTGTATTTGATTCGATAAGTAAAGGGGCACAGGCAGCGCAAACAGCGTTAGCCAACCTAGCCAAACAGGGAACGAACTCAATGTCGATATTAGAAAAGGGGGTAGCAATACATACAAAATCGCTTGATACTTTTCTGGGAAAAACAATTCCCGTTGCTTCTCAACATTCACAAACATCTCTAGCAAACCTATCCAATGAGGGTGTAAAATCATTAAACGCATTGGCTCATGCCTCAAGCATTGATGCTAATGGAATGAAAAAGAATTTCAGTGTAGGGGAGGTTGCTGCTCAACATCTACAGACAGGAATAGCAAATCTATCAAACGAAGGAGTAAAGTCGTTAAAGGCGTTAGCACATGCTTCCAGCACTCAAATGAATGGCTTCGTCAATAACATAGAGAAAGGAGTGGACGCGGTTAAAGATTTGAAGAATGCCATAAGTTCCTTGAAGAGTAAAACCGTCACCGTCAGTGTCAAGGTATCGGGAGGAACCTCAAGTAGTGGTGGCAGTAATGCAAAAGGTGGAGTATATAGTTTCGATACTGGTGGCATAGTTTCTGCCGATACAGGAAGAATAAACACTGTAACAGAACCGACATTATTCATCTACGGAGATAATCCTGGCAACCATGAAACGTTGGCATTCATTCCGCATAACGACCCCGTTCCTACATTAAGGAAACTTGCCAAGATGTTTGGAGATAAAGGACGTGGTGCTATAAGAGGCGGAGGAGGCGGAGGCGACGATGATAGAGGTAATGATAGGGGTGGCGTAGAGGTAATCAATCTACATATGGATGGAGAGAAATTAATGACATGGATTCGCAGGAAGATAGGGAGAGATAGGCAGGGACGTTAAACTGGCAGCACCTTCTATCAACGACAAAACAGCGGATGCAAGTTACAAAGAATATTTCAAATTCAAATTAAAGATAAGGGACAGGCAGGGCAATCTATTACACGAATTAGACCAATTCGAGGACATTGGATATAACGAAGGATTAAACCTGTTTAGACTCTCATGCACAACAGGATCTCTACAAACAGGATTATTTGATTTAGGCTTCTATGATAACGAAAGAATAATTGATATGTCGCAGGTCGGCCTCGGCAATATAGTAGAGATAGAAGGCTCGAAAAGACAGGATACCATGAAAAGGATATTCTATGGTTTTTGCAGGGAGATTGAACCAACAAGGCCGGGCGGTGACATACTCAGATGGCGAATGTCGGGGTTTGGGTCTGCAATCATATTAAGAGAAATCCTGATGAATGTTGAAAGGAAGGCAAGGCTTTTTGATATATCCAATCTGGGAGTAAACCCAAGAGATCCAGCGACTCAGGCAAACAATCTTCTAACGGATATTATGTCAAATCCGGACTTTATGATTCAGGGTTCTACCGCCCTCAAGGATTTAATTGGTTGCACCCTTGACGGAATAGACCCGCAGGCAATAGATACAGTTCCGTTCTTAGATGCGGTAAACGGATATTCTGATTCCATTATTAGAACGGTTGCCGATACGGTAGGGATGAATTACGGTATAACACCTGATAACGTCTTTTACTTGAGGTATCCTAATTCAGTCCATTCCGGTGTTACCGTAAAAGTATTGCAGATAGGCGAGGCTTATAATAATCTGGATTACGCCTTTAACACCGCTTATGTCATAGGGCAATACACCGCACCAATATCAATAAAAGTTGAGGATGGATTCGGAAATATTGTCAGGTCTACTGCCCTCAACAACAGGGATTTCATTGGTGGTTCATCAAATGGAGATGGATTCAAATCTCTTGCCACACAGGCATTAGGGCAGAGATTTCTTCCAGATTCATCGGGATTCTTTGGACTAGCATTCCTTCTTTCAAAGATTGGTGACCCGCAATCACCCATGAACAGACTCAATGGAGCCATACTTGAAGAATCCACCGATGAGATAAAACCGTCTAACGTAAAGATAGCGACATTCCATATTGCCCTTGAAGATATACCCGATACCACTCCTATACCCGTAGAAAATCTGGATTTTAAACTAATCAATCCTAACTTTGACCCACTCAAGCCATGCTGGGCTGTCCTCTATGTGACCAATAGTTTTGAATGGACGGAAGAAAGTTGCCCCAGATGGCATCATAACAACGACTTTGTTACACCGGGACAGTATTCGGCTGTAGCCACGGGAACATCAAGGGCGACATCAGACCCACCATGGCAGATATTCCCGTCAGGTCCTACGTTTGCGTATTCATCATTTCAGATACTAAGACATGAAGTGGTTGCCAGTGACCCCTTCTCCGTAGACAAATATGGCCCTATCATGATAGACGTTCCCAATACTTTCATTGACGATACTTACACTATGAACAAATATCTCAATACGCAGTTATCCATTGCATCCGTTCCTCAAATTAGATACTCACCAATGCAGGTAAGGATTCCAAACAATATGACATTCCAAGAGAATACCGGAATATCATTTTTGGATGAAAAGATTGGCGCAAATAACTTCGTTAATAGACAAGCAGAGATTCAGCAAGTATCATGGAACTGGGATGCTTATACACATGGAAGGCCGGGTATCAAGACCTGCGAACTAACCTTTTTGGGATATTACGATTGGCTTGTGGAGAGTGAACCATTAACAATATGTCAGAATTTACAATGAATAATAACAGTAGTAGAAGGGGAAGGCCGTTACGGATATCAAACAGTAATCCGACAAACGACCCAAAGAAAAAAGAGGAGATACAGTATACAGACGTATCCTTCCTATCATTATGGGATGCAAAAGACCAACCAATGATGGATTCAATGTTCCATAACAAGATAAGAATCCTAAACAAGAAATTCAATGAGTTACGATACAAAGAATTAAGACTATACCTGCAAAACATGAGGACACAAAAATATCCTAACATACATGATATTCCAGGAATCCAAAAGATATGGGAACAGAAAGCAGAATACCATGAGATTAGATGGTCGATAATCGAATCACTGGAAAACATAATTACAAGAAATTACAATGACCAGACACCACAATTTTACACTGAACCACAGGAATCGGTAAAGCAAGAAGACCTTGTTACCAATTATGGGATGATGAGATTTGCAGCATTAATCTGTAATGAATCCAATACTTATTTCACACAAATAGCCGCGGGTGCTTCACTCATTCCTGCGGGAATAGGACAGACGGCGTTATTTGATGAGAAGGCAAGAGTAGCCGTAGACCTTAACGGATGGATGACGGCAAAAGGCAGACTGTTAAGAGGCGGTGCGGAGTTTCCAAAGACATTCCCAGGTTTCGTATGTTCTGAATCCGCCATTATGGATCATGCCTCGGCAGGTGGCGCGGGATGGAGGACTGTTTATCCTGCCGATAAAATAGTAGAACATATCCAGGGAGAAACGTATCTTGTAATCTCACATACCGTAGACCAGGGGAGTGTTGGCCTCTAAGTGTCAATTCGTTCCGCAAGGGAACATTCTTCAGACCCACTATCTCCCGTAATCAATAGATACAATGAAGAACTCATACAACTAAGGCAACAGGCAACCACTATTACAGACCCGGATTCAAAAAGAATACATATTGATTCCCGTTCCCGTCTGAAATGGTATGACTGTTTTAATCAACAGCAAGTAGACCTAGTTTCAAAACTATTCAAGTATCCATTAGAACCCGATTACAACGACCTGACAATATGGAACAGGTTTGACCATACGGGAAGTATCAGTAAAGATAGATCGTTATTTGATAACCATATGTATCTGGTTGGAAATCCCAGGGCAGTTGAAGGTTTGGACTATGGACTATTTGGTGGCACTGTTGCATTACAATTTGATGGTGAGAACGACTACGGTTACATTCCCGAAGGGTCAAACGGTGCGGGTAGAATAACCGACCTTGCATCAGGATTCTCAGTATGTGCCGTAATCTATCCTCAACAATTACTGGGAAAGAATGGCGAAGCAAGATTATTCCAGAAAATAGATTCCGCGAACTATGGTTACACTGCAAGGGTATTAGGTGATGGAAAATTGCTGTTTGCCTCAAAGGTAAACGGTGTAGAAACGGTAAAGGAAACAACAGATACTCCATTCGGTGACCCGACCGGATCAGACTTCTTTGACTTTTTGAGTCCTGATTTTGATATAGTTGATTACAATTCGGGGCCTGAAAATTATATCCTAGCATCACCGCCGGGATGGTTCCTGTGCTGGTTCAGGTCAAGTATGGGCAATCCGCCCGTCGTAAAAATAGACATCAGCGGGGCATCAAAAACCTTACAGACAAGTTCTCAGGGTTCAGGACTTCCCACAACAGACACCCATGATACATTCGTAGCCGCAGGAACATCGGGAAGCATAGGAAATTTCCCCGGTATCTATCAGGATTATAGATTCATGAAAAGACAGGTTACGGATCAGGAAATCTTGAATCATAACATCAACAAATTAAGTATTTCCAATATAGCCTATGGAGAAATATTTGCAGTAGGCGGTATAGTATTCGGTCCATCAGCATCAATATTCATGGATGGCTCTAACGATTACATCGACCTTCTTGCACAGACAGGTCTATGGTCAAAGAATCTTACCAAATTCTCCTTTTCAATATGGTTTTACCCAACGGCGACATATGATATTGATTACAGAAACATTGTCAATATAGGCGATTTTACTAATAGTTTTGGGCTTGGGTTTACAAGAGTTCCAAATAACAATATCTATTGGAGTCTCACTAAGGACGGATACAGTAGTGAAGGAACGGTAAATTACACGGGTCTGACACTCATTAACAGATGGTATAACGCGGTATGCACCTACGATAAGAATCTAGGATCACAGAACGTTAAATTTTACATAGACGGAGTATTGGTCGGAACGGCAGACTACAATTTCACAATAGCCATACCTGCGGCAGCAAAACTACTGTTGGGTAGGTTTGAATTAGACCCACCTTCTTCGTATCAATTTAGCGGATACCAAAAGGATTTCAGATTCTGGGATAACAAAGAACTTACACAGTCGGAAGTAACCAAGGTTAAAAATAATGACTCCGATGCACCTACACCATCATACTGGCTACCAATGAGCCTAGGCTATGGCAATCCAGTAGACTTGATAACAAATACCAAGGTCGGGACACTTACAAACGGCGCAAGATGGGAGTATAGTAAATGAAGTTCAATTGCATCTCTAATAACAAATCCAACTTATTTGCAGTAGGAGATATATCATGGGTTTAGGAGATGTTCTAGAAGTAGAGGAAACAGGGTCACCTGTTCGACTTAACGCAAAGACAACGATTTTCACCGATGCCCTTACCTTATCTAATTTGCCTACCACGCCATGTATGCGTGTGGTTCCGACGACTACGGGATACGGTTTTGTTAAAGATGTGGCAAGGAGAAGAAATGCCGACAACGATTCATGGCTTTCTGACGGTATGGCAAGGCATCTGCATATAGACGATACAGACCTGGATGGCGGGCCTTTCTCCGAAGTCCTGTTTGGAAACATGGGTCAGTTAATCGACATCAACTTAATGCACATCAACAAGAACTACTTATCACAGGTAGTTTCTGGGACGGGTGCGCAAATTACAGATAACGTTACACAGACAACCCCGTCCAATATCAAATTTGAAACTGGAACTGCCAGCGGTGGTCTTGCTAGATTCTTCAAAATGGGTATTCTGCCTTATTTTGGTTCTCGTTCAAAGTATCAGGTAGGCTACGAAATATCTGCCGCAACCAATATGCTATTTAGATTGGGAATAGGAGCCGAACAGGTTGATGTATCAAACAATGCGTTAAGAAAATATGGTATAGAGGGATGTTCATCTGCGCCTGAAGGAACAGTAGTCCTGGTATTCTCGGCCGACAATGTAACCCGTTCCACTCAAGCATCAACAGACAACATCGTAGAATCCGGTGGCAATTCATACGTCGTGCAACACTCACCTTCCCTTAATATCAAGATGATTAAAGGCGCATTGACACATGTTACCTCAAAGACGTCCAATATACCGTCGTCTGGTTCAATAACAGGAGTAAGCGGAGATGACTTTGCTGTTATCAAGGGAGGAATCAAATCAACCATTGTATCGGAAAACAAGAACATGCAAATCTACGGACAGCGATTCGTTGGCTATGTATCGGATACCAGATGGGCTCAAGTATTGTGGCAATAATTGGTAGTCTTTAACGATGTAGTCCGACTTAGAATAAAAAGAGAGGATATGTTAAAGGTTGCCGACCTTGCAGCCCTCAACGGAGTGGGAATGTCAACATACGAATACGAACCTGATGTCGGAGAGGTCAATGCAATATTCACAGCAGCAAGGAATCATTGTCGTGAGGCAGAAAAGGATGATACGATAAACGACCAACTGGCCATACTCAATAGAATGGTATGCCAGGACGCCGTCAAAGTAAAGGAGATGCCAAATAAGATGCAGACCTTTGACACCTTCTTAGATAACCCCGAACTGGATGGACAGCATGATACCTACCGTAAGAACATGGAACGGAAAAAATGGCAGGTTAGAGTTCCAGAAATAACACTAAAAGAGATTAACGATAAATTTGAAAGGGAAGGCAAGCGTTCAATCAACGACATAAAAGGGGAAATAAATCTCCCTGACGGATCTCGTGAATTTCTACTTGACTATGGGACTGTTGAGTCCGGATAATATCTTTTTACGATTTTCCCTTATCTCTATTTGTTCTGCTGTCATTCCATCGTCACGACCGTTTATCATCCAGGTATAGAATACCTGCCTTAATTCGGGTTTGTCCTTGCATTGTGAGCAATGATTATTGTCTTTACCACTAATCCATGTCTGTCTGTTTCCACATTGACGGCATTCAAGTTTAAAACAGGTGGGACATACTGGTAATACTAAGGCATTAAATTCATTACAACATACACCGCAAAATGTATGTGCTATTTTGTAATCATGTTCTAAGGGATTGATTTCCTTTGTTACATGAAATCCGGTATTATGGCACTTATGGTCTTCGCCTCTCTTGCCACCACGACCGTCCTCATCATTCTTTATCTTGTATTTACCGCTTGGGAATTTCTCCTTATCAGATTGATATATTCTCTGGCCACAACCTTTCCCCGTATCTATTAACTCGCCGTTTTCCCATCTGGTTCCACACTTCCATATCTTTCTTGCAGCAGGTAACGGAATCATTTATTTCACCAGGAATGTTTTTGCCAAGCCTTTACATTGGTCGTCTATTAATTTGCCTGAATTTTGAATTGTAACTAATTCCCTTTTTGTCTGCCATTCAACCATATCTTCTTTTTTGATTCGGATTATTATTACATTGGGACTAAAAGCATCTCTTGCCAGTTGTTCGGCTTCTCCATCATTTATCAACTGTTCTTTATGAGTATGTTTTGTGTAATCGTCGATTTCAAGAACTGCCAATATCTCTTTGTCAAGGTCTTTTTTGTAAGGCAATTTCATCAATTCTGCATTTGACCATTCTCTCATGAATTTGGACTGGTTTAGAAGCGATGCTACCCTGACTTCCTTATCAAGATATTTCACAACGGAAGCAGGATGATAAAAAACTGCATCATATGTATGCCTTCTATCTCCCAATTTGACGGGATACTCAAAACGGTAATAATATCCATATTTAATCATGATGTATCCAGCGCCCGTTTGTTTTGCCATAAGATGTTCAGGCCCTTCGCCCTTCTTGGGCAATTCAGACTTGAATCTTGCCATCCTTCTTCTTTTTCTCCTCCTGCACTTTTTTGTATATTGCTTGTAAGTCTATTGGCTGAGTAGGTTCCTTTGTCATTCCTATTTTGGATTGCTTACGGCCTGTATCTGTTCTCATTTCTTACTCCAATCTATGCAATCATGGTCTGTTCCATACGGATCTAAATCAAATTTTTTCAATCGTTCTACCATTCCTCTTAACTCCACATCTTTGTGTATTCCACAGTGTCCACAAGCCTCTGATTCATGATTACATGTGTAGGATTCTCTGTCCATATAATCACATTCGTCAAAATACATGCACTTGCCTATTCCTAGAAACGACTTTATTTTCTTGATGATACTCATTTCACATTATCTCCAAAGAAGCAAAGTGTTTTATTCATCTGACATGCTTGATTTATGATGCTAATTATTTCCTTCTTGTCTTTTTGCAATTGAGGATCGCATGACCGCCAGAACGGATGTTCAATGCACTTGTATCTTGGGTCTAAGTCCTGACCCTTTGCGATATGTATTCCAGCAAATACGCCCCAACAGAACGCAACGATTATCCATGCAATAATTAACATCTTTACGAATCTATCCATTTCTTATCATTCTCCAATTGTGAATTTCCACTCCATCATTTCGACAAATTTCTCCCACCCTAATTGAACGATGTAAGTCAGGTATCCCATTATCTCTTGCATCTGTGCACTAGAACAATTGGGTTCTGCTGCTAACACCACATTATACAATTTCTGGGCATCCGAATTCAAGTCATCGATATGACCAAAGATATGGTTATACTCCTTGAATACTGGAACGCAATCTGGGTGCTGGTTGATGTAATCGATTCCTGCGATTAACATTCTTCTCATTGCTGTTTCATAATCTGCTCCCATTGATGAATGATCTTTTGCTCCGAGTCTTGCATGAATCCTTGCAGACAAGGGAAGCATCTTTGT
>Ga0134127_10001627_pt1 | contig 16602 bp, 18 predicted proteins | sample KB31753_FD_96459 | JGI IMG/M metagenome (GOLD analysis project Ga0134127, IMG submission 96459) | Terrestrial soil microbial communities with excess Nitrogen fertilizer from Kellogg Biological Station, Michigan, USA - KB3-175-3 | ecosystem: Environmental > Terrestrial > Soil > Unclassified ... | reverse complement strand
GCTCGATGTCGAGATTGGCGCCCATGGCAGCCAGACCCGAGAGGTGCAGGTTCACCGGGCGCGGACCCCAGGCGCAGCCGCCGGGCAGCGACACCCTGGCGCCGCCCAGGCGCGCGAGGAGGGGCCCCAACACGTAAATGCTGGCGCGCATCGTCTTCACCAGCTCGTAGGGGGCTTCGACCGAGTTCACGCCGGTTGAGTCGATGGTGCAGAGGTCGCCGTCGAACCTGACCTTCGCGCCGAGCTTGCCGAGAACGTCGGCGAACGTGCGCGTGTCGCGGAGGTCGGGGACGTTCCGGAGCTTGTGCACGCCGGACGCGATCAGCGTCGCCGCCATCACGGGCAGGGCGGCATTCTTCGCCCCACTGATGGCCACGCGGCCGGACAGGCGGCGGCCTCCGTGGATCACCAGCGCGTCCATGGGGACCTTCTCGGTGGCCGTTTCGGCCGGCGGCATCGGGGTGGCGGCTTCCATGCGCCGGGGCTCCCAGCAAGAACTGTGTCCAGCGGCGGGCGACATCCGTGGCCCGTCGCAATCAGTGCGTAAGCAGGTGTGAAGACGGGCATTATGCCGGGCCGGACGCGCGAGGGCAACGCGCTCGGCGACTTCGCTCGCAGCAGGACCGTCGCGTATCGCGTCGAACGGCGCACACACGCGCTGCGGAATGCGTGACACGTGATGTCATGGTCGCGATAGGTTCCGCGGACGCATTCCCATCACCTCATTGGAGAGCCTCGATGCGATCGTTCGCCATCGCGTTGCTGTTGACCGTCGTGACACTGGGTCCCGCCCATGCCGCAAAGGGCGTGGGACCGATGAAGCTCGCCCCTGCCGTCTCCGACACGATCCTCGCCGCCTACTCGAAGGACCGTGTCGACACCGAGCAGCACCTGCGCGAGAGCCCCACCTCCTATCTGGCCGCCGTGGCGCGCACCGATTTCGGCGAGAAGCAGACGCTCGTGCTGGGGCGGGCGGCGGACTGCGATCTCAGGGTCGATGACCCCGACCTGGCCGAGCACAACCTCAAGGTCACGGTGGTCGGCGACTCGTTCCACGTCGAAGCGCCCGACGAGGCTCCGTTCGGCGTGCGAGGCAGGTGGATGAACGCGGCGACGCTGCCGCCGGGCACGATCAAGGTGGGTCGCTTCACGGTGCGGCTCTCGCACCAGCGTTTCCCGGCATTGATCGTGTTCGATCCGCAGAGCCCGCACTTCAAGGACTACCACGGGCTCGAATGGTTCCCGCCGGACCTCGACTACCGGTTCGTGGCGCCGCTCACGCCGAACCCGAAGGCCGACACGACGATCATCATGAGCACGCGTGGGAACGCGCGGCGCGCGGTGCTGGCGGGCTGGTTCGACCTGTCCGTCAAGGGCAAGCCGGTGCGGCTCGAGGCTCATCGGCTGCTGGAGCCGGGCGTGGACGAGAAGAGCGTGAGCATCTTCTTCCGCGATGCAACGACCGGGGGCGAGACCTACTCGGTCGGCCGCTATATCGATCCCGAGCGACTCCCGGACGGGTCGTGGCTCGTGGACTTCAACAACGCCTACAACCCGGCCTGCGCCACGAGCCCCTACTACAACTGCCCTATCCCGTCGAAGGCGAACAACTTGAAAGTGGCGATCCGGGCGGGCGAGAAGGATTCCCACTACGCGCACTAGCCCATAATTCAGCAGGTATTACAGAGTTTTGTATTTCCTCGACGGGCCGGACGTGCTCTCATGGGCGCAACCCTGCCAACTCTTGAGGAGTCTTCCATGGAATTCCGTCTGCGCAATGTCTTCGTCCTCTGCTTGAGCGCCGTGGCGCTGCTGGCACCTGCCGCGCTTGCGGACCAGTCGCTCGAGGTCAAGGGCCCGATCACGGATCTGCGCGGCTCAGCACCGACGCAGACGTTCAAGGTCAACGGCATCTCGTTCACCACGAACGCGACCACGCAGGTCTCCAACCTGGCCGGCGGTCTCGCGAACGGCGCCCTCGTGAAGGTGAAGAGCCTGTCCACGTCGTCGCCGTTCGTGGCGACGCGCGTGAAGGGCCGGTCCGCGGACTCCGACCACGGCGGGCAGCAGGTCCCGAAGGCCTCGGTCGAAGGCCTCATCACCGGGCTCACCGGCACCTCCCCGAACTTCTCGTTCACGGTCGGCACGAGGCGCGTGGTGACGAACGGCACCACGACGGGGCTCACGCTGATCGCGCCGAACGCGAACATCGAGGCCAAGGGCCCGGTGGATGCGCAGGGCACGATCACAGCCACGAAGATCGAGTCAGAGGACGACTGACGTACTACTCCCATTGACCCATGGCGGGGCCAACGGGGAAATGGTCTCATTCATGTGGGCGCATTGAAGCACCGCGCCAACGGGCGTGAAGCCCAAGGGCGCCGGTCCGTTTGCGGAACCGGCGCCCGTCCATTTCCCGGGGAATCAGGCGTGGGTGGGTGTCGCCGCGAGCATTCCGCGCAGCACGTCGACCGGCCCCAGCTGGCAGAAGCGCCGCGTCGCCGGCGGGCCCTGGTGGCGAATGCGGCCTGAGTTGAAGGCGCTGATCATCTCGCGGTAGAGCTCCGCGCTGCCCTTGGGGATGCCCATCGAGGTGAACGTCGGGACCACGGCGTCGAGCGGCCCGGCCTGGAGCGCGATCGGGCGGCCGAGGATCTCGGCAAGCGCAGCCGCGATGTCCTCGGGCGTGTGGTTGGGAGAGTGCGCGATCTCGACGACGCGCGTTCCCGACGCCGGCTCGAGCAGGCACTCGGCCGCGATCCGGCCGACGTCCGCCGTCGCGGCCATGGGGATCGCCTTTCCAGGCGTCATGAACGTGGGCAGGACACCGCCCTGCGTCGCCGGCAGCACCATGCCGAAGTTCTCGAAGAAGTAGCCGGGGCGCAGGAACGTCGCGTTCTTCGCCGCCTTGGCGAGCGTCACCTCGGCATGGTGGAGCCCGCGCACGGGTCCGGTGCCGTCGGCCAGCTCGGCCCCGACCGAGGACAGGAACACGAGGTGCGGCAGGCCGCTCTTCCGCACCGCCTGCGACATGGCTTCGACCTGCGCGTGCTGCGCGGCCAGCAGATCCTCGGCGTGCATGCCGGGTGCCACGAGCAGGTAACCGCCCTGCGCACCGCTCAACGCCTGCGTGAGCGTGGCGGCGTCGGTGAACGAGGCCACCGCCACCTCGGCGCCGCGCGCCTTCCACGGCTCGCCCTGCTTCGCCTCGCGCACGATGACGCGCAGCTTCTGCCCGTTGCCCAGCAACGTCTCCGCGGCCGCCCTGCCCGTGTGACCGGTCACCCCTGCGATGACATACATGGCACGTCCCTCCGTGAGAATCGGTTACGAAACGTCGTTCGAGCCGCGCGTGCGCAGGCGGCGCCGGGCCTCGTGCTGCAGCACGTCGAGCATGCCGATCAGGCCCTGGCCCTTACCCATCGAGATGTCGCGGCCGAAGATGTGGAAGATCGTGTCTTGCGGCACGCGCGCCACCTGCTCGAGCGGCTGGCCGCTGAGCGTGTCCTTCAAGATCGCGGCCCACGCCTTGGCCGAGAGCCCCTGCGGATTCTCGACGGCGAACCACAGGTCGAGCGTGCCGTCGGGCCGGTCGGTGGTGAACACGTACGCCTCGGACTCGCAGCGCGGCGCCCGGGCGGCTTCGGGGAACGGTCGCGTCGCCACCGCGGCGGGCACGGACTCGAACTGGTCGGCCCACTCGATGAGCATCTCGGCGCGCAGGCCGCGGTCCACGGCGTCGAACTCCGCGACCACGTCCGCGAGCGGCGCGGGCAATGCCCCGTCGCCGCTCGCGCCCGGGTGATCGTTCAAGGCTTCTCGATCGGCATGCCCACCGCGTTGCCCCATTCGGTCCAGCTCCCGTCGTAGTTCCGCACCCGCTTGTAGCCCAGCAGGTACGTGAGCACGAACCAGGTGTGACTGCTGCGCTCGCCGATGCGGCAGTAGGCGATGACGTCGTCTTCCGGCTTGAGCCCGATCTCCTTCTCATAGATCGCGCGCAGGCCGGTGGCGTCCTTGAACGTGCCGTCCTCCGGGTTGGCCGCCCGCGCCCAGGGCACGTTCTTCGCCCCCGGGATGTGGCCGCCGCGCAGCACGCCTTCCTGGGGATACTCGGCCATGTGCGTGCGCTCGCCGGTGAACTCCTGCGGACTCCGCACGTCCACCATCTTCTTGTGCGCGCGCATGTGCGTCACCACCTCGTCGCGGAACGCGCGGATGCGCGAGTCGTCGCGCTCCGGCGCCTGGTACGTCGCCGCCGGGTACGTTGGCACCTCGCGCGTCATCGGCCGGTTCTCCTTCTCCCACTTGAGCCGGCCGCCATCCATGACCTTCGCGTTCGTGTGCCCGAAGAGCTGGAACACCCAGAACGCGTAGCACGCCCACCAATTGTTCTTGTCGCCGTAGAACACCACCGTGGTGTTGCGCGTGACGCCGATCTTGCCCATCAGCTTCTCGAAGTGGGCGCGATCGACGTAGTCGCGGCGGATGGTGTCGTTGAGGTCGAGCGCCCAGTCCACCTGCACGGCGCCCGGAATGTGGGCCGCGGGGTAGAGCAGCGAGTCCTCGTTCGACTCGATGATGCGGATGTTCGGGTTCTTGAGGTTCTGGGCCACCCACTCGGTACTGACGAGAACGTCGGGATGGGCGTAGCCGCGGGCGGCGATGTCGGCCAGAAGCGCGGTCTCGGACATGGCAGATGACCTCGGGGGTTGGGGCGATTCGAGTGGGGGTCGCCGGTGATACTAGACCTCCTCGCCCCGCTGTGCCGGCACCATCGCGGGGCCATGTTCACGCATTGCCAATGCCCGTTCGATGCGCGTATCGGGGAGGACTCCCGCTCAGCCTTCCTCGCCCCACTGTGCCGGTGCGATGGCGGGTCCATGCTCGCGCTTCGCCAGCAGGAACCGCGGCCGCCCCGCGAGGTCGGGACGCAGTTCCACGCCGCGCCAGTCGCGGGCGCCGTCGAGCCAGCTGGCGACCTCCGCGGCACGCGCCTCGGCGAGCTCGAGCGCCAGGAGCCCGCCGGCGCGCAGGTGGCGAGGGGCCTCGTCCACGATCGTGCGCAGGTCGGCGAGGCCGTCGGGGCCGCCGAAGAGCGCCGTGTGCGGCTCCCAATCGTGGACGTCGCGCGGCAGGGCCCGCGCCTCGGGTGCGGAGATGTACGGCGGGTTGGAGACAATCACGTCGAAGCGCTCGTCGCTCGCGAGCGCGTCGAGCCACTCGCCGCGCACGAACGTCACCCGGTGCTGCAGGCCCAGCGCCGCGGCATTTGCGCGCGCAACGTCGAGTGCGCCCTCGCTCGCATCGGTCGCGACCAGCTCGGCGCGCGCGTGCTCGTGCGCGATCGCGAGCGCGATGCAGCCGGAGCCGGTGCCCAGGTCGAGCACGCGCGGCGCGCGCGCGGCGAGATCGTGCGCTGCCAGATATTCGAGCACGGCTTCCACGAGCCACTCGGTCTCGGGCCGCGGCACGAGCACGCGACGGTCCACCGCGAGATCGAGCGAGCGGAACGCGGCGCGACCGGTGATGTACTGCACCGGCTCGCCCGCGAGCCGGCGCACGAGCTGGGCATCGAGCGCCGCCGAGCGCTCCCCGGACAGCATCTCGGCGGCGCGCGCGCGCAGCGCGCCGCGGCCGACGCCGAGGAGCCGCGACAGCAGCTCCTCGGCATCGCTCGCCGGGAACCCCGCCGCCGCGAGCCGCTTCGTGGCGGCGCGCAGCGCCTCACCCACCGTGATCGTCATGGCCCGAGCATAGCGGTGGCGCTGCGCGCGGGTCACACGCGCCGGGAGTGCGGTCGCGACGTCACCCCGCCGTCAGGGCGAACCCAGCGCGTCCAGGAACGCGAACGAGCACGCCGCGAGCGCCACCCCCGCCCACGGCACCGGCGCGGGGATCGTGAGCTTGAGCGCGAAGCCGCACACCACGGCCATCACCACGCCGACGCGCGACTCTGAAGTGGCGTCATTGCCCGCGGCGCGCGCGGAATGGATGCCGCCGGTGATCAGCGAGAGCGCGAGCACGCAGGCGACGATGCGCCGTGCGTGCCGGCGCGTGCCAGCGGCCGGAGCGGGTGCGACAGCCGCGGCGATCATGGCTGGCCTCCGCCCGGAAGCGGCGGCTCCTCGAGGAAGAGCCGGCTGCAGTCGATGAACGCGACCATCCAGTCGACCGGCGTGATCGCGCGAAGTACGTGGAACGAGCACCGGCCGAAGCTCAAGACCTTCTTCCAGCCATCGGCTGTCTGGTCGTCCGCCTCCGACGCACGGGCCGGCGCGACGTGGAGCGCAGCCGCGAGCGCGATCACGACGAGTGCCGCGCGGCACCCTGCGGCGCCGGGTCCACCGCGGATCCTGCGAGTGAGCATGAGACACCCCCTGTGGAGCGAACGGGGGCGTGTCGCGAAGCACCTGCAAGGGACGTACCCGCGCGGACGCATGCCCCGCAACCTGCGTCACGCCACGGACCGCGAACCGCGTCGACGACCCGGGTGCGAGGGCGACGGAACCGACCCCGGGACGCGCACGCTGCGCAGCGCACGGTGTCGTGGTACGGCCGTCAGCGATGGACTAGAGTGTTGCTCTGCGGAAACATGCCTCTCCCGCATCCCCCTGACGACATAGCGCCCTTCGAGCTTCCTTCAGACTCGCAAACTGGAGGCCGCAGCCGATGGAAGCCGCGATCTTCTCGAGAGAACGTCCGACGGTCGGCTCGATGTTGAGCTTGACGTTCAAGACCTTCTCCACGCATTTCGTTCCGCTCTCGCTCATCGGCGTGATCGCGTTCATGCCGATGGCGCTGATGACGGCCGCCCAGTCCCTGGCGAAGGACAACGTCTCGCTGTGGTTCGTGACCTTCTTCGTCGCGCTGATCGCGCTCATGATCACGGTGCCCGCGGGCTACGCCGCGGTGCTCAACGCCGTGTTCCAGGCCGCGCAGGGGCGGCCCGTGAACGTCGGCCAGTGCCTGGCCACCGGCTTCCGCAAGCTCCCGCGCACAATCGGCGTCATGTTCATCGCCACGCTGTTGACGATGCTGGGATTCATGGCGCTCATCATCCCGGGCATCATCGCCTACCTCGCGTTCTTCCTGAGCGTGCCGGTCGTGGCGGTGGAGGACGTGACCGTGGGCGGCGCGCTCAGCCGCAGCTCGGACCTGATCCGCGGTTTTCGCGGGATGGCGTTCGGCACGAACTTCGTGCTCGGCCTCATCAGCTGGTGTTTCAGCTTCGCGGTCGGGCTCCTGATCATCATGCTCGGGAACCAGCCGGTGTTGTCGTTCTTCCTCAACGCGATCATCTCCGGCATCACCGGCGGGCTGGGCATCGTCGCCGCGGGGCTCATCTACTTCGTAGTCCGCGCGAACAAGGAGTCGATCGGCGTGGACGCGATCGCCGCCGTCTTCGACTAGCGCTGCGCCGATCGTGCCGTCCCTCCCCGTCGCCCCGATCCTGGCCGTGGCCGCGAACGGCGCCGCGGGAGCCGATGGGGACCTCGCGCGGGCCCTACTCGCGGATCCCCACTACCAGAAGCGGCTGACGGATCCGGCGCTCGACTGGTCGATCCGGCTCCCTTCGGTCTCGTTCAAGCTCCCGTTCCTGGCGATCGCGGTGCCCGGCTGGGTGGTGATGCTGGCGCTGGCGCTGCTCGTCGCGGCGGTGGCGTGGCTGCTGCTGCGGCGGCTCGTGCGGCCCAAGCGCGAGGCGGACGCCGCCGAGGCCGACGCGCCGCGTGCCGCTGCAGCCCCGAACACGCTGGCGCGGGCCCGTGAGCTCGGCGAAGCGGGACTCCACCTCGAGGCCGTGCACCTGCTGCTGCTCGTCGCCGTCGAGCACTGGACCCGAAACGCTCCGGCCGCGGTGCACCCGGACCAGACGAGTCGCGAGCTCCTGCGCTCGCTGCCCGCCTCGCTGCCCTCCGAGCGACGCGAGGCCCTGGCCGCGCTGGTGCGCGCGGTGGAGTGGTGCTGGTTCGGCGGCCGGCCGGCCGGGAGGGCCGAGTACGAACGGGCGCTCCGGAGCTGCAGCGTGTTCCTCGGTGAATCGGCATGACCCCGCGCGCCCACGCCATGAGCGGCATGTGGTGGGCGGTGGCGATCGTCACCGTGTCGATGGTGTTGGCGCTCGCGCTCTCGGCGCATCCCGAACGCCTGGAGGCGATCCGCTCGGCGGACACCGACAGTTACAGCTACAGCCTGATCGGGTATCGCGCGCTGTACGCATTCTTCGAGCGTTCCGGCTTCGAGGTGTCGCGCGTGCGTGTCCGCCGCTGGAACGACGACATCGAGCCCGGCACCGCGATGGTCCTCGCGGAGCCGGATGCGCCCCCCGTCCGCAAGGCCGAGGACACCACCGACGTCGAGCCGCCGCTCGACTTCGAGCCGAGCCCGGGCCAGCTCGCACTCGTGCTCCCCAAGTGGCGCGGCGTGCCGGACCCGAACGCACCCGCGTGGCTGCACGAGATGCGGCTCGCGCCGCTCGCCGCCGTGGCCCGAGCGGGGGCGCCCTACGTCCTGCCGCGCACGACGCTCGTGCGCGGCCGCGGCATGGACTCGTTGCGCTGCGCCACCGCCTGGGGCGAGTCGGTCACCGTCGCGGCATCCCGGCTCCAGTGGCTCAAGGCGCGGAGCGGGATCGAGCCGGTCGTCTGGCGCGACTCGATGGTGATCGTCGCCCGGTTCGAGCACTCGTTCGAGACGTTTGATTGGGACGCCGACGAGGATTCCCTTGTGACCGTGACCGTGCTCGACACGCTGTACCTGATCAGCGACCCTGACCTGCTCAACAACCACGGGCTCGCGCGTGCCGACCATGCGCGGCTCGTCCGCCGTCTCTTCACCGACGAGCTGGACGTGCATCGGGTGCTGTTCGACGAGCGCATCCATCACGGGCTCATGTCGCGATCGCTCGCCGCGGAGCTGCTGAGCTTCCCGCTCGTCCTGCTGTTCGCCCAGGCGGTCGTGCTGCTCGTGTTCCTCGCCTGGTCCTCGAGCGCGCGGTTCGGCGCGCCCACCGCTCTGGCGCCGCGCCCCACGAGCGGCGCCGCGCTCGTCGACACCGCGGCCGAGCTGCTGAGCGCCGCCGGCTTGCCGGCGCTGACACTGCAGATCTACTGGGAGCAGGTCCTGCGCGAGGTGGCGGCACGCTACGCGATCGCGACCGCGGGCACGCGGCGCCGGCTGCTCGGCGCCCTGGCCGATCTGAGTCGGGCTCGCGGCGCGCGTGCCGACGTGGGCGAGCTGGAGGAAGAGGTGGAGAAGCACCAAAGGACCACGGAGGGCCACCGCGACGTCGTCGACACGGCACGGCGCATCCACGGCTGGTACCGGGAGATGATCCATGGACGCTGAACGAGTACGGGAACTCTGGCAGCAGCTCGACCGCGAGAGCGCTCGGGTCGTGATCGGGCAGGGCGAGACGCTGCGCATGCTCATGGTGGCGTTGCTCGCGGACGGCCACGTGCTGCTCGAGGGCGTGCCGGGGACGGGGAAGACGCTGCTCGTGCGCACGTTCGCGACCTGCCTCGGGCTCGAGGGCAAGCGTATCCAGTTCACCCCGGACCTGCTGCCCGGCGACATCATCGGCACCAACCTGTTCGATTTCCAGACCAACCGCTTCACGCTCACGCGCGGTCCCGTGTTCACCGAAGTGCTGCTCGCCGACGAGGTCAACCGTACGCCGCCCAAGACGCAGGCGGCGCTGCTCGAGGCGATGCAGGAGCGCTCCGTCACCGTGGACGGCACGACCCATCCGTTGGCGCGCGACTTCTTCGTGCTCGCGACGCAGAACCCGATCGAGCACGAGGGCACCTACCCGCTGCCCGAGGCCCAGCTCGACCGCTTCGTGTTCAAGCTCGTGATGGGATACCCGGCGCGGGACTCCGAGGTGGAGATGGTGCGCGTGCACGGCCACCGCACGGCGATGCCGCGGATCGAGGACTTCCATCTCCCGCAGGTGCTGTCGCGTGAGCTGCTCGGCGAGGTCCGCGATTACGTGGCGAGCCTGCGTGTGGCCGACGACGTGCTCCAGTACATCGTCGATCTGGTGCGGGCCACGCGCCACGACCCGTCGCTGCGCGTGGGCGGCAGCCCGCGCGCGTGCAACGTGCTTGCCTCGGCCGCGCGAGCCTGGGCCGTGCTCGAGGGCCGCGACTTCGTCATCCCCGACGACGTGAAGGCGCTGCTGCTGCCGGTGCTCCGCCACCGCGTCATCCTCTCGCCCGCCGTGGAGGTGGAGGGCCGGACGGCGGACGAGGTGCTGACGCAGATCGGCGCGCAGGTGGCGCCCCCGCGCTGAGGCCGCGATGAGACCCACTCCGATCGCGGTCGCACTCGTGGGCGCCGGACTGCTGCTGGCGCTGCCGCCGGCGTTGGGTTTCCCCCACCTCGCGTTCCTGCTCGCGGGCTTCTGGGCCGTGCTCGTGCCGCTGCTGCTGCTCGACGCCGCGCTTGCGCCGCGGCGGGGCGGGCTCTCGTGGCGGCTCGAGACGCCGGAGATCCTCCACGTCGGCGTGCCGCACCCGATCGCGCTCGTGGCGCGACTGCCCGGGCACGCGCGGGGGTTCGAAGCGCGACTCGACACGTCGGGCGTGCTGTCGCCGCTGCCCACGCAGCGGGGCGCGGCCGATCCCGAGGGCACGCGGGTAACGTGGGATCTGTTCGCCCCGCGGCGCGGCGAGGCGCGCATCGAAGCGCTGTGGATGCGGTTCCAGAGCCCGCTGCGGCTGTGGCAGTCGTGGGTGAGCGCGCCGCTCGGTCGCGGCACCACGGTGCTGCCCGATGTGCCGCGGGTGAAGGCGGCCGCACTGCGCTTCTTCTCCGAGCGCGAGTTGCGGACCGGGTTGAAGACCGAGCGCTACATCGGCGACGGCTCGGAGTTCGACTCGCTCAAGGAGTTCGTGCGCGGCGACGACCGGCGCGCGATCGACTGGAAGTCCTCAGCGCGCCATCGCCGGTTGCTCGCGCGCCACCATCGCGCCGAGCGGAACCACCGTGTGATCCTCACGCTCGACACCGGGCGGCTGATGAGCGAGTCGCTTGGGGCGCTGACGAGGCTCGACCACGCGATCCACGGCGCACTGCTGCTGGCCCACGCCTGCCTGCGCGCCGGTGACCAGGTCGGGCTGTTCACGTTCGACGCCCGTGCGCGCATGGCCCATCCGCCGGCCGGCGGCATCGGCGAGCTGCACGCGCTGATCGCGGCCGCCGCCCGCGTGCAGTACTCGCACGAGGAGAGCAACTTCACTCTCGGGCTCACGCAGCTCGGCCAGACGCTGTCGCGGCGCTCGCTGATCGTGCTGCTCACCGAGTTCGCCGACACCGTGAGCGCCACGCTGATGATGGAGAATGTCGCCCGGCTCGTGCGCCGTCACGTCGTCGTGTTCGTCACGCTCCGCGACCCTGGCCTGGACCGCGCCACCCGGCAGGCGCCGGATTCGCTCGATGCGCTGAGCGCGGCGGTCGTGACCCGGGGGCTGCGACGGGAGCGCGACCGCGTTCATCTCGAGCTGCGACGGCTCGGCGTGCGCGCGCTGGACGTGACGCCGGATCGCGTCGCACCCGAGCTGATCTCGGAGTATCTCGAAGTGCGCCGCCGGGAGCTCGTGTGACCACGGGCGGCCGCTTCGAGCTGCGCTCGGCGCAGTTCCGCCGCGAGCGGCAGGCCTCGTGGCAGGAGCTCGAATCGCTGCTCCAGCGCATCGAGAACTCGGGCCTCGGCGTCCTGAGCCACGACGAGCTGACGCAGCTGCCGCTGCTCTATCGCTCGGCGATCGGCTCACTCTCAGTGGCGCGCGCGATCAGCCTTGACCGCAACCTCGTCCAATACCTCACCGGGCTCGCCCAGCGCGCGCACCTGGCGATGTACTCGGGCCGCCGCCGGCCGATCGAGGGCGCGGCGCTGTTCTTCGCCCGACGCTTCCCACAGCTCGTGCGCTCGTTCCGAATCCCATTCGCCATCGCATGTGGTTCGCTGCTGGCGGGCGTGTTGATCGGCTACCAGCTCACACGCCATTCACCCGACCGCTACTACGGCTTCGTGCCGGAGGCGGCGGCGCAGGACCGCACGCCGGCGACGCCCACCGCACAGCTCCGCGACATCCTTTACTCCAAGCCAACCGAGGGCGCGGCACTCGACGTGTTCGCGACGTTCCTGTTCGACCACAACGCGCGCATCGGCATCTCCTGCCTCGCCCTGGGATTCGCGGGCGGCGTGCCGGTGATCCTGCTGCTGTTCTCGAACGGGCTGACGCTGGGCGCCATGGCGGCGCTCTACGCGTCGCGCGGCCTCGGTGGCGAGTTCTGGGCGTGGGTGCTCCCGCACGGCGTCACCGAGCTCCTGGCCGTCGTGCTGTGCGGCACGGCGGGGTTGGTGTTCGGGGCGGCGATCCTGTTCCCGGGCTCCCTCAGTCGGCTCGACCGCCTGCGCACGCGCGGCCGCGACGCCGGGCTGCTCGTGCTCGGCGCGGTTCCCATGTTCTTTCTCGCCGCGCTGTTCGAGAGCTTCTTCCGCTCGCTGTCGCAGGATCCCGGGCTGCGCTGGACCGTGGCCGCGCTGGTGGCGACCGGCTGGGTGCTCTACTTCGTTCGCGGGGCATCGCGTGGCTGAGTCCGCCGCCGCCCGGACCGTCGATGTCCTGACCACGGACGGCACCGTGCTGCCGTTCGAGCAGGCCCCGCTCTTCAATCGCTTGGGCGCATTGTGCGTCGACCAGCTCATCATCCTCGTCGTGACCGGCATCATCGTGATCGGTTCACTGCTCCTGCTCGCCGGGACATTGGGCGCGCACGTGCTGTCGCTGATGATCGTCTTCAACTTCGTGCTGCGGAATGCCTACTTCTCGTTCTTCGAGGTGCGCGGCGGCGGCGCCACGCCGGGCAAGCACTGGCTGCGACTGCGGGTCATTTCGCGCGACGGCGGCGCGCTGCAGCCCGAGCAGGTGCTGGTGCGCAACCTGACGCGGGAGTTCGAGGTGTTCGTCCCCATGAGCGTGCTCGCGGCGCCGCAGGTGATGTTCCCGGACCTGCCGCCGTGGGCCGGGGCGCTGTGCTCGCTGTGGCTCGTGGTCGGCGCGCTGTTCCCGCTCTTCAACCCGCGGCGATTCCGGCTCGGCGATCTACTGGGCGGCACGACCGTGGTGTCGATGCCGCGGACCGCGCTCGGGTCCGAGTTGGTCGACGCGCCGGCCGAGCGCAGGGGCGTGACCGGGCACGAGTTCGAGTTCACGAGCGCGCAGCTCGGCCAGTACGGCATCGACCAGCTGCAGGTGCTCGAAGACCTGCTGCGGGTCCACGACGCATTCGAGCACCAGGAGACACTGGTCGCCGTGCTGCGGCGGGTCGAGGCGAAGATCGGCTGGGACACGCCCACGCCGGAGGGGCGCGCGCGCAAGTTCCTCGCCGCGTTCTACGCCCAGCTCCGCCGCCACCTGGAGCAGAAGGCCTTGTTCGGCGTGCGCCAGCAGCACAAGCGCGAAGGTCGCCTCGAGCGCGGCGGGAGCCCGTCAGAACCACCGCGCTGAACTGTCGGGAAGCGCACCGACGGGCGTGGCGGTGATGAGGCGTCCGCGCGCGTCGAACCGAAACGTCTCGCCGTAAACGCGTCGCCCCCACGTGTCGCGCCACACCTGCGCGCTGTCCCACCACACGCCCGCGGCGAGCGACACGCCGAGGTCGAACCGCGCGGGCCGCGCTGGCTGGTCGACGACGATCACGCCGAGCGCGGGTGGGTGCGCTCGCGGCGAGATCCGGTGCGCGAGCGCGCGCAGGTGCTGCTGACAGTGCGGGCAGCGCAGGTTCACCGCAACCAGCCAGCGTTCGCCTCCCGCCGCGGTCGCGGGCGCGAGCTGGACGAACTTCCCCGTCTCCCAGACCGGCCGCCGATACGGTCGCGCGCTGTCCCGCCACCACGCGATGCCCAGCGCCAGGAGGGCCGCGACCGCGAACGCCAGGCCCAAAGTCGTCGCGCGCTCCGCTCCCACACGCGATTTCACGGTTGGAAGCTCCGGCCCTGGAGCAGGTCGAACGTCCACCACACGGCGAGCCGCGAGCCCAGCCACAGCGCGAGCACGAGCGTGACCGCGGAGCGGAATCGCGCGCGAGCGGCGCGGGCCTGGAGCCACGCCGAGAGCAGCAGGCGCACGAGCGCGAGCAACCCCACCGCTGCGAATGCGGCCGCCAGACCGTGCGACGGTGCCCCCTCTCCCGCGCGCGGGCCCGCGAGAGCGAGCGCCCAGGCGCGCGGCAGGTGCGTACGCCCCGCCGCGACGCTCACCGCCAGCGTCTCCGCCGCCGAAGCGACCAGCAGTCGCGGCGCGAGCACCCCCCAGGCCACGTGGCGACCGATCAGGCGCCAGGCGGAACCCGCGGCGGTGGCCTCACCGGCCGTGAACGCCAGCTGGGCCGCGAGCCCGGCCAGCGCCGCGAGCCAGGGCTTCGCGGCATGCGTCGTGCGCGCCGAGGCCTCGAGCACCTCGAGCCACATCGTGGCGACGAGCAGCGCGGTCACGCGCATGCGCGCTTCGCCGATGTCAGCGGCGGTGGCGGGAGCGATGGACGACGTGGTCATGACGCGCGGCTCCGGCACCGGGGTCGCGCAGGCTCGCTGCATCGAACGTGCCGTGGGCTGGCGGCTGCGGCGCGCCGACCATGCCTCCGGCAGACGGCTACGTCGTGCCCGGGTCGAGCACCGTGGTGTCACCCGGCAGGTGCACGACCATGACCCGGCACTTGCACGGGCGGGTGAGGACCTGGAACGTGGCCACGAGCGTGGTTCGCGGAGCGGGTGGCTTGCTCACACGGGCGTCGGTCAGTCCTCGGGCTCCTGGGCGTCGATCGCCCGCCGGGTGGCGAAGTCGTATCCGGTCGTCCGCCTGAGATTGAAGTAGGCTATCCAGTAACCGCGCAGCGACTCCACGTGGGCACGGCGCGCGGCGTCCTTCTCGGCCAGCGCCACGTTCAAAGCCGCGGCATCGCCATCGCCGGAGAGGTAGCGCTGCTCGGCGGCCGCATAGCGCTTGCCGGCCACCTCGTCGGCCTTGGCGGCGATCCGGATGCGCTCACTCTGGACGTTGAACTCGAGCACGGCACGGATCACGTCCTGCTCCAGGTCGAGGGCAGCCTGCTCCACGGAGAGCATGGTCACCTCGGCGTTGGATTCGGCGAGCCGCGCGTGCGCGTACGAGCGTCCCCAGTCGAGGATCGGGACCCGGATGCCGAGCGTGGCGCGCTCGTGTTCCTGCCCCGTGTCGTAGAGCGCCCCCAGATCGGTCGTGCTCTGGTTGAGCCCGTAGCTCACGAACAGGTCCACGCTCCGACCGGGTTGTGAACGCGCCTCGGCCACGTCGCGCTCGGCTTCTAGCCGGCGCCGCTGCTGCGCCACGACCACGGCGCGGTTCGCGCGCGCCTGGGAGAGCGCCACGGGCACATCGGCGGTTACCTCCGGCACACGGAACGTGATCTGCGGGCGCACTTCTTCGGTGTCGCGCAGGCCCAGGTAGGAGCGCAGGCCGAACTGCCGGGCGCGCAGCTCCTGTTCCGCCCGCTGCAGCTCCAGCCTGGCGTTGAGCGACGCGAGCTCGCTCTGCAGCAACTCGTCTTCGCTCGTCTTCCCCGCCTCGCGGCGAACGCGCGTGGCGGTGAGCAGCGTGTCGGTGCTGGCCATGTTCTCGCGCGCCGTCTCCAGCTGGTCGGCCGCCGACACCACGTCGAAGAAGTTCTGGGCCGCGCTCATGGCGATGCCCTCGAGCTCCTCGGCGTAGTCGCGACGCGCTTCGTCCAGCCGGAGCGGCTCGATACGATCCGCCCAGCGGTGGGGATTGAAAGCGAACAGTGGCTGGCGCACCGCGACGCTGAGCGGCGTCGACAGGTAGGTCGGATGGCCGGTGCCGTCCAGCAAGTCCAGCCGCTCGAGCGAGGTCTCCACCACGACTTCGCCGCCGGTCGAGCCGATCGTCTTGCCGATCGACAGCCGGAGCCCCGACGAGTTGTAGCTCTGGCGGACGAACGCCTCGCTGCCGTCGGGAAGCGAGAGCTTGGAGATGCTGCGCGTCAGGTCCGGCGCGGTGCCGACCAGGGCCAGCGTGGGCAGGAACGACGCCCGCTGGACGCGGAACTGCCACAGGCTCGAGCGGTAGCGATCGCGCGCCTGCGCGGCGACGCGCGAGTCGGACTTCGCCATCGCCACCACGCCGTCGAGCGACATCGCGCGCACGGCCGCGTGGCTCGCGTGCGGAAGCGCGCACAGGGTGAAAACACCCAGCACGACGCACACGTGACTCCGATGGTTCATCACATCGTCGATGCTATCCCGCGCACGACGCGCAGCGTGATTGCGAATCAATCGTCGCGCGCCGAAATGCGTTCAGCGGTGCCATTCCAGTGCACCTTGCATGAAACATCTCATTTTCATATTGCAGTTCGCGCGAACTCTTTGTGATGCTTTATGCCCACCCCGCCGCGGGCACCCTCTGCCCCACCTCTCCCCCATCTCTCTCCAGAGGCATCAATGCGCAAGACCGTGTTCACCGTGCTCATGCTTACCGCCTGCCTGGCGTCGGTCGCGTCCGCGGCCACGATCAGCCAGAAGCTGAGCCAGACCGCGAG
>Ga0134127_10001626_pt1 | contig 16604 bp, 19 predicted proteins | sample KB31753_FD_96459 | JGI IMG/M metagenome (GOLD analysis project Ga0134127, IMG submission 96459) | Terrestrial soil microbial communities with excess Nitrogen fertilizer from Kellogg Biological Station, Michigan, USA - KB3-175-3 | ecosystem: Environmental > Terrestrial > Soil > Unclassified ... | reverse complement strand
TTAATGGAATCCGCCTGTCCCTCACATTGTGGAGTCTTCTCGGCGTCATCATTCTATTAATTCGCGAGCTTCTCGCTTTCTAGATTCAAACCTTCCCCCGCTAACATCAACATCGCATGCCGCATGGGAGTGGCGGAAGTCACGAGTTCCTTTCCGTCGATGAAATCCGTCCAATTTCTCCGCTAACCGCCCTAGCTACCTTCAGACTCACCTTTACGGGGGTATTAAATGGCGTTCAAAGCATGGCAGGGATGCTTATGTTTGTTAAACAAGTGCCAACCTCCAACCCTTTTTGAATTTCCCAAATATTTTGAAAGCTCTTTTCCATGTGCACTGTATCCCCCTTTACCTGACAGGCAACCGCCCCACAACTGACTCCCCGTTGCAATGGTGGCATGGGGGTTCCCCTTCCGCACTCCATCTCAAATGATTCGCCACCGGTGGAGGTATGGCAACCTCTGCCCCTCGGTGCTGACAATTTTCAGGTGTTAATAGAGTGTTAGGAATAGCGCTAAAATGAGTGGATTAACGACAAGAAGAACCGAGTGGAAAGGAATAGCTGAACGTGCGCATCACCAGGAATGACAAGGGGATTGCCCATGTCACCAACGACTTGAGCAACCCCCATCTCTGTGATCCCAAAGCAGGCGCGCTACCGGGCTGCGCTACGCCCCGACTCGAGCATTTCGAATTCCATCACTTTTAATAGGTCTTTAGCCTGGGTAAATGCTTTAGCACGATGGCTGATCGTGTTTTTTTGATCCGGAGACAACTGCGCCAAGGTTTTCCCTAATTCTGGAATAAGGAACACAGGATCATACCCGAACCCTAACGTCCCAGTCGCTTCTTCTGCAATCATTCCGTCCAATGTTCCTCGTGTCACCCGTATGCCGTCAGAGGGTAGCGCAATTGCCGCGACAGTCAGAAATCGAGCAGTCCGTCGCTCGCGCGGCACATCAGCCAATTCCCGCAATAACTTTCGACAATTGCCTTCGTACGTCGCATCTTCACCTGCGTAACGGGCCGCATAGACACCGGGCCGTCCACCGAGCGCATCCACTTCCAGGCCCGTATCGTCGGCGACAGCCGGCAAGCCTGTGAACTCGGCAATGACGCGTGCCTTCTTCACCGCGTTGGCCTCGCAGGTGTCTCCGTCTTCGATCACCTCCGGGGCATCCGGGAATTCATCGAGTGTGCGAATTGTGATGCCCAGATCGCCTAAAAGAGCCGCAAGCTCCTCTCCCTTATGCCGATTTCTTGTGGCGAGCACCAATTCACGAATCATCGCCTCTTCCCTACTCCAATTCCCCGATCAAATCCCGCTGTAGCGCGGTGAGGGTCTGAATCCCACTCCATCCCATCGCCATGAACTCATCCATTTCCTGTTTCGCAAAGGGAGTCCGCTCCGCAGTGCCCTGGACTTCGACATAACGCCCTTGTCCGGTCATGACCACATTCATGTCGACATCGGCCATGGAGTCTTCCGTATAAGCCAGGTCGACGAATATTTCCCCGCCTACTTTTCCGACGCTAATAGCGGCAAGGTAGTCCGTTAACGGTCGTTTCTTGATCAGGCCTCGCTTCTTGAGTACCGTAAATGCATCGGCGAGGGCAATAAACGCTCCTGTAATAGACGCCGTTCTGGTCCCTCCGTCGGCCTGAATGACATCGCAATCAAGCCAGATCGACCGCTCTCCCATCTGGCTCATATCCGTCACCGCGCGGAGGGCTCGCCCGACGAGGCGTTGAATCTCCAATGTCCTGCCACCCTGTTTTCCTTTGACCGCTTCGCGGGGGGATCGCTCGTGGGTCGAACGGGGGAGCATCGAATACTCTGCCGTCACCCATCCTTGCCCTTTTCCCTTCAGAAAGGGAGGCACCTTCTCCTCAATCGAAGCGGCACAAATCACTTTGGTGTCGCCCATTTCGATTAGAACAGACCCTTCGGCATGTTTAATGAAATTCCTCGTCACTTTCACCGGACGAATCTGATCTTTTCGCCGCCCATCGGCACGCACTAGTCCCGCTGCATTACCCATGAATGACTCCTGTTCGTGATGCGGCGCATTATAGTGAAGGCCCTCCGAAAGCGCAATGAAACTGGAGCGAGGCGCCCTATAGATCTTCGTCACGCTTGAGGAAAAGACACGACGCTTTCGACCGTCCCTATCCATCAATTTGTACAAAAGTACACGGTGCGAACGGCTAAATCTGTACAGCATAGGCTTACGGTCTATACATATCTCCCTGCGACCTTGATTGAGAATGTGCGCATGCTCATGAAATCACTCTCGCAGCACAGCATCTCACAGTTTTTCAGCTAAGACGTCACTATCCGATGCGCGACTCGCGTCATGCAATTTTTCACAATGTATTGGCACAAAATGTGCTTTTGCCATTACATTCTCTAGAGACATCTAACCGTCATGACATGAACGAGCACACACTGAGCCTAAACAGTTCCCTTCTCTCTACAACGCAGCACCACAGGTCATGACGTTGCTTCTTGACCGATCCACCCAGCACACTCTCCTTGAACTCACGCGCGTCCTGATCGTCGACGACGAAGAGCCGATCCGCCGGCTGCTGGGATATATGCTTCAAACCCATGGATATGAGACGGTCCTCGCATCCGATGCGCGTGAGGCGCGGACGCGGCTGGAAGAACAACCCTTTGCATTGATGTTGTGCGATGTGAATATGCCCGGTGAGTCGGGAATGGATCTCGTTCGCAATATCCTGAGTCAGCATCCCCACATCGCCGTCATCATGGTAACCGGTCTCGACAGCCCGGTGCTGGCGAACGCCGCGCTGGATATGGGCGCGTTTGGATATATCGTCAAGCCGTTCGAGTCGAATGAAGTCATGATCGATGTCGCCAATGCGCTCCGCCGCCGCCGGCTTGAACTTGAAAACCGCCTGCACCGGGAGAACCTCGAAGATGTCGTCAGAACCAGAACGATGGCCCTCCAGCAGGCGCTCGAATGGCTCGAACGAAGCGAAAAGGAACTGCGGCTCTCACGAGAAGAAACGATTCAGCGGCTCGCCATCGCCGCCGAATATAGAGACAGCGCCACGGCGCAGCACATTCAACGCATGAGCCATTACTGTGAATTGCTCGCGAGGAAGTATGGACTGTCATCGGAACGGTGCGATTTGATCCGCACTGCCAGTCCGATGCACGACATCGGGAAGATCGGCACGCCGGATCATGTGCTCCTGAAGCCCGGCAAGTTCACGCAGGAAGAATTCAACGTCATCTCTCAACATGCGGAGATCGGGTATCGCATTCTGAGCGGATCGGACGCGGAAATCCTCAAGGTCGCAGCATCGATCGCCTGGACTCACCACGAGCGTTGGGATGGCAACGGATACCCTCGTCAGTTGAAGGGTGAAGCGATTCCCGTTGAAGGGCGGATCGCCGCGATCGCCGACGCCTTCGATGCGCTGACCACACAACGAGTCTACAAACCGGCCTTCCCTCTCGATCACGCCGTCGATCTCATGACCAAACATCGGGGGGAACACTTCGACCCTGAACTCCTCGACATCTTCTTCGCCTCGTTTAACGACATCAAGCTCATCCATGACCAGTATGCCGACCAATCGCCGAGCAGAATGATTCGCGAGTCGTAGACGCCTTCATTTCATCATTTCGTTGACCGCTTTTCCGCCCGCCGATATACTTCCCACATCTCATCGTATACAGATTCACACAAAGATTTTCAGCCTGGATTTCAGACGCGCGAGAGGATTGCCGCTTATGGCAAAGAAGGCACCGGCAGCCCGCAAACAGGGAGCGGCACGCAATTGGATCGCCTATCTGTGCGAATCCTTGGTTACGTCCGGCGTCATGCCGACCTGGGAAGCCGCGACCTATCTGACCGAAAACCTGTTTGGAGAAAAACCGAACCCCCGCCTCTTATGCGCGACCAACGCCTACGAAGTGACCTCCCAATTTCTTCAACGGCTGTACCATCCCCTTGTTGAGGCTGCTTCGCGCGATTTCACCTTGCCGGACGGCGCCAGGTTGCATGTGTTTATGGATATCAGCCTCACAGGAAAATCTGCCGTGCTCGTCGTCTATGTGTCCGGCGATCATCACCCGCACCAGTTGCTGATGCTGGACGCAGCCAAAGCCTGGGAACTGGTCTTTACCGATTCAGAAGACATGAATCGCTGGGCGGAAGAACGATATCGACGGGTGAAATCAGCGCTGACCGCGGCGATTGGGAAGCCAGTTCGGCACACCGCTTTGGCAGAAGTCTCCTAGCAGACCTCGCCGTCGAGGCACTCACTCATCCTATGCGTTGGCTCTTATCCTCCAGTGGGTCGTAGTTCAGGTTCGGCGCCAACCATCGCTCCAGCGCTGAAAGGGGCATCCCTCTTCGCGCCTGATAGTCCAGCACCTGGTCTTTCCCAATCTTTCCCACGGCAAAATACTTGGCCTCCGGATGCGCGAAATAGAACCCACTGACTGAGGCCGCAGGCCACATCGCAAAACTTTCCGTCAGGGTGATTCCTGTCTGCTGCTCGGCGGATAATAGATCGAACAGCAACCGTTTCTCTGTGTGGTCAGGACAGGCTGGATACCCTGGAGCTGGGCGAATGCCGCGATACTTTTCCCGGATTAAGTCTTCGGAAGAAAGAGCTTCGCCCTTGCCATAACCCCAGGCGTCACGGGCCTGCTTATGGAGAAATTCGGCAAAGGCCTCGGCCAAACGGTCAGCCAAGGCTTTCGCCATGATGGAATTATAGTCGTCGTGATCGCGCTCGAACTCTTTGCATAACACATCCACCCCGACTCCGGTCGTCACGGCAAAGGCGCCGATATAGTCGGCGCGGCCGGACTCTTTGGGCGCCACAAAATCCGCCAGCGCAAAACTATTCTGCCCCTGCGGCTTCTCCGATTGCTGACGCAGCGTGTGAAACGTCGTCAAGACCGTTGCACGACTGTTGTCGCGGTAGACCTCGATATCGTCACCCACGCTGTTGGCAGGGAAAAACCCGTAGACCCCATTGGCGATGAATAATCGTTGCTCCACAATCTTACGAAGCAAGACCCTTGCGTCGTCGTACAACTCCTTGGCCTTCGGCCCGACGACGGGATCTTCCAGAATGGTCGGGTAGCGTCCGCGCAATTCCCATGTGTGAAAGAACGGCGACCAATCGATATAGGGAATCAGTTGATCCAGCGGCTGCTGCGGCAGCACTTTCACCCCCGTAAACGCCGGGACAGGAATATCGATCTCAGCCCATTGAGATTGGAATCGATTGGCACGCGCCCGCTCCAAGGTCCAAAGAGTTTTCGCGCCCTTGTCCTGATGGGTCTGGCGTATCTGATCGTAATCGGCTCGAATCGTCTCGGCGAATTCGGTTCGCAAGTCGGCATTCACCAGACTCCCCACAACACCCACCGCTCTGGAGGCGTCCAACACATGCACCACGGAATGGTTGTAGCCTGGAGCGATCTTCACGGCCGTATGGGCTTTGCTCGTGGTGGCGCCGCCGATAAGCAGCGGCAAATCGAAGCCTTCGCGCGTCAACTCGCGGGCCACATGCGCCATTTCATCGAGCGATGGGGTGATCAACCCGCTTAACCCGATCATCGCGACTCCATGTTCGCGTGCCGCCGCCAAAATCTGTTCACAGGGGACCATCACACCGAGATCGATCACCTCGTAGTTGTTGCATCCCAGGACCACCCCGACGATGTTCTTCCCGATATCGTGCACATCACCCTTGACCGTGGCGAGCAGAATCTTTCCGTTGGAGCGAGACGCGCCTGATCGAAGCTTTTCCTCCTCCATGAAGGGCATGAGGTAGGCCACGGCTTTCTTCATGACCCTGGCGCTCTTGACCACTTGCGGCAAGAACATCTTCCCGGACCCGAACAGGTCCCCCACGATGTTCATTCCTGCCATCAGCGGACCCTCGATCACATGCAGCGGTTTGGCATACTTCTGCCTGGCTTCCTCGATATCCTGCTCAATGAAATCGGTCATGCCCTTCACCAGCGCATGGGAAAGGCGCTCTTCGACCGTGCCTGAACGCCACTCATCGTCTTTCACCACTGCTTTGCCCTGTTGCTTGACGGTCTCGGCAAACGTCACCAATCGTTCCGTCGCGTCCGGCCGGCGGTTCAGCAACACATCTTCAACCAATTCCAGGAGATCCTTGGGAATCTCTTCATACACCGCCAGCTGCCCTGCATTCACAATGCCCATGTCCAGACCAGCCTTGACTGCGTGATAGAGAAATGCCGCATGCATCGCCTCGCGCACGCGATTGTTGCCGCGAAACGAGAATGAAATATTGCTGACGCCCCCGCTCACTTTCGTCAGCGGAAGATGCTGCTTGATCCACCGTGTGGCGTCGAGGAAGTTCACCGCGTAATTATTGTGTTCCTCGATGCCGGTCGCCACCGTCAGGATGTTCGGATCGAAGATGATGTCCTGGGCTGGGAAACCGATGCGCTCCGTGAGAAGGCGATAGGCCCGCTCGCACACCTCGATCTTGCGCTCATACGTGTCGGCCTGACCGCGTTCATCGAACGCCATCACCACGACGGCAGCCCCATAGCGATGCACCAATTTAGCCTGCTGGAGGAACTTGGCTTCGCCCTCTTTGAGACTGATGCTATTGACGACGGGTTTGCCTTGGATGTTTTTCAATCCCGTCTCAAGAATATCCCACTTCGAACTATCCACCATAATGGGAACGCGACAGATGTCCGGCTCCGACGCCACCAATCGCAGGAACTTCTCCATGGCGGCTTGGGAATCAAGCATCCCTTCATCCATGTTGATGTCGATGATCTGGGCGCCCCCCTCTACTTGCTGCCGCGCGACAGCAAGTGCCGCTTCATAATCGCCTGCCAGAATCAGTTTGGAGAAAGCCGGCGACCCGGTCACGTTGGTCCGTTCACCGACGTTGACAAAGTTCGATTCCGGCCGAATCATGATCGCTTCCAACCCGCTGAGCCTGGTAACGGGCTCGACGGACGGCGGGACGCGCGGAGGAAGACCGCGCACAGCCTCGGCAATCAGCTTGATGTGTCCTGGCGTCGTCCCGCAACAACCTCCGACGATATTCAGCCAGCCATTCTGCGCCCATTCTCTCAATTGAGGCGCCAGACTATCGGGTGTCTCCGGAAATCCTGTCGGCAATAACGGATTGGGCAACCCGGCATTTGGATGGCTGCTCACATAGATCGGAGCCAAGCCCGAGAGTTCTTCAATCAACGGACGCATTTCTTTCGGGCCCAACGCACAGTTGATGCCGACACTGAGCAAGGGTACGTGGGATATAGAATTCCAAAAGGCTTCGATCGTTTGGCCTGTCACACCACGATTGCTGCCGGCCTGAATAAATGTGACCGAGGCCATGAGGGGAAGCCTGATGCGGCGATCGTCGAACAACTGATCGATGGCAAAGAAGGCGGCCTTCGCATTGAGCGTATCGAAGATGGTTTCGACCAATAATAGATCGACTCCGCCGTCGACCAAGCCACGGACCTGCTCATAGTAGGCTGTCACCAGTTCATCATAGGTCGTGCCGCGCGCCGCGGAATTATTGACATCGGTCGAAATAGACGACGTCTTCGTCGTGGGTCCTATCGCGCCGGCAACAAAGCACGACCGCCCAGGCTCTGCCACCTTGACCTGCTCCGCAGCACGCCTGGCGCACTCCCCACCGGCTTTCGCGATCTCGTACGCCAGCGACTCCATCCCGTAATCTGCCAGGGAAATGGCTTGCGCATTGAATGTATTCGTTTCCACGATATCGGCGCCGGCCTCGAAATACCGGCGATGAATCTCCTCGATAATGGCGGGCTGTGTGAGGTTCAACAGATCGTTGTGCCCTCTCTGATCTTTTTTCCAATCTTTGAAGCGCTCGCCCCGAAACGCAGCCTCGTCAAGTTTCCGCTGCTGGATCATGGTTCCCATAGCCCCGTCGAGGACGAGAATGCGCCGTTGCAGTAAAGTTTCTAACGATGCGCTCATATGACTTGTCTCCGCAACCGAATCCGCTGTGATAATGAAAGAAGTCCGGCCATCATAACCGACAGGTTCTTTCACCGGCAAGCAACCCGATCGTTATACCCTAATCATTGCGCCTTGACAGGAGGGAATACCGCCGATACGATGCCGCCATCAGCTGGAGAGAACCTGTGCTCCTGCGTCTTTCCATCCGCACAAGCCTCTCATCTCTAGCACTCCTCCTGTTGACCATCGGCATTTGGTTCCAGCCTTCTACCGCTCTTGCGGCACCGTATTTTGAGGATGGCTACCTCGGGCTGACACAACCGGAACTCCATCAAAAGCTGGGCATGCCGCAAGCGGTGCGCGACAGGAAATCCGCCCTGCGCGTCTTTACCTATTACGCCATCACTGATTGGGAAAAGTATTTTCGGAAGCTTGTTTCGCCGGAAAACGGCGAGGATGTCTATCTATTTACACGTGACGGCATCGAAATCCGATATTCGTTCAGTTACACCGTCGACCCCAACGATGAGAGCGAGAATCGAACGTTATTCGTTCGTCTCGTCGATATTGAATTTTCCACCTCCGTCCCGCTCGCCCAGATCCCCTCACTCGTCCCGGAATTTCGCCCCTCAGAAGATCCCGCCTCTCCTTCGTTTCGATCGAATATTTGGGTGCTGTTGTTTAAAGGAACGGCCTCGCCAGAAGCTCGTTTCATTGTGAAAGAGGCGACCAAGGACAAGTTGGAGTGGACCCTGGCCTACCAGCTATTCTCTTTGCAGGGTCTGCCGGACCCGCTCACGACTAAGGCGCTCGTCGATCGATTGGAAATCAGCACGCAAAGTGTCGATCTGGTGAAACAGCGACAGCGACATACTCATGACCCCATCCTGAATCCCTATTCACGAGAATTTTCTCAGCATCGGCCCGCTCCTCAGCCGCCCACGGCTAAAAAGATACCTGTCCCCAAGTATGCGGACTAGCGATCACGATTGGTGGAGGATGCGACGGAGAAGAGGGGCTAGGGAGTCTGCTTGAGCCGATCCTGCTGCTTCCCTTGAATATTTCCCGCCTGGCCGGTCAATCGGTCTAATGGGCCATCCTGCGAGGTAAAGAGTAGGGCAGGAACAATCAAACCCGCCATAACCAAGCACCAGAGAGAGAAAAAACGAACGGCTTGGTTCCGCCCGAAAAACCTGGCAAGCAGACAGATCACCGCAACGATGCCGCCGAAGCTGAGAACTTGAGACTGATAGTGCGTGAGTCCTGAAATATTCGGAGCGAATGTACCGAACCCCCCGCCAGAACTCTTGAACAAATCACCGATCTTCTGTTGCAGCTTGACGGCAGCAGAATGATCCGACGTGCCTTTGGGAGCCTGCTCAGTCACTCGCACTTTTGCACGATATCGTTCGGGAATACTCTCGAAGTTGTCGGTCAACACCGGAGTGCCTTGTTCATCGATATAAGAATAGATGGTCGTGGCAAAAACGATCTCCGGTAATAGGAGGCTGCTGATCCAGAGGAATAGGATTCCCAAAATGGCGACGGCACCACCGTTCAATAGGACAGAGCCTTGCCGATATCGTGGAATCGTCTCATTTCTTAATGAATCCATTACCACAAGTATACATACTATGCACATCTCGTTGATTAGATTGAGACAACCGGCCTCGCTTCGCTTGACTCTCTGCAATTCACGTTGCTACGATGCGCCACGTCATGCCTCACGCTACCGCAGCTACCCATGAATCAATGAACGCAGCTCCAACTGATCTGGAAGAACCGACCCCCTTCATCCGCCGACGCCCGGTGCGGCTTATCATCTACGCCGGCCTTGGCCTATTTGTTCTCATCATGGTGATCTGGCCGCTCATCACACAACTCAAAGACCCGGATTATCGAAAACATATTGAAGAACATCGCGTCATGGTCGGGATGTCGAAAGAGCAGGTGTTAGAAGCCTGGGGGGGACCGCAAACGATCAATACGACGTTTACTAAGGAAGGCATCCGCCGCGAGGAATGGATTTTTGAAGATTGGGAGAGCGCTGCGGTGGTAAAACACCGCTATCTGTACTTTGAGGAAGGCAACCTCATCGGCGGGTGGTTCCAAGGCTCAGGTGAACGGCTTCCGACTCAGTCCCCGTCGAACCCGCATGCTCCGAAACCGCCACGGTAGTGTGGGCTTACGGCTGCGACGAAACATCCCTCACAGCCAACCTCAGCCGGCTCAACAGCACTTCCGCGCGGAGTTGATCGCGTTCGTCAACCATGACATGTGAGTTGAGGATGGGAAGTCCGGGATACAAGCTGCTCATATGTTCATTCTGAACCATGTAGGGAATGCCGCTCCCTTCCAGCAAACTTGTAATCATCGCCAGTTCACCCATGCTCTGCGGCTCAGTGAGACGGATCATCGGCATGCGACGCGCTCCATATTGGAGTCCCGCGGCTTTACAGCCGTGGTCTCTGTTGCCTCTTCGGCGGAACCCGCCGAGCCTACTCCGCCGAAGTAGCCAACGCGGCTACGGAGGACACCCGCTGCGCATCCCTCCACGACTTTATCCACCCTCCGTAGCAGTCCACTGCGGAGAACGGACAGCCGTGGCTTCCTGCGTAGGCGGGTGAAATCGGCAACGGAGAGTTGAGCCTTCGCCGTTTCATTGCTTTTTCTCTCCATCCCTTTTACACTCACGAAGAGCTAGGGGGTTTCTGTAATTTGGACACGACGCTCTTTGCCGGGGCCGCCCGAAACCGTCAACACCCGTTTCCATTCTCGAATCTGATACACCGCCCAGGCAGGAGAGTGGCCTTTAAAGTAGGCATCGGGGTCTTCCCCGCTGGCATTGAGAAAGATCGGCTCAGTGAAGCCTTCTTCCAACACATAGTCGAGGAGACAGTCCGTCACAAAACCAGACCCTCGCAGAGACACCTCAGCGAGCATCGATAGAATGTCTTCCGGATTCTGAATCGTCACCTGATTCATTAAGCAACCTCCGCGCCATCGAATTGTAACGAGCCACTCATCAGGAAGGCAACAGACATGACACGTCCCATGACGAAAAGCCGATTCCAAGAGGAACTCTTGCGTTTGATGGACCGCAAACACCATTGGGCCTGGCCGGCATTCGCCGACGGAACGGTCAGCGTCGATCAGCTCAAGCGCCACTTTCAACAGGAATACGGCGTCTACGTGCGCGACTTTCCCGTGTTCCTCGCGCGCATTCACGGGCAAAATCCCCCTCTCCCAATCCGCCGCATGCTCGCCGATAATATTTACGAAGAAGACACCGGTGGGCTCTCGCTGGGGAAATCGCATCCGGAATTGTTCCTGACGATGATGGCAGGTCTTGGGTGGCCGGCCCAAGATTTTGAGAACGTCCGCCTCTTGCCAGCCAGCCGGCGCTACCGGGCATGGCTGGACCGTGCTTCGAATAACCGAGATTGGGTCATCGGAGCAGCGGCCCTGACTGTCTTCGTAGAAGGCAGCGTGAAGGATCGCGCCGAAATTGCCGATCCCTCCAAGCCCAAGACCGCCGAAGAAATTGAAGCGATCGTCCAACGCCACCCGCTGGTGAAATACTACGGCCTGCCTCTCGATTCCATGGATCTGATTCGCGCACACCAACTGGTCGAAGCCGGCCACCGCCACGATGCCTATACCATGGTCGTCAACTACGCCACGACACAGGCCCAACAACAGGCGGTGCTGAGCTGTCTCAAGAAATGCCTCACGCTCTGGCAGGCCTACCGCGATGCAATCGCCAAATCTTGTGGAATAAAAAAGACTTAATTGTGCCTTGGCTGATCCATCTTGCACTCTTGTTCCTTATTCTGACCTTTAGCCCTCTACCATTAGCCATCGGCTCTCTTCCTTCCACCGATATGGCGCTGGTTCCTGCAGGCGAATTCCTGATGGGGAACCCGATCGGCAGCGATGGACTTCCTGACGAACAACCCCAGCGGCTCGTCCACACTGCGTCATTCTGGATCGACCGCTACGAGGTCACGAACGATGCCTACGCACGGTTTGTCCAGGCAACCGGACATCGCGCGCCGGCACATTCAACCCCTGCTTCCACATTGTGGGAGAACGGTGCTCCGATCTCCGGCATCGGCAGCCATCCCGTGGTGAACGTCAGCTGGAACGATGCAGTAGCCTACTGCGCTTGGGCCGGCAAGCGTCTGCCGACCGAGGCGGAATGGGAAAAGGCCGCGCGCGGCGCCGATGGCCGCCGCTATCCCTGGGGAAACGAGTGGGACGTCAAGAAAGCCAACAGCGCCAGCTATTGGGCGGGGCGGACCATCGATTTTCAGAGTGGAGCGGACTGGGATGCTTTCTGGATTAAGGGTGAGGGAGCGACTATTTCAAAAGAAAAGGGCATTAAGGGAGAAGTGCTCACCTTGCCGGTCGCGAGCTTTCCAGAAAGCGTGAGTCCCTATGGCCTCTATGACATGGCAGGCAACGTCTCGGAATGGGTGCAGGACTGGTATAACCCGAACTACTACAAAGACGCCCCCCTCTCAGACCCTCAGGGACCTCCTCGAGGGGCCATCAAAGCGATGCGCGGAGGTTCTTGGCTCAAGCCCGCTATCAGTCTTCGCGCCAGTGACCGAGATTGGGGCACGATGGATAGCCGGCCAAGCGGCACAGGATTTCGCTGCGCGAAGGATGTCTTTTGACAAGTCCCCACGTCTGCACAATTCTATTTATTCATCAGCACATAATCGAGCCGTTCGACTTTCACGACCGGCATAATTACACCGAGGCCTGCTTGGTCATGTGAGAAATCGTACACCACCGATTCCTCGGGAATAAGCTGTCCGGTCATGGCCACAGTAATATCGACCGGCTTGCCTTGCGCGAATCGTTGCTCCAGCTCGCTCCGCACTGCCGATGACGTCTTCGCCACAAGCTCGCCTTGAAGATTTTCGTATTTGAACCGCACCAAACCCCACTGAGTCGGCGTAAGTTTAGGGCCCAACGCCACGCGAAACCCACCAGCCTGCGCATCGTACCGAGACAATTCGCCGAACCAAACAAAGGTGATGAGCTGCGTCAACGCGGGATTGCCCGCACGCTTCGCATCACGCTCCCTGTTCAACATGAACAACCGCTCGTCATGGTGTGGGTCCTGATGGCCACTGCCGTAGATCAGCGCCCAGTCCGGCGGAATTCCATCAAGTGTGTCGAGAAATTCTTCTATGGAGTGCGGATCGATCAGGAGCCGGCTATCCGGCGGCAGGATCGTGTGAAGATCCTTGCGGGCAATCGTCAGCAGCGGCCTTGTACCGAGTGCGTCTTCAGCCCACCCTTCTCTCCCCGATCCTACGGCCAGGAACAGAACGGCAAGAACCCAGAAAGCCCACATGGGATGAGATCACTCCGTTGCGGCGGCGACGGCCCGTTCAAAACTCGTGCGGAGAGCTGCGACTGCCCGCTGTTCACTCGTCAATACTCCACCCTCGATCAACACTGCCAACCGAGGACGTGGATCGATGCGGCGCAAGGCCTGGCTGGTCAATCCACCGGACTCGATCACTTTTTGATACGTTCCCATCCACGAATCAGTCACGGCGCGTAGTCCGGCATCGGTGGGTTTGATCCGGCCAAGCTTGACTTGTTCAAGCAACTTGGTAAGCGGGTCGGACAGGGAGATTGCGGCAATCGCTCGCTGCAGCGCCTGGTCGCCTGACTCCATAGTTAGTTCGTGGAGCAGGAGCCGGGACCGCGCGGGTCGCCGCAACTTCCGCAGGCGCCGCCCCCGTTACCCGGCAACACCCAGCCATCCGTACCGCCGACTCCGAACGAAGAAATTTGTTTCTCCAGCTTCGTGGTCTTGCATTTCGGGCAGGCGGCTTGTGTGGAGCCGTAGACCAACAGCTCGAATCGATGATTGCATTCCCCACAGACATATTCGAAGATAGGCATAGATCGTTCTCCTTGTTCTGAGAGACATTATAAGATCAGGCCGATCACTTCGCAATTGGGCAGGCTCTGAGGAGTTGTATGTACCAAGAAGAAAAAACCTTTACATTTCGATTCAGCCTGGAGGCTTCGTTTTCCGACGACTATGAAGGCGAGGAAGACAACCAGGTTTGGGCACAAGAATGGGAAACACGGATCAAGCCGGATCTGCTCAAGGCGCTGTTCGAATCATTGCGCCGGCACCGGTCCTGGCAAACGCACGTGCGCAATCGCGGGAAATCCCCTGCCGATGAAATTGAAATCGTGCTCGCACGGGACTTTTCCAAACCTCAAGGATTCAGCCTGTCATGATGACTCCCCCTCCCCTCGGCCTGTACCTCCACATCCCTTTCTGCCGGCAGCGATGTGACTTCTGCGCCTTCTATCTTGAAATTTATCGTGAAAGCCGCGCAGAAACCTTTGTCCAGTCCCTCATGCAGGAGATCGAGCGATCGGGGCAACGCCACGTGGCCGCAAACCGTCCCGTTCAATCCGTCTATTTTGGAGGCGGCACACCGACAGTACTGACCGCGACTCAGCTGACCGCAATCCTGTCCGAAATTCACAAGCATTTCACTCTCGCCTCCGACTGTGAAATCACCGTTGAAGCCCACCCTTCCACGATCTCCGAGCAGGGCCTCGGACAGCTGTATCGAGCGGGCGTCACCCGCATGAGTTTCGGCGCAGAATCGATGGAGGATGGTGACCTGGCCAGAATCGGACGTCCTGGCGCCGTCAGTGAAACCATCACAGCCGTAACCCAAGCCCGGGCCGCTGGATTCACCAACATCAACCTCGATGTGATGTATGGACTTCCCGGCCAGAGCCTGGAAAGCTGGCAACGGACGATGGCGCGATGTCTCGCACTGAATCCCACCCACCTGTCCTGCTATGCCCTTACAGTCGAAGCGAATACCAAGCTCGCCGACAACATCCATCGTCAACGGAGTCAGGCTCCGGACGAAGGCCTTCAGATTGAAATGGACGAGGCCGCGCAACGAATGCTTGGCAATGCCGGCTATGAGCGGTATGAGATATCGAACTATGCCCGGCCGGGATATGCCTGCCGGCACAACTTGCTCTACTGGACCAGTGGTGAATACCTTGGCTTGGGGCCGAGCGCACAGTCCTATCTGGACGGAACCAGATTTGGCAACGTCGCCGACCTTGCGGCCTACGAGACATCACTCGCGGAAAATCGTCTCCCGATTGAAGATCGCGCCAGGCTTTCGGAGGAGGAACAACTCCGCGACGCCGTGATTTTCGGGCTACGCCTGATACGAGGCATTCCCTCACATAGTCTTCATCAACATGCCGCAAACTACGGGCATGCAGCAATCACCGCACAACTATTCGCGCAACAGTTGATCGAAGAAGACGGTGAGCACAGCAGATTATCGGGACGAGGTCGCCTTCAGGCGGACACGATCGCCGAGCAGCTGTACTGACAATGATGCGCGAGACGAGCGGGACAGGCGGGGCGCGCGAGACAGGTCAAACGTGATGGGAGCCTAATCTTTCACGTTGCGCCTCTCTCGCATTTCTCGCGCGTCACGCAGCGCGGCCCATTGCCGCTGACGACTATCTTACTCCGATTGACTTTGTCCTTTGGCGGAACGGAAACTAAACCCGGATTACAGGAGAGTTGTCATGCCTGTTAATATGGACCCTGCCAAGAAGCGAAAAAGACAGCCGCCACAGGCAGAGGCAGACTCCGCTCCGCCCGAGCAGATAGCGACTGTGCCGGCACAAGCGGTTCGGTTCGGCGAAGAGACGGAAGAGGATCGGGTAAAAGAGCTGGCGGATGCAGAGCAAAAAAATCTGTGGGAAGCCACAGAGGTCATCGACATGGACAAAGTCTGAGACAGGCCTGGTTTGTCTGGTCTATTTCGTTATCTAGTTTGTCTGGTTCATGAGATTCAACCAAATAAACGAGATAAACCAAACAAACCAGAACAACCAACCGGTTCGCACACTCCACGCTTTACAGATGCTGAAAACGCCACTGGCGAACCGGTTTCTAGGCCGGTAGGAAGAAGAAGGCGATGGCCAGCATCAAATACACTCCGATCAACATCATGCCTTCCATCCAGTTCGATTCTCCGTCCATTGCCACGAATCCCACACTCAGGACCGAAATCGTTACCGCAGCCACCTCGAACGGTGTGAAGATCAGATCCAACGGCGTCCCGAGAAGATAACTGGCAAAGACGAGCAATGGCGCAACGAGCAACGCAATCTGCAAACTAGACCCGACCGCGATACCATAGGCTAAGTCCATCTTGTTTTTCAGCGCCACCATCACAGCGGTGGAATGCTCAGCCGCATTCCCTATAAGGGCGACGAGAATCACGCCGACAAAGACTTGTGTGAGCCCAAGTTGATGCGAAGCCGGCTCTATCGCACCGACTAACATCTCGCTCATCAGGGCCACGAGACAGGCCACGACAGTGAGGACCGTAATCGAGGTGCCACGAGTCCAGGGCTGCTCCCCAAGGTCAGAGGCAGTGTGGGCATCTCCGGCAAACAGATGACGATGCGTCTTCAAGGTAAACAACAGGCTTGCGACATAAATAGCGAATAATACAAATGATATTGTGAGGCTCAGCTCATGCTCTATCGCAACCCCTCGATCGGCGGCGGTGAAAT
>Ga0134127_10001625_pt1 | contig 16607 bp, 13 predicted proteins | sample KB31753_FD_96459 | JGI IMG/M metagenome (GOLD analysis project Ga0134127, IMG submission 96459) | Terrestrial soil microbial communities with excess Nitrogen fertilizer from Kellogg Biological Station, Michigan, USA - KB3-175-3 | ecosystem: Environmental > Terrestrial > Soil > Unclassified ... | reverse complement strand
GGGGGGGGAGAGGGGGAGAGGGGGAGACGGGGAGAGGGGGAGACGGGGAGACGGGGAGAGGAGCGCTGTTGCTCCCTGTCTCCTTCTCCCCGTCTCCCCCGTCTCCCTGTCTCCCCCTCTCCCCGTCACCTTCCGCCCCAGAAGCTACGGTTGTTTTCCCATTTAGCATCCTGTAAAATCGCCGGGTATCTTTGCGCCCACCTGAGGCGGCTGGCGCATGATAACGAAGTACAAAGAGGGCTCCAGATGAAATTCCAAAAGCGACACTGGCTGTTGTTGTTGACGCTAGTGCTGCCACTTACGTTTGCCGGCGCGCACACCGAGCAACGTTCCGCGGGTCAAACTACGGCTGACTTTGCGGCCCGTGCTCGAATCGCCGATGACTTTAGCAAGGCCATACTCGTGGCTAAAGACCAGTATGCCGGGCAAGTCGATCTCAACAAGATCACCAAGGCATCAATCACCGGAATGCTTCGCACTCTGGATCCGCACTCGATGTATTTCGATCGTCAGCAGTGGGAAGAATTTCAGAACGATCAGAGCAGCCGCTACTACGGGATCGGTTCAACAATCATTCAGCACGACGGCAAGGTGTACATCATCTCGCCGACAGAGGGGACTGCGTCGTATAAAGCCGGGCTGCGATACGGCGATCACATAGCCGCGATCAACGGCGAATCAACCGAAGGGTGGACCCAGGCCCAGGTAAGAAGCAAGTTAATCGGTCCCGAAGGCACTTCGGTTAATGTCAGAATCGGGCGGCTGAGTGTAGATAAGCCGCTCGAATTCAAACTCACGCGCGGATCTGTGCCGCTTCCCTCGGTTGCCAATTACTTTATGCTTGGGAACGGCATCGGATATGTCAATCTCGAACGCGGTTTTAACACCACTACATTTGACGAGGTCAGCAGGTCACTTGGGGAGCTGCGGCAGCGGGGGATGACCTCACTGGTCCTCGATCTTCGCAGCAATCACGGTGGGCTGGTTGAGCAGGCGCACCGGGTATCAAATCTTTTCCTCTATCGGGGGCAAAAAACGCTGTCGATGCGCGGGCGTCCGGGCGTATTTCCGGCTCGCGACTTTACCGCCAACAACACCGATCCAGAGGAATACCCGATCGTTGTTTTGATAAACAAGTACTCGGCTTCGGCCGCGGAAATAGTTGCGGGTGCGCTTCAAGACCACGACCGCGCGCGCCTCGTTGGCGAGAATAGTTTCGGCAAGGGGCTTGTGCAGAGCCCGTTCCCGCTGTCGGATCAGTCGGCGCTGGTGCTGACTACAGGGCATTACTACACGCCGAGCGGGCGGCTCATTCAGCGCGACTACAGCGGACGGTCGTTCTATGACTACAATCTGAAGCGCGGCGACGGCAACGGGACGCACACTGATGAAAAGCGTACCGACTCGGGGCGCACAGTCTATGGCGGCGGGGGAATCGACCCGGACGTCGAAGTCAAGGTAAGGATCCCCCAACGTGAGCAAGAGCTTCAACGCGTATGGTTCGATGCGGCGTTTGAGTTTGCGCACCAGCTTGCGGCGGGCCAGGTTCAGGGTTTCAGTGAGTTCAAGGTTGATCGCCAGGCTGATCATCGCCATCATCTGCAACCAACCGAGTATCAGATCACCGACAAGATTCTGGCGGCGTTCAAGGCCTTCCTGCGCGACAACAAGCAGTTCAAGCTTGAAGACACCCGCGTAGACAAGGATGCCGACTTCATCAAGCGTCAGATCCGATACGAGATGGTAACCGCGGCTTACGGGGTTGAAACCGCATATCAGGTGCTGCTGGAGGTTGACCTTCAAATGCAGCGAGCCATTGTCGAGATACCCACCGCCAAGATAATGGCTGAAGACCTTCGCAGGTTGAGGAGTTCTCGGGACGCAGAGCCCCGAAGAAACTAGGCTAAAGAGGTAATCTGAGTATCACAGGAAAGGCCCGGGCTTAAAACACCCGGGCCGCACTGTTTCGTACGATCCACAGGATAGCGCGCGGTCCGATTCTGGCTTACGGTTTTGTCGCCTGCCGCTTCTTCTCCTCGGCAGCTTTAGCTCGCTCTTCGATCCCCTGGATGTAGGCACTGCTGCGCATCCTTACTGATGCGCCACCGCCAAGGATCGAAGCCTCAATCACAATTCCGTCGCAATTTAGCACTTTGGTCGGAGCTTCGTTCGGTCCCGCTATCCAACTCTTCGCACTGAGGGCCGGAAAGGTCTCCGAGAGCCTGGCTATCCACTGATCGACGTCCGTCCAGGTTGCGCCGCCGTACTGGACGCTGAAATCGATCACGCGGCCCCTGTAGACCCCGGCCGATACTGAATCAACACCGGCGAACCGTTGCGCGTCGCCGTCCGTTGCGGGATCGAATCCCAGATACGCGGCCTCGACTGCATTGGTGGACTTTGCTTGTTCGATAACGCTCTTAAGTTCCTTCTTCTTGGCAATACCTGGAAACAAAGCGAGCAACTCATCGGTGGTCATTCCCAGCCGGAGTCCGCGAACACTCGGCGCCGTTGCTTCTGTCAGAGCGCATCTGGTTTGAGTGGGTTTGTGAGTCGCGGCGTTTGAGGTCAGGGAGATCGTCACGACTATGATCGTAATCAAAGCGACAGTATTCTTGTTCATGTAGGTCCTCCTGTGTATTAGCGATCTGCCACCAATCCGGCTCATCGGTGCCTTTTGACAGGGCTTAGCAACTAATCGTGCCGGGCGCCTGGTTGGGTGCGGCCACCCGGCGTAAGCCAGTCTTGAGAGCCGTTCTACCAAGGACTCAATTGTCGAGCTGCGCTGCGGGCCTGGAACTCCCACGCGAATACTACGAAGGAATCTGGGCGCGATCAAGACGAATTGGATTATTTGACACATTCGGGAGCCGGCTGGCCGGCCTGGTACGATGAGCCTGATGATTTGGTGGATGTTCTAATCGGGTTTTGCTATCTAGCGGGGTTAGGCATGAACCGAGGTTTGGAGGCGAATAGACCACAGATTGAGCGGATCAGACGGATCCGCACGGATCAGATCCGTGTGAATTCGTCCAATCCGTACCAGGGTCTATTCACCCGATTCGGACGCCTCAACACAGATTTAGGGTTACTGATGATTTCAGAGGTCCGGAACCGGCAGCTCCAGGCTACGGTTGTTTCGCGAATCTCTTTCGGCTAAGATTTGTTGGTGAACAAATGTTAAGTTTTGATGGCGAGATTGTAGACGCCCGTGAACTCGCCCGATGTAGTCACTGAGGTGAGAATCTAACGATGAAATTAAGAAATAGGTACTGGCTGCTCGTTGCCGCGCTGATCATCCCGATCACGTTTGCAGGTGCCCATCCTGGACAGCGGATAATCGGAGACAGGGCCGATGATTCGCCCACACGTCAGCGGATTGCGGATGATTTTGCCAAGGCGATTCTTGTTGCAAAGGACAATTACGCGGGGCAAGTTGACCTGAATAAGGCAACCAAGGCTTCGATACTTGGGATGCTGCACACGCTCGATCCGCATTCCAACTATTTCGATCCCAAAGAGTGGGAGAAGGTCCAGCAGGACCAGCGCAGCCGGTATTCGGGCATTGGTTCAACGATCGCTCAAAGAAACGATAAGGTTTACATAATGTCGCCGTTCGATGCGACGCCGGCTCATCGCGGCGGAATTCGCTATGGCGATCAGATTGTCGAGATAAACGGGGAATCGACCGAGACCTGGAACTCTCAACAAGTTTCCAACAAGCTGATTGGACCGGAAGGCACTTCAGTCACCGTGAAGGTGGCCCGACTTGGCGCGACCGATCCCCTCGAATTCAAGTTCGTTCGGGAAGCGGTGAAACTCGATTCGGTAACAAACTTTTATATGGCCGGCAACGGCATTGGCTATATCAACTTCGATCGCGGCTTCAACTTCACAAGCTATGACGAGATTCGCACAGCCCTGGCCGAGCTTCAAAAGCAGGGTATGTCCTCCCTGGTTCTCGACCTGCGGAGTAATCCGGGCGGACTTGTGGATCAGGCCAAAAAGATAACCAATCTCTTCCTGTATCGCGGTCAGTCTATTGTAACCTTGCGCGGACGCCCGCAGGTTTTTCCGACACGCGAAGAGAGCGCGAACAACAACGCCCCGGAAGAGTTCCCAATCGTTGTGCTGATCAACTCGAGATCCGCCTCGGCTTCTGAAATTGTTGCCGGTGCGCTTCAAGATCATGACCGTGCGGTGATTGTCGGCGAGAACAGTTTTGGCAAAGGTCTTGTGCAGAGCGTTTTCCCGCTTTCGGACGGCTCGGGACTCTGGCTGGTGACCGGCCACTTTTACACGCCCAGCGGCCGGCTGATTCAGCGCGAGTACAGCAATCGGTCCTTTTACGACTACTACCTAAAACGAGGCGACAAGGATGCTGTTCAGCGGACCGAGGAAAAGCGCACTGATACGGGGCGAACGGTTTACGGCGGCGGAGGCATCCAGCCCGACGTGTTGGTAAAGTTCCCGCCCCAGGAGATTGAGCTTCAACGAACGTGGATCGAGCCGGTATTTCAGTTTACGCGCGGTCTGGTGGCCGGCAAGGTCCCCGGACAATCTGAATTCAAGATCGACGGGCCTTGCGATCACAGGCATCGCCTGACGGCGCGGGATTATCCGGTCAGCGACAAAACCATCGCAGCATTTAAGGCTTTTGTCCGAGAACACAAAGAGTTGAAGGTCGACGAGACGCGCATCGACAAAGATGCAGATTGGCTGAAGCGCCGGATCCGCTACGAGGTGGCCACGGCAGCTTTTGGCGAGGAGAATGCTCGTGCGGCGCTTGCCGACGGGGATACGCAGCTCCAACGCGCCCTTGCCGAGCTTCCAAAGGCGAAGGCCCTGGCGGACGATATCCGACGGGTGCGCGCGGCTGTTCGCAGGAACTAAAGCCTGGGAGCGCAGGCATCCTGCCTGCTCACCTCGATTAGTACATGAAGCAGGCAAGATGCCTGCGCTCCCAGGCTCTGCATCCTGCCTGCTCACCTCGATTAGTACAATGAAGCAGGCAGGATGCCTGCGCTCCCAGGCTCTGCAAGTGTCCAGACAGGGATTGAGCGCGGCCCGGCACGATGTCGGGTCGCGCTTTGTCATATTGGCCCGCGGCGGCGCTTTGGGGCTTCGTGTTATACTCGCCGCATAGAAAATCTCCAGCTCAATGGGGAGGCCTCACTTGAAGGAAAAGTTGCATCAGAACTCTGAGATGATTCGCCTGTGGACGCAGGTGATCGTTCGAGTACTTTTCCTGTTGGCAGTCCTGGGCATCGCGATCTGGTTGCTTTTTGAGATCCGGACTCTGTTGCTGCTGATCGTTGTTTCGATTTTCTTCTGCTATCTGGTTGCACCGATCGTGCAACTTCTCGAACAGCCCGTTTATATCGCCAGGCACGAAATTAAGTTGCCGCGCCCAATTGCGATAACGATTGTGTATTTGCTTATCGCTGTCGTGATGTTTTTTGGGGTGCAACTTATTTGGCCGAGGCTTTCGGAGCAGGTGGCGGATCTGGCGAAGAACCTGCCCGGCTTAGCCAAGTCGGCGGAGGGGGGAGTCAACAAGGTCTTCAACGACGCGAATAGCTGGATGAGGCACGTAAGGCTGCCGCCGCAGTGGCGCGAGGCGGTTTTCAGCCGCGCCAGCGAATTGGCGAACTCAGCAGCCCTGTGGTTGACCGAATTTCTGGCGGGAGCTCTCGGTTACCTCCACTATCTGACGTGGCCGATCCTGGTTCCGGTAATCTCGTTCTTTCTGCTAAAGGATGCCGTCCATTTTGAGCAGAATTTAATCGCGCTGCTGCCCAATGAAAGACTGCAGAAGCGCGCACACTGGTTGTTGCTGGACGTCAGCCGGACACTTGCCGCGTATATTCGTGCCCAGATAACGGCGTGTATTGTGGTGGGCACAGTAATGATGGGCGGGCTCTACGTGATCGGGGCGCCTTACTCGATAGTGCTTGGGGCGTTGGGCGGGTTGCTGGAGTTTCTCCCGCTGGTTGGGCCGCTGATTTCTGCCGCGATTATCGTCGGCTTAACGCTTACGTCTTCGCTTAAAACGGCCTTCGTGGTTGCCCTGTTCCTCGCGGTTCTGCGCATGGTACAGGACTACTTTATCTACCCGAAGATCGTCGGCCGAGGAATCAAGATGCATCCGCTGGTGGTTATTATGGCGATCCTGGCCGGAGCGGAGATCGGCGGGCTGGTCGGCATCTTCCTTTCGATCCCGGTTGTCGGACTGGTGATTGTGTTTTATAACCACTACCTTGCATTTCGTGGCATTCAGAGCCTTAGAGTCGTCACCGACCCGCAGGAGGGCGAAGGGGAGCCTCATCTTCCGGCTGCTTCGCGCTCGACTGCACCGGTCCCGGAAACCTGAGCCCCCCTTGCCTTCTAAACCTGATTAGGGTTGGAGGCCTCGCAGTTGTTGCTTATACTTCTGGCCTATGCGTATGTACGGCGATCACCAATTCCCGGGCAGGCTGTTTATCGTCGAAGGGATCGACGGCTCTGGGAAGTCTACGCAGCTGAGTCTTCTTCAACAGTGGCTGAGGCGGGAAGGGTACATGGTGTTCTTCAGCGAGTGGAACTCGTCGCCGCTGGTGAAGGAGACGACTCGCCGGGGCAAGAGGAAGCAGATGCTCACGCCGACTACCTTCTCGCTTCTTCACGCGACCGATCTTGCCGACCGCATCGAGCGTCACATCATCCCGCCGCTTAAAGCCGGAGCTATTGTGCTCGCCGACCGTTATATCTACACCGCGTTCGGGCGCGACACCGCGCGTGGAGTTAGTTCGCACTGGGTCCGAGAGCTCTATAAGTTCGCAGTCAAACCGACCATCGCTTTCTATTTCCGGGTACCGCTGGACGTTTCGCTCAAGCGAATCCTGAGCGCCCGCGCCGGGCTGAAATATTACGAAGCCGGTATGGATCTGGGTTTGAGCGATGATCTGGAAGAGAGCTTTGAGCTGTTTCAAGGGATGATCAGCCAGAAGTACGAAGAGATGGTCGATGAGTTTGGGCTTCGAGTCATCGACGCCACGCGCTCGATCGAAGAGCAACAGAATGAGGTGCGAGCAATAGTCGAGCGTGAGCTGCAGGATGTACCCAAACGCCCCCTACCCACGCGTCCTTTATTGAACAGGGAGGACTGAATAGAGCTTGGAGAATCGTCCTAACAATCACTCATTCGAGTTCTACGGCGAAGGTTTGCCGGACGTTGATCTGTCGGAGCTTCGAGGCAGGCTGATCGTCATAGAAGGTCCGGACGGAGTCGGACGGTCAACTCAAGTGGCGATGCTGAAGCCGTGGCTCGAGTCGAACGGCCACGCAGTGCTGGACACCGGGATGACCAGATCGGCGCTCGCGGGAAAGGGTATAAAACAGGCCAAGGCGGGCATCACGCTGGGCCCGATCTCGCTGACGCTGTTTTATGCGACCGATTTCGCCGATCGTCTGGAGAACGAGATGCTACCGGCGCTGCGCGCGGGATTCATCGTTCTTACCGATCGTTACATTTACTCGTTGATCGCCCGCTCAATTGTCCGGGGACTGGAGCCCAGCTGGATCAAAGCGTGTTACGAGCTGGCTTTGAAACCCGATGCCGTTTTCTACCTGCGGGCGAACATCGGGGGCCTTATCCCGCGTGTATTGAGCAGCCCGACCGGGTTCGACTACTGGGAGTCGGGAATGGATCTGCACCTCGGCGACGACTTGTACGATAGCTTTGCGGAGTACCAGAGCCGAATGCTCTCGGTGTTTGACTCGATGATCGACGAATATGGATTTGAAGTCATCGACGCGACTCAACCGATCGATATTATCTATCGGAACCTCCAGCGGCGTATCGGCCGCCTCCTCAGGGAACTCTAATAACCCGCTACGGTACGAGATCAGGTGGCTGTCTGTACCAAACCCAGGAGTTCATCCTCTGTGATTTGATAGGCCTCATTGCAAAAGTGACAGATCAACTCCGCCCCATGGTCTTTTTCCAGCATGTCCAGGATCTCTTCGCGGCCGAGCGCCGAGATGATTAATAACGCGCGTTCGTGCGAACACTGGCAATAGAAGCGCGGCTCTTTCTCCTCGAGCACCAATAAGTCTAGATCACCCAGCACGGTTCTCAGCATTTCAACGGGAGAGAATCCTTCACGCACCATGTCCGTAGCAGAAGGCGCTCGCGAGATATTGCGCTCCAGATGTGCGGCAAGGCCATTATCCGCGCTTGGCATCATCTGCACGATATATCCGCCTGCCGCGGACACCCTCAAACTGTCCAGCGAAAACTCTGCGGTCGACGACTCGTGCGTGCCAACCGTCTCTTCCCACGTTGCATCGTCTCCATCGACGGTCATCAGCACGCCGAGGCTGACCGCGGAGTTCACCTGCTCAGACCGCGCCAGATAAAAAGCAATGTCTTCGCCGATCTCGCCGGAGATGATGGGCACCATCCCACGGTACGGCTCTTTCATCAATCCGATTTCAAACCCCGCGTCGCGGGTGACGTACAGTTTTCCTCCGCCGACTATCGAGCGCACATCAAGCTTGCCGCGATCATTCATCAACGTGGCATCAGCTTCGGGGTTTGATACGTACCCGCGCACGTTGCCGCTGGGTTCCGCCTGCGCGATTATGTCGCCTATCGGACCATCGCAATCGAAATGAACCGTTAGCTTTTCGAGGTCTTTGAGGCCGCTTCCGAGAAGCAAGCCGCCGGTAAGGGTGCGGCCGAGCGCCGCAGAAGCTGTCGGAGAAGTACGATGACGCCGGCACGCTTCGCCAACGAGACTCGTAGTTACCGTAGCCATGCACCTCAGTCGATTGTCCGCGGCGGTCGCGTGAATGAGCTTGTCTGTAAACATGTAGAACTAAGAAGCGCACTTGGGCGATTGCTCGGTCAACAGGCCAATCGCGTGCGGGAGCGAGCTGCGAATTGCGGTGAAGTTCTGAACTGCGCCGCGAGTGCTGCCCGGCAAATTGACGATCAATGTTCGGCCTCGTATGCCTGACACCGCGCGCGACAACGGCGCTAGCGGCGTCTCGTCAAGACTTCGAAGCCGCATCAACTCAGCAAGCCCGGGGGCCTCGCGTTCGATCACCGCGCGCGTGGCTTCCGGCGTATTGTCCCGAGGCGCGAACCCGGTTCCGCCGGTTGTGAGGATCAAATTAATGTCACCGCGATCGGCGTATTCTCGAAGCTTGGCTGAAATCAGATCGCGATCATCCGGCAGGATCTCAGCCGCGGCAATGGCGCCGCCCAGCTTCTCAACTTCGGCGACAACCGCGGGCCCGGACCGGTCCTCGCGTTCGCCTCGTGAAGCGGAGTCGCTTATGGTTAGCACTGCCGCTACTATTTCCACTCTGGCCATCCTCTTGCTCTTTGGTGATCGCCCGTTACACCACCGGTCGCGACGTTTGAGAGACCGATTTCAGACTGCTGGATAACTGCCGGCAAGTCAAGTTGTTGCCGATCGTCCGGTACGGGAGTGAAATGGACCGCTGACAGGGCGGATCGGACGGACTTTCACGGATAGGATTTCCTTGAATCAAGAGAGTCGAATGACAGTTTGCGGGGTATAGATCGAACCCGTGGGCCTCAGATCGCTTCGCATAAGGACCACTTCTGTCGCGACGAATCTCTCGGAAGAGAATCCGCTTTTGATTAAGGCTTCAGCTACTTGAGCGGCGTTGTGCGGCGCCCGTATCCGGCCGATCGTGAGATGAGGTGAGAACTTTCGCGTCTCACGCTGGAAACCCTGCCGTGCCAGCTCGTCTTCGATGTTTGTGTAGAGCCGCCGGAGTTGTTCCGGTACGTCCGATACACCCACCCACAACACTCGGGGGCTGCGAGGGGAAGGGAAGCAGCCGGCGCCTCCTACCTCAACTTCAAATGGACTAATTCCATTTGCGGCGCGCTCGATCGCTTTGCCGATGGGCTCGATCCGTGACACCTCGACGCCTCCGAGGAACTTCAGAGTCAGATGTATGTTCGACGGCCTGGTCCAGCTGACCTGAGCACCGGTAAGACGCAAGTTCTCTTGAAGCTTGTTTATCCGCGACTGTATTGATTCGGGTATCTCCAGGCAGATGAATGAGCGGATTTCGTTTGAAGGTTTCTTGTCTTGCGATTGCTTCTTTGGCACAACCAACTCTTAAGTGTCCGAGAGCCTTGGCGTCTTTGCGGTCCTTTGCGTCTTTTGCGCGGAAGTAGTGCCTCGCAGAAAAGCGTCAGCGCAAAGACGCAAAGAACCGCCAAGAAGACTCACTGAGTCTTGCTCGCGCCCCCGTCTTTTCCAACCAGCGCCAACAAAGCATCAGCGAACGTGCCTCGCCAGTTCAAATACTCGTGGCCGCCGTTGAACTCGCGGTAATGAACAAAGTAGCCCTTCGCGAGCAGTACGTCGCGCATGTGCCGGTTGACGACCACCATATCTGGTCCGTTATCAGGGGTAGCGCCGGTCTCCATTAAACCAATGTCCAGATAGAATCGCACTGGCAGCCTGGGAGATGTGACGAATTGTCGAGTCAGCCATTCGTGCTCGGCATCTGCTTCCGGCTTCCACCAAAAAGATCCGGATTGGGAGATCACGTTGCCAAAGATTTCGGGATGACGAAATCCGGCGAACGTGGCTGCAAGCCCGCCGAAGCTCGATCCGGCAACTATGGTCTTGCCCGCATCTTTGGTCACGTGATAATTCTCGCGCACCCAGGGTACGACCTCGCTTGCCAGAAAGTCGGCAAACCGCGGGTTGCAGGCCATCTCTGTGTTGCGACTCGTTGGTGTGGGGTTGTCGAGCACTACGGCGATCATCGGCGGGATGAGCCCCTTGGCCAGAAGGTTGTCGAGAATCACCGGTGTCGGTACCATCAGCGTATACGCAAAGCCGTCAAAAATAACCACAAGGCCATAGGGCATTCCAGTGGCGTTGTAGCCGGGCGGCGTGTAGACCCAGACCTTGCGCTCGTTCGACAAAATCGTGCTCCTTACCCTCTTCTCTTCAATCTTACCGGCCGCAACCTCCGGCGAACGCTTGATCCACGGTTGAGGCGGCGCGCCCGGCAACTCCACGAGCGAAGGAGGTGGAAGCCCCAGATATGTTTTGGGGTTGAGAGGATCAGTTTTGAACGTCGAGGTCCGCTGCAATACTGCTTTCTGGTCCTTGAGGTCAATCTTTTCGAACGGCACCAGCGAATCATTCGGCGACAGGTGATAGCTGAACCGTGCGTCAGTGCGCGCCCTGTAGGTCCTGTACCAGAGATCAGTATCGAGCAGACGAGCCATCTGATTCTTACCAAACTCCTGACCGGCTACGCCTCCAAAGACTATGACGTTTCTGGTTTCTTCTTTCGCGCGCCACAGGAAGGTAAGAAGCACGTTACGATCATCGCCGGCAATCGGTTCGACGAGCGGCGCGCCCGTCCTGGTGACCTCCTGCCAGAAGCTCTCGAGCGCGGTGCGATCGCCGGCCTCGAGTGCTTTCTTCAACGCGATCAACCGCGGGCTCGTGAGTTCATCCTGGACAAGCCCGGTGGCGGGATGCGAAACAGAAAAAACGCAAACCCCACAAAGGATCAGCGCAATCGCGATTATTCGCACTGGTCTTTTCACTTGAACTCCGAGTGTCTTCTTAGCGCCTTTGCGCTGGAGTTTTTCTGCGAGGCACTACTTCCGCGCAAAGACGCCAAGAACAGCAAAGACGCAAAGAAGACAATGCAAACCGGCGAACGCTATTGCTACGCCACGCTCCAGATCTGCGACAGGACCCGCTTGAAGTTCCCGCCCAGTATTCCTTCGATGTTCTGGTCGCTGTATTTTCTGCGGATCAAGCCTTCGGTCAGATCGAACATCCGCTTCGGGTGATCGATTCCTTCGACATCAATCTTCTCCCGGAATCCGTAGCTCCCCTTGTAGCCCGCTCGCAATTGCCGGTTCAGCTCGGGCGGCATCGCGTCGTAGCCGTACAAATCCATGTCGCTGCCTACGCCCAGATGCTCAGGACCGACAAGCTTGGCGACGTGGTCGAAGTGATCAAGCACGTGCTCGATCGTTGTCGGCTCGTCGACCTTTACGAACATTCGCACTCCGGTTATTCCCATTACGCTGCCGGCAGCCCCCATTTTTTTGATGGCTTCGTCGGTCTTGCAGCGCGGGTGGCCGGACACCAGCGCGCGACAGTTCGAATGGGTGATCAACACCGGCTTCTTGGAAAGCTCGAATGCATCGAGCGTCGTTCGGTCGCCGCAATGCGATACGTCGATTGCCATGCCAACGGTGTTCATTCGTTCGATGATCGAAGCGCCGAAATCACTGATGCCTTCGTCGCGGCGTTCAGTTGACCCGTTGCCGATCATGTTTCGCGCGTTGTAAGTCAGCTGAGATACTCGCTGGCCGAGTTCGTGAAAAAAATTGACGTCGGCGGGCGTGCGAAACTGTTCGGAGTTCTGCAAGCCAAGCAGGACCCCAATTTTGCCGGAGCGTTTTACCCGCTCGAGATCACCTGCGCTGTCGATGCGCATAAAATAATCGCCCTGGCTTGCGATAAATCCGTTCCACGTTGCAAAGAATCGCAGCACCGCGAGATAAGCGTCGGGCCCGCCCATCCCCACGCCTATATGAAAGACGTTTATGCCCGAGTCCTTGAACGGTTGAAGGTCACTGGCCGTGAAGCTTTCCGGATTGGCAAACCACTTTGCCTGCTTAGGGAAGTTCAGGGTTAAAGGGCCGAGCATGTCGATGACGGTAGCTCGGCTCATCAGCTCGATCGCCCGCGCCGAATACTCCTTTAGCGACGAAGCGAACAACCTGTAACGCCCGCGATTGATCATCGGAGCTGCCAGTGTGGCGAAAGCGGCTCCAGTAGCCGCTTTCAGCATTTGTCGTCGAGTCAGATCTTTCATAGTGTGTTCTCTTGGTTAGCTGTTACTGGCGGTCGCAAACGATAACCTGTTCAAACCAGGCCCCGCTCGCATCGGTACCGCTAATTGTGGCCGTCAGCAGTTTTCCATCGCTCGATACTTCAAACGTGCTCTGACCGATGACCTTTCCGTCTTTCTTCGCAATCGTCTCAATCGTGCCCGCTCGTAGCCATTTTGAGATCTCGACGGCGCCAGGCAGTCCCTCGAGCGGATGTTCCTTGCCGTCCGGGTGAAAGATAGTCGTTCCTTTCTCTTCCATTCCCGACATGTTTTCCCCGGTGAAGCTGAGCGTCACTACCTCATTGGAGACATCAAAGCGTAATGTAGCGCTCTTGAAGAGATGATTTGGATGGCGCTTCGACTTTGAGATGTTGGCCTTCCAGGTGCCGGCCAATGGACTCGGCTCGTCGAATGCTGCAGCGGGCGGGGCTCCCGCAATGATCAGCTGAGCTGTGACGGCCACTAAAACTAAAATCGCTTTTGGAGTGCCTGTTGTCACGATAAGAACTCCTTTGGAAGAGTTGTGATCTACCTAAGCGTTGGAGTAAAAGCTTATGAAGTGACTCTGCGAATCGACTCTTTCTTCGCCTTCAGCCGCGCGCACCCGTTCATAACCCCCCTCGGCTTGAAGCCGGCGAGCTTTCACGTTGTCCCGCAAACAGACATCCAGTACTTCTTCTTTCAAATGTTTTTTCAATCGCGCATCTTCGATCGGCGCGAGCAGCTCGACGCGACGGTCAAGATTGCGTTGCATCCAGTCCGCGCTGCCAATGTAGATGTCTTCGTCGCCGCCGTTGAGAAAATAGAAGATCCGGCTATGTTCCAGGAACCGGCCCACGATGCTGGTGACTTTGATGGTGTCTGACAGCCCTGGCACTCCCGGCCTCAATGCGCAAACTCCGCGCACCAACAGATCAATCGGCACGCCATGTTGCGATGCTTCATACAGGACCCGAACGATCTTAGTGTCGGTGAGACTGTTGATCTTGGCGATGATTCGCGCCGGTCGACCGTTTTTGTGATGGTCGATCTCGCGCTCGATCATATCAGTCACGCGCTCGCGCAGGCTGACCGGCGCGACGAGCAGCCTGCGGTATTCCGTCTGCTTCGAGTATCCGGTCAAGTAGTTGAATAACTCCGTCGCATCCGCACCGAACTGTTCGTTAGCAGTGAACAATCCAAGGTCGGTGTAGATTCGGGCGGTCGCAGGATTGTAGTTGCCGGTACCTATGTGGACATACCGCCGAAGCGCATCGCCTTCGCGGCGCACCACCAGGGCCAGCTTGCAATGTGTTTTCAATCCGATCAATCCGTACACCACGTGAACGCCCACGCGCTCGAGCCGTCTCGCCCATTCAATGTTGCTCTCTTCGTCGAAGCGGGCCTTCAATTCGACGAGCACCGCGACCTGCTTGCCCTTCTCACAGGCTGCCATCAACGCTTTCACGACCGGCGAATCGGGTCCGGTACGATACAATGTCATCTTGATGGCTTGCACGCTCGGATCGTTGGCCGCGGCGTTAATAAAATCAATGACCGGGGCGAACGAGTTGTACGGATGATGAACCAGTACGTCCTGACGTTTGATGACGTCGAACATCGGCTCGCCGATTGCGAACGCGGGTGGAGTCGAAGCTATCAGCGGCTTGTCCTTGAGCCCGGGATGATCGAGTTTGTAGAGCGCCATTAAATCGGGCATGTTGAGAGGGCCGTCGATCGTGTAAACGTCATCGGCGCTAAGACGCAGCGAACTTGCCAGAAACCTGACCATCTCACCGGGCATCGCCGCGGCGACTTCAAGCCTTACCGCCGTTCCAAATCTCCGTTTGCGCAGTTCGCGCTCGACCGCATGCAACAGATCGTTGGCCTCGTCCTCACGAATCTCGATGTCGGCGTCGCGAGTCACGCGGAATGCGTTCAACTGAGTCGCGTGCATGCCCGGGAAGAGCACGTCGATATTCGCCCCGATAAGTTCCTCGAGAAGGATAAATTCGGTGCTTCGCTCGCCTCCAACAGGCACAAGGCGCGGCACGAGAGGCGGAACCTTGACGCGCGCGAATCGAGGCGGCGCCAACTCGGCCGACGAGTCGGATGCCTGTGGAGCGATCATCACGCCGAGGTTGAGACTGAGATTCGAGATATAAGGAAATGGATGGCTCGGGTCTACAGCTTGCGGAGTCAGCACCGGAAAAACATTCTCCATGAAGTAGGTGCTGAGCGAGCGTCGTTCGCGATCCGACAATGCCCGGTAAGGAGTTATGACAATTCCATGCGATGCCAGCGCCGGGAGCAGATCATCCTTGAAACAGGCAACCTGTTGGGCGAGCATCGGACGGAGCCGTTCGTTGATCAGTTTTAGCTGGGCCGTAGGCGCCAGTCCGTCGAGCGAAACGTCGGTTACGCCTTCCTCGATCTGCTCCTTCAGCCCCGACACCCGAATCATGAAGAACTCATCGAGGTTGGATGAGAAGATGGACATGAACTTGACGCGCTCGAGCAGCGGTTGCGATTTGTCCAGCGCTTCTTCGAGGACGCGTGCATTAAACTCGAGCCAGCTTTCTTCGCGATTAAACAAAAGCTTGCGCGACAGAAAGAGTGTCGGCGGGAGGGTCACCGGATGTTGCCCGCTGTTTCGATCACCGGGTTGCTCGAATGCATCTGACATTTGTTTCTCCGGCTCTACGCGACTAGGTCAGGCTTTCCGCCGCTGTGACTCCGGGAGGGCACGAGAAGCCCTCGGCGTTTAGCGCGCGATGCAGCGCATCGAGCACGAGCAGCACGTTCTGGCGTGAGCTCCCCGAACCCATCAGCCCGATCCTCCATATCTTACCTTTGAGCGGTCCCAGCCCGCCGCCGATTTCGATGTTCGAATCGTTCAACAGGCGCCCTCGTATCCGCGCGTCGTCGACTCCGCCGGGCACGCGAACGGCGTTTAGACTCCACAGCCGGTGCGCCGGCGCGACGTTCATTTCGAGCCCCATCGCTTCCAGTCCCGCGACCAGAGCCCGGTGATTCAGCTCGTGGCGGCGCCATCGAGCTTCGAGCCCTTCGTCGCAAACGATTCGCAGAGCTTCCCGCAACGCGTAGTTCATCGAAATCGGCGCGGTATGATGATACGTTCGATCGCTGCCCCAGTACTTCTCCACCATTGTCATGTCGAGATACCAGCTCTGCACTTTTGTCGTTCGCGCGCGGATGCTCTGCAGGGCGCGCTCGGAAAACGTTATCGGCGCCAGACCTGGGGGAGCCCCGAGGCATTTCTGAGTACCGGAGTAACACACGTCGATCCCGTTTCGATCCACCCCGACCGGGTGGCCTCCGAGTGATGTAACCGCGTCTACGACAAGCAACGCTTCCCGCGTGTGAACCAGTTCTGCCAGTCCATTCAGGTCTTGTAGTACTCCGGTCGAGGTTTCAGCGTGCACGATGGCCAGCGCTCGCGGGTTCGATTCAAGGGCCGCTTCGATGTCTTTGCGAGCGATTGCCTGGCCCCATTCCGCGCGCACGATCACCGGCTTCCCGCCGGCTCGTTCGATAATGTCGAGCATTCGTTCGCCGAACACACCGTTGATGCAAACCGCCACTTTGTCGCCGGGCTCGATGATGTTGACCAGGGCCGCTTCCATGCCTGCGCTTCCTGTCGCAGAGATCGGAACCGTAACCCGATTGTCGGTCTCAAAGACGTAGCGAAGCATCTC
>Ga0134127_10001624_pt1 | contig 16607 bp, 10 predicted proteins | sample KB31753_FD_96459 | JGI IMG/M metagenome (GOLD analysis project Ga0134127, IMG submission 96459) | Terrestrial soil microbial communities with excess Nitrogen fertilizer from Kellogg Biological Station, Michigan, USA - KB3-175-3 | ecosystem: Environmental > Terrestrial > Soil > Unclassified ... | reverse complement strand
GGTCGACGAGGACTTCCGCATCGCTGCGGTGAACCCGATCGCGCTGCCGCTGATCGGCGAGAGCGACCTGATCGGCCGCGATTTCGATTCGCTCCTGCGCACCGTCTGGTCGAGCGCGGACGCAGAGGAAATTACGCGGCGCTTCCGTCACACGCTGCAGACCGGCGAGCCGCACGTCGTGCCCGAGTTCGTCGCCCGTCGCAAGGATCGCCAGGTGATGGAGTACTACGAGTGGCAGGTCAGCCGCATTCCACTGCCGGACGGTCGCAGCGGGGTCGTGTGCTACTTCCGCGACATCTCGCGAACCATCCTGGCGCGCGAAGCGCTGCGCGAGGCGGACAGTCGCAAGGACGAATTTCTTGCCACGCTGTCGCACGAGCTGCGCAATCCGCTAGCGCCGCTACGCAGCTCGCTGGAAGTCATCAAGCGGGTGGCGAGCGCGCCGCCGAATGCAGCGGCCGCGCTCGAGATCATGGATCGGCAGATGAGTCATCTGGTGCGGCTGGTCGACGATCTGCTGGAGGTGTCGCGCATCACGCGCGGCCAGGTGGAACTGCGGCGGGAGCAGGTGCGGCTGGATGCGGCCATCCACGGCGCCATCGAGACGAGCGAGCCGGTGATCCGCGCCGGCAACCATCGCCTGATCGTCTCGTTCCCGGACGAGCCGCTGCTGCTCGACGCGGACCCGGTACGGCTCGCGCAGATCTTCGGCAACCTGCTCAACAACGCCGCGAAGTATTCGGAGAAGGGCGGGCGGATCGAGATCACGGCGCGACGCGACGGCGAAGAGGCGCTCGTCACCATCCGCGACAGCGGCGACGGCATCGCACCGGAGCAGGTTCCGAAGCTGTTCGAGATCTTCACGCGCGGCGAGCGCAGTGCGCGGCGCAATCAGAGCGGTCTCGGTATCGGCCTCGCGCTGGTGCGCCGGCTGACTGAAATGCACGGCGGGCGGGTCGAGGCGTCCAGTGAAGGTGTCGGCAAGGGCAGCACATTCAGTGTGCGCTTGCCGCTGAACGTCAGGCAGGCGGCAGCACCGAAGGCACGTGGCCGCGAGCACTCGAGCATCGAGGAGCTGAGCGTGCTCGTCGTCGACGACAACAAGGACGCGGCTGAGAGCCTGGCGATGCTGTTACGCACTGCCGGTGCCGAAGTTCGCGTCGCGCACGATGGACCGACTGCACTCGAGGAGTTCGAGCGCTGCGAATCGCACGTCGTGCTGCTCGACATCGGCATGCCCGACATGGACGGCTGCGAAGTGGCGCGCCGGCTGCGCGAGATCTCGCGCCCCGACCGCGTCGCGCTCGTGGCGCTGACCGGTTGGGGCCAGGACGAGGATCGGCGGCGCATACGCGAGGCCGGCTTCGATCATCATCTGGTCAAGCCGGTGGATCTCGCATCGCTGCAGGCGCTGCTGACCTCGCTCGCGCGCGCGCAGTCCGAGAAGGCGCAGTCCGCTTAGGGTTTGCTCGAGTCGCCGGCGCCGAGCGGGCGCTGCATGAAGACGCTGTCGACCCAGCGGCCGAGCTTGAACCCGACGGCGATCAGGTTGCCGGCGGGCTGGAATCCCAGTCGACGATGCAACGCTATCGAGCCCGTGTTGCCGCTGTCGCCGATGACTGCGAGCATCTGTCGCCACGGGCCGCGCTCGCAGCGTGCGATGAGCTCGGCGAGCAGCCTGGTGCCGATGCCCCGGCCGTTCAGCCCATCCTCGACGTAGACGGAATCTTCCACCGTGTAGCGATACGCGGGGCGCGTGCGATAGAAGGTCGCGTAGCTGTAACCGACGACGCGCCCCTCCAGCTCGGCAACCAGGTAAGGCAAGCCGAGTTGCAGCACGCCGGCGCGACGCGACTTTATTTCATCGAGCGATGGCGGCACTTCTTCGAACGACGCGAGTCCATGCAGCACGTGCGTGGCGTAGATGCTCGTGACCGCGCCCATGTCTGCGTCGCTCGCATCACGCACGAAGATTGCCGGGCGGTTGTCGGCGGTTTGCACGCGAGCAGTTTCGTCCAACGCGAAACTTTCGGCAATCTCGCACGTAGTGCCGTATCCGAAGGAGGAGAGCTCATGCGCTATCGAAAACTGGGACACAACGGTCCGAACGTGTCTGCCCTCGGCCTCGGCTGCATGAGTCTCGGCATCGCCGACACGTACACGAGCAGCTTGCGCGGCGACGACGATGCGATCGAGCTCATTCACCATGCACTGAATTCGGGCATCACGCTGCTCGACACTGCCGACATCTACGGCGAGTCGGAGCGGCTAGTGGGCAAGGCAATCGCGGATCGGCGCGAGCGGGTCGCGCTCGCGACGAAATTCGGTTTCACCTCGCCGGCCACGGCGGCGGACCGCGCGATCGACGGCAGCGCAGGCTACGTGAGGCGCTCTTGCGAAGCTTCGCTGCAGCGGCTGGGGGTCGAATTCATCGACCTCTACTACCTGCATCGGGTCGACCCGAAGGTGCCGATCGAAGAAACGGTCGGCGCGATGTCCAGATTGGTGCAGGAAGGAAAAGTGAAGCACCTTGGATTGTCCGAGCCTTCGGTCGAGAGCCTGCGGCGCGCCAACAAGGTGCATCCGATCGCGGCGGTCCAGACGGAATATTCCCTCTGGAGCCGCGATCCCGAAGACGAGCTGCTGCCGACGTTGCAGGAGCTCGGCATCGCGCTCGTTGCTTACAGCCCGCTCGGCCGCGGCTTCATCGCAGGGCGGTTCCGGTCGATCGACGACCTTGCCCCGGACGACTGGCGTCGCGGCAACCCGCGCTTCCAGGGCGAGAACTTCGCCAGGAACCTGGCGCTCGGCGAGCACATCAAGGCGCTCGCCGAGGAGCGGGACTGCACGCCTGCGCAACTTGCGCTCGCCTGGCTGCTGAACCGGCACGACAACGTGACGCCGATTCCCGGCACCAGCAGCAAGCAGCGGCTGGCGGAGAATGTCGCCGCCGTGGACATCGAGCTCAGCGACCAAGACCTGGAGAGGATCGAGGAGATTTCACCGCGCGGCGCCGTGGCGGGCCAGCGCTATGATCCCGCGATGCTTGGCCTGACGAACCGCTGAGGGTGGGTCAGTCCTTCGTCACGGCGGTCAGGTTCATCGTCATCAGGGCATTCTTCTTCGGCAGGTCGCTGACGGCCACCACCGTGCGCGCCGGCAGGTGGTTGCCGAACGCCTCTCGATAGGCGCGATTCATCTCGTCGAAATCCGCGACGTTCTTCAGGAACACGTGCACGTGCAGAACGTGGTCGAGGTCTGAGCCGACGCTTTCGAGCATCGAGCGGAGCGAGCGCAGGACCTGTCGCGCCTGGCTGTAGGCGTCCGGGCCGGCGAAGTCGCCGGTGGCAGGATCGACGCCCGCGGTGCCGGAGATCGCAATGAACGAGCCCGCCTTGGCGATGTGACTGTACGGGCCGATCGGCTTCATCACGTTCGCGGGCGTGAACGTTTCGACTTTCATGGCGGGCACTCGTGGCAAGGGAGTGCAGATTGTAGCCGGGAGTGAGACGCCCCCACCGCCAATCTCGTAATGATAGTTACTACTCGATTACGGGCTTTGGAGCGGTGGTGGGCGAACGGATTCGCCCACACCATGAGCCACCGGATCCGGCATCGTGTTGCGGAGCTGGCAGTACGCACTCGCCAACGCACGCAGCACGTCTTCAGCCGTTGCCTGCACCTTGGTCGCGATCTGCCGATAGTCGAGCCCTTCGACATGCAGCAGCAACAGCTCGCGCTGGCGCTGCGGAAGCGCGAGCACGGCGGCCCGGATCGCGTCGGAAGCCGATGCAGAAGGAGCGGGGATTGCATCCATGCTTCGGTCGATCCGTGACCGCCGTGCGCGCCCCTCCCATTCGGTCTCGACCTCGGTTGCGATGCGCAGGACATGGCTGTGCGGATCGTCCAACACGGTCGCATCGTCCAGTGCGCACAGTCGGCGGGAGACTTCCTGCGCGAGAACGTCCATGTTCACGGCGATGTGCCGTTGCATAGAGCGACCTTCGAGAACGGCAACACAGCTGCCATCGGCCTCAAGTTCAAGTCCGCTGAGATCTGCTACGGAGTCAGTCGTATCTCTTGCTAAATACGAGAACCACCGCCGTTGCGTCTCAAAGCTCAGCCGCGCAGCTCTTTGTAGAGCCAGGTCCGCGCGAATTGCCAGCGCCGATAAGCCGTGGCCCGCGGAATCTGCAGGACTTTGGCCGCTTCCGCGACTTCCAGACCGACGAAGCAGCGCAGCTTGACGAGCTCCGCGATCTGCGGATGCTCGAGTGTCAACTTGTCCACGGCCGCACTGATCGCCAGCAGGCGCTCGTCGTCCTCCGTATCGATGGGGATGTCGATGTGCTCGATGTCGACTCGTTGTTGCTGACCGCCGTGACGCATCGAGCTGCGTTGCCGAGCGCGATCGATCAAGATGTGGCGCATCGCCTCGGCCGCCGCTGCGAGAAAGTGCGCGCGGCTATGCCAGTCGGCTTTCTCGGAGCCGCCGAGGCGCAGCCACGCTTCGTGCACGAGTGCTGTCGGCTGCAGCGTGGTGCCCATGGGCATGCGAGCCATGTTTGCGGTCGCGATGCGGCGTAGCTCTGCATAGACGGCAGGCAGGAGCGCTGCGACTTCCGGGTCCTGATCCTTGGGTTGTTTCATCGGTTCGTCCTGTACCGGTGGTGATGTATGGGTCACGGCTCAGCATCCACTCGCAGCGGGCCATGGGTGAGAGCTTGCAGCTTGTCGCGCTGTCCGCGGTCAGTGTAGAAGCGCACGACGCGGTCGCGCACGACGTCCTGCGTGCGCGCATCGACCGCCGGATTGGCGCTGACGATGCGATAGCTGTTCACGAGAAAAGGCTCTGCCTCGTGCGCTCGACCCAGGGCGTACAGTGCTGCGCCCAGCCCGCTCGCAGCCCGTGCGACGCGCCACTCGGGGCCGCCGCTGCGCTTCGATCTATTCATCGATGCCCGGAAGCACGCCTGCGCGTCCTGCGGGCGATGCGTTGCGAGCAGCGCCACGCCGAGGTGATACTCGGCCGCCGCCGCAAGCGCGTGATCCAGTGGGAGTGACTTCTGGAATACCGCGATCGCCGCGCGCAACTGCGCTTCCGCCTCAACGTGCTTGCCACGATCGTTTTGCGTCACGGCAAGCGTCAATCGAAAGGTCGCCGTGTTGACGTGATCCAGGCCATCGACTTTGATCGAGCGATCGATAGCGTCTCGCGCGAGCTCCTCCGACTCGGCGAGCCGATGTTGTGCCCAGGCGACCCTCGCCAGCGAATCCAGCGCGTCCGCTGACTTGTGATGGTTGTCGCCGTAGATCTGGCGAAACCCGTTCAGCACTTCGAGGAAGGTCGCAGACGCCTCCGCAAACTTGCCCTGCCGGCGGAGAATTTCGCCGAGGTCCATGTAGGCTTCCAGGCGATCGGGATGCAACTTGGGGCTGGAGCTGTAGATGTCGACCGCCTCGCGCGCTGCCTGCTCTGCGGCTGGCAAGTCGTCCAACCAGTTGAGCGCAGCCGACCGCTCCATGAGCACCTCACCGACTGCTACGTCGCGAGGACCCATCAGGTCGCGTGCCAGCGCGAGGCTCTCGTCCAGATACTTCATGGCTGCAGCCGCTCGGCCGAGCGCCAGCTCCAGCCGACCGCGATTCAAGAGGACTCGTCCGTAGAGTGGCGAGCGCTCCTCTCCCAACCGACGCAGCATGGCAGCGGCTTCCTGCAGCAGGAGATCAGTGCCCGGCAGCTCGCTGGTCATGCGCATATTGGCCGCGAGGTAGTCCAGGACCCGCGCGGTGGCCACATCGCCGGCTGGGCCGGAGAGCTTCTTGCGCAGGTCGAGCGCCTGCCGAAGAAACCCGACAGACGCGCGCTGGTCACCGCGGCGGCTATAGGCACGTGCGACTGCTTCGAGGAGCCGCGCGTGCAGCTCGGGGTTCTGGCTCGTGTCCTGCTGAACCCAGCGGGCGGCTCGGTCCAATAGCTCCTTCGCGTTCTCCGGCCGCCCGGTCTCGGCGTAGCCGAAAGGTTCCGTCTTGGAAAGCGTCTCCAGCATGAACTCGGCGACCTTCTCCCCCCGCTGGCGTTCCTGCTCGACGCGCGCTCGCTCTCCAGCGACGCGTCGCGCCTGAATCGAGGTGTTGACCGCAAACGCAATGACGAAAATCGCCGCTGCCAGCAGCGCCGCGAACATCGTGCGGTTGCGGCGCGCAAACTTCTGCAGGGTGTAGGCGACACTCGGTGGGCGCGCCTCGACGGGTTCGTGATGCAAGTGGCGCTGGATGTCGAGCAGCAGATCGTTGACCGTCTGATAGCGCCGGGCCGGCTCCTTTTCCAGACACCGCATCACGATCCAGTCGAGATCGCCTTGAACATCCTTGGCGGAGAGCTCGAGAGACTTCAGTCGTGCCGAGGGCGTGGGCGGTTCCTCTTCGCGGACCCGGCGTCGCATCTCTTCGGCACTCGAACGCAGCAATTCCTGTGTGTCCAGCGGCGTGTACCCGGTCAGCAGCTCATAGAGCAGCACGCCGAGGCTGTAGATGTCGCTGCGTGTATCGACGCTACGCTGAGTCAGATCCGTCTGCTCCGGACTGACGTAGGCCGGCGTGCCGATGAACTGATCGATGGCCGTGTGCAGCGTCCGCTCGCTCAGTGGACCTTGCGTCGCCTTGGCGATGCCGAAGTCGATGACTTTGGCTACCGGCAGGCCATCGTGCATCGTCACCAGTACGTTGGACGGCTTGATGTCCCGGTGCATCACGCCCTTGTGATGCGCATGCTGGATCGCCTGGCACACCTGCATGAACAGCTGCAGGCGCTCGGCGATTGACAAGCGCAGCTGCTCGCAGTACTCGGTGATCCGAAGCCCGCGCACCAGCTCCATCACGAAGTAAGGTCGGCCCGCTGGCGTCGAGCCTGCATCGAACACTTTCGCGACGTTCGGATGATCCATCAACGCCAGCAGCTGTCGCTCGGCCCCGAAGCGCGCAACGACCGCCTTGGTGTCCATCCCCGGCTTGATGATTTTCAGCGCAACCTGGCGCTTGACCGGTTCGAGCTGCTCGGCGAGATAGGCGATGCCGCCGCCGCCTTCGCCGAGCTCGCGCAGCAGCCGATACGGTCCGATCTGCTCGACGCAGCGCTCGGGCACGAAGTCGACTGCATCGTCGAACGAATCCAGCATGGCGGTGAGGCGATCGAGCGCGACAGAGTCACCCGCGCACGCGCGCTCGATATAGCGGCGACGCTCCGCGGCCGGCATCTCCACTGCGCCCGCCAACAAATCTTCGTCGCAAGGAGGCTGCGTCATTATTGTTGTGCGTGTCACGGCTGAGCGTCCGCCCGCAGCGTGCCATTGGTCAGAGCCTGCAGCTCATCGGACTGTCCACGCTCAGTGTAGAAGCGAACCACTCGCTCGCGCGCAGTCGCCTTGGCGCTTGCGTCGGCGTTCCGGTCGGCACTGAGAGTGCGAGAGCTGTTGACGAGATACTGTTCTCCCTCGCTGGCTCTGCCTTGACGATAAAGGGCTTCGCCCAAGCCGCTGGCGGATCGCGCCGCGCGCCATGTCGGCTCGTTGGCGCGTCTGGACCTGTTCATCGCGGTCGTGAAAACAGCTTCTGCCTCCTTCAGCCGTTTGGAGCGCAGCAACACCTCGCCCAGAAAGTGCTCCGCGGACGCCCTGTATGGATGGTCGGCAGGCACGGACTGCTGCAAGTTGGCGATCGCCGAACGCAGTTGCGCTTCGGCCTCAGCGTACTCCTTGCGATCGATCTGTATGACAGCCAGCGAGGTGCGGTAGACCGCCGTTCGCCAGTGATGCAAACCCTCCGCTCTGATCGCGGTTGCCAACGCTAGCTGAGCGTATTGCTCCGCCTGGCTGAGGTCATGCCGCTGCAGTTGTATCTTGCCAAGTGCGTCGAGAACATCCGCGACCTGGCGACCGTTCTCGCCATAGATCGTGCGGTACGCGAGCAGAGCTTCCTTCAACACGACGGAAGCTTCGTCCAGACGATCCTGAAGACGCAGAGCGTCACCGAGCGCTGTCTGCGCGTAGATCAGATCGGGGTGCAGCTTGGGAAGCGCCGTGGCGTAGATTTCCAGGGCAGCACGGGCGTTGCGCTCGGCTGCGAGGAAATCATCCTGCCAGAGAAAGGCTGAGGACTTGTCTACCAGCAGGTCGGCGACCTCTGTATCGCGGGGGCCCAGCAGGTCCTGAAGAAGCGCGAGCGTCTCGTCGTAAAAGATCAGTGCCACGTCGGGCTTGCCCAGCTTCATCTGCACGCGACCGCGGTTGGTCAGTATTCGAGCGTAGGTCAGCGAATGCTGCTGCTCGAGCCTCTGCGCGATGTCGCCGGCTTCCAGTAGCACTTGATCCGACGCGAGCACGGCACCTCCTTCGCGCACAGTCATCGATAGCTCCACCAGCGCGGCGGCGGTTGCCATGTCGCCCTGTCCGCCCGACAGGCCCTTGCGAATTCGTACCGCATCCTGCAGGTAGCTGACCGCGCTCTTGTCATCGCCGCGACGTCGGTACGCACGGCCGAGAGTCTCCAGCAGTCGCGCGCGCAGCTCGGGGTTCTGGCTCGTATCTTGTCGTAACCAGCGGGCGGCACGATCCAACAGCTCCTTCGCCGTCTCGGGATGGCCGGTCTCGGCGTAGCCGAAAGGCTCGGTCTTGGCGAGCGTCTCCAGCATGAACTCGGCGACTTTCTCTCCCCGCTGGCGTTCCTGCTCGACGCGCGCTCGTTCGCCAGCGACCCGGCGCACCTGGACCGAGGTGTTGACCGCGAATGCGAAGATGAAAATCGCTGCTGCCAGCAGCGCCGCGAACATCGTGCGGTTGCGACGCGCAAACTTCTGCAGGGTGTAGGCGACACTCGGTGGGCGCGCGACAATCGGTTCGTGACGCAAGTGCCGCTGGATGTCGAGCAGCAGATCATTGACCGTCTGATAGCGACGGGCCGGCTCCTTCTCCAGACACCGCATCACGATCCAGTCGAGATCGCCTTGAACATCTTTGGTGGAGAGAGCGAGGGACTTCAGCCGCGTCGACGGCGTGAGCGGTTCCACTTCACGCACCCGCCGGCGCATCTCGTCTGGAGTCGAGTGCAGCAGCTCGGCGGTATCGAGCGGCGTGTACCCGGTCAGCAGCTCATAGAGCAGTACACCGAGGCTGTAGATGTCGCTGCGTGTATCGACATTGCGTTGAGTGAGGTCGGTCTGCTCCGGACTGACGTAGGCCGGCGTGCCGATGAACTGATCGATGGCCGTGTGCAGCGTCCGCTCGCTCAGTGGACCTTGCGTCGCCTTGGCGATGCCGAAGTCGATGACTTTGGCTACGGGCAAGCCATCGTGCATCGTGACCAGCACGTTGGAAGGCTTGATGTCCCGGTGCATCACGCCCTTGTGATGCGCATGCTGGATCGCCTGGCACACTTGCATGAACAGCTGCAGGCGCTCGGCGATTGACAGGCGCAGTTGCTCACAGTACTCGGTGATCCGAAGCCCACGCACCAGCTCCATCACGAAGTAGGGTCGGCCCGCTGGCGTTGAGCCTGCATCGAACACTTTCGCGACGTTCGGATGATCCATCAGCGCGAGCAACTGTCGCTCGGCTTCGAAGCGTGCGACCACCGCCTTGGTGTCCATCCCGGGCTTGATGATCTTCAGTGCAACCTGACGCTTGACCGGTGCGAGCTGCTCAGCGAGATACGCGATGCCGCAGCCGCCCTCGCCGAGCTCGCGCAGCAGCCGATACGCTCCGATCTGCTCGACGCAGCGCTCGGGCACGAAGTCGACTGCATCGTCGAACGAGTCGAGTGCCGCCACAAACAGGTCTTCGTCGTTCTTATGTTGCGTCATGGACAGGCATCCATCCGCAATCAACGGCTCATATCCAGTGCTTCTGCTTCTTACAGGCGATCCGTGCGGTTCGCAGCCGATATCGTTTGAGCGCGCGCCGTGCCTGTGACGATTTGCACACTATCATGCGGCGCGCGCGCGGAGTAGAAGCGGACGATGCGTTCGCGGGCCGCGACTCGCGCACCCTCGTCTGCGTTCGGGTCGCCTGCAAGGATGCGATAGCTGTCCATCAAGTACCTCTCTGCGTCGTCCGTACGGCCTTGAGCGTACAGGGCTGCTCCCAGCCCGCTGGCTGCGCGCGCAACTCGCCACTTGGGGTCGCCGGCGCGGTTGGATCTGTTCATAGCCGTCTGAAAGAGCGCCTCGGCTTCCTCAGGCCGATTGGTAGCGAGCATGACCTCGCCGAAAAGGTATTCTGCCGATGCGACATACGGTTCGCTCTGCAGTGGCATGTCTGCGAACGCGGCGAGCGCCCCACGCAGCTGCACTTCTGCTTCGGCATATTCATGTCGATCGATCTGGACCAGCGCGAGCGAAGTCCGATAGTAGCCGGTGAGCAAATGGGGTCCGTGAGTTCGCAGGTTCATTTCCAAGGCCTGTCGAGCCAGCGCCTCCGCCGCAGCGGGTTGGCGTTGCTCGCGGGCGATTTTCGCCAGGGTGTCCAGGTTGCCGGCCACCTGGCGATTGCTCTCGCCATACATTCTTCGATAGCCGCGCAGCGCTTCCTCGGTCACCAGCTTTGCCTCCCGCAGCTTATGCCTCAGCCGCAGCACTTCGCCGAGCTGGCTCAGCGCCTGCGCGCGATCAGGATGCAGCTCGGGGAGAGTAGCGCGGTTGATGGCGACCGCCTCGCGGGCCGCATCCTCAGCCTTCTGCAGCTCGTCCTGCCAGGTAAAGGCACCGGACTGCTTGCGCAACACGTCGGCGACTTCGCTGTGGCGGGGACCCAGCAGGTCGCGGGTCAGTGCGAGCGCAGCCTCGAAGTGTTTCATCGCCTCGTCAGGTCGGCCGCGATTCATTTGCACCGAGCCCTGCATCGAGCGCAGGTCTGCGTAGAGAAACGAGTGCTCTTGCCCGAGGCGATGCAAGGCGGCCGCGCCTTCCTCGAGCAGTCGACTCGAATCTTCCAGGGCATCCACTTCTATCAGGGACCTTGCAAGCCCGATCATGACCTGAACGGTGGCTGCGTCGTCGCCGGCGCCGGACAGCTTCCTTCTGAGCGTCAACGCCTCCTGCAGGAAGCCGACGGACGTCCCGAACTCCAGGCGCCGGCGATAAGCGCGGCCGATCGACTCGAGTAATTGCGCGCGGACTTCCGGATCCTGATTCAGATCCTGGCGCACCCAACGGCCGGCGCGGTCCAGCAGCTCTTTCGCGGTCTCGGGCTGTCCGGTCTCGGCGTAGCCGAAGGGCTCGGTCTTCGACAATGTGTCCAGCATGAATCCGGCAACCTTCTCTGCTCTGCTGCTTTCCTGCTCGGCACGATCTCTGGCTGCGGCGACGCGCTGTATCTGAATCGATGTGCTGATGGCGAAGGCGACGACGAGGACGGCCGCTGCCACCGCTGCCGCGAACATCGCACGATTGCGGCGCGCGAGCTTGCGGAGGGTGTAGACGATGCTGGGTGGCCGGGCGAGGATCGGTTGGTGATGCAAGTGCCGCTGGATGTCGAGCAGCAGATCGTTGACGGTCTGATAGCGGCGCACCGGCTCCTTCTCCAGACACCGCATCACGATCCAGTCGAGATCGCCCTGGACGTCTTTCGCAGAACGCGCGAGAGACTTCAGCCGCGCCGAAGGCGTGAGCGGTTCCTCTTCACGGACCAGCCGGCGCATCTCTTCGGCGCTCGACTGCAGCAGCTTGTGAGTATCGAGCGGCGTGTGACCGGTCACCAGCTCATAGAGGAGCACACCGAGACTGTAGATATCGCTGCGCGTGTCGACGTTGCGCTGACTGTGATCCGTCTGCTCCGGACTGACGTAGGCCGGCGTGCCGATGAACTGGTCGACTGCGGTGTGCAGCGTCTGTTCGCTCATCGGGCCTTGCGTTGCTTTGGCGATGCCGAAGTCGATGACTTTCACCACCGGCAAGCCATCGTGCATCGTGACGAGCACATTGGAGGGCTTGATGTCCCGGTGCATCACGCCCTTGTGGTGGGCGTGCTGGATGGCCTGGCACACTTGCACGAACAGCTGCAGGCGCTCGGCAATCGACAGGTGCAGCTGCTCGCAGTATTCGGTGACCCTTATCCCGCGCACCAGCTCCATCACGAAGTAGGGTCGGCCCGCTGGCGTTGAGCCTGCATCGAACACTTTCGCGACGTTCGGGTGATCCATCAGCGCGAGCAGCTGTCGCTCGGCCTCGAAGCGCGCGACCACGGACTTCGTGTCCATCCCAGGCTTGATGATCTTCAGTGCGACATGACGCTTGACCGGCGCGAGTTGCTCGGCGAGATACGCGATGCCGCAGCCACCTTCGCCCAGCTCGCGCAGCAGCCGATACGCTCCGATCTGTTCGACGCAGCGCTCCGCCACGAAGTTGACCGCATCGGCGAACGAGTCGAGCAGTGCGGTGAGGCGGCCGAGTGCAGCGGAGTCGTCTGCGCAAGCGCGGGCTATGTAGCCGCTACGCTCCGCCGCCGGCATCGCCAGTGCACCCGCGAACAGGTCCTCGTCCCCAGGAGGTTGCGTCATTGTTGTTATCCGTCATCAATGCAACCGCAAATACGATCGTTCTTGAACTGCTAGTCGCTCCGGGCCGCAGCCGAAGACGTTCCGGGGCGCGTTTCCTCGGTTAGCGCATGCAGCTTATCGAGCTGCCCGCGATCAGTGTAGAAGCGAGCCACTCGCTCGCGCGCTGCCGCTTGAGCGCTTGCGTCGGCGTTCCGGTCGGCGCTGAGCGTGCGATAGCTGTTGACGAGGTAGGGTTCGGCCTCGACGGCCCTGCCTTGACGGTAAAGGGCTTCGCCCAGTCCGCTGGCGGACCGCGCCGCGCGCCATTCCGCTTCGTTGGCGCGTCGGGACCTGTTCATCGCGGCCATGAAGACAGCTTCAGCGTCCTTCAGTTGATTGGAGCGCAGCAGCGCCTCACCCAAATAGTGCTCCGCGGACGCCGTGTATGGATGGTCGGCGGGGACGACCTTCAGGAACGTGGTGATCGCCGCTCGCAGTTGCGTCTCGGCGTCGGCGTACTCCTTGCGTTCGATCTGTATGGCACCCAGAGAGGTGCGGTAGTACGCCGTCCGCCAGTGATCCAGTCCCTCCGCTCGGATCTGGGTCTCCAACGCCTCATGAGCGAATTGCTCCGCCTCGATCAGGTCATGTTGCGCCCACCGCACTTTCGCGAGCGAATCGAGGACGTCCGCAACGGGACGACCGTTGTCGCCGTAAATCGTACGGTTCGCGCGCAGAGCGTCCTTCAACAGGACGGAAGCTTCGTCCAGACGACCCAGACGACGCAGCGTTTCGCCGAGCTGCGACTGCGCACTCGTCCGATCGGGATGCAACGGGGGGAGGATCGTGGCGTAGATTTCTACGGCAGCACGGGCGTTGCGCTCGGCAGCGACGAAATCGTCCTTCCAGACGAAGGCAGTCGACTTGTCTACCAGCAGCGCTGCCGCCTCTGGATCGCGCCCGAGTTTGAGGTCCCGGAGCAGTGCGAGCGCCTCGTCGTAAAAGGCCTGCGCCGCGTCGGGCTTGCCCAGTTTCATCTGCGCGCGACCGCGATTTGCAATCATTCGAGCGTAGATTGCCGAATGCTGCTCGTTGAGCCTTTGCAGGATGTCTTTGGCTTCCACCAGCACCCCATCCGCCGCGACCACGTCACCGCCTTCGAGCATGGTCATCGCCAGGTTCAAGAGTGCCTCTGCGGTTGGCATGTCGTCCTGCCCGGCCGACAGGCTCTTGCGAAGTTGTACCGCTTCCTGCAGGAAGCTGACGGCGCTTTTGTCGTCGCCACGCCGTCGGTACGCACGCCCGATGGCCTCCATCAGTTTCGCGCGCACCAGCGGATGTCCGCTCAGGTCCTCGCGAACCCTGCGACCGGCGCGCGCCAGCAGTTCTTCGGCTGTCTCCGGGTGCGCCCCGTCTCTCAAGGAATAGGTCCAAGGATCGGCAGCGGAGAACGTGTCGAGCATGAACGTCGACACCTGCTCCGCACGGCTGTTTTCCTGCATGACGCGATCGCGCTCCGCGGCGATACGCTGCGCCTGAACGTTCGAGACCACGGCGAATACGACGAGGAAGGCCACGAACGTCGCGCCGGCGGCCACGCCGAACGCGTGACGCCTGATGAAACGCTGCGAGTAGTAGAGCCAGTTGCCTTGTCGGGCCTGCACAGGCTCACGAGCCAGATAGCGGCGTACGTCGGACGCAAACTGCTCGATCGAGTTGTAACGATGAGTCGGCTCTTTGCGTAGCGCGCGCAGGACGATGGAGTCGATGTCGACGACGAGTCGCTTCTGCAGCTTGTCCGGCGTGAGTCTGCGAGCGGCCGAGACGGCGAGCATCTCCGACTGTCCTTCGAGCGGACCGCTGTCGCGGGCACGTCTGACTGCGGCACTCGGCTTGGGTGGATCCGTGATGCAGATCGAACGTTCCAGCTCCAACTGACTTGCCGAAGCGGGTACCGTGTACGGCCGCAGACCCGTGAGCAGCTCGTAGAGGACAACGCCGAGCGCGTAAACGTCGCTGCCTGTGGTTACCGGCCTGCCTAGAATCTGTTCGGGGCTCGCATACTCGGGCGTCAGCAGCCGATCGTTCATGCGCGTGAGCGCCATCGCTGCAGCGGCTTCGCCGGCATCGAGGAGCTTCGCGATGCCGAAGTCGAGCAGCTTCGGCGCACCTTCCGCGGTCACGAGAATGTTCGCCGGCTTCAGGTCGCGATGGACGACCAGGTTCTGGTGCGCGTACTGGACGGCGCTGCAAATGTCGAGGAAGAGCTGCAGCCGCTCGCGCACGCCCAGACGCTGACGATCGCAATAGCGATCGAGCGGCTCGCCGTGCACGTATTCCATGACGAGGTACGGATTGCCTTCCTCGGTTTCGCCCGCGTCGAGCAGGCGCGCGATGTTCGCGTGATTCAGGCTGGCAAGGATCTGGCGCTCGGCGCGGAAGCGCAGGCCGAGCTCGCCCTGCATCGTGCCGTTGTCGACGATCTTGATGGCAACCTGCGCCGAGTACTGGCGATCGGCGCGCTCGCCCAAATACACAGTGCCGGTGCCGCCGTGGCCGAGCACTGAAACGAGCTTGTAGTTGCCAATGACGCGGCCCACGAGTGCCTTGCGCCGGTCGCGCGTGGTGGTATCGAGCGCAGCACCGAGGGCCAACGTGAGCGGGCCGGTGCGCGCGCTGCCGGCATCGCAGACGAGCAGATCGAGCAACTCCGCGCGCAGCTCGGTGTCGCCGCTGGTTTCTTTCGCTACGAATGCCTGCCGCTCGGCCGGCGGCAACTCGACGGCGCGAGAGAACAGCGCTTGCAGCCGTTCCCAGCGATCATCGGAACCCTTCCCTGTGGCGTCCGCGCTCATGATGCTTCGGGTTCGCGACTCCGTACCGGGCGGATCTCTCGCAACATCCAGGCCTTGGCCAGGCGGATCTCGCGATCCACCGTCGCTTCCGACACCTTGAGGGTTTCGGACAACTCCTGATAGGTGAGGCCGCCGAAGTAGTGCAGCTCGACCATCTCGGCCAGGCGCGGATTCTTGTCGGCGAGGCGATCGAGCGCTTCGTCGATTTCGAGCACGTCGATCTCGCCGGCAGTGCTCGGTCCGAGGTCCAGCGCGTCGAGCTCATCGAGCGAGCCCGTCGTGGTGCCGCCGCGCTTTTCGCGGAATCGGGTCTTGGCGTGGTCGACGAGGATGCGGCGCATCTGCCGCGCAGCGACCGCGAAGAAGTGCGCGCGGTCCTGCCAGGACACGTTCATCTCGACCAGCTTAACGAATGCCTCGTGGACTACAGCCGTCGCCTGGAGAGTGTGGCCGGGCCGTTCGCGTCGCATGTAGCGACGGGCGCGGTTGCGCAACTCCTCATATATGAGAGGCGTCAACCGCTCGAGGGCATGCGCATCTCCTGACTGCCACGCAGACAACAGCCTTGTCACTGCCTGGCGATCCGGGAGTGGTATGGCCGCTGCGATCGTGTTGCTCAGTGGACGGGTCTCCAAAACGGGGCCGTTCTTGGCTCTAAGTGTAAATACAGGCAGCCCGCATTCTGCCACCGATGGGCTCTCACTCGCGCGGGATTCAGGCCGCAATCCCGGTACGACTATCCCTGAGCGGTTTGCCCCTCCGATCGTCCCGCGTCGGGGCTATCCCTTTTTTACAACTGAGAAATGTCCTGATTGCGCAGGATTTTGTCCTGTCGCAGGCCCGACTGTGACGGAATTCACAGGACCATATCGCTTAAACCTGTGAACCAGCTCGCAAAATGAGCAGGCAATTTAACTAATTCCTCCGGGAGGGGAGTTTCCAATGCGCAAAGTCATCGTCAAAGGATCCTGGGTTCTCGCGGCCGCCGTTGCGGCTCATGTTTCGGCCTCCCCGATAGGGCAGGTCGCCAACATCGCATTGGTTGCGAGTGACGCGCAGCCGACGGCACGGAGCGTCGCCCTGATGGCGGAGGGCTCGCAGCCGAAGGGGCCGCTGATGGCGGAGGGCTCGCAACCGAAGGGGCCGCTGATGGCGGAGGGCTCGCAACCGAAGGGGCCGCTGATGGCGGAGGGCTCGCAACCGAAGGGGCCGCTGATGGCGGAG
>Ga0134127_10001623_pt1 | contig 16608 bp, 16 predicted proteins | sample KB31753_FD_96459 | JGI IMG/M metagenome (GOLD analysis project Ga0134127, IMG submission 96459) | Terrestrial soil microbial communities with excess Nitrogen fertilizer from Kellogg Biological Station, Michigan, USA - KB3-175-3 | ecosystem: Environmental > Terrestrial > Soil > Unclassified ... | reverse complement strand
TAACTGATGATTATTGTTACGATCAGGATCTGGAAGATACTTTTTGCTACGGAACCCAAAAGGTGTGCGAAAATGAACGGAAAAATGACCTAATGGCAGAAAGCAAATGTTACAAGGCTATAGAGTAGAAAATTTTTATCGTTTTCACAAATAGCAGTATTAAGAGTTAATAATGCCCGACAAGTAGAGTAATATGACTTGTTCCAGAAAATATATGCACGAACTGCAGAATTTAATGAAATTGCTCCCAAGTGGGCAAATAAAATTATGACTTTAAGACAAGAAGGGTTTCCGTTTCCATTATCATTCGCTTGGTGGAAACTCTATTTTGCTTTAGATAGTCCTTCAAAATGCATAGTAGGAGAGGCACATGGTTTTTCCTCCCATTATGAAAAGGAATGTGCAGAGTGCGATAGATTGGGGTGGGAATTTGGACATTCTTTTTTAGCGCGATCAACAAAAGAGTTTGATGTTAACATCAAAGTTTTTGTGACACATTGGAATAATAAGCACATATCAGAGAAAGAAACGAAGTAACGTTAGTAATTGATTATTTCATATTTTAGAATTAAATTGATATCTCTATCAGTAACTGGATATGTTTGAATATGATTAGTTCTAGAAAATCCATTTTTATTGTATTATTGTGTTTGCTTTCAACATTAGTATTCATTAAAATTAGTAACAATTCACTTGGCTCAGTACAGGAAATATCAGAAATTCCAGATGCCAAGTCTGTTTATGATACAGAAACTATGCATTTGCCCAAATCTGTTGGCTATTTCGTTGTTCTTATAGCTAATGAAGCTCATGAAGATTGATCTGAAGAAAAACATAAGCTTCTCACTGACCATAATCCATATTTTGTACCAACTCATCTGGTTCTCCCTAAAGGAACAGCAATTATTTTTCTCAATGCAGACGCTCCTTGGAATACACCTCATCCTCATACGATCAATTTGGAAGATATCTCTGGAAAGATAGTCTATTCCACTGGAAATATGGAGTATGCGGACGCATCTGATTCAATAATATTGCCGCCAGGAAATTACTCTATTACTGATTCTGAATACGATTGGATGAAAGGTAGTATAACCGTGACAGAAGAAAATTCAACAGGGAATCAGACAGTGGGCGGATTTTATTCACCAACTCATGAAGTATCAAACAAGTTAGACAATGACGGGATAGAGCACCCAGGATGGCTGGGTTATTATGAAAACGAATTCCCAAAGAACGGTTTTAACATCCTTACCAAACACGATTTCAACTATAATACCTGCTCCTATTGTGAGGGCAAGTTCTGGCCCGATAATAAGACAGGAGAACATACGTTGTTTGTTTTTAGTACAAATCAACCTCCTATGGAGGCAATAGTTAAACTCCAAAAACTAGTCAAGGATAACGTATACATTTGAACTAATCCTCTCCTATCTTTTAGTCATTATATTCTTGAAGTTGGAATATTGATATTTCATTCTTGACAACACCCACTCCCTGCTAGGTATATTCACCATTATAAAATCAACAGAGTAAGCTATACGATGGGTTGCAGACGTATTTGTGATGAAATAGGTATATTGGGTGCCAGATACAGCGATGGCGTAAAATATTGTAGGAGATGTTCGGTGTATTTTTTTCATGAAGGCTCGTTTTGCCCTTGTTGTCATCTTCACCTCAGATCCAAACCAATCAAATCACGAAAGTAAAGTCTATTAAGACAATTCTGATTGTGAAATATTTGCAAGAGTATGCAAATCTTGACAGAACTGGAAAAAGGTTTTAGGACCATCATTGGCTAGAATACAGTATGAATGAGAATGGTCTTGAAATTGCTACATTTGCTGCAGGCTGTTTTTGGGGCGTAGAGGATGCATTTATGAAAACAAAAGGAGTAAAATCAACTAAAGTTGGATACACCGGAGGAAGTCTTACAAATCCAACATATGAGGATGTTTGTACCGATAGAACAGGTCATGCTGAAGCCATACAGATAAAGTACGATCCTAAAGAAATTTCGTATAAAGAGCTATTGGAGTTATTTTGGTCAATACACAATCCTACCACTAAAAATAGGCAAGGTCCTGACATAGGAACTCAATATCGTTCTTCAATATTTTATCATACTTCAGAGCAAGAAAAAATTGCTAATGAAGTAAAACAAGATCTTGATGATTCAAAGTTTCAGAACAAAATAGTTACCGAAATTATAGCTGCATCTACATTTTATCCAGCGGAAGAATATCATCAAAAATATTATCAGAAGATAGGCGGAGGCAGTTGTTATAATCTAAAATGAAATTTCCACCATGAAGATCAGAGATAGATTGTAGAGAACTCTAATGAATTCTTGCATGATTTTTTAGATCCTTATATAATTTGTTGTTCATTATGTATCAACCTAAACACAAGCTGGTGGGTTAATGTTGGTTGTTGTTCTTGTTCATTAACCAAGACCCCACCAGTAATGATGTTAAATATACCCTTGATATGCCACCGTTAATCTATTTGACAATAGTTTGACTTTGCTCTCGCATAAACTGAGTAAGATAGTATTTTCCTCCCGTACCTTTTCCTGTAGTTCCAGAATCTTTCCAGCCTCCAAAGGATTGGCGTCCCACCATCGCTCCTGTCGTAGAACTTTTTTTCCTGTTTACATAAACAACTCCTGCTTCGATATCCCTAAGAAAATTCAAAATTTCCTTCTTGTTTTTACTATAAATTCCTGATGTAAGGCCATATTCTGATTGATTTGTCATCTTGATGGCGTTGTCAAACTTGTCGTACTCTGTTATGCATAAAATAGGAACAAATAGTTCCTTTTTGAGTAAAGCATTATCCATTGGCAAGCCTTCTACTATTGTAGGTTGAACATAATATCCATGGTTAAAGTCCTTATTTTTGATGACCGATCCTCCTGTTAGAATGTTACCATAATTTGAAGCAAGTTTAGAAAACTTTTTGAAATTATTATATGCATTCAAGTTTATTACTGGCCCCATAAAACTATCTCGTTCTTTAGGATTTTCTACTATTAGCTTTCTTGTTTTTTCAAGTAGCTTTGACAAAAATTTAGACTTAACATTCCTCTGAACATAAACGCGCGAACACGCGCTGCATTTTTGGCCCGAAAATGAGAACGCAGCTTTGGCGACACCTTCGGCTGCTGTATCCAAATTAGCTGTATCAGTCACGATAGTTGCGTTTTTTCCACCCAACTCCGCAATTATTGGACGAGGTTTTGTTTTACTTGATTCACTCATTAACATGTAACCAACCTCTCGTGATCCGGTAAATACAATACCGTCGATATCTTTACTTTCAATTATTGTTTTGCCTATTTCTGCACCTGATCCTGGAACAAAATTTACTACTCCATCAGGAATTCCAGCTTCAATCATAATTTGAACAATCTTATAGCCTATAATTGGAGTATCGCTCGCAGGTTTTATGACAACCGTGTTACCAGTGATAAGTGCACCAACACTCATCCCCACCATGATAGCTGCAGGAAAATTAAATGGAGCAATAACGGCCCATACTCCATATGGCTTCATAATGCTTGTATTTTGCTCATTTTTACTAATTCCTTTTGTAGTAACAAATCCTTTGTTTTTCTGCATCTCATCAGAATAAAACATTATAAAATCAATTGCCTCGTCAATGTCTGCTATTGCTTCGTATCTATTCTTCCCGTTTTCGAACGTAAGCCACGCTGCCAACTCAAATTTACGCTTCTTCATGATGGCACCCATCTTCCTAAACAAATTTACTCTTTTTCTGTAATCCATCATACTCCACTTTTCAAATGCCATGTTTGCCGCCTTAATTGCGTTTTTCGCATGGGTTGAGTCACCTTTCATAATGTACCCTAAAGTGAGTCTTCTATCCGTCGGAGAACTCCGAATCATAGTTTGTGAAGTCGATATTCTTTTACCGTTAATGAGAATAGGATATGTTTTTCCAAATTCGGAAGAAACGAAATTAATTGCTTTATCATAAAATTTATGAAATCGATACTCCTGATTGGCATCAAGAAAGGTCTGAAGTGTGTCTTCGTTTTTAAATACCATTCTGCCTATCCAACACACTCACTAATTGAGAGGCTAAAAATAGCGCATCCATACTGGGAATGCTCAATGATTTCCACAAGATGAATCGAATAACTAAACGTGATCAAGATTCTATAAGGGATCTTGCAAGTAAAAATATATTTCTTTTTCTCTCCCTAATTCTTCTTATGGAATATTGTAGCCATTTTTCACCATAAGGCATGTACTCAGATACTATATATCCATCACTAACTAATTTTTGCTTTAACTCATCGCGTATTCCTTTCAAAAATTGAAACTGTAGGTTTTTCATTTTTACCGATCCTGTAGTAGATAATGCTAACGCTTCGTCTATGAGATTGGAGTCATGAGTGGCAATTGCCACAATCCCGTTGTAAGATGATTCTTTGAGCATCACATTCATTAGTCTTGAATAATTTTGGCTTATTTCACTATTTGACTGATAAGCGTCATTTTTTTCGCCACTGTATGCCCCTTTTACTATTCTCAAGTTAGCAGAATTTTCCATTAGATGAAGTAAATCGCTGTAGCTCCTCCTCAGATAAGACTGAATTGCAACGCCTGTGTTTCTATTGTTAGCGAGCACTTTAAGATAAATTGATAATGTATCTTCGACAAAGTCAGTATGTTCAATATCAAGCCACATGAAATGTCCACTTTCCATTGCTTTTTTCGAAATCCTTCCAAAATTCTCTAAACATAAATCGTATCCAATACAAAGACCGATTTGTGTTGGTTTAACAGAAATACTGCCCCTAATACCATTCATCTTTAATAGATTAAGCAAACTAAAGTACTCCAAGACAGATCTTTCAATTTGAGATTCTTCAGTATAACCTTCACCCAGATAGTTAAGTATGGCAGACATTCCACAATTATTGGATTTTCTTGCTTCACTAATGGCTTCAATATTGGAATATCCCGCTATCCATCTTTTTGAGACCTTAAACAACATTTTTTCCAAAAGTGCTGGATCGTAATCATGAGAATGAGATATTTTCTTTTCCATAATTTATTCCCGATGAACGTTGTACTGATATGCATAATTCATATTTAAACAACTATAAAATATTCTTTTTACAGATTGTGAAACAAATACGGATGATGATAAAAAGTGGATTTGAATGTTATTTATGTAACTGCAAGCCAAAAGCCTCCAGTAAATTTGGATGAATCTTAGTGTGAACGACCATCATAACATCCATAGGCGAATCTCTATTTGTAACCACATTATTGAGTTGAGTCAAACCGTTTTCTAAATTGGTAATAAATCCTGTTATATTTTTGTTATTCATTTCCGTGAATCTGAGTTTTTCGTTAAAGATTTTGGATGCCTGTATCACCAGCGCTTGGGCACTTTGATAATCTGACACGTTAACCAATAAGTAACCATCATTCATTTCATTACCATGTTGTGTAATTGCATTGGATAGGGTATTTACGGAGTGCGCAGTCATGTTCATATTGGAAGTAGCAGACATCCGTCCATCAGACGAATTGTTTATTACAATAGGAACAGCGTTATCATTTTCGATAGGCATGACCATATTTGACATATTGGTCATATCAAATCCAACTTGATATGCATTGCCATAGTTAACTAATATACTATCTATGACATTTGCTAATGCTAATGCTTCAGTCTTTGCATTCTGTTCCCTTATCTCCTTATCGTCTCCAGCAAATATGCTTCCTAGAGTCTTTGTAAGACCTTGCAAAAAGTTTGAAGAATCTGGTTGTAATTGTGCCATTCTAACAAGTGCATCTTCACTTAACCTTTCATCAAGATCATTTACAACTTGACTTGTGCTTTGTACTTTACCCGTTGAAGTTGATGTTATTGTTTGTAATTCAACCAACCTGTTATTAAGGTCCGAAGCCAATTTTGGATTATCTTCTGCTATTTCTGCCAATATCCTTTGAGTTAAGAGTGTAGAAGCTTTGCCTGCATGGTTTTGAGCGAGCGACGAGTTATTATTTGCCAGGTTAGTTGATACGAGTTCCAGTTCTACTTGCAATTGGTATACAGTGGATACAAAGGTGGCCGTCTCATTTGGAGTAAATTGATGCGCAAATACTTTTTCGATATGAAAATTATCATTGTTACTAATGACTAAGATACTTAAAATGAGGTAAAAAATCACAAATAGAAGATATCGTCTTAGGTCATAAAGTGACTTTATCAAAATTACATCCTTCCTAAAAAATTGTGGTTGTCCAAATTTATAAAGTTCATTTTATTATCTCTACAAGATATTTATTATTTGAGTCGATTACCTCGGTTATAAAACTCGCATGCATGGGGCTCACAGGCATAAAATTTATTCCGAGGACTTTTACAGTAATCACATATTGTCCAGAATCTGGGAATTTGTATGATGACAGGACTATCCCATTTGGAGTATGCACAAATGGTTGCGAGAATTCATTTGATGCTTTGTAAAGCTCCTTACCATTTTTAGAAACTACAATATCGGTATCTGCGTGTAAAGCTATTTCATTCTTATCCGCATGAAATAAAGTTACTTTGAAAAATTCTGGAGATCCAATTTCAATCACTTCAGGAGCGTATTCCAGTTTAATCCTTATCAATTTATCATTTGTGATTGACTCCAAACTATTTATTTTTGCATTACTTAGTCCGTAAAAAGGATTGTTTTCAACAATAACGCCATTAACAACTGCTACCTCATTTTCTGATAGAAAGATAATAATAGATGAAAAAATAATTGAACTAAAGATCCAGACTAATTTCATCCTTCGGTATTTCTATAATAAACTTTGATAATAATAATATTATGGTGCATCAATCGAATTCAAATGTAACTTACAGAAATCAAAGTCCTGATGAAGTCTCGTCTACGCAAAGTAATCAGTACCATCATTAGTCCACTAAACGTTCACAATGAGAATGTTTCTCCACCTAGCTGCAGAAAATTATCACCCAAATTAGCAAGTCACGGCAGGTACTCCAGACTTCGTTGGACCATCAGGCAAATGTCTTGGAATTTCCTAAATGTTAATTACAATTGTTTGTTGACAATTGGATATAATAAAAATAGTAAGATCCATATTGTTATAAATTAAGTATGAGACTATTGGTATTAAAGATATGAAGATATCCGAATTATGTACAATGATACAAGAATCTATCCAAGCCGGAAAGTATCCCTTTGAAAACGAGAATCAAAAAAAATATGCCAAGCTTGTAAAAATCTTTAACAGATCGGATTCAGAAGATCTCAAGAGCAACGATATTAAGATCGAAGTTCGAATTCAAGATTTGTTCACGCTTAATAACTATGTGGCAAATATTGAGCACTTGCCAGGAATAATCGAAATGGATATCTTGGATTCGTATAAGATGTTGAGTAGACGGGCAAAACGGGTTTCATCAGATTTGATCACCAGTATTTGATATTCCTTTATTGGGACGAAAGTGTAAATCTTATCTATTTGAAAAAGAATGCAAAGTTGTGAAAAAGATCCCAGGCCCGAAGGCCACGCGTATTGTAAATGCATTCAAAAAAATAGCTTATGAGTCTACCTTCACCTATCCTCTTGTCATCAAGACTGGCAAAGGATGCGAAATTGAAGATGTAGACGGAAATAAATTCCTGGATTTCACCTCTAATATTGGATCCTGTCCACTAGGATATTCTCATCCCAAAATTTTAGAGGTTATCAAAGAATACTCCAGTACGGCAAAGGGAATTCATAAAATCGCCGGTCAAGATTTTTATTGTGAGGAACATCTTGATATTGCAAGTAAACTACTTTCAATATGTAAAAAGAATTCCAAGGTATTTTTCATAAATAGTGGGGCTGAGGCAGTGGAGAATGCCATTAAAATTGCCTATAGAAAAATGGGTCCTCTTCCTGGAGTATCTTGTAACAAGGATTTCCATGGAAGAACTCTTGGTGCATTGAGCTTTACTATGAGTAAGGAGGTACAGAAGAGCAATTTTCCAGAGTTACCAGTTAAAAGAATTAAATTTTGTACGGTAGACTCTGATCTCCAAATTAGTCAATTGGAACAACTATTAAAAGAACACAGAATTGCGTTCATACTGACCGAAATTATACAGGGAGAAGGTGGTTTGAATGTTGCAAGTAAATTATTTATCCAAAACATGCGAAAATTGGCAAATGAATATGGCGTTCCTTTGATATTTGATGAGGTTCAGAGCGGAATGGGAAGAACAGGAAAGTGGTGGGCTTATCAACATTACGGAGTTGAACCCGATATATTGACCGTTGCAAAAGCATTGCAAGTCGGTGCCACTATATATGATAAAAAGTATGAACCTAATGAATCAGGAGTTCTTTCGAGTACATGGGGAGGAGGAAGCAGAATTGACATGGCAATTGGTTCAAAGATAATTGAAACTATAATTAAGAATAAACTGTTACTTAATTCTCACAAAATTGGTGAAATATTAGTTAAAAATTTTGTTGATCATGTTGGTATCAATGGTCTCATTGATGTAAGAGGCATCGGTCTAATGATTGGTCTTGAATTTGATACAAGAATGACAAGAGATAGCATTGTCAAAAGATTGTTTAGGAAGCGCCTCCTTGTTCTTCCGTCAGGGATAAAGTCAATCAGGATAATGCCACCTCTAATTATTAATGAAGAAGACGCTGCCAAAGGAATATCACTGATAAATGATACACTAAGACAGCACAGTTAGAAAATGAATTTGCTAAGCGCAAATACTACTATGTGTTATGGTTTTTCTTTGCCAAAGCTCATTCAACGTAAAAATATCAATATGCTTTATAATCATCGCCCAGTACTTCAGAGGCAATTTTGAGCTCTAAAACCTCATTTGCCCCCTCGTAAATCATAGTAGCTCGAGAATCTAGAAAGTGTTTTGCTACACGTGTAGTTTTCTGGTAACCAAAAGATCCAAATACCTGTACCGATCTATTTGCGCAGTCAAACGCGGTATTTGTAGCATGAAACTTTGCAATAGCGGCTAAACCATCAGCTTCTTTTCTTAACTTTGAGTAATCGGTGTTATGACGATTAAGTTTTGTTTGCCATCTTTCCTCTTGTAGTTTGAATTGCTCAACGTAATCATGCAATTTCTGTCTGGCGCAAGCTGCCTTATATGTAAGCCACTTTACGCTTTCCTTGCCTACTATAATTCTTGAAATGTGCTGTTGGATTAACTGTTTTTTTGCCAATAATGATCCGTGTTGTTTTCTTATTTTGGCGTGATTCAGTGTTTCATTGAGACAGTCGTTCATTACCCCAATACAACCTGCCGCAACACTTAGTCTTCCGTCAATCAAGGCACTATAGGCAACATTAAGTCCCTGTCCCAATTCGCCTAGTAAATTTTGCTTTGGTATACGACATCCTTCAAAGCAAATCTCAGCGTTCTTAATTGTGAGAAGGCCCATTTTATTTTTCATTTCCTTCTTTCTAATTCCAGATGAATTCATATCTACAACAAATGCAGATATCTTTCCTGTAGTCTTATCTTTAGCAAATGTAGTGGCAATATCTGCTATGGTTCCATTTCCGATCCAGTGTTTCTTACCAGATAGCAAATAATACTCGCCTTTATCTTCGAATTGACTGTTCATCGATGAAGGATCACTTCCTGCTTCTGGTTCAGTGAGTGCAAAGGCCATTATACTTTTACCGATGGTAGTTTTAGGAAGATATCTTTTCTTCTGATCTTCATCAGCCCATCCCTGCAATACCATTTGTCCAATCGAAGTATGAACAGAAAAAAATGTCCTCATTGAATTACCCTCCTCACCAATTCTTTCCAAACTCTTGCAATAAGTTAAAATGTCAAAACCGAGACCTCCATACTCTTTTGAAATCGGACAGCCAAGCATTCCAATTTTACTAAATTCAGGAACCAGTTGTTCATTGAGTCTATCTTCAATATAGCATTCTTCTTCAATACTTCTAAGAGATTTACATATACCATCCACCTTTGAAATAAATTCCTCCTGTTCTTTTGTTGTATCAAAATTCATGCAGGATAGATTAGAGTATTGATGCACGTTAATAATTAATTATTTTCATATAAAAGGATAGACACCCATGATAGAACAAATGACTGACTGCCCTCAAGCGAACCAAAGAGAAAGGGCAATTTTATCGATATATCTTAGAGAGATATCGCTTGATTGAATCCTTATAGATTATTTGATACTACCTCGATCTTAGCTCTAGACAGGAGTCAAATTCTAAATGAGAATCTATGAACATCCAACCGAATATTTTCGTAACTTCTATCCATTAGGAATTATTAATATCAATTATTTTTAGAATATTACGTTTGTGAATTGAAAAACAATAAATGAATTATTTTTGATTCGATTGAAACTAGAATATAGTAATAATATAAGGAAATTAGGAAATCGCTAAGGCTTCTTAATACTGCTAAATAGAAAGTTCTTTAATATAATAAAGACGAAATTCATAGAAATTGTCATGGTCAGAGCCGTTTATCTTAGGATAAAGCTAATCTTGTAGATAATCTTACGAATAAAAATCATTATCAAAAAAAATGAGGTATAAATCTACTTAAATACTACTTTGTATAAGATAATAGAGTGCTTAGGAATAACGAAGATGTCAGTAGTGGTAATTATCGAATCACCAATAGTGTTTTGTTTAGATATTCTACAAAAATGATCGAAAAAAAGAGATGAAAGAATTGATTAAGGGTATTCTACTAATTCTTAGTCTAATATTGATGTTATCTATTATCGATGGCACGGAAATGGCACATGCTGTTACTTTACTAAACATAAGTAATAGTAATTCAACTTTGGATAACAATAGCTCAATTCTGAATAATATGAGTTGGAGTTCTACGGCACCAAATGCAAATGATTCCATTCTAGAAGATGATGAATCAGGAAGCATTTCAAGTTTACCAGGTAAATGTCTGGGCTCAGCACTATGTCCTGACTAACATGAAATAGAAATACACTATTCTACTACGAATGATAATCGAAATAATGAGACTTACTTTTACTTTGTAATCTATTTTCACACTTTTTCATATAATAGAAACTCATCATCCCATACCTGTACTGTTCCTTGTCATTAGATACTAATTCAAGGAAGTAATAGGCAAACTGAATGAAAAACTTGCGCCGACACCATTAGAGTTGTTTTCAGCCCAAATTCTTCCTCCATGTGCTTCTATAATGCCTTTGGAAATAAATAGTCCAAGACCGGTACCGTTATAGGATGAAGTAACGAACTTTGAAAACAAATTAGGCATTAATTCCTGAGTAATTCCAATGCCAGTATCTTGTATCGTAACCTTTACTGCTTTGTTATTTTCACGATCATCAAGATTGACTTTTATCATTACTGTTCCATGCTTAGTAAACTTTAGGGCGTTATTTAGCAAGTTCGATAATACTTGAAAGATTCTATCTTTGTCTACATACACAATTATAGAATCTTTAGGTTGAAAAAAGATCTTAACGTTCTTATTTCTTTCTAATTTACTTCCGTTTTCAAAATCATTTATTACAGTTTGGATTACCTCATTGAGTTCCATTGGAGATTTAGAAAGCTTTAGTGAACTGCTCTCAATTTTCGATACATCCAAAATATCGCCAGAGAGTCGCTGAAGTCTTCTGGCATTTCTCATAATAACTTCTAGGAGTTGAGATTGATGTGGATCTGAAGCTTTATCAAGTAAAACATCTGTTAGTCCAAGTATAGGTTGAATTGGTGTTCGTAATTCATGTGCGGCCATATTTATGAACTCCTTTTGTAATTTGTCATTCTGTCTTAACTGATTATTAGCTTTCTGCAATGAAAGATTAGAATTCTTTAGCTCCTGTGACATGATTGCTAACTTTACGTTTGATCTATTAAGTTCGTGAGTTCTTTTGATAACTTCTTTTTCCAAAGTGTTACTCCACTTAAGTAGGAAAATTGTCAGGATTGCGACTGATGCAAAGACTGCTGTTAACAACGAATAACTCTTCAGTCTTTCTGTGAAGAGTGTATCTGCAGTCTTTGCAAAGATTTCCATTGTTGGCGTTACCACCTGTATAAAATAAGTAGGTGTATCCTGAATTAGTACTGGTTGCCCTGTATTGATTCTTTCAGTTTTACCGTAATCATATACACCAACATTTGGTTTACCAGCTAGAAGATTCTTTGTAAGATTGTTTAAAATATTGTTCTGTGTAATAAAACTCTGAACTGTTTTGCTAAAAAAATTTTTTCCTACAAGGCTCTTATCAGCACCTACAGTGAGTATTGTTCCACTCTTGTCATATACAACTAAAAATTGTGAATTAATATCATGTACGTTCCCATATCGGGAAAAAAACTTTTCAGTAGGTATCGATGCTCCAATTAGACCCAGGTATTGATTGTTCTCTCTATTTATCATAGGGACAGCGATATAGATGGAGTATATGCCTTGTCCTTCAAAACCTTTGGAAAACACAGGTTTTAGATTATTCCTAGCTTCTTCTACCCATTCTCTCTGAGAAAAACTTGAACCTACATCTAGGTTCGTTCCTTGATGCGAAAGATCGGTGGTTACAACGTCATCTTTGTCGAGTATAAATATTCTGTCTATGATATCATCAATTGAGTTGTACTTTTCAATGATCATGCTGTTGGTTTTATTTGGATCCAAACTTCCATCTTGCATATATATAGAATTAGCTAAGCCATCTAGTACCGCAGTAACTAGTGTAAGATCCGAACCTATATGTTGCGAGAGACTCTTTGATGCAATTTGCTGTCTATCAATTTGCTCGGATATGAGATTATTTTTAACGTTCTCTTCTGTCACAATCTGAATAGAATAAAACACAGTAAATGAGAATACGACTATCGAAATTACAGATAGAATTCCAATCTTGTAGACTTTAGGTAATTTCAGGGACATTCAGTTACCTTCCTAAATACAATATACTATGTTACTAATTTCCTTTACTCCTATTAAATGTAACAACCTAAATGTGCTTGATTGGCTACCAACGTGCACCATTTTGTTTCTCTCAAAATATTTATTTAACCAAGCAAACTGGCATGAATGAAATTTCAGTTGAAACACCGGACATTACTTTAGAGAGTTTAACATAGGATTTGCTTTTTAACTATTTCAATGAACTTCTCCTTCTCAATTGGCTTCTGAATGACTTGTGGAGGGTCAACTTCAGGAACTAATGTCAAGAGTTCTTCAGCAATGTTGAGACAAGTTGCAAATAATATTTTGACGTCATGTTTTATCGATTTAAGTTTATAGTAAAGTTGGAAACCATTGATCTCTGGCATTCTAATATCACTTATGATTAGGTCGTATGAATAAGGGTCTGTGTTTGCATAATGCAAGAGGGCTTGACGTGGATTAGAAAATGAATTTACTTCAAAGCCACCCAGTTTTAGGAATTTTTCTAGTACTACTAAATCATCTTTTTCATCATCTACAAGTAAAATTTTTGGTGCTCGATATGACTTGATACCATTGAATACATATTTTCTAATTTCATCCAGAGATCTATTTAACGGATTGATGTGTGCCATATGTGTCTGGTTTACTCTTGAGAGTAAATATAACGGATATGAGAACTTTCCTGCTCCACAATAATAGCTATTCATTTCTTCAAGCTTATATGGAGTACTAATTACTTTTAATGATTTCATTATTTGGCAAAGATCATTTCCTATTACGATACTATTTGGAGGCGCATACAAATTTATCTTCGAACAAAAATTTACAGTTGATCCAAACAGATCTTCCTTGTCAAATCCCTTAATTTGAGTTCTTTCTACTTTTCCGTAGTCGATGCTTACCCTATAACTTATTGTTGGTAAATTGTTTTCTAAAAGCGTGGCATTGATACTCGATCGTTCCTCGATCTGGGCAAAACTGCATTTTACAACATTTTCGAAGGCGCTGAGATTAGATGTATCTATTGTTTCTGGAAAGTATGAAATTATTCCATCACCAACTGTCTTTATGATTTTAGCATGATGCTTCTTTAGGATGTTTGCAACGCTGTTAATGAAAGTTCCATAAAAATTCCTAATATTTTTTGATGAATCTATTGTCGATACTATTCTGGTAGATCCAACAATGTCGATTAAGCTTACACAGAAATTCTCAGAGTTGTTTTCAAGTGCAATACCATTACTACTATTTTGGTCAGGTATAGTTGGGTGTGAGTTTTTTGAATAAGAACTTAATCTATTAGTGGATGATTGTATTGCATTGTTGTCAACAATATTAGCTAACCACTCTTTGTTACTCGTGTCTTCCCTGACCGCACTTTTGTTGAAATAACAGTTCACTCATTAAGTTAGTTGATAATTACTTTTAAGCAATGCTTACTTTTCGAATACTGATCAAATCATAATTTTTCCAAATTTTATTACTCTAGTGACGTTCGTACCGCCCTGATAAAAGCTTCCTTTTCTACGGGCTTCTTTATAACATCCTCCGGACCGATATCAGAAAAGATACTGGTTAATTCCTTAGCAGCATCAAGAGCAGAAACAAATATGATTCTAGAAGATGGATTCATTGCTTTTAGACTTTGATATAACTGTAATCCGTTCAAATTTTCCATCCTAATATCTAGGATAACCAGGTCATATAGATCAGGATTGGATGCGAAGGCCTTTAATGCTTGATAAGAATCAGAATATGTTCTCACCTTAAACCCACTGTAGGTCAAGAATGATTCATAAGTAAGGAGCACATCTGGTTCATCGTCAACAATCATAATAGTAGAATTTTGGACCTGATCATGATATGCCTTCTTATTTGTTTTTAGAGTCTTTTCAATTGGAATGCCGCTGACAAGTTGTTTATGTGAATTCAGATGCACAAGTGGAGTATCAATACCCTTAGAATCAATTATGGTCTCACTCATTAGTCTTTTCAATACATTTCGTCCAGTCTCAGTTATAGAAACAGCAGTACCAACCTCTAACCATCCCAGTACTTTTAACATCGTAATGTATCTCAAACATACATTGTAGTTCAATCGTGTTTTTGTGGCCAAAGCAGTCTTTTTTGATGAGCCATCGTGATACAAGGTATAAAGAATTCTCTGAGTCACATCGAATGAAAATGACCCAATGTTTCCTGCCACCTATACTTTTAATGCTTTCTCCTATATGAAATTTCCTTATCTTGCCTTAATTTGTTACTTTTCTCTTTATAGGAATAACATTATGGGGTAAAAGTGCACCGCTCCTCCAGAGATTGGCAAGAATCTTCGTATTGGTAATTATGCTTTTCTTATTAAAACAACTGAAAACACTAATAATGTTACAAAAGTTATGAGATCTTACTAAAAATGTCTTACTGATTATAGTATCATTTATTCATCAAAAAATACAAGGTATATCCTTATTCCCTTTGATAACTTGATTTAAAATCTTGAAATAATGTTTGCTTGATGTTCTCTACAAGATTTTTAACCTCGTAAATATCATTCAACTCATTTAATTTTTCTGATCTTATTCCTAGCGATTCCAATTCAGATATCCAAGGCACAAGAGATTTAGGGACATCGGAACCGCTGTTATAAAGTTTCATTAATATTTACAGAACGTTTGCACTTTATAATAAGATAATGTCGAAGATATCTTTAGCTTCCGAGAACAGGCAATTGGGATGATCTGAGCTTTCCTAGACTGAAATAAGAAAAACTATTCGAGGACTCTAGAATTTTCAGATTTTTTGAGTAATTTTAATTATTGGTAGACAGTTGTGGCCCATAAATCATCATGATATTCAATGTCAATGCCCACTTGCAAAGGGTTAATTAATAATATTGATTATTTAATGAACATTAATCATCAAGTTATCCAATTAAAAATTAGAATATTTTATTTGACTTTGTTAATTGTACCAGAAGTTTTAGATATCTTAAAGTCTTCTGTGTATTGTGGAGTTTTCCAATTTAACTCATGCTCTAATTTTTTCAATGTTACTAGTATTTTTCATTTTACCAGAACGAAATATAATATTTGAGAATTTTGTATCAGCAAGTAAAGAGGGGGAATTTGGTCCCGTAAACTTTTGTTTTAATTTCAAATGGGGCTCTGAAGGTTCAGCTAACGGGAAGTTCTTGCGGTCACATGACGTAAATTTTGATTCAAAAGGAAATGTATATGTTAGTGATAGAGATCGAAATGATATCCAAAAGTTTACTCCAAACGGAACCTTCCTCATGAAGTGGGGATCCGAGGGCAGTAGGGCTGGACAATTCAATGTTCCCTACAGTATTGAAGTGGATATATTTGATAATATTTATGTGGTTGATAGGGGTAATGATAGAATTCAAAAGTTTGATGAAAATGGTACTTTTGTTAAACAATGGGATAGGTCAGAAAAAATCAATGGAATTGATCAGGAATTTGGAAGTCCAGAGGATATGGTCATAAATCAAAAGACAGGAGTCATATACATTACTGATACTGGTAATGAGCGTATTGTTAAGTTGGATAGAAATTTCCCGTATATATTGCAGTGGGGTTCAGTTGACGGTATAGGAAGTAATG
>Ga0134127_10001620_pt1 | contig 16622 bp, 19 predicted proteins | sample KB31753_FD_96459 | JGI IMG/M metagenome (GOLD analysis project Ga0134127, IMG submission 96459) | Terrestrial soil microbial communities with excess Nitrogen fertilizer from Kellogg Biological Station, Michigan, USA - KB3-175-3 | ecosystem: Environmental > Terrestrial > Soil > Unclassified ... | reverse complement strand
TAGTGACCGACTGTAGAAGCAGCTTTTGCTGAACCCGTCTTCTCCAAAGCAAGGTGGGCTGGGCAATCTCTACGGCGCGGCTCATTCTCACCCGCTTGCCCGAGCGCGCCAAGACGCGCTCTTCACCCAAGCGAGCACCTTCGACTCCCTTCACCTCACTTTAGGGGAGTGGCCAAGGCTGCCCTTTACTGCGCGCATCGAACGAGCACATTCTTATCGTGCGCGTTCTGCGAGCAAGAAGGGCACCTGGCTGCTCCCCTCCATCCTCACTGCCAGCCCGTCACGTCGTACCCCTTCTCAATCAAACACCGCACCACCGCATCGGCGTATGGAGGGTCCGGCTCGAGCGGCCTGTAGGCGCCGCCCACTGAACCGATGATCACTCCGAGTACGCCTCCGACTGCTGCCCCAATCGTCACACCCGGCACTCCACCGATGAGTCCACTCGATGCCCCTACCGCCGCGCCGCCAATCAGACCCAATCCGGCTCCAGCCGCCACGTTGCCACTTCGGTTGCCTGTGCCAGGCTTCAACCCTGCCTCTTCGGCCTTCTGCTGACAGGCGGCAACATCCATCTTCGCCGCCTCCCGCCCCTGCAACTGAAACTTCGCATTCGATCGCAACATCGGCTCCGGCCCCGCACAGGCCACAACACTGAGACACATCAACAGCACAACAACACTATGTCCCTTTACCAGTAATCGATTCATGCTTTTCCTTTTTCCCGCCTAACAAGGCAGAGCTATCGGGGTAGTCGCCACTGCGCGCGTCGAGCGACCACCGTTTCATCGTGGGGGCTCCGCGAGCACAGCGACTGCCCCGATGGCCCTGCCACTGCTTGCCCCCTTCTCACTCCTCCACTCCTTTTCCTATCGCGTGACGGGGTGGCGGGATGGGTGGATCAGCTTCTACTGCGCGCATCGACCGAGCACATTCTGATCGTGCGCGGTCTGCGAGCAAAGAAGCTGGCCGCCCGTCTCGCCTTACTGCCAGCCCGTCACTTCATACCCCTTTTCTTGCAGACACCGATTCACGAAATTCGTGTAGGCTTGATTCGGTTGCGAGTGGCCGGCGACGGCGTGGTACAAACCGGTCAACAACCCCCACACCGCCCCGGTTGCTGCGCCAATCATCGAACCACGGCCTACTGAGCCTGAGATGGCTCCGCCGACCGCTCCGGCTGCCGCGCCGACTCCGCCACCCACGACAGTGCCGGTTGCGACACGACCGGCCTTCCCACTGCCTTCCTCGGCCCCTGCCGATTCTGCCAATTCCCGGCAAGCCTCAATATCCTTCTCTGCAATCTCTTTTCCCACTGACTGCATATGCGCATTGGGATACAGAATGGGCTGCGCCGTTGAGCAAGCGGTAAGCACGAGCGATCCCACAACGGGAAACAAACCTCTGCGCGTCATGGCTTCGCCGGTCCCTTTCGATCTCCAAGACCCAAACGAGTCACGACCAGTTGCGCAGCAGCTCCTTTGATGAGCACACGTTTATGCCGCCCGCTCGTACCGGAATGAATCTGCACGGATGTAAAAGGGATCGATAACCGGCGGGCTAAAAATCGGATCAATTCATCGTTGGCTGCGCCATCGACTGGTGGAGCGGCCACTCGAATCTTCAGCGCATCGCCGTAAATGCCCACACACTCTGTGGTGGAGGCCTTCGGCTGGACGTGAACGGTCAGGATCGCTCCGTCTTTGGTGTCCTGCACAATTGACGCATGCATTCTAGCAGGCTGGAGGAAAACTCGATGCACACATAAAGCACCGTTGAAATATGACAGAGGGAGCGATGACTCCAAAAACATCAGGATGCTCAAAAAGGCCGTCCAGCAAGGCCGCAGGCGAGGCGAAACCAGAGGCGTACCCTCTCGGGTACGTTGAGGATTTCGATGAATCGAGAACGACGCTGGCGGACTTTTTCAGCATCCTGCTATACGGGGGATTAGAAAATGGCCTTCGCCAACTCCTGAATGCTGCGCTGCATATCAGGATCGTCCGTAATCGGGCGGGCGATTGCGACATCACAGGCTCGATCGGTCGCCACGCCTTGCCGGATAAGTGTCCCGGCATAGATCAGTAATCTTGTGCTGACCCCTTCTTCCAACCCGTGATTCTTGAGGTTCCGCACCTTTCCGCCGAGCTTCACCAAGCTGGCCGCAAGATCATGGCTGATCCCCGCCTCTCGCTCAACCACAGCGGTTTCCACATCGGGCGCCGGATAGTCGAACTCAATCGCCATAAAGCGCTGCTTGGTGCTTTGCTTCAAATCCTTGAGCACACTCTGGTATCCGGGGTTATAGGAAATGACCAGAAGGAAGTCGTCGGCTGCTTCGAGGATTTGACCTTTCTTCTCGATCGGCAGAAAACGGCGATCGTCGCTGAGGGGATGGATGATGACCGTCGTATCCTTCCGCGCCTCGACGATTTCGTCCAAATAGACGATCGCGCCATGCTTCACGCCGAGCGTCAGCGGCCCATCGGCCCAGACCGTCTCCTGGCCCTTGAGCAGATATCGCCCCACAAGATCGGAGGCGGTGAGATCTTCATGGCAGGCCACTGTAATCAAGGGGCGGCCAAGCCGGTATGCCATATACTGAATGAATCGGGTCTTACCGCAGCCGGTTGGCCCCTTGAGCATGACCGGCATCTTGCTGTTCGCGGCAATCGTGAACAAACCGATCTCGCCACGAACTTCCGCGTAGAATGGCTCTTGCGTGATTCGATAGCGCCCGATGTCGAGTTCTCGTCCTTGCTGCATGACCCTGTCTCTCTGGTCTATCTGGCGTATCTGATTCGGTGCCGCCACGATAAACGGAACCGAGGCAGAAGATCAAGCGATCCGGCTGGGATATCAGAAGATTGACAAGCAGACGGCCTTCCGATTTCTCATACTTATCTCTTGGAGGGAGTGGCCGAGGCTGCCCTTTACTGCGTGCATCGAACAATATACCTGCTCCGTCCAAGCTTGCTCGTTATCTCTCCAGGGATGGGGGCTGATTGATCTTCTACTGCGCGCGTCCAACGAGGGCCTTCTGCCCTTCGACAGGCTCAGGGTCCCGAGCTGAGTCGAGGGAAGGCCGCGCGTTGCGCGAGCAAAGAAGATCATCAGCCTCCATCCTACCTACGCCGCTTTCACACTGTCCAATACCTCGCGCACCTTTTGCGTAAGCACAGGGGGGGAGAAGGGCTTCGGCAAAAATCCGGTCTGGCGGCTCACACCGCCTTGGTCAAACACCGGATGGTCTGGATACCCCGACATGTAAAGTACTTTGATCTCCGGTCGAACGGTCAGGATTTTCTCCGCGACTTCCGGCCCGCTCATCTGTGGCATGACGACGTCCGTCAACAATAGGTGAATGGGGCCCACATGATTTGTGCTCGTGATGAGGGCTTCGATGCCATGACGCGCCTCCAGCACCGTATAGCCATGGAGCCGCAACGTCTCGTGGACGAGACCTCGGACCGCCGGCTCGTCCTCGACCAAGAGAATCGTTTCGCGGCCACGTGCCGAATCGCTCGCCTCGGCTGCCCCCGCCACCTCTCTTCCATCTTGTGCCACTCGTGGGAAATAAATACGGAAGATGGCGCCTCGGCCGGGAGCACTCTCCACTGTGATACTGCCCCCGCTCTGCTTGACGATGCCGTAGACGGTCGAGAGTCCTAGCCCTGTCCCTTTCCCTTTTTCCTTTGTTGTGAAGAACGGTTCGAACAGATGCGATCGAGTCTCAGCATCCATCCCATGACCGCTATCTCGAACCGCCAGTAACACATACGACCCCGGCGCGACCCCCACCGCGTCCAAACGCACCTCGTCCCCTATCGTCACATTCCGGGTTTCGATCGTCAGGCGCCCGCCCTTCGGCATCGCATCCCGCGCATTGACTACCAGGTTCATGATGACCTGCTCGATCTGTCCGGGATCTGCCTTGATGGCGCCAGTTGCCACGTCCAGTTCGGCGCTGAATTCGACAATATCTTCGCCGATCAGACGCCTCAGCATGCCGTCCATATTGGCGACGAGGGCATTGAGATCGAGAACCTTCGCCACACTGAACTGTCGGCGGCTGAAGGCCAGCAATTGACGGGTCAATCCGGAGGCCCGGTCCGCCGCTTTCTTCACTTCCTCCACATCCTTCCGCATGGCATCGCTGGGTCCCAGACGGCCCAGGAGCAACTCGCTATACCCTCGAATCACCGTGAGAAGATTATTGAAATCGTGCGCCATGCCGCCGGCCAGTCGTCCCATCGCTTCCATCTTCTGCGCCTGTCGCAGCTGCGCTTCGGTTTCTCGTAACACCCCTTCCGTTCTCGTCCGCTCACCGAATTGACCGATCTTGAGACCGATGTCTTCGACCATTCTCAGCAACTCATCGTCAGACTGCCTTACCGAATGGCTGAAGAATTCGATGACGCCCTCGATCTCACTCCCTACGAGAATAGGAAACCCAAAGGCGCCGTGAAGCCCAACCTGTCGAGCCTGCGCTCCGCGAATGAAATGAGTGTCCAGTGTGACATCCGTCACCCAAGCCGACTTCCCACTGGCCCAAATCCGTCCAGGCAAATCTTCGCCACGTGCACACACACGCTGCCAGTTGTCCATGGTAAAGGGGTCGGCTTGTACGGACGGCGCCTTCCACTGATCGAAACAGCGCAGCACCCCGGTCGCCCTGTCCACCCGCCAGAACAGACCCACGTCCCATTCCAAGCTCTCCCCAATAGCTTGAATGATTTTCGGAACAGCCTCCTCCAGCGTCGTCGCCTCGGAAAGGACTCGGGTCACTGCATACTGAGATGCAAGACGCCGTTCGGCCCGACGGCGATCGGTGATATCCCTGATAAAGGCGCTGAAGATATACGCATCCCCTATTTTTGCCGGTGATACCGCAAGCTCAACGGGAAGTTCACGCCCGTCTTTGTGGTGGGCGATAATTTCAATTCGGCGATTGAGGATCGCTCCAGCCCCTGTTCGAAGAAACTCACGGAGGCCATGTTCATGCGCCAGACGATCGCGCTCAGGAATGATGGTTTCGGAAAGAGCCCGTCCCATCGCATCCTCGCGGGACCATCCGAAAATCGCCGTGGCCTTCGCATTCCAATCGGTCACAATCCCGGTCGAATCGATGGTAATCACCCCGTCAAGCGCGGTATCGACGATGGCCCGATTTCTCTCCTGACTTTGGAGTAATGCGGCTTCAGCGGCTTTCGCCCAGGCACTTTCCTGTTGAGCCTGCCGATGCTCTGCGCGCAATCGCGCCGTGGCCCAGAACAACAGTCCCAACATGGGAATCCAGACCACTCCGCCGATGATCCCGGCCTTCCATAAGAAGGTATGGCTAGGCGCCAGGATATCCTGCCGATCCATGCGAACGAGAATCGACCACCCCAATCCGGGAAAATCTCCAAAACCATTGGTCCGCGCATAGCCTGTGACCACTTGAACATGTCGACCCAGATGCTCTTCTTCGATGAATCCCGGCGCGCCGGTCTCGCTTTGCAGCGCCGAAGGGAGCCCCAGCTCCTTGAGATTGATGTCTCCTTTGTGGGAGGGATCCGAGTCGACAAATACTCTGCCTCGTTTCGTCAGCATTTGGTATTCGACTCGCCCGCCCACTCCTCGTCGCGCTTCAAACGACCGAATGGTTCTGGTCGTGACCTCCTCCAAATATGAGACCCCCACCTGTGAGCTCACGACGCCAAGGAACGTTCCTTGCGTATCGAGAATCGGAGCCGTAAACATAACCGTATCGATACCGCTCTCCGCTGTTTCTCGAACCGCGACGTCGGCAATGTTGAGCCGTCGCGTCGTACGAGCTGCGATAAACGATGCGTCATGGCTGCGGTCGCGTCCTGTCAGCGACGGCTCTGTCGCCGCCATCACCGTCCCGTGAGCATTCATAACCACTAACGACAGGTAGGTCGGGGAATACTCCTGCTTCATCCAGTTCAGATACTCGGAGAGATATTTCGGATCGGAAATTCGTAACTCCAAGGACCGAGCCATCGTAAGCGCGGCGCCTTGGCGTTCGAACAGCATCCGGTCGAGTTTCTCAGCCACCTCCGCCGCCGCGAGCGTGAGTTCTCCTCCCGTCGCTTCCACCACGCGAGTCTCGACGAATCGAATCAGCCCGATACCGGCGAACACCGCGAGAAGGGTCATGGCAATCAAGAGATAAGGCAACCATCGATAGCGGCGCAGATCGAGGAATGACAAGGCCATCGAGGTCTTCATGATTCACACGCCGGGAAGGCCACAAAGTTTGGAATCAGCATGACGGGATGATAGGCCTGTTTCGACGCTCGCAATCCCGGAAGGCCCGCATCGTCCATTGCATTGATATGCTCAGCCCCTTCCGCCAGGGCAGTCCGGCAGGTCTCCCGAAATACATGCTGCGCAAGACCTGGAAGCGTCCGATCCGTCACCTCTAAAAGGACACAGAATGTCGTGTTGGTCAACCAATAGCCGAATGTGTAGGCGCACAGCCGGCCGTGCGTTCTGACGACCTTCCCTGTAACTCGAAGGGCCGACGCCTGAGACCAAATGACTTCGTGAGCCGGCGCTGCGTCAGCCAATAGCATCGCACCGAACGATTCAAGTCCTTCAGCTCGCTTCTGCCGAGACCAATCCCCCAGGAGGGCGCGACAGTCCTGACGGTCTCTCACCTCGTAGGAGTTCATCTCAAAGGACTGCTCGCGTTCGAATCGATTGCACAATGCGCGTTGAGACTTATACCGGTCGCCCGCCAAGCCCGCGAGGTCCACCGCGCGATACAAATAGTCCGGCTCCTTGGGCGTCACACGATATCCCAGCCGCTCGAACTCCGGAACCGATCGGATTGACACGTTCTCAACGCGACTGACCGGTGAGTCACCGTTCCAGCGGCGCAACAGCCCCATCGCCTCACACAGGGGTGCATCGATCGGGCCGGTCCCGATCGGAGGCAGGGGCATGAACCAGCCGTCCGGCGATTGCGCGAAGAGGCAAAAGGCCCCCTGAAGTTCCATCCACCAATATGCCAGCAATCCATTCCACATGTAATGATAGGCCGGTGAATAGGCCGCCAGCGACCGCGGGCCGCATAATCCGGATTGATCCAGCGCCATCGTCATGCGCGGAACATCGTCCAACGTGAACCGATGCAGCGGCGCAGGCCCCCATTGACCGGTCAAGGCACCGGTGAGGCGCGAAAGGCGGGCAAGCACGACCACGTCTTCTTGAAACCGCCCGATGAGACGGGGATGCGCGACAACCTGCTCACAGATGCCCGGCCGGTCGAGCAAGGCCATCACTCGATCAGCATGACGTTGAATCTCCCCCGGAATCTCCTCTCGCATGAAGGGACATTTCGTATCCCATCCCAACAGTATCTGATCGTGCGGCTCATCCCACATCAGCGCCAGTGGATAGAGCTGACAATCGAGTGGACGCTGCTCATAGATTCGGCAGGTTGAGGTGCCTGCATCGAACATCGGGCAGCGATACCCCTCTCCATGGGACTCGGGAACCAGGATCACCTGTGACCCGCTCCGATTGGGAAAGGCCGTTTCCTCAACGCCACGAGCCAACGCTCCAGCGATTTCGTTCTCGGTAAAATACGGACGGAGGGCGCTATCGGGGTCTGGGAACCGGCAGCAGACATCGCACTGAAGACAGGTACGGCTCGGTACGATTTGTGGCAGCGCGATCGGTGGTGTCACCAAAGCACCCACCAGATCACCAGTATATGCGGGCATAGAAAGGTTCCAATCGATGCGCGGCTCATACTAGCACCATTCGGCAGAGGCGCCCAAGGGGATGTTACTTTTTATCGATTTCTTCTCGCAACAGATACCCCCCCCTACTATGTCCCATTCTTCATTTGGAACTCGTGTTGTCGTCCCTTCCTCACCGTGCCCCTCCCCTTGTACGCTCATAAAGCCCATGTTACAGTTCTTTCACCTCGCATGAGGGGCTCTCATTCACTTGGATACTGCCTCTACCTGACTTGTCTACCTCCGACCTCCTACACCGATGCGGGATTATCCGTGACCAGCTGATCCACGCTGGGCTCTTTCCATCTCTGCATGGGCAGGCTGTAGACCCCAAAGTCGCCGCGACCACAACAACCTGGCGCATTGCCGTCACACCATTTTCTCTCACAAGAGAGCAATTGGATTTTTTCCACCGACTCGGACCGCAGCTTCTCTCTTTTTACCGAGCCTTGAACCGCCTTTATATCGACAGTGTGCGCGGCCTCCAACCGGCCTGGGTCGCGGAATACCTCGATCAAGGGAAGCCGGAAAGCCTGCTCACATACAGCAGAATGAAACGATTTCGAGACCAGCTTCCCGCGGTTATCCGACCGGACATCATCCCCACCCAGGACGGCATGGTCATCACCGAACTCGACTCAGTTCCCGGAGGAATCGGGATCACCGCATGCCTCTCGGCACTCTACGCCGAGGGAGAAACCAGCGGTGACCTTTCACTCGTGGGAGGCATCGAGGGTATGGTACGGGGATTTGCAGCTATGGTCAAAGCCCAGCTCGTCCGGCAGAGCGGATGCGTCGCAATTCTGATGTCGGAAGAAGCCAAAGACTACCGTCCGGAAATGACGTGGCTCGCAACCCGGCTTCGAGCGATCGGTCTTGACGCCTATTGCGTAGAACCTCGACAGATTCGATTCACTGAAGAGGGTCTCTGGATCAGCAGCGAAGGAATGGACCGGCCGATCGCTCTGATCTATCGCTTCTACGAATTATTCGATCTCTTGAACATCCCCAAATCCGAACTCATCCAATATGCGATTAAGAAAGACCGAGTCGCCGTCACGCCCCCATACAAGCCGGCGTTGGAAGAAAAACTCGCCTTTGCGCTCCTCCATCACCCAGCCTTGCAGCCCTTCTGGGAGCAGGCATTGGGCCAGGAGGTCTTTCTGCACTTGACGACGATCATGCCGCGTACATGGATTCTCGATCCTGCGCCGATCCCTCCATCCGCGACAATTCCAGGCTTAGCCATCGGCGGACGGGCCGTGATGAGCTGGCGGGATCTGGCCACAGCAACCCAGAAAGAACGGCACTTCGTGATCAAGCCATCGGGATTTTCTGAACTGGCCTGGGGCAGCCGGGGGGTATCGGTCGGACACGATATGCCTCAAGGTGAATGGGCCGGCGCCATCGACAAGGCTCTGGCTTCTTTTCCTCAAACACCCTATATCCTGCAGGAGTTTCACAAGGGCCGCTTGTACGAACTCGACTACTTCGATCCCGTGGGCGGTGAGATGGCCCGCATGTCCGGCCGCGCCAGACTCTCACCCTATTATTTCGTGAGTGGCGAAACGACCGAACTGGCTGGTATCCTGGCGACCATCTGCCCGGCGGATAAAAAAGTGATCCACGGGATGAAAGACGCTGTTATGGTGCCCTGCGCGGTCGCACAGGAACAGTCCGACAGTCATACAGTCTGAGTGTCATAAAGTCCATATCTGTTTCTTAATGATGACTCTAGGACTTGATGAGTTTCGACTTGACGACTGAACGTTTATGGCAATGACCCTCTATCACGTCGCCTGGTGTCCCGACTGCGAGGTGGTGCGCCGAAAACTGGCGAACCTCCACATCGAATACGAGCAGGTCGTCGTGCCGGACTTTCGCCCGATGCGCAAAGTGGTCCACGAAGTTTCAGGCCAATATTATGTCCCGGTCCTCAAGGACGGAGACATCGTGCTGACAGAAACAGACGACATTCTCGATCATCTAGATCAGATGTACGGCCAGGAACGGATCACCGGCAGCTAGCGCCTGCAGGCTTGCTGATTCCTCGACGGCAGCATCAAAGGAGACCGCATGGAAGCATGGAGACGCATACTCGCCGACAGCATCGTGAAGCCAAAAGATTTGGCGAGCCGGCTCGGCGTCGATGCGAAAGAAATCGAAGCCATCGTGGGCGACTATCCGATGCGCATTACCCCCACAGTAATGGCGACGATCAAAGAAAAGGGCGACGCCATTTGGAAACAGGTGGTTCCGGACATCGCTGAGATGGACGACTTCGAAGCGCAAGACGACCCTCTCGAAGAAGACCTCATGAGTCCGGTCCCGCATCTTGTTCATCGGTATCCGGATCGTGTCCTCTTGATGGTGACAAACCAGTGCCCGATCTATTGCCGGTTCTGCACGAGAAAACGGCTGGTCGGGAAACCGGGATTCCTCAAGAAAGGGGAGCTCGACCAGGCCATCGCTTACCTGGGCGAGCATACAGAAGTGCGCGACGTCATTCTCTCCGGCGGCGACCCCTTGCTCTTGCCGGATTATTTATTGGAACGGATCCTCAAAGCCCTGCGGACCATCCCGCATCTGGAACTGATTCGCCTCGGCTCTCGAGTGCCCGGCACGTTGCCGGAACGGATCACCCCGGAATTCTGCACGATCGTGAAGAAGTATCATCCTGTGTATATGAACTTGCATTTCAATCACCCGGACGAGCTCACTCCGGAAGTGAAAGCCGCCTGCGGAATGTTGGCCGATGCCGGGGTGCCGCTCGGCGCGCAAACCGTGCTGCTCAAAGGCGTCAACGACGATCCGGACATCATGAAACGGTTGATGCATCAACTCCTGCTCGCTCGCATCAAACCCTACTACCTCTATCAGGCAGACCTGACCAAGGGCACGAATCACTTCCGCACCCCGGTCGAGACGGGGCTGAACATTATTAAGTCGTTGCAAGGCCATACCAGCGGAATGGCGGTCCCGCACTTCGTCATCGATGCGCCGGGCGGGGGCGGCAAGATCCCCTTGCTCCCCGGCGACTACATGGTGCACATGGATGCCGCAGGAGTTCTCTTAAAGAATTATGAGAACAAGGCCTTCCACTATCCGCAACCGCAGCAAGGATCTGCGCGGGAGCTGCCGATGGTCAGCGCAGCGCCGGCACTGGAATCGTGCGGCAATGGAGCGCACGACGACCTGTGAGCACCGGCGCCATGCAGGGCATTCTGCCCTACCAACAGATTACGCAGCTGATCGCGAGCGGCGCCATCCATGCCGACGTGCCGATCGAAGACCGGCAGATCCAGCCGGCCAGTCTCGATCTGCGTCTCGGGCGCAAGGCCTATCGGCTGATCAGCAGCTTTCTTCCGGAATTGTCCGAGATCACAAGCCGGCTCAACGTCCTGGACTTCTACCAATCCGACCTCGTGATGTACGAGATGGACCTGACCGAGGGGGCCATCCTCGAAAAAGGCCATGTCTATTTGGTTCCGCTCTTGGAACGCGTGGCGTTACCCAAAGTCCTTCGAGCACGGACCAATCCCAAAAGCACGACCGGACGGCTGGACGTCTTTACCCGCGTCGTGACAGATCTCAACACCGGATTCGATGAGATCCGAGCCGGCTATTCCGGTCCCCTCTATCTGGAAATCGTTCCTCGCTCGTTCGCGATCAAGGTGAAGACCGGATATTCCCTCAATCAAATTCGCTTCGTCCGCGGCGACGCCACCGTGTCAGACCGGTCGCTTCAGACACTCCACACACGAGAGCCCCTGCTCTACCACAACCTCCCTGTAAAGCATGCGCTGGGTGCCCGCGATCTCCGAACGGATCGCGGCCTGTTTCTCCGCATCGATCTGAAGGGAGACGACCGGAGCGGCTCGCCGATCATCGGCTATCGGGCGAAAAAGAATAGCCACGTCATCGATCTGTCGAAAGTCGGGCATTATGCCGCGCTCGATTTTTGGGAACCCCTCTATCGCCACCGCCAAGACAGTCTTCTCTTGGAGCCGGAGGAATTTTATATTCTCGCGTCGAAAGAACGGATTCGTGTCCCCGCCGGCTATGCGGCTGAGATGGTCGCTTTCGAAGCAGCCTGTGGCGAGTTACGGACTCACTATGCCGGGTTTTTCGACCCGGGATTTGGGTACGGCCGCGGCGAGCTGCACGGCACTCAAGTGGTCCTGGAGGTCCGCCCCCACGACGTGCCCTTCTTAATCCATGATGGACAAACATTTTTCAAGGTTGTATACGACAGGATGCTCGCACGCCCCAGCCGGCTCTATGGCGCGGCGCTTGGCTCCTCGTATCAGCGTCAAGGCTTGACCCTGAGCAAGCATTTTAAGATCTAGCCCCGATACTCAGTATCCGCAAAGGATATCGCGCAAAGCATCGCTCGCTCCTGACTTGGCCGTTTCACGCTTCACGTTTAACGAATAGATTGGAACCAGTTGACCATGCCGCCAGAACCGACCAACGAGCCAGAGCGTCGCGAGCCGGAGGACGATTCCGGAGGCGACAGCCAGATGCGTGTCGCCGGGATGGTCATGGGCACCGCCCTCATTTTTATCGGCTTCCTCAGCGTGTTTCTCTCAATCAGCGGGGGGTTCGAGATCGATGCCATTCCCTTCGTGATTTATTTCGCCGGGGTCGCCGTGTGGGCGAATTCGGTTGTCGAAAACCCGACCCTCCGCTACAGCATCATCGGCGGCGCGCTCGTGCTCGCAGCCGTCTTCTTCCACTATGGGGAAGTCCTCTTCTGGCACAAGCAAGTATTGTTTTGGACCACCGTGGTGGTCGTGATGTATTTCATGTTCTACGAACCCAAAAAACGCGCCTGATTGAAGCCCGGTCTGTCTGGTTCTTTTGGTCTATCTGGTTTGTCTGGTTCATCTGGTTAGTTTCGTTCGACCAAACAGACGAGACAGACCGAATAGACCAGATAGACCAATGAACAAGGCGGCTGACGTGTCATGGCGATCCCGATTTCGGTCATCATCCCTACATTGAACGAAGAGCGAACGATCGCAGCGACACTCGCGCACACCGCCTCGCTCGGCTTCGCTGAGCTCATTGTGGTCGATGGAGGAAGCACCGATGAAACTCTCGCGCTCCTCGAATCGTACCGCCTTAAGACTCGGTCCTCAGCACTCAGCCCTGTCCATTGGGTGACCGCTCCCCCCGGGCGCGCCCGGCAGATGAACGAAGGCGCAAAGGCCAGTCACGGAGAGGTCTTGCTCTTCCTCCATGCCGACACACAGCTTCCACGCGATGCCAACACCGTCATCAACAGGGCGCTGGCCGACCGACGGATGGTGGGCGGACGGTTCGATGTCCGATTCGATCGGCCATCGATGTGGGGAACTATCATCAGCAAGACAATGAACTGGCGTTCGAGACTGAGCGGTCTCGCCACCGGCGATCAGGCCCTGTTTGTGCGCCGCCCTATCTTCGAGCAGATGGGAGGATTCGCCGACATGCCGTTGATGGAGGATATCGAGTTCTCCGGCAGACTCAAACAAGCGGGGGCGACCGCGGCCCTGACCGCGACCGTAACCACATCTTTCCGGCGCTGGGAACAGCAAGGACCCTTGAGAACAATCCTCTTGATGTGGACATTGCGGTTCCTGTATTGGATCGGTATCAGTCCATCGCATTTGGTGAAATGGTACAACGCCGTCCGATAAATACAGATCGTGAGGGGTGGCACGCTTGAAAAGTAGACCATCGACTGATGCCTCACGGCTGACGCCTCAGGCTGCTCTCGTGATCTTCGCCAAGGCTCCGATACCGGGCCAGGTAAAGACGCGGCTTTGCCCGCCGCTGACGCCTGACGAGGCGGCCACCCTGCACGGCAGCTTCGTCCTCGACATGCTGGAACGCACCAAACTCGCCGTTGCAAAATTGCAGCTCCCCTTCCATCGATATTTGGCCTGCGCGCCTTCGTCTGAGTTGGTGTTCTTCAAAATTATGGAAGAGCGGCAAGGCGTCCGCCTGTTGAATCAAGGAGAGGCTGACCTGGGCCATCGGATGCACCGGACGTTTGCCGACTTATTCGCCAAGGGCTATACGCAGGTGATCATCGTAGGAACCGATGTCCCAACCTTGCCTCTGTCGGTCTATCAGGAGGCGCTCACGTTGCTAGGAAAATCTGACGTGGTTTTGGGGCCGGCCCTGGACGGCGGCTACTACCTCATCGGGCTCAAGCAACCGGCAGAACAACTCTTTACAGGAGTGCCCTGGTCCACCGATCAAGTCCTCACTGTCACACAACAGAATGCCAAAACACTGGGTCTGTCCATCGGACTCACCTCCGCCTGGCGCGACGTGGACACCATTGCAGACTTACAATCGCTCATCGCAGAATGCCAGGAAGATAACAAGAAACCCAAGCAAGACCGGTCCTTCTCCATACGAACAGCCGGAGCCATACAGCTCCTCGCGACGAGGCTCAAAACCCGATAAGATAGCTGGCGACCACACCCAGCGCGAAAGGGATCATCGATGGCAGAGCGAGTGGCACTCATCACAGGCGGGGCCAAGGGCATTGGACGAGGAATCGCGCTCGATCTGGCAGCGCAACAGTGGTCGGTCGCCATCTGCTACCGCACAAGCGAGGCAGAGGCAAAAGCCACCGCCGACGTCATCACGAGTCGTGGAGGCCGTGCACTCTCAATTCGCTGTGACGTGTCGGACCCCCAGGCGGCCAAAGGGCTCGTGACCCACGTCGAACAACAGTGGGGGCAGATCGATGCGCTGATCAACGGCGCCGGTCCCTACCATCGTATGAATCTGTTTGAGGAAACGGTCGCAGGCTGGAACGAGATGTTCGACGGCAATCTCCATCCTATTTTCTATCTGGCCCAAGCAGTGGCACCGGGCATGAAAGCTCGCAAGTCCGGGCGCATCATCAGTTTCAGCATGGCCAACGCTGATCAGATGGTATCCCAGCCGGACGTCACGGCCCATTACATCGCCAAGGCCGGCGTGTTGATTCTGACTCGCACGCTGGCCAAACTGCTGGCGCCTCACGGCATTACCGTCAATGCCATCTCGCCCGGCTTCATCGATTCGGGTAGCGCGCCGCCGGAAGAATTAGCCGGCATGACCAAACGCATCCCTGCCGGATACATCGGAACGGTAGACGACACCGTGGCGGCGGTGCGCTATCTCCTCAGCGACGAAGCGCGGTACGTGAATGGGGCCAACATACAAATCAGTGGGGCGTGGGGAATATGAGGGTAGCCTGAGTGCCCTTCTTGCTCGCAGAAAGAGGAAGGGATGGAGCCTGATGATCTCCTGTGCTCGCGGAACGCCCACGATCAGAATGTGCTCGTTCGACGCGCGCAAGGGGAGATCAATCAGCCCCAATCCCTGAAGAGAGAACGAGCGAGCTTGGAAGGATCATTTCGAAGGATAAGGGGGTTCGATGCGCGCAGTGAAAAGCACTTCAGGCACCCTCTGAGAGAATGTAGGAAGAGCAACGAAGAGCGGATCTTGAGGGAGGTCTTATGAAATCAGAACAAGAACGGATGGCACACGGTCGGTTTGTCCAGGCCTTGCAGCACGAACATCTGACTTGTGTTCAGCCTGGGTGCGGCGGAGCGATGAATGTCACAGACCATACCCCCCATCTCGGCCGGATCAAGATCTACGAAGCCGAATGTAAGCTATGTCATACGAAGGAACTGATTACCGGAAAAGAACAGCCGACCCCACCGTGGGACGGCGCCTCGATTACGATGATGGCCGAGGTACATCTCCTCCACGATCAACCCACGTGCCCCTTCGACGACACCCCCATCACCTTCACATCCATGCCGAACCCCAGACGCAAAGCCCGCTACCGCCTCTCCTGCTACTACTGCGGCAGACATGCGGAACTAAACTGGCCGCCACCGGAAGCCAAGAGGTAGGGAACGGCACCCATGTTGGTTCTTTGCTCCCGGAGCGCGCGCCCTAAGAAGGGCCTCGCTCGACGGGCGCAGGTGAGGTTAGCACCCTAACCACGCCAGAGAATGTGTGATGGAGAAGAGTGGTGAGTCGAAAAGACAGTTATCGACAATCGACATACCTCGATTGCGAATGAGAGTACCCCTGACGTATCAACCGATGTGCCATCAGAGTCCTCGCCCCAACAGGCCATGATACTGAAGTGTGTGTAAATTAGGCTGCCGCCTATTCTGATCGTAATCACCTACGCTCCCTGACATCAAGGTTGAAGTGTCAGGAGAAGCAACGAATAACAATCTGGCCTGTTGACAGAGGTACGATAGAAGGATAGTTTCCGATCGTTCTCCCTGAAATCTATCACCTGTACTTACAAAAGCGTTCGCGACGAGCAGTAGAAAATGGAGCCTACATTCTACGATCAGAACGGCAGTCCAATTGCTTATACTGCAGACGGAGAAACTATTTTTCTGTTTGAAGGAGAGCCTGTAGCATACATCCATGGGAATTCTGTTTATTCATTTCACGGGACTCATATAGGTTGGTTCGAGAATGGATGGTTGCGGGATCATCATGGAGCCGCCTTGTTTTTCACAGACAACGCTTCTGGCAGAGGCCCACTGAGGCCATTCAAGCAACTAAAGCCTCTAAAGAGTCTGAGGCAACTTAAGCCTCTTAAAGGACTAAGACAATTGAAGCCAATAAAGCCAATGACGTCATTCCTTTGGTCTGACATATCTCCCGAAGCGTTCTTCAGAAGCTGAAGAGGAAACCAAATGTCGACAAGTACGGACCCATCGACACTCCCGAAACCCTTCGTATTCGTCTTAATGCCTTTCGATACAGCTTTCCACGATATCTATAAATTCGGAATTAAGGGCGCCGCTGATGACGTAGGTGCCTACGCCGAGCGACTAG
>Ga0134127_10001619_pt1 | contig 16624 bp, 13 predicted proteins | sample KB31753_FD_96459 | JGI IMG/M metagenome (GOLD analysis project Ga0134127, IMG submission 96459) | Terrestrial soil microbial communities with excess Nitrogen fertilizer from Kellogg Biological Station, Michigan, USA - KB3-175-3 | ecosystem: Environmental > Terrestrial > Soil > Unclassified ... | reverse complement strand
CTGGTGTACCTCGAAGACCTGACCGGCAAGGGTCACGTCACGCGCGCGCTCGGGCCGATCACGAACGTGTTCCTGCACGTGCCGGACGATTTCGACGTCGTGGCGTGGGCTGCCGGCCATTGAGGAAGATGCGCATGATCCTGCGTTTGTGTGTTTTCGGCATGCTCATTCTCGGAGCGGGCGCGGCATTCGCGCACCACTCTGCGCCGGTCTTCTACAAGGTCGAGGAGCGCATCACGGTCAGCGGCACGGTCACCGAATTTCGCTTCAGCAACCCGCACGCGATCCTGAAGTTTGACGTGGTAGCCGCAGATGGCGAGAAACAGCAATGGACGGCCGAGACCACCTCGCCGTCGATCCTGCGCCGACGCGGCTGGAGCCAGGCGAGCTTCGAGCCCGGCGACAAGGTCAAGCTCGAAGGGATGCCGTCGCAGGACGGCAGCTACCTGATGCGCATCACGCGCGCGTTCCGCGAAGACGGAACCGAGATTGGCGTGCCCCCCGGAACGAACAACTGATATGCGAGCATTCAGCGTCCTTGCCGCGCTCGCCGCGTGCGCAGTAGCCCTCACCGTCGCGCCGGCGAGACTCGACGCGCAGTCGCCGCAAGGCCACGGGATCGCAGGCTTTTGGTCCATGACTCCGGGGCCGACGCCGCCTCGGCGTGCTGCGACGCCGGCCGAAGCCGAGCTGATCACGCAATTCCGCGCGGGCGCCGTGCTGCTCGCCGACGCCGGCGCGACCGAGTTTCCGCCGGGCGACTACGGCGGATTGAACGTGAACGCGAGCTTGCGGGAAGCCGCGAAAAGCTACGATCCCGAGAACCAGACCGACGTGTCGTTGACCTGCCGCCCTCCCGGTGTGATCTACTCGATGCAGGGCCCGTTCCCGATCGAGATCTTCGAAGGCCGCGATCTCGTCGTTATCAAGCTCGAGTATTTCGATCTCGTGCGCATTGTCTTCATGAACGAGACGAAGCATCCCGAGAATTGGCCGCACTCGCAGACCGGCCATTCGATCGGCCGGTGGGACGGCGACACGCTCGTCGTCGACACGGCGGCGCTGCTGCCCGGCACGCTGTTCAACAACGGCGTCGATTACACCGAAAACGTGCATCTGCTCGAGCGGTTCCGCCTCGCCGACGAGAACACTCTGCTCGTCACTCAGCAGTTCGAGGATTCCGGATCTTTCGAAGGCACGGCCGCGCGCGTCATGTCGTTTCGGCGCGGCGACGATCACGTCTACCCGTATGATTGCGACCCGACGTACGGTCTCGCCATCGAATCGCGCCAAGGCCCCGCGCGCGAGTGACGCCACGGTGCTCGCGGGCGCTCGGCAGTGCCCGTCATGCGCTATTCGCGCGTGCTCCTTTGCGCACGCCGAAGCCGGGCGGTGCCGCCGCCGCGGGTGCACCTGACGAGATTTCACGGAGTGTTCGCTGCCAACGCGACGATGCGCGCGGCGGTCACTCCAGCCGGACGAGGAGCCCGGAAGCGGCGGCTCGCCGTGCCCGAGCAACCGACAGCCAAGGATATGGTCTCGCTCGGTGCGCGAGCGCCGCCGCAGAGCTCGTTGCTTTAGTTTCGTGGACGTCGTTGATGCTCGCGCGGTGCGAGCAGCGGGCGGTGCTGCGCGCGGTCACCTCAAGACGCGCGCTCGACCCGGCTGAAGACGCCGTCACAGCGAATCCTATGACATCGCATCGCCCGCGCGCGGTGCTCGAGCGTTTGACACAATCGTTACGCGTCTTTGCGGATGGCGCGACAGCCCGTTCAAAATTCCTATCCGCTCCGCGGCCAGCGGACGCAGTTAACGTGCTCGGCAGGTCCTCGTTCGCTACAATTCGTGCCCATGGAGTCGAAGCTCGCAACTCGGTCCAAGCATGCGCTGCTCGCAGCCAATCAGCGCCTCACTCCCACGCAGCGGCTGGAGGCCTACGTTGTTCACTCCCGTCTGATGTTCGAGCTCTATCAGGCTGGCCGCCGCGTGCGTGCCCGGCCGGCGCGGCCTCGCGGATGAGAGCACAGCGAGCAGGCGAGTCGGCTCTACTCTTGCTCGACGTGATCGACGACCTGAAGGGTGCCGATGTTCGGTACGCCGTCGTCGGCGCAATGGCCGCGTCGATCCACGGAGTGGTCCGTGCGAGCCTGGACGCCGACGCCGTTCTCGCTCTCTCCACCCGCGAGCTCGCGGATCTCGAGACGCGGTTGCGTGCAAGAGGTCTCGAGACGGAGCTGCGGTACGGCGATGACGACGATCCGATCGGCGCGGTTCTCGCGCTGACCGACTCCTTCGGCAACCGCGTCGATCTGCTCGTCGGCTTGCGGGGGCTCGATCCGGCGGCGTTCACGCGTGCGTTCGACGTGCCGTTCCAAGGAGAACGGCTACGAGTCGTGGGAAGAGAAGACTTCATCGCGATGAAGCTGTTTGCGCACGGTCCGCAGGACCTCGCCGACGCAGAGTTCGCGCTGATCGCTGCCGGCGAGTCTTTGGACGTTCCGCTGCTCGAGCGACTGGCGCAACGTTACGGCGCCGACACTGTAGCGGCTTTGCGTACGCTGCAGACCAAGCATTCCTCGCGGTAGCACTTCGAAACGCGGTGCGCTGCTATCCGCGGCGCGACAACCGTCTCTATCCCCGATCGCTCTCTTCCTCGTCGAGCAGGTGCGCGAAGAACTGGGCGGAGGAGTGCCAAATCTCCGGCGCCGTCGCGAGCTGCTCTTTTCCGAGCCTCGGAGCGTCGATGGCGTCGCACCACACAAACTGGCCCCCGGCACTGAAGTCCATGAGCAGCATGCTTTCCGGCGGCTCGCCGAGGACGAGGTAATGGACCGGAAGGCCGACTGCGGCTCGGATCCTTCGGGTCTCGTCCAGCACTTTTTGCCTTGGATGATCGGCAACGGCGTGCAGTGGCAGCACCGCGATCCCGCTGCCGTTGAAGAACTCGGTCGATGGTTCTGTGCTCTCCGCCGCCGCAAGTTTCGATCCCCTTGCCGAGGCAGCGCCTCATGCTGTCGGCAGCGGCACGGTTCTCTTAGTTCGGGCGAGCGATGACACGTGCGGCAGCTTGCCGCCCTGGATCATGCGCAGCTTGCCGTTGCTTTCAGTGACGAGCAGGTCGGAGGTGCCGGGGATGAACACGCGTTGTGCGGTGGCGGGTGGGGCGAAGACGCCCGCATTGCCTGCCCGTGCTTGCGGGGACTACCATCGCCTCCGGCGCCCAACAACAAACAATCATGCCGCTCGCGGAGGGACTATGAGACTCTTCGTACCCTTTCTGGCCGTTGCATACCTTTGTTCTTCGGGCGCAGTGAGAGCGGGCGAAACGCCGCTGTCGCCGGGCGGCTCGATCTACTGCCAAAGCACCGGCAGCGCGCAGCCGAAATACTTCAGCGGCGTGTTCGTGATGACGGGCGCCATGGAAGGCGTCGACAACGCCTTCACCCAAGAGCTGTTCGCGAAATACGGGTTTAAGGGCACGTCGTCGTGCGCCGTCGCTTACGCGCAGACGCCCATCGCAAAGGTGAAGGAGGACCTGGAGCGGCAAATCGCTCAGCTCAAGACGAACGGCACGAACGTGGTCCAAACGAACTGGGTCTACGTGCCGGAGACCACGAACCTTCCCCGGTTCTGCTTCGCGTACGTATCGGTCGCCGGAGTCACTACCGCCCACGTCACCGACGTGCTCGAGGTGCCTGGCTCGGTTTCGACGCAAGACTTGCAGAAAGCGTGGAAGAGCTACGCCTCGAAACAGTATGCCAACTCCTCCCCGCAGTGCATGCTGCTTACTGGCGGGGAGGTGACCCAGAAGAATTACACGTCCTGGCTCGAGCAGGCGAAGGCGAAGAACTTCAAGATCGAGCGCGTCGCCTGGAGCTACGGGAATGCGGCGCCCGGCGCAGCGGCCAGCGCTGCGGGATCGCCCGCGCTAAACGCCGCGGTGGCATCCACTGCGGGCAACGCCGAGCGCTCGTACTTTTGCTACGGCAACTCGGTGGATCAAAAGATCCACTACATCACGCCGCTTGCACCCCTGCCGGCCTCGGCGTCCGATCCCGCGCAATTCGTGGGCAACGTGCTGATGCCGGCGTGGGCCGCCTATTTCCATGGACAGCTCGGGCAAGCCAAGGCCGCTTACTCTGCGTGCGGCGGCGGCGGCCCAACGGCCCGCGTGCAAGCGGAGAGAGAGCAAATGCTGCGAACCGGTACGCCGACGGGCGCCCCGTTCACGCAAGTCGACTGGCGCTACGCCGGCGGCCCGGCCTCGAGCACCCCGGTCGCCGCACCGGCCGCCGGGACAGCGGCTACGCCGAGCCCGTCTGCACCTTCCGCACCGTCGGGCAGCGGGGCGTCGTCGGACGGCTCGGGCGCGGTATCTGCCGGCGCGTCCGCGGCGGCAGCCGCCGCGGAAACGGCCGCCGATTCCGCCAAGGGCCTCGCAGACGAAGCAAAAGAGAAGACCGAAGAAGCGCGCAAGAAGCTCCGCAACGTATTCGGTCACTAAGCACTAAGACCGCGGTCGCTTTGCGCGGGCTGACGCTCGGGTTCTCCGGCCCGAGCGGCGCGTGGGCGCGGCCGATCGCTGGCGATCCATCCCACCGAACGGCTCGAGCCGACTCAAGTAGCCGAGCAAAGCATCGATACGCCGGCGAAGGATCTCTGCGTCAACCACGGCTTGCCTTGGCGAGCGCGCGCTGGCGCGTCACGTCACGAAAAAAGCGTTCAGTCCACTCATAATCGGCATGCCGCGCGTAGGTCCTTACCCGGAAACGGAGCAACGCGACGCGATGCCGCTCGAAGGCGAGCTTGCCGTTCTTCAATACTTGAAATGCCAATGCCGGTGGCGCGTCGTTGAGAATGACGACGTCGAGGCGATCGCCTGCGACGTGAGCGGCAAGAGCCTCGATCAGCGGCGCAGGCGCGTTCGTGCATCAACGCGAGCGGAGGCGGCATCGATCAGAATCGCCACGTCGATGTCGCTATCGGTGCGGGCGCGCCCGGACTGGGATCCGAAAAGGAAAGCGGCATGGATCTCCGGCAACGATTCTGCGGCTTTGGCGATGGCGCGCAGTAGAAGCTCAGCGTCTGATCCTTGCATCACAGCATCGTGAGGTGAGCGCCGGACAGACAACAAAAATGCTACCCCAACGCTGTAAACTCGACGGATATTGGCCCGGGGGGACGACATGAATGTCGCGGCCGTTTGGACGATTCTCGCGTCGGTGCTGGGAGTTGCAGGTCTCGCCGGGTTCGCGCGCCACTCCGAGGCGCAAGTCGGCGCGGGCGAGTGGGCGCAGCGCACGCCGTGGGGGGACCTCGACCTACAGGGCGAGTGGACCAGTGAAGGGGAATACGGCGTCCCGTTGGAGCGGCCCGCGGAATTCGGCACCCGCGAGCTGCTCACCGACGAGGAGTATGCGAAGCGGCTGGCCGACGTACGCGAACGCGACGAGCGCGATCTGCAGAAGGTCGACGTGCTGGCGGGCAAGGTCGACGGGCCGAACGCACCGATTCCGCATTGGCGTGAATACCAGACGGACTCGCGTCGCACTTCGCTGCTGATAGATCCGCCGAACGGACGCTTGCCGCCGAGAACGTCGGAGGCGTCACCGCCGCCGGTGCAACGGTGCGGCAGTTTGCAACGCGGCGAGCCGTGTGACTCATATGCGGATTACGGGCTCGGCGTGCGGTGCATCGTCCACGGCGGCGGATTTCCGGACGCGATGTTTCCGGCCGTCTACAACGCGAATTTTCGAATCGTCCAAGCTCCAGGCGTCGTCGCGATGACTTACGAGCTGATCCACGACACGCGCGTCATTCCGCTCGACTCGTCCCCGCAAGGGGACCACGTGTCGCCGGCCATTCGGATGTACATGGGCGACGCGCGCGGCCATTGGGAAGGCGCAACGCTCGTCGTCGAGACCACGAACCTCAAGACCGGCACGCGCGGCGCTTCCCCCGACTTGCGCCTCGTCGAGCGCTTCAGGCGCGTGTCGAAGGATTTGATCGAGTATCAGGTCACCTTCGTAGATCCGCGCACATGGACGACGCCCTGGACCGCGGCCCTCGACCTGAAGGCGAGGCCGGACGATGCCGGCGTGTTCGAGTATGCCTGCCACGAGGGCAATTACGGCATGCGCAACATGCTGTCGACGGCGCGTTACCTCGAGCGGCAGTCCGCGTCACCGCGTCCTTAGCCCGCGATGACCTCCAGCGTGATGCCGTAGTTGTCGCGCAAGCGGATCAGCGACGGCGCCGTCGTGAGCACTTGGGCGCCGGCTGCCCGCAAGACCGGCGCGACCGCCGCGCTGTCGAACGGCGCGACCTTGATGCCGAACCGCACGAAATGCGGCGGCGCTCCCGCGGCCGCGGGCTCGATGCCGATCCGCGTATTGCGAGCGAGGTTGAACCACACGCGCTCGGCTACCTCGGCGTCGCGCGTCTCGAGGCCTTCGCCGTACAGGAAGCGGTAATAGCGCAGGGCGCGCGCGCGATCGCTGACGGCGAGCAGCACATGCTCGAGACCGAGCGGGGCGAATACTCCGTCGCCGGCGATTGCGAGCGAGGAGGGCACGGCCGCGGTCACGAGCCCGGCCGGCGGCTTGAAGAGCTGAAGCTCGAGGCCGTCGGGATCGGGGATCAGGCCGAAGCCGCCGGCGGGCACAGGGTACCTCGCGGTCGCGAGCTCTTTGCCGATGGCGGCAAGGTCCACCGATTCGGCGAGCGCGCAGTAGTGTCCCACGCCGATCGGCCGCCCGTTCGCCGCGCCAATCGCGATGTAGCCCACTTGCCGGTCGGGCGGCAGGTCGGCGAGCAGCACGAAATAGCGCTTGCCGCCGCGGAAGTCTTGCTCGTGCAGCGGCGAGGAGAACACGCGCTTGTAGAAGCGCGCGGACTCGGCTGTGTCTGGGACCACGATATCGAGATGCTCGAGCCCGAGGTTCTCGAGCGGCAGCGCGCGCGCTTGGGCCTCTGCATGCCGACGCAGAAGTGTCGCGCCGGCGCCGGCACACAATGCGCCTAGCAACGTGCGGCGCCGAAGTCGTTCGCTCACGGTTCGAGCCCGAGCAGCCGCGCCGGATTCTTGCGCGCCATGACGTCGATGTCGGCAGCGGAGACGCCGTGCGCCATGAGGCCCTTGTACATGGCGAGCAGCCCGTCCGTGTGCAGCGGGTTCGGCGGCTGTCCGAGATCGCTGGATAGCACGAACGACGCGGCGCCGATCGCTTTGATCGCTTCCGCTTCCTTCGTCAGCTGCACGTCGGTCGGTGGGCTGTGCACGAGCTCGAGCAACGCGCCTTGCTTCGCCGCTTCGCGCATCTCTCCGAGCGTCATCGACCCGCCGGGGCTCGCCATCGCGTGCGTCACGACGACGTGCTTCACGCCGCGCCGTTTCGCCTCCGGAATGATCAGCAGCGATTCCTGGGGCGAGGAGTGGCCCATCTCGAGCACGAGGGCGTGCTTCGCCGCGATGTCGATGACCGCGAGCACCTCGGGGAGGATCTTGCCGTCGCGCACGACGGGCGCGAACGGGCGATCGTCGCCGCTCGACTTGACTTGCGACTCCGAGTCGAACGTCGGCAGCCAGACGACTTTCCCATAACCACCCTCGACCTTCGTCATCCACTCGACGGCCGCCGGGTTTACGCCGCCGACCGTGAGATCCAGCGAGATGCCGCCGAACACCTCGATGCCGGGCACGACCTTACGAACGAGGAACGCGAGCGAAGCGGTGGGCTCGTAGTGGTTTTTGATGACAATCGCGCGCATGCCGGCAGCCTTGGCGATCCTCGCGAGCTCGAGCGCGTCGAGCTTGCGCGGCGTGCCGTCGGGCGCGGCGTGCGCATGCATGTCGATGGCCCCGTCGAGCGTCTGGGCACGCCCCACCGCGACCGGCGCCAGGGCACAGAACGTCAACACCGCGAACGATACTGCGCGCATCGCGTCACTCCGCCCCGAAGACTCCGCGCGAGTATAGCCCTTGGGTTACCACGCCGCTTTTGCTTGACCGTCCTGTCGCGGGCTCGTCATGATCGTCCCGCGGAGCGATGCGAACGAAGGTCTTGGGACGAACGGGTGAGACGATGACGACGGCACGACTCATTGCGGCAGCCGGACTTGCGATTGCGGCGCTTGCCGCGCAGACGCCAACGCAGGCGCAGACGCGCGACGAGCAGGCCTGTGCTGCGCTCGCCGGCCGGCCCGCCGGGCCGGAGGGTATAGCGATCACCGAGGCGCGCTTCCATGCGAACCGCAGTGTCGCTGCTCGGCCAGGCGCCGAGACGACGCTACCGCCGCACTGCCACGTCGCCGGCAGCTTCGAGCGGCGCATGGGCGTCGACGGCAAGCAATACGCGATCGGCCTTGCGATCAACATGCCGGCCAACTGGAACGGACGCTTCATGTTCCAGGGCGGCGGTGGGTTGAACGGCGCGATCCGTGAGCCCACTGGATCGCAGGCGGCCGGTGAGCGCAGCGCGCTCGAGCAAGGCTTCGCTGTCGTCTCGACGGACAGCGGTCATCAGGGCAGCGGCTTCGACGGCAGCTTCATGAACGACCAGCAGGCGCTGCTGAATTTCCAGTTTCAAGCCAATGCGAAGACGGCCGAAGTCGCGCTGCCGCTCGTCGAGGCGTACTACGGCAAGCCGCCGCACCACAAATACTTCGTCGGCTGCTCGACCGGTGGACGTGAAGGCATGGTCATGGCGCAGCGCTATCCGTATCTGTTCGACGGCATCGTCTCGGGCGCCCCTGCGATGCGAACGACGGTCAGCAATCTCGCGCTGCGCTGGATCAGCAATCAGTACGTCAAGGCGAAGGTCGAGGCGCCGCGGGATCCGTTCACGCCGGAGGAGGAGCGGCTCGTCATGAGCTCGCTCATGCAGCGCTGCGATGCGCTCGACGGTCAGGCGGACGGGCTCATCTTCAACCGCACGTCATGCCACTTCGACCCGACGGAGCTCGCGTGCTCCGCGTCGTCGAGAGCGCCGCAGTGTCTAGCCCCGAACAAGGCCGAGGCGCTGGCGCGAGCCATGGCCGGACCCGTGAATGCAGCCGGCCTCCCGGTCTACGTCTCATATCCGTACGACTCCGGCATCGATGACTCGGGCGGCCTGCCTGGTCTGCTGCTCGCGGGCGGCAGCCCGCCGATCGGTCCGAACGGCGCCGACTTGAAGGAGCAGAACGTCGACGCGGAATTCCTCGCCGCGATCGCCGCGAACGAAGCGCTCGGTAGCACGGCGACGTATTACAACCTGACGTCGTTCATCGGCCACGGCGGTAAGCAAATTTTTTATCACGGCGAAGCGGATCCGTGGTTCTCCGCGAACGACACCGTCCGCTACTTCGGGGAAATCGGCGAAGCGAACAAAGCCGTGAAGACCGTCGACGAGTACGGACGCTTGTTTCTAGTCCCCGGCATGTCGCACTGCCAAGGCGGCGAGCTGACGCCCGATTCGTTCGACCTCGTGACGCCGCTCGTCGAGTGGGTCGAGAACGGGCGGGCGCCGGGCGCCGTGACCGCGACCGGTAGATCGATGCAGGGCAAGAGCCGGCCGCTGTGTCCATATCCCAGCTACGCGCACTACAGGAAGGGCGACGCGGCCGACGCTCGGAGCTACGAATGCGCGACCCCGTAACCAAGCGCGCAAGCGCGCGTTCGCCCGTGGCGCTCGACGGCTGCGCTCCAGCAGCCTCACTCCGATCCTAGGGTTTGGCGCCGCGATATTTCTTTTCGCCCGCGAGCACTTTCACGGGCAGCCGGTTCTCGGGCAGCGGGATCGGGCAGGTCGTAAATGGGTTGAACGAGCAGGGCGGGTTGTAGGCTTCGTTGAAGTCGAGCACGGTCGTGCCGTCCTGTCGCAAGTCCGAGTACAGGAACCGCGCGGCCTCGTACGTCTCCTCGCCGCTCGACGCGTCGTTGAACACGAAATAGAAGCGCATGGGCTCCGTCGTGAAGGGCCGCAAGCTCAGCATTTCGCCGTTCAGCTCGAACTCGACGACGCCTTCGCTCTGATAGGTGTCGATGTCGCCAAACGTATTGACGACCTGCATATCGCGCGGCGTCGCATCGGGAATGAAGCGGCCGAGAACGCGATGGTCGCGGCTGATCGGAAACCAGTCGAAGCCCTGGAAGCTCCGCGCTCGCTCGCCGTTCGCGTCCTTCACACGCAGCGATATCCGCTTCCCGCTACGGTGCACGACCACGCTCGCGCCGCTCGACTCGACGACGTCCGGCTCGTCCGCGCCGTCGTCACGAAGCACTCTGGCGGATGCCGCCGGTTCGCCGTTGATCGTGATCGGCGCTCCCGGCTCGGGCTCGAACGTGACCTCGTCGGATGCGACCGTGAAGCTGCCAAGCTGCTCGGGAAGCGAGGCGATCAAGACGATGTCGTTGTCGGGCCCGCTGCCGGCGCTCTGTGTGCCTTCTTTGAGGAAGTGCAGCCCCTCGATCGTGGCCCAGTTGTGCGTGTAGCTGTCTTCGTGCCCCGCGCGCCAGGCTTCGATCTCCGTGACGACCGCGTCGTTCCATTCGAACGGTGGTGTGGCCGCGCGTTGGCAGCCGAGCGCGGTGACGACGAGCGCGCCGGCCAACGCTGCGGGCCAAGTCGGCCTTCGGCGGATCCGTTTCACGGGCGAAAGATCTGGCAGTCGAAGCGCTGCAATGTGGCGCCGAGCGCGAGCCAGTGACTGTCGACGATGGCGGGGCCGAGGAGGTTAGCCGGGTCCGTGATCGTGACGTGGACATCGAGGCGCGCCTGATCCGCGCTCAGCGCATAGCGTTCTTCGATCGCGACGTCCTTGCTCTGCGCTGTGCCGATCGAGTCGAAGAACGGCCAGTCGACGAGCGTCGTCTTGACGACGAGCGCGCCGTCGTCCCACTTGCCGACGGAATAGCCGAGGATCGACGCGGCCGTGCCGGCGGGCGGGGCGCTTAGGTCCATGTGAATCGTGCGGACCGTGTCATAGACCTCTGCTCGCACTTGGATCTCGTTGCCGCGATCGACCAATTCGACCGGCAGCGGCGCGATCATCACGCCCGGCATGCCTTGCGGTCCGCAACGCGTCGCGAAGTTATCGAGCAGATCGAACGACTTGCGCGCGTCGACGGCTGCTGGGGTGAAGGAGGCCGTAATCTTGGCCGCAAACGGGCGCGGCGCGCTCCAGACGCGAAAGAAGCCGCGGTTCTCGCTCGCGGCGTCGACGACACGGTCGGTGGTTCTGATGACTTCCTGCTCGAACCGCGGCGACGAGTCGAGCCACAGCGACGCCTCGCGGCCGTCCGCGAACAGCACGTTCGTCAATTGGAGCTGCGACGCGTCGCGCGTCGACGGATGCCCCGCGATCTTCACGCGCTCGCCGGCCTTGAATAGATCGCGCGTGACGCCGCGGCGCTCCAGAGCGCTGATCGCGCTCGCCTCCATTTGCCAGAGCCTCTCGGCGCCGCCGGCGTCCGTCGTGCGCAGCACGAACCGCACATGGGGGTTGATCCAGTCGACGCGCACGAACTCGCCTTCGAGCTCGACGAACTCGTCGGCATAGAACGCAGTCGAGTGATGCGCCGCGACGGGTTGGGAGGCGGCGATCAATGCCGCGGCCAGGAAGGCCAAGTGTTGCGCCGCGCTCATCGGCGTCTCTCGTCGCATGGCCATATGCGCTCCGTTCCGCGGGCGCCGCGTACGATCAGCGTGCGTACGAGATGCGGTAGATGACGTCGCCGTCGTCGTCGCCCAAGAGCAGCGCCCCGTCCGGCATCACGGTCACGTAGGAAGGCCGGCCCCAGGGCTTGCCGTCCGGCGTGATGAAGCCGGTGAGGAAATCGACGTACTCGCCCGTCGGCTTGCCGTTCTCGATCGGCACGCGCACGACCTTGTGGCCCGTGCGGTCCGCGCGGTTCCACGAGCCATGGAACACCGCAAACGCGTCGCCGACGTACTCGGCGGGGAACGCCGAGCGTCCCGACGTGGCGGTGTAGAACGTAAAGCCGACTGCCGCCGAGTGCGCCTCGTACGGCACGTCCGGGACGATCGTCTTGCCCTTCAGGTCAGGGCGCTCGCCCGCGTGCCGCGGATCCTCTTTGTCGCCCATGTAGTACCAAGGCCAGCCGTAGAAGCCGCCTTCGCGCACGCGCGTCGAGTAGTCGGGCACGAGATTGTCGCCGAGCGCGTCACGCTCGTTGGTCGTGCACCAGAGATCGTTGGTTTCGGGCTGCATCGCGAGCGCCACGCAATTGCGGATGCCGGTTGCGAATGGCTTTCCGGGCCGGTTCGAGCCTACGTCGAACACGAGCACGTCTGCGCGGTTCTCCTCGCGGCCCCAAGCGGCGCCGACGCCGTGCTCGCTTTCCCACGCCTTGACCTCGTCTGCGGTTTTCTTCGGCATGTCCTCTGCGACGTTCGACAGCGAGCCGACCGCGACGAACATGCGGCGGCCGTCGGCAGAGAAGACGAGGTCGCGCGTGTAGTGGCCTTCGCCCGTCGATGCGAGCTGGCTTACCACGACTTCAGGCGCACCCGTGGCTTTGCCGTCGCCCGACTTGTACGCGAAACGAACGACGCGATTCATCTCGGCGACGTAGAGCCACTGCGGCGACGCGCCCGCCGGGTAGAACTGCATGCCGAATGGCCGCGTCAGCCCGGTCGCGAATTCCGTGGCGCTCGCGACGCTCGCGCCGTCCGCGGACGGCTTGAGCACCTTGATGCGGCCTTGCCCCGACTCGGCGACGAAGATGTCGCCGTTCGGCGCAACGCGCATCACGCGCGGCCCGTCGACGTCGCGTGTGAAAACGTCGATCTTGAATCCCTGCGGCAGCTTCAACGACGCGTCGCCCGGCTTCGCGACGATGGCCGGAAACTCCCGCGCCGAAGGCGTCGAGAAGGGCGCCGGCAGCCCCGCGACGTTGATGCGATGCGTGCGGCCGGGAGCATCGTCCTGCCAGCGCGACTGCGCGCCCGCCTGTCCAGGCGACAACGCGAGCGTGGCCATCAGCAAGGACGAGGCGGTAATCGACGACAACGAGCAGCGGTTCATGGCATCCCCTCGAGCATTTTCGCGACGATGCCCAATACTACACCGCCGGCTTTACCTCCGCCTCGAACGGTGCGTCGCGTGGCGCACCGTCATGGGTCACGCGCTCCGCGAGCGCGAGTAGCACGAGCAGGTTCAGCAACGTCGAGCTCGTCAACCCGCCGAGCACGGCGATCGCCATCGGCGCCTCGATCTCGTACCCGGCGCGACCGAGACCGAGCGCGAGCGGCGCCAGTCCCAAGGCCGTGACAATCGCCGTCATCAGGATCGGCACGAGGCGCTCGGCCGCGCCGCGCAGCGCGGTCGCTCGGTTCCACGGCTGACCCTCGACGTCGATGAGGTGCTCGTAGTGCGCCAGCAGCAAGATCGAGTTGCGCGCGCTCACGCCGAACACCGTCACGAGGCCCACGAGCGCGCCGAGCGAGAGGCCGATGCCCGTGACCCCGATCGCCGCGATGCCGCCGAGCAAGCAGAGCGGCAGGTTCACGACGACGAGCCACGGATACATTCGCCGCTTGAAGCACAAGAACAGCAGCAGTACCACGCCGACCATCGCGAACGCCGCGAACAGCACGATCTCGAGCCGCGCCTGCTGCTCGGCCTCGGCCTCGCCGGCGAACCGAACGAACACACCGGGTGGCAGCGCGCCGAGCGCTGCGATCTTGGCGCGCGCCGCCGCGACAGTGCCCTGGAGGTCGCGACCCTCGACGTTGAACGTCACCGACACGCGTCGCTGACCGTCGAGATGACGCACCTGCGACCGCCCGACGGCGGGTGACACGTCCGCTAGCTGCGCAATCGGCACGGGACCGAACGGCGTCTTCACCGCGAGCCGGCTGATCGAGTCGACACGGTTGCGCTCGGCCTCACTGACGATCACCACGACGTCGACGGTGCGATTGCCCGCGAATGTTTGTCCGACCGTCAGGCCCGCGAACGCAGTTTGCAGCGTGTCGAGCAAATCGCGGCGGCTCACTCCTTGTGCGGCGAGATCGGCGGCCCGCGGTCGAACGACGACCTCGGGCGTCGCGCCCTGGCGCTCGTACTGGAGGTCTACTACGCCCGGCACGTCGCCGAGCGCGGCCGCGATGCGCGCGCCGAGCCGGTCCAGCATGTCGAGGTCGTCGCCGAACACATTCACCACCACGGCCGCGGTCTCGCCCGTGAGGCTCTCGCTGAACCGATCGCCGAGGAACGTCACGACTTCGGTGCGTAACCCTGGGTAGCTCTCGACGACGTCGCGGATCGTCTCTTGCGCCGCGCCTTGGTCGATCTCGCGCTCGCCGTCGAGCTCGACGTGCAGCTCGCTGCGATTCGGGCCCCACGTGTCCTCCCCGAGCTCGGCGCGCCCAACCTGCTGCGCGACGGTGGCCACGTACGGCAGCGCCAGTAGGTCCGCGCTGAGACGCCGGCCGACGCCGAGCATCTCGTCGAACGACGTTCCCGGCAACGCGCTGCTCGCCTGCACGACGAAGTGGCCCTCCTCGAACTCGGGCATGAACTCGCCGCCGAGCGACGGTAACCAGAGCAGCGCCGCCGCGAACGCAGCGAGGAGCACCGCGGCAACGACGGCGAGCCGGTCGCTGACCCATGCGGCCGCGCGACCCTGCGACCGCTTCAGCGCGGCGACCCAGTGCGGCTCCGCCATTGACTGGTGCCGCGGCAGCAGCAGTGCGCACAGTGCCGGCGTCACGGTGAGCGCCGTAACCAGCGACGCGGCAACCGCGACGATGAACGCGAGCGCGAGCGGGCCGACGAACTTGCCCTGTACGCCCGACACGAAACACACGGGCACGAATAGCGCGATGACGGCGAGCGTTGCGTACAGCACGGGCGCGCGGATCTCGAGCGACGCGTCGCGCACCACGGCGAGCCGCGGCCGCGGCGTCGGGAAGCTCTCGTTCTCGCGTAACCTCCGCATGACGTTCTCTATGTCGATGATCGCGTCGTCGACCAGCACGCCGACGGCGACGGCGAGCCCGCCGAGCGTCATTGCGTTGAGCGTGAGCCCGGCGAGCTTCAGGACGAGCGCGGCGGCCACGAGCGAAGTCGGGATCGCCACGAACGAGATCAGCGCAGCGCGCGCGTCGCGCAGGAACGCGAACAGCACGACGAGCACGAGCACGGCAGCCACGGCAATGCCGTCGCGGAGGTTCGTGAGCGCGCGCTCGATGAAGGTCGCCGGGCGATGGATCGCGGGGTACACCGTGATGCCGTCGGCCGTAAGACGCGGCACGAGGTCCGCGAGCGCGGCCTCGAGCCGCCGCGTCACGTCCATCGTGTTCGCGCCGAACTGGCTCGAGATCGTGATCAGCACCCCGTCGCGTCCCTGCACGATCGAGTCGCCGGCGCGCAGCGCCGCTCCGATCTCGACTCTCGCGAGATCGCCGATCGCGAGCGGCACGCCGTCGCGCACCGTCACGACGGCCGCGGCCAATGCGGCCGGATCGGGCGCAGGTACCGGCGATTCGACGAGCACCCGCTGTGCGCGCGTGTCGACGAAGCCCGCGCCGCGCAACGCGAGCGCCGCGCGCGCGGCCTCGGCAAGGTCCGCGAGAGCGAGCCCGTAGGCCTCGAGCTTCCCGAGGTCCGGCGTGATCTGGATTTGGCGCACTGCGCCGCCGTATACGTTGACCCGTGCGACACCCTGCACCGCAAGCAATTGCGGCTTGAGGCTCCAGTCCGCCAGGTCGCGAAGCGCGAACGCGTCGAGCCGGTCGGAGACGAGACCGATCTTCAGCACGTCCATCGTGCTCGAGGTCAGCGGCGAGAGCTTCGGCGTGTCAGTGCCTTCCGGCAGCGCGGCCGCGATGCGCGCGATGCGCTCGGCGATGTCTTGGTGCGCGCGCTGCGGATCGGCGTCGTCGCCGAAATCGATCGACACGACCGACAGCCCGGGAATCGACTCCGAGCGCAGCGCCACGAGACCGGGCGCTCCGTTGACCGCGGCCTCGATCGGCCGCGTCACGAGCGTCTCGACTTGATCCGGCGTGAAGCCCGGCGCTTCGGTTTGGATCGAGACTTGCGCCGGCACGAACTCTGGAAAGACGTCGAGCGGCATGTCGCGCGCCTGCCAGACACCCAGCACGAGAAACGCGGCTGCGAGGATCGCGACGATCCCGCGACGCTCGACGCACCACGTGACGAGCCGCTGCATCAACGCTTCAGTCTTCTGCTTCGGCGCCGCCGCCGAGCTCGCGCGCGAGCAGCAGACCGGCGCCCGCGACGACCGCGCGATCGCCCGCCGCGTAGCCGTCCGCTTGGAAGTAGCCCTCGTCGAGCGGCTGATCGAGCGCGACGCGGCGGCGCTCGAACTCGTCGTCTTCGTGGAGCACGTAGCACCACGCCTCGCCGCTCGCGAGCACGACGGCCGCGGCCGGCACGAGCGTGCCGGCAACCGGCGCCCCCGTCGCGACGCTCGCCGTCAGGCGCTCCCCATAGCTCAGCCCGCGCGGCGTCGTGAGCAGCGCGAGCACCGCAGGGCCGGGCACGGCCGGGTCGGCCGGCCCGAGCCAGGCCTCCGACGAGGTCCACCGTTCCGCGTCGGAGCCGACGCGCTGCAGCGTCAGGCCTTCGGGCTCCGCGGCGCCGAGGCCCG
>Ga0134127_10001618_pt1 | contig 16626 bp, 16 predicted proteins | sample KB31753_FD_96459 | JGI IMG/M metagenome (GOLD analysis project Ga0134127, IMG submission 96459) | Terrestrial soil microbial communities with excess Nitrogen fertilizer from Kellogg Biological Station, Michigan, USA - KB3-175-3 | ecosystem: Environmental > Terrestrial > Soil > Unclassified ... | reverse complement strand
GCGGCCGCCGCGCGTTGCGCGTGCACCTCGGGACCGACGTGAAAAACGGATTGGCCCGGCTCCGCCAGGCCATCTGAAGTGCGCGCCGCAGGTCGTCGCGGGGGCTGGGGCCCCCGCCGACCGAGGCGCGCCTATGAACAGGGTGCGCGCCGCAGGTCGTCGCGGGGCTGGGGCCCCCGCCGACCCGAGGTGCGTTTATGAACGAATCGGAGGATTCCGTGCAAGTGGGGATGGTCGGGCTGGGCCGGAAGGGTGGGAACATGGCGCGCCGCCTGATGCGCGGCGGCCACGAGATCGTCGGCTACGCGTCGGACCCGGCCGGGGTGAAGGCGGTGACCGCCGACGGTGGGACCGGCACGACGACGCTCGACGACCTCGTCCGGGCGCTCAGGCCTCCCCGCGTCGTGTGGGTGATGGTGCCCGCCGGCGCGGCGACCGAGCAGGTCGTGACCGATCTGGCCAAGCGCCTGTCGTCCGGCGACACGATCATCGATGGCGGCAACTCCTTCTACAAGGATGATGTGCGGCGCATGAAGATGGTGCGGCCGGCGGGCATTCACTACGTCGACGTCGGCACCAGCGGCGGCGTCTGGGGGCTCGAGCGCGGCTACTGTCTGATGATCGGCGGCGAGCCGGAGATCGTCCAGCATCTCGAGCCGATCTTCAAGACGCTCGCTCCGGGGTCGAACACTGTGACGCGCACGCCCGGCCGCGAGGCCGTGGGCGGCACCGCCGAGCAGGGCTATCTGCACTGCGGTCCCGCGGGCGCCGGCCACTTCGTGAAGATGATCCACAACGGCATCGAGTACGGGCTCATGCAGGCCTATGCCGAGGGCCTCGACATCCTCAAGAACGCCGGCTCGAAGGCGCTGGAACCCGACCTGCGATATGAGCTGAGCATCCGTGACATCACCGAGGTGTGGCGCCGCGGCTCGGTGGTCAGCTCGTGGCTTCTCGACCTGACGGCGCAGGCGCTCACTGAGAATCCCACGCTGTCGAACTACACGGGCGTGGTGGCCGACTCCGGCGAGGGTCGCTGGACCGTCATGGCAGCCGTCGAAGAAGGCGTGCCGGCCGACGTACTCTCGGCGTCGCTCTACACGCGATTCCGGTCGCGTCAGGATCATACCTTCGCCGAGAAGGTCCTCTCGGCCATGCGGCAGAAGTTCGGCGGTCACGTCGAGCAGACCGCCGGGTGATCCTCGCCGGCGACGTCGGCGGGACCAAGACTGCGCTGGCCCTCTTCGACGAGCGGGGTCGTGGGCAGGCGCTCGTCCGCGAATCCGTGACCGCGAGCCACGGCTACGCGGCGCCCGAGCAGGCGATCCGACAGTTTCTCCTGGAGGGCCCGCCCGTCACGATCGACGCGGCCTGCGTCGGGGTCGCCGGACCCGTCATCGACGGCCGATGCACCGCGATCAATCTGCCGTGGGTGGTCGACGAGGCCGCGCTCGCGCAGAGCGCCGGGACGTCGCGCATGAAGCTGGTGAACGACCTGGAGGCCACCGCGCACGGGGTGCTGGGTCTCGGGCCGTCGGCGCTGGCGACGCTTCAGGCCGGCAAGCCGCACAAGGCCAGCATGGCCTTGATCGCGGCCGGCACCGGGCTCGGCGAAGTCGTGCTGCCCTGGGATGGCCGCCGCCACCACACGGTGCCCTCTGAGGGCGGCCACGTCGACTTCGCGCCCCGCAACGATCTCGAGATCGATCTCTGGAAGTTCCTGCGGCGAGAGTTCGGACGCGTCAGCTACGAGCGCGTCGTCTCCGGGCCCGGGCTCTACAACATCTACCGGTTCCTGGTGGCCAGCGACGGCACGCCCGAGCCGGAGTGGCTGCGCGCGCGGATGGAGAGCGGTGATCCGAGCGCGGCCGTCAGCGAGGCGGCGCTCGAGCGCCGCGATCCGCGCTCCGTCCAGGCGCTCGAGGTCTTCGTGTCCGTCTACGGCGCCGAAGCCGGCAACCTCGCCCTCAAGGCGCTCGCGGTCGGCGGCGTCTTCGTCGCAGGCGGCATCGCGCCGAAGATCCGGGCCAAGCTGGAGGACGGCACGTTCATGGCCGCCTTTTGCGACAAGGGCCGGCTGAGCCCCATGCTCGCCTCGATTCCCGTGCACGTGGTCCTCGAGCCGCGGGCGGCGCTCCTCGGCGCGGCCGCCATCGCCAGATCGTTGCGATCCCGCGCCGTCGCTCGAGCACGCCGTGCCCAAGGCGCCCGATAGCCCTCAGGGCTCGAGCCGGCGAAGAGCTCCGACGAGAGAGGAGCTGAGGCTCCAGGAATCCCAGGACCGCACGGCCCACTGGAAACGATGGGGTCCGTACCTGGCCGAGCGTCAATGGGGAACCGTCCGCGAGGACTACAGCCCCCACGGCACGGTCTGGGAGTCCTTCCCGCACGACCACGCGCGGTCGCGCGCGTACCGGTGGGGCGAGGACGGCATCGCCGGGATCTGCGATAACCACGGGCGGCTCTGCTTCGCGCTGGCCCTCTGGAACGGCCGCGATCCGATCCTGAAGGAACGCCTCTTCGGTCTCAGCGGCAACGAGGGCAATCACGGCGAGGACGTGAAGGAGTACTACTTCTACCTCGACTCGACGCCGACCCATTCGTACATGAAGTATCTCTACAGGTACCCGCAGGCGGAGTTCCCCTACGCGGCGCTGGTGAACGAGAGCCGTCGCCGCGACCGCCGGGCGCCGGAGTTCGAGCTGATCGACGCCGGCGTTTTCGAGGGGGACCGGTACTTCGACGTGCTGGTCGAGTACGCGAAAGCGGCGCCCGATGACGTCCTCGTCCGGATCACCGCGACCAATCGCGGTCCGGAATCGGCGGAGCTGCACCTCTTGCCGACCCTCTGGTATCGGAACACCTGGTCGTGGGACGCCGGCGGACCCGAGCGGCCCACGCTGCGCGCGGCCGACACCGCCGGCGGTTTCGAGGTGATCGAGGGCGACCACGCCTCGCTCGGCGCCCGCTGGCTCTATTGCGAGGGCGCACCCGAGCTCCTCTTCACGGAGAACGACACGAACGCCGAGCGCCTGTACGGCCGGCCAAACGCGCGCCCGTACGTGAAGGACTCGATCAACGCGCGCGTCGTGGAGGGCCGGAAGGACGCCGTCAATCCCGAGAGCGTGGGCACGAAAGCCGCGGCGTACTACCGGCACACGCTCGCCCCCGGCCGGAGCGCGGTCATGCGGCTCCGGCTCTCCCACACGCCGATTCCGGGCGACGCGTTCGGCAAGGAGTTCGACGTCGTATTCGGTCAGCGGATGCAGGAAGCCGAGCGCTTCTACGAGACGGTCATCCCGAAGAAGCTGTCGGACGACGCGCGGAACGTCATGCGCCAGGCGTTCGCCGGCCTCCTCTGGTCGAAGCAGTTCTATCACTACGACGTCCGGCGCTGGCTGGAGGGTGACCCGGCGAGCCTCCCGCCGGCCGGCCGGCTCGACGGGCGCAATCGCGAATGGCGACACCTCTACAACGAAGACGTCATTTCCATGCCCGACAAGTGGGAATACCCGTGGTACGCGGCGTGGGATCTGGCCTTCCACACGATTCCGCTCGCTCTGGTCGATCCCGACTTCGCCAAGGCGCAGCTCATCCTGTTCCTGCGCGAGTGGTACATGCACCCGAACGGCCAGATTCCGGCGTACGAGTGGTCGTTCGGTGACGTGAACCCGCCCGTGCACGCGTGGGCGGCCCTGCGCGTCTACCGGATCGAGCGGCGACTGCGCGGCCGGGGCGACCGCGAGTTCCTCGAGAAGGTCTTCCACAAGCTCCTGCTGAACTTCACCTGGTGGGTGAACCGCAAGGACGCCGAGGGCCGGAACGTGTTCCAAGGCGGCTTCCTCGGCCTCGACAACATCGGCGTCTTCGATCGCTCGGCGCCCTTGCCGACCGGGGACCGCCTCGAGCAGTCGGACGGCACTTCCTGGATGGGCATGTACTGCCTCAACATGCTGGCGATCGCGCTCGAGCTCGCCCGGGAGGATCCGGCCTACGAAGACGTCGCCTCGAAGTTCTTCGAGCACTTCGTCTTCATCGCGCACGCGGTCGATCAGTGTCCCACCGGCATCAACCTCTGGGACGAAGGGGATGGGTTTTACTACGACGTGCTCCACGCCGACGGCGCCGCCTCGCCGCTGAAGGTGCGCTCGATGGTCGGGCTCATCCCCCTGTTCGCGGTGGAGACGCTCGAGCCCGAGGTGGTGGACAAGCTCCCCGGCTTCAAGCGCCGGATGCAGTGGTTCATCGACAACCATCCGGAGTTTCGCGACCACGTCGAGATGGCGACGCGGCCCGGCTCGGGCGTTCGCCGTTTGCTGGCGATCGTCGGGCGTACCCAGCTACCGCGCGTGCTCCGGCTGATGCTGGACGAGGCGGAGTTCCTCTCGCCGCACGGCGTCCGCGGCATATCGCGCTTTCACAAGGATCATCCCTACTCGCTCCGGCTTGGCGGGACCGAGCATCGCGTCGACTACGAGCCGGCCGAGTCCACGAGCGGGCTCTTCGGGGGCAACTCGAACTGGCGCGGCCCCGTCTGGTTCCCGGTCAACTACCTGCTGATCGAGTCGCTGCAGAAGTTCCACTACTTCTACCGCGACACCTTCAAGATCGCGTTCCCGACGGGCTCGGCGACGACGCTCAACCTGTGGCAGGTGGCCGCGGAGCTCTCGCGGCGGCTCACGCGCATCTTCCTGCGCGACGAGGACGGCCGGCGGCCCGTCTACGGCGGCACGGAGATATTCCAGCGCGATCCGCTCTGGCGCGATCTCATCCTGTTCTACGAATACTTCCACGGCGACAACGGCGCTGGTATCGGCGCGAGCCATCAGACCGGGTGGACCGGCCTCGTGGCGAAGCTACTCCAGCAGAGCGGCGAGCGATAGACTAATACTCCTCGAGAAGAGCTCGCCGCGCTGCCGCGAGGCGGCGGGTGAAGCCCTGGTGCTGCGGCCAGTGCCGTAAGGCGGGGATGTCGGCCCCCGTGCCAGCGCCAGGGATAGCCGCCGGCGTAACGTCCGGCCGGCGAGCTCGCTACGAGTTGGTCGCGCGCCGCTCTCTCCACATCCGGTGGTGCCTCCCGTCGAGCCCGAGAATCCTGAAGGACGACCATGGCCGCGTGCTTGAATTTTAGGTGGCCACCTGGTCTCAGGCCTGGCCCTCCAGCGCGCGCCGGAGCTGGTCGAGGTGGTTGTCGTCGTGCCACGCCATGAGCGTGAGGAAGTCATTGATGGTGAACGGCCCGCGCGTGGCGTGAATACCGGCGCGCTTCCACTGCTCGGGCGTGAGCGTCCGGAGCAGCGCGAGCGACTCGTCGCGGCGCTGGCGAAACGCGGCGAGGGCGCGGTCGGCGTCGTTGCGCAGGTACTGGCGCTCCTCGGCCCACCGGTCGGGCGTCGTCGGATCGAAGGCGAGCTTCGGGGCGTCCATGGAGAGGATCAGCCCGAAGCGCCCGATGAACATCTCCTCGATGTCGCGCAGGTGGCAGACGACCTCCTTCGCGGCCCAGTTCTTGCCGTCGGGCCGGCGCGACAGCGTCGCGTCGTCGCGGCCGCGGATGACGGCGGCGAGCTCGTCGGCGGTGCGCGTCAGGCGCTTCATCCGGTCGGCGATCGGCTGCTGCGCGTACTCTTCCATGGTCGCCATCGGCGTCCTCCCCACGGCGTCGGGTACCAGCTGGTGGAACAGGCTCGACTCTCGCTTGTAGAACCCGTCGGTATGATACGACTCCGCCAGGCGAAGCCCGGTGTAGTCCACGTGGTGGCCCACCTCGTGGAGCAAGGTCCGGAGATACGTGCGGAACGCCACGACGCGCTTGCGCTTGGCCGTGCGCATCCAGAGCTGGATCTTGGGCGGCCGGCCGCGCTCGTACGTGTAGAGCCCGTGCAGCTCGCCCCAGTGCGAATGGGGCCGCGCCGCCAGCACCTCGACCTTCACGTTCGGAAGCCCCATGGCGCTGGTGAGCCCGTCGACCAGCTCGCGGCTGGCCCGCTCGGTCGCCGCCCGCTCCTCGGTGTTCAACGCGGCCTCGAGCGCGGTGACACGCGGGCGAAGCGACGCCGGGTTCTCGAGGCGGATCTCGAGGAGCGCGTCGCTCTTGCGATAGACGGCCTGCTGCGAGCGGGAGAGCCGCGTGTAGTACGCGAACGGCACCGCTATTGGCCGGTGAAGCGGGGCTTTCTCTTCTCGAGGAACGCCTTGGCGCCTTCGATGCGGTCGTCGGTCGTGCGCAGAAGGGTCGCCAGGTCGTTCTCGAGCCGGAGCCCGTCCTCGAGCGGGAGTCCGAGCCCCTTCACGACCGCCTCCTTCGCGTAGCGGAGTGCCACCGGCGCCTTCTCGGCGAGCGCCCGGGCGAGTGCCTGCGCCGAGGACAGGACCTCGGTCGCCGGCACCACACGCTCCACGAGACCGATGCGGAGCGCTTCGCGCGCGTCGATGCGGGCGCCGGTCAGGATCATCTCGAGCGCCTTGCCGCGCCCGACGAGCCGCGGCAGCCGCTGTGTGCCGCCGCCGCCGGGAATGATCGCCAGGTTGACCTCGGTGAGGCCGAGCTGCGAGTCCTCGCCGGCAATCCGGATGTCACAGGCCAGCGCCAGCTCGAGTCCGCCGCCCAGCGCAAAACCGCGGATCGCGGCGATGATCGGCTGAGGGCAGCGATCCATCGCGGCGCGGAAGTCGACCCGGCGGCGGCCGTCGCGGAACTTGACCGGTACCTGGGGAGCCACGAACTCGCGGATGTCGGCGCCGGCGGAAAAGGCGCGCTCGCCGGTGCCGGTGACGACGACGACGCGCGCGTCCTCGCTCCGCACCAGCTCACCGAAGCAGGCGGTCAGCTCCTCGCGCATGCGCTCGTTCATCGCGTTGTGCACCGCGGGCCGGTTGAGCGTGATGGTCGCGATGCCGTCGGCCAGCTCGTAGCGGATCGCCTCGTACGTCATCGATCGATGCCTCCTCAATCCATAAGCGCGCCTCGGCCGGCGGGGCCCCAGCCCCGCGACGGCCTGCAACGCGCACATCAGGCTCGCGCCGGCCGCCGGCACACGCCGCGCGCCACGAGCCCGGCGATCTCGTCGGCGCTGTAGCCGATCTCGCGCAGGACGGCGTCCGTGTGCTCGCCGAGCATCGGCGGCGGCCCCGGGTCGCGAGTGGGCGTGTCCGTGAAGGCGATGGGCTGGCCCATCACGCGTAGGCGCCCGACCTCCGGGTGCTCGTACTCGCGGACCATGTCGTGATGGCGAACCGCCGGGTGCCGCATGAACTCCATGACGGTCTGGACCGGCGCCGCCGGGATGTCGTGCTTGGCAAGCAGCTCGAGCCAGTGCTCGCGCGGCTTCGACCTGAACTTGCTCTCGATGAGCGGCAGGAGCGCCTGGTTGTTCTCGAGCCGCGCCAGCCACGAGCCGAAGCGCGGATCGTCGGCCAGGTGCTCGAGCTCGAGAGCTTTGCAGAGCTTCAGCCAGAACGTCTGGTTGCCGACGGCGAGAAAGAACCAGCCGCCGTCGCCCGCCTGGTAGAGCCGGTAGGTCGGGTTGTCGCGGATCAGCGTGGGCTTCGACGGGTAGTCGATGGCCACGCCGGCCTGGAGCGCCAGGGCACCGCGGAGCAGCGAGGTCTCCACGCGCTGGCCGCGTCCCGTGCGCTCGCGCGCGAAGAGCGCCGAGATGATGCCCTGGGTGGCGAGCGCCGCCGTGTAGTAGTCGGTGGGCGCGGTCCTGAGATAGACCGGCGGGCCGCCGAATCCCTGGAGCGTCATCAAACCGCCGAGCGCCTGGAAGATCGGATCGAAGCCCGGACGATCGCAGTCCGGTCCAGACGAGCCGAAAGCCGTGACCGACGAATAGACGAGGCGCGGGTTGATGGCGCTCAGGCGCTCGTAGCCGACGCCGAGCCGTTCGGCGACGCCCGGGCGCATGTTCTCCATGACGACGTCGGCGCGCTCGGCCAGACGGTGGACGATCCGGCTCCCCTCGGAGGTCTTCAGATTGACCGCGATCGAGCGCTTGCCGCGATTCCAGCCGAAGAAGCCGGGCAGCTCGCGGAACGAGTCGCCCTCGAGCGCCTCGACCTTGATGACCGACGCGCCGAGATCGGCGAGCTGCATCGCCGCGTACGAGCCGGCGATGTAGCTGGTCAGATCGACGACGAGAATTCCGTCGAGCGGCGGCGGGGACGGGGACACGGGCCTGGCCGGCTACCGCGCGACGTACCGGACGATCTGCTCGCGATGGTAGTCGACGTCGCCGTACATCGGCTCGAGCGCCTTGGCGCGCTTGAAGTAGATGTGCAGGTCGTACTCCCAGGTGAAGCCGATGCCGCCGTGCACCTGGATCGCCTCGCCGCACACCTTGCGCGCGGCATCGCCCACGTATGCCTTCGCCACCGACGCGGCGAGCGCCTCGTCCTCCGACTTCGCGTCGAGGGCCCACGCCGCGTAGTAGACGGCCGAGTGGGAGTTCTCGACTTCCAGGAGCATCTCGGAGCATTTGTGGCGGATCGCCTGGAACGAGCCGATCGGCTGTCCGAACTGCTCGCGCACCTTCGCGTAGCCGACGGCCATGTCCAGGCAGCGGCGCGCGGCGCCGAGCATCTCGGCCGCCGCGCCGACGGCGCCGCGACGAAGGAGACCCGTGAGCAGGGGCGCGGCCCCGCCGGGAGCGCCGAGCAGGCCGTCGGTCGCCACCGGCACCTTGTCGAGATCGAGGTGCACCCAGCGGGTCGCCAGGTCCATGCCCTGGACCGGCGACATCTTGAGACCGGACGCCGCCGGGTCGACCAGGAACACGGTCGGCCCTTCCGGCGCGCGCGCGGGGATCAGCAGCACGTTGGCCACGTGCGCCCAGGGAACGAACCGTTTCGTCCCGGAGAGCGCCCAGCCATTCGAGGTCTTCTCGGCGCGCGTCGTCATCACTGCCGGGTCCCAGTCCATGTCGGCGTCGAGGAACGCGAGCGTTGCGCGGGCGTCACCGGTCGCGATGGCGGAGAGCCAGCGCTTCTTCTGCGCGTCGGTGCCGGCGGCCTCGACCGCCGCGGCGGCCAGCACCGTCGGCCAGTAGGGTCCGGGATACGCGGCGCGCCCGAGCTCCTCGAGGAGGATCGCCGACTCGACCATGCCGAGCGCGCTGCCGCCGTAAGCTTCGGGCAGGGAGAGGCCGAGCCAGCCGAGCTGGGCCATCTCCTTCCACATGGTGTCGCTCTCGCCGCGCGGATCGTCCCACAAGAGACGCACGGCGGCGGGCTTGCAGTGCTCGTCCAGGAACGCGCGCGAGGAATTTTTCAGTAATTGCTGGTCGGATGTGAACGAGTAATCCATGGCGTCAGGCCTTCAGGCGGTCGGCGCGCACTTCCTTGGGCAGGCCGAGCACGCGCTCTCCGATGATGTTCTTCTGGATCTCGGACGAGCCCGAGTAGATGGTGCCGGCGCGCGACCACAGGAACGCGGTCGCGAACGTGCCGGGCTCGCCGGAGGAGGTGTCGACCTCCTCGAATTCCTCGCGGGCGACCATGAGCTGGCCGTACGGACCGAGAATCTCGAGCGCCGTCTCGTAGTAGCGCTTCTCGAACTCGGTATACGACAGTTTGGTGATCGACGAAGCGGCCCCCGGCGAGTCACTCTTCTGGAGCGCTGACAGCACGCGCAGCGCCGCGTACCGCTGGACCTCGAGGTCGGCGTAGACCCGCCCCAGCTTCGCGCGCACGGCAGGGTCGTCGATCAGCGGCCGGCCGCCGCGCTTGAGCTCGCGGGTGGCCTTCACCAGCTGGTTGAACGCGATGGCGTGCCGGGTGACCCGGCCGAGCGAGTTGGCGCCGCGCTCGTAGCCGAGCGTGGTCTGCGCGATCTCCCATCCCTGGTTCAGGCTGCCGATCAGGTCCGACTTCTCGGCGCGCGCGTTGGTCATGAAGACTTCGGAGAAGAGCGAGCTGCCGGTGATCTGCTTGAGCGGCCGCACCTCGACGCCGGGCTGGCGCATGTTGAGGAGCACGCACGAGATGCCCCGGTGCTTGGCGACTTTCGGATCGGTACGGCAGAGCAGGATGCCCCAGTCGGCGATTGGCCCGCTCGACGTCCAGATCTTCTGGCCGTTGACCAGGAAGTGGTCACCCTGGTCTTCCGCTCGCGTCTTGAGGCTTGCCAGGTCGGAGCCCGCGTTCGGCTCGGAGTAGAGCTGGCACCAGATCTCCTCGGCCGTCAGCATCTTCTTGAGGTAGCGCTTCTTCTGCGCCTCGGTGCCGTGGACGATGATGGTCGGGCCGATGAAGCCGATGCCGAGACCGTTGATGGTCGGCGGCGCGCTCACTCGCGCCATCTCGTCCTGCACGATGGCCTGCTGCATCGGCGTGGCGCCCCAGCCGCCGTACTCGCGCGGCCACAGCATGCCGACGTAGCCCGCCTCGTAGAGCTTGCGGTGCCACGCCTTGCGCTCGTCGAGCGTCTTCAGCTCGTGCTTGGGCGTGTTGGCCTCGAGCCAGCGCCGGGTCTTCTCGCGAAACTCCCGGTCTTCAGGCGCGTAGTTCAGGTCCATCGGTCGGCCTCCGAAGTGCGAAATGAAACGTTTCTAGCATGCCGGCCGCGGTGAATCAACGCGCGGGGGGCGCCAGGCAGTAGATCGCGGTGTGGAGCACGTGGGCGACGAGGCGCGGCCGCCCGCCGGTCTCGACGACGACGGCCAGGTCGGCCTCGACGAACTGCTTGTCCTTCTTCTCGAACAGGGACCGCACGCGCCCACGCGTGGCCAGCGTGTCGCCGACGCGCGCGCCGCCCAGATGCCGCACGACGCTGCCGACGTGGATCCACGGGCTCAGCCGGACGTTGAGCGAGAGCGCCTTGTTCGACTGGTCGAGGATGAACGCGGGGTGCATCCAGCCGCGCGCGCCGCGATAGAGCGCGAGGCCGTCGCTGAACCGGTCGACGACCTCGGCGGCGCGCTCGGCGTCGTAGGGGTTGACCGGCGTGCCGAGGGCGTCGAGGCTCGCGAAGTGGGCGCGGGTCGCCACCGGCCGGTCCGCCGGCAGCGGCGCCGCGCGGTACTGCGCCAGGTTCAGGGGCACCGGCGAGCCGGCCGGCAAGGTGGCGATGAGCGTCGCGCACTCGCCGCTGGTCTCGGTCGAGGCGGTGACCGTCGCGGCGATGCTCTTCGCGTCGCGTGCCGTCACGGTGCCGGTGACGCGAACTTCCTCGCCCTCGTGGATGGGCTTGGTGAAGCGCACGCTTGCCGTCCCGCGCTCCAGCCACGCCGAGCCGAACGCCTCGGCCAGCGGATGGGTCAGGTAGGCGTACACGGTCACACCGGGGACGAGGGCACCGCGGAAGCCGAACTTCCGCGCAATCTCGTCGTCGTGGATCTTGTTCTCGGACGTTGACGACGTGTTACGGGCTTTCACGTGATACTCGGGCAGGGTTTCCGTAGTGGCCTCCTTCCCTGCAGTCGGGTGCCGGCAAGTATATAATCATCGCGCTCATGTCGCGCGGGCTCCTGATCGTCCTGGTTCTGGTCGTCCTCGTGGGCGGAATCGCCCTGTGGGCGGTCTCCATCAACAACCAGCTCGTCCGGCTCGATCAGGACGTCAACGAGAAGTGGGCGCAGGTGCAGAACGTGTATCAGCGCCGGGCCGACCTGATACCGAACCTGGTCGAGACCGTCAAGGGTTTCGCGGCGCAGGAGCGCACGGTGCTGGAAGAGGTGACGAAGGCGCGGGCCAGCGCCTCGTCGATCCAGCTCACGCCGGAAGCGCTGAAGGATCCCAAGGCGCTGCAGAAGTTCCAGGAGGCGCAGAGCCAGCTCTCGGGCGCCCTGTCGCGCCTGCTGGTCACCGTCGAGCGCTACCCCGAGCTCAAGTCGAACCAGAACTTCCTGGCCTTGCAGAGCCAGCTCGAGGGAACCGAGAACCGGATCACCGTGGAGCGCCGGAGGTTCAACGAGTCCGTGCGCGAATACAACACCCGCCTCCGCCTCTTCCCGGGCTCGCTCATCGCCGGCTTCTCCGGCTTTCAGCCCCGACCATTCTTCGAGGCGGCGCCCGACGCGGCCACCCCGCCCAAGGTGAAATTCTAGCCTGCTCCTCGCGGTTGTCCTCGCCGTCGCTCTCGTCCTGCCGCCCGCGCCGACTGGCCATGTGAACGACTACGCCGGGCTCCTGACCGCGGCCGAGCGCGACAGGCTCGAGGCGCTCCTGACGGAGCGCGAGCGCGTCGCCGGGCCGCAGATGGCGATCGCGGTGTTCAAATCGCTCGACGGGGAGAGCGTCGAGGACGCCGCGAACCGGCTCTTCCAGAAGTGGCGCCTCGGCTCGAAGGCGCTCGACAACGGCGTCCTGCTCGTCCTGTTCGTCGAGGACCGGAAGGTGCGCATCGAGGTGGGCTACGGGCTCGAGGCGACGCTGACGGACGCCGCCTCCGCCCAGATCATCCGCGAGGCGCTCGCGCCGCGCTTCCGGGAGCAGCGCTACGCGGCCGGGCTCGAGGCCGCCGTCAACGCGGTCTATGACCGGATCGCCTCGCCCCAGCCGCTGGCGGGTAAGGCGGAATCGCGGCGGGGGCTCTCGACACGAGAGATCTATCTGCTGTTCTTTCTCGCGTGTGTGGGAATCACCTTCGTCAGCCTCGCGTGGAACGTGTCGCACCAGCGCGGCTACACCGCCGGCCGCCGCGGCTGGAGATCGTCGGGCCCCGGCGGCTGGTACGGCGGCGGATTTGGCGGCGGCGGGTTTGGCGGGGGCGGCTGGAGCGGCGGCGGGGGCGGCGGCTTCTCGGGCGGTGGTGGCAGCTCGGGCGGCGGCGGTGCGAGCGGGAGCTGGTGATGGCCCGTCATCCCGCGTGGGCGCAGCGGTTCCTGAGCGAGCCCGATTTCGACGCGATCGCCGGCGCGATCAGGGCGGCCGAGTCGCGCACGTCGGCGGAGATCCGGGTGCACCTGGAGCGCCGCGTGCCCCGGCGGCTGTTCCGTCGCCGCCACGACGCGCTCGCGCGGGCGCAGCACGTGTTCAGACGCCTGGGCATGCACCGCACGGCCGAGCGACACGGCGTCCTGATCTACGTCGCGGTCGAGGAGCGGCACCTGGCGGTCGTCGGCGACGAGGGCATCCACGCCCGCGTCGGCGACCTCCACTGGAACGAGGTTCGCGATCTGATGATCGAGATCCTGCGCGAGAACGGGCCCCCGCGCCGGGCGCTCGAGCGCGCGATCGAGACGCTCGGCCGGTCGCTCGCCGAGCACTTTCCGCGGCGGCCCGACGACCGCAACGAGCTGAGCGACGACGTGAGCGTCATTTGACGCGCGGGTATACTTTTCTCATGGTGCTCCGCTCGATCGTGGGCGCGCTCGTGCTCCTGCTGCCGCTGGTCGCTTCGGCGCAGGACACGCCGGGCCAGCATCCGTCGGTGCTCGAGATGCGGCGCGATCGCGAGTCGGCGGCGCGCCGGCCCATCGTGCCTCCGGCGCCGCCGGTCGACGAGGCCGTGCGCGACGCGGAGCGCGCGACTGCGGAGTACGAGCGCGCGCAGCGGGCGGAGGAGCTCCTGCGCGAGCAGAAGGCGGCCGCCGCCAACCGGCGCCCCGATCTCAACTACGACGTCACCAGCGGCATCCAGCAGCGCAACCTCCTGAACCTGCGCTGACCGCGCGCGCGTGCTAGAGTGAGCGCGGTCTTCGAATGACACGCGACGACGTTCCGACGCCCGCGCTGCTCCTCGACCTCGACCGCTTCGAGCGCAACATCCGCCGCATGGCCGCGCACGCGCGCGCCGCCGGTAAGAGCCTCCGGCCGCACGCGAAGACGCACCGCTGCCCGGAGATCGCCCGCCGTCAGGTGAGCGCCGGGGCGCTCGGCGTCGCCTGCGCCAAGCTGGGCGAGGCCGAGGTGATGGCGCGCGCAGGTGTCCGCGGTCTACTGATCACGACCGAGGTGGTCGCGCCGGCGGCGATCCGGCGGCTCATGCAGCTCATCTCGGCGGCGCCCGACACTCTGCTGGTCGTGGACAATGCCGACAACGTCAAGACGCTCGCGCGCGAGGCCGCCGCCGACGGCGTCACGCTCAACGTCTTGGTCGACATCGACGTGGGCAATCGGCGCACCGGCATCGCGCCCGGCGAGCCCGCGCTCGCGCTGGCGCGCGCCGTGGTCGCGCAGCCCTCGCTCCGCTTCCGCGGGCTGCAGGGCTACGCGGGCCACTGCGCCCACGTCGTCGGCTGGGAGGCGCGGCAGACCGCGTCGCGCGCGGCGCTGGGGCCGCTCATGGCGACGCGCACGATGATCGAGGCGGCCGGGCTGCCGGTCGAGATCGTCGCGGGCGGCTCGACCGGCACCTGGGACATCGACGTCGAGCTGCCCGGGCTCACCGAGCTTCAGGCGGGCTCCTACTGCGTGATGGACCTCGAGTACCGCAAGATCGGCGGCCGCGCCGGCGCCACGCTCGGCGAGTTCGAGATGGCGCTCACGGTCGTGGCTACGGTCGTCAGCACGCCCACGGCCGACCGGGCGATGGTCGACGCGGGCCTCAAGTCGTTCTCGACCGACAAGCCGTTTCCACCGGAGTCGGTGGAGCGCCCGGGCGTCGAGTTCTCGTTCGCCGGCGACGAGCACGGGCGGCTCACTGTCACCGATCCCTCGCGGCCGCCCCGGCTCGGCGAGCGCATCGAGTTCTTCCCACCCCACTGCGACCCGACGATCAACCTCTACGACCGGATCTACGCGATGCGCGGGGACACGGTCGAGGCGGTGTGGGAGATCGCGGCGCGCGGGCGGTCGGACTAGGTCGGACGGTAAGCGATCAAGTAGCGGTGCTCGCCCTCGAGCACGATCTCGTCCCGCTGGTTGCGTAGCGCCACCCGCAGCGTGAGAAGGCCCGCGGAGCGCTTCCTATCCAGGCCAACCACCTCGTGCTCCGGGTAGATCGTGTCACCAAGAAACACCGGGGCCCGGAACCGGGTGGTCTGCTCGACGAACGCGACGATGGAATGCTCGATGAGCGGCGCCAGGGTCGAGGCGCCGACTGCAGTCAGCGAGCTGAGCAGGAGGCCGTGGGCCAGGCGGTGACCGAAGCGCGTGTTCTTCCCGTATTCCTCGTCGTAGTGAATCGGGTGGTTGTCGCCGGTCATCCCGGCGAAGAAGAGAAAGTGTGCGTCGGTCAGCGTCCGCGACGGGCTCTTGAAACGGTCGCCGACCTTGAAGTCCTCGAAGTAGCGCTCGCTCACCAGGCCGCCCAGAACGCGTCCTGAACCGCTGCGGGCGTCTCGAGGCCGAACAGCGTCTCGCGGAGCTTTGCCGCGCCCGGAAAGCCGTTCGCGTACCAGGCCAGGTGCTTCTTGAGCTGGACCAGCGCGGTCGTCGCCGACAGATGCGTCTGGATCAGCTCGGCGTGACGGCGGATGATCCGTGCTCGATCATCACGCGTTACGTCCCCGCTCGCGAAGATCCACGGCGCCCCGAGCGCTCCGCGCCCGACCATGACGGCGGCGCAGCCGGTCGCCGCGACCATCGCCGCCGCGTCGGCGCGGCTCCTGACATCGCCGTTGCCGACGACCGGGATGGAGACAGCAGCGACAACCGATCCAATGATCTCCCACGGCGCGACGCCCGCGTACTGCTGCGAGCGCGTGCGCGGATGAACCGTGATCGCGTCGACGCCCTCGCCCTCGGCGACGCGCGCGATCTCGACCGCGTTCACGCTGCGCTCGTCCCAGCCGCCGCGGATCTTGACGGTGAAGCGGACGGAGATGGCCTTGCGCATCGTCCTCAAGATCACGGCGGCGCCCAGCGGGTCGCGCATGAGCGCGGCGCCCTGGCCCTTGCTGACGATCTTGGCCACGGGGCAGCCCATGTTGAGGTCGATCGCGTCGGCGCCGGCGGCCTCGAGACGCCGGGCCGCCTCGGCCAGCACATCGGGATCGGAGCCCAGCAGTTGCATCGCGATCGGGCGCTCCTCGGGCAGAAACCGCGTCATCTCCACGGTGCGGGCGCTGCCCTGCAGGAGCGCCCGGGCGTCGAGCTCCTCGTTGGTGAGCGGGCCGGCCCCGCACTCGCGGCAGATCAGCCGGAAGGGCGTGTTGGTGACGGCGGCCATGGGGGCCAGGCGCAGATCGATCATCGCTTCCAGCATCTCACGATGCTCCGGCCGATCACTCCACCAGCGCGACCGCGCGAACCGGCGAGCCGTCGGCGCCGTCGAGCTTGAGGGGCAGCGCTATGAAGCGGCAGCGTGGCGCGCCGATCTGGTCGAGGTTGGTCAGATACTCGATCACCGTGATGCCGGCCGGGAAGAAGATCGCGTGGGTCGTGTACTCGTCGCGCGCCGGCCGGCGGCGCGGCTCGGCGACGGTGTCGCGAATGCAGTGGTCGGGCGGATAGTCGTAGCCCACCGCCTTGACCTTCCGATCGACCAGCCACTTGCAGGCGCTCGGCCCCGTCCACGGCCCCTGCTTCCAGAACGCCTCGTCGGCGATGCTCGTGCGCTTCGGCCAGTCCGTGCGCAGCAGCACGATGTCACCGGCGCGCACGTGGCCGGCACGGCGGTCGAGATCGGCGGCCGTCACCTCGCCGTTCGCGCCGAGATGGGTGAGATCGATCACGCTCGCGTCACCGACCCACTGGTCGACCGGCATCGACGCGATGTCGCGCCCGTCGACCAGGAAGTGC
>Ga0134127_10001610_pt1 | contig 16665 bp, 12 predicted proteins | sample KB31753_FD_96459 | JGI IMG/M metagenome (GOLD analysis project Ga0134127, IMG submission 96459) | Terrestrial soil microbial communities with excess Nitrogen fertilizer from Kellogg Biological Station, Michigan, USA - KB3-175-3 | ecosystem: Environmental > Terrestrial > Soil > Unclassified ... | reverse complement strand
GTCGCATGCGCGCTGGCGAGCCCCGGGTCCATGCGCACCGCCGATTCGAGGTCGGCCCGCGCGGAGTCGAGCAGCTGATCTCGGCGCGCCGGATCGGCATCGAGATTGAGGCGCCAAAGCTGAAAACGAATCGAGCCGCGCAGCGCCAGCGCCGCTGGGCTCGACGGTTGCAATGCGAGCGCGCGCGCGGCGTGCCCCAGGCCGGCGCGCAGCGCGCCGGCGCGTTCATTTTTCTCGTTGAGCGCGCGGGAGGAAAGAAGCGCGGCCGAGCCCCGCAGCACGAACGCCTCGACCCAGTTTGGATCGACGGTGGCCGCCAGCTCGAGCAGTGAATCGGCCTGATGCGCGGCGCGCACGGCGGTGGCGGCGTCCCCGCCGGCGAGCGCGGCTTCTCCGTTGCGACGAACGTCGCTGGCGCGTTGCACCAGCGCCCACGCTTCAGCGTTCTTGGTGCCTGCCTGGAGCTCGCGCAACGTGATCTCATTGCCCAGTCGCACGCGCAGCAACCGTCCGGTTTCCTGAATCACAGAATCCCGAACGTGCAGCAGCTCATTACCCGGCAGCGTGAAGCTCACGCGCTCCCCGACGTCGGCGCCGCTCGTGCCGTCCACGAGACGAACGATGGCGCGCACGCGGTCGCCCACCGGTTCGACACTCCCCTGGACGAGCGTGTTGGCGTGCAGCGCGCGGGCGATGCTGTCGCGGCCGACGACATCTTCCTCGCCGCGAAACGGCATCACGCCGTTCGCTGAAACGGTGCTGATGCCGCGTACCGTTTGCAGCTCGTTGATCAGTCCCTCGGTGAGACCCGCGGCGACGTGGCCCAGCGAGGAATCGCGACTCAGGTCGGTGAAGTACAAGACCGCCACGCGATTCGATGAGAGCCCGCCCAGCCCCGAGCCCGCGCCGGAGTTGCGATGCGGGCCGAAGATGAGCCACGCGCCGGCGATCAAGACGATGGCCGCGAGCCCGGAGGCGGCCGGAATCGATCGCCGCCACGCGCGTCGCATCCCGGTCGGCCGGCGCGCGGCGGTCACGCGCGACACCTGTCCCGTGCTGGCCGTTGCCAGCGCCTTCGCGAATTCGGCGGATGTCTGATAGCGATCCGCCGGCACTTTTTCGAGCGCGCGCTCGATCACGACCTCGAGCTCATCGGGAATCGCGTCCCGGACGATCTTGAGCCGCGGGACCGCGTCGAGCGAGTGACGCGCCATGATCGCCTGCGCCGTCGGCCCGGTGAACGGCGGCTGGCCCGCCAGCGTCTCGTACAACACGCACGCGAGACTGTAGATGTCGCTGCGCCGGTCGACTTTGCCCGTTCCGGCGGACTGCTCCGGCGGCATGTACGCGGGCGTCCCGATCGCGAGGCCCGTCTCGGTCAACTTGTCGCCGCCCGCCGCGTCGACCGCGCGCGCGATGCCGAAGTCGGCCACAATCGCGTGGCCTCCCGACAGCATGATGTTTTCCGGCTTGATGTCGCGATGCACGACGTCGTGACCGTGCGCGTAGCTGAGCGCGTCGGCGACTTCGCGGGTGATCTGGAGCGCCTCCTCGAGCGGGAGTTGCGGCTCGCGCTCCAGCCGGTCGCGGAGGGATTCGCCTTCCACGAACGGCATCACGAAAAACAGCGTGCCGCCGGCGTCGCCCGAATCGTAGACGGGCAGAATGTTCGGATGCTGCAGCCGCGCGGCGAGCTTGATTTCACGCAAGAAGCGCTCGCGGCCCAGCGCGAGCGCGATCTCGGCGCGCAGCGTCTTCAGCGCGACGAACCGTTCATGCTTGAGGTCGCGCGCCAGATACACGAGGGCCATGCCGCCCCGGCCCAGCTCGCGATCGATGACGTAGCGCTCGGTGAGCGCGGCGTTCAACTCTGCAAAAGGATCAGTCACTCGGGATAACGATAGTCCTGCCGGACTCCATCTGCGAGCGCGCGCGCCAGTGTATCGAGTCCGGCGACGGCCCACGGCCTATCGACATGGACGACGACTCGGCCGTCACCCGCGTCCACGACGATCATCTGAATCCGTACCGAATCGCTACGACCGGCGATTGGGTCCAGGCGCCCGTACACCGCCAGCCCCGCGCTCGTGCGCCGCGCGAGATCGAGCGCCGCGAGCGCGGGACGCGATTGCCCGCGCCAGCGCTCGCGCACCACGGCTTGCGAGACGGCCTGCAGCGGCGGTACGGCGCCGAGCTGCGCCGTCACTTGCTCGGCGAGCCGCACGCGCCACGGCTCGAGCCCAGCGACGAAAATGTCGAACGGCGCGACGGCGAAGAGCTGTGGATTGGGCCGGTGCTGCCGTGCGTAACGCACGAAGCTCACGGCGCCTGCGATGGTCAGCATGACGACGAGAGCGGAGAGTCGCAGCAGCCATTGTCGCGAGCTGGCCATTGGTGTTCCTTCCGGGGCGCCGGTAGCTTCGCACGCCCGTTCCGTATTCACAAGGAGTCGCCGCGATGGTTCTCGCCCTGCTCGCCCTGCTCCCGGTCGTTGGGTTGGCTCAGCAAGCTGGTGCCGCTCCCGATAGCGCGCGGCTGCACGAGCTCTTCGCGCAGGATTGGGCGTACACGATGCGTGAGCATCCCGAGTACGCGACGGCCGTGGGTTATCCGGGCCAGAACGCGCGCTGGACCGACGAGTCGGCCGAGGCGCTCGCGCGGCGCAAGCGGCACGTGACGGATGTGCTCGGCGCCTTGAGGACGATCGACCGCGCCAGGCTGAGCGCGACAGACCAGCTCAACTACGATCTGTTCAAGCGCGATTATGCCGCCGCGGCCGAGGAGACCCGCTTTCCCGGCGAGCTGATGCCGATCAATCAGATGGAAGGTGTGCAGCAGCGCGTGCCGGGGACGATCGCGCAGATGTCGGCGGAGACGGTGCAAGAGTACGAGGATATCGTCGCGCGGCTGCGGGGCGTGCCGGTGCTGGTGAGCCAGACCATGTCACTGCTCGAGCGCGGTCTGGCGCAAAAGCTGACGCCGCCGCGGATCACGCTGCGCGAGCTGCCGGCGCAGGCGCAGAACCTCGTCGTGGACGATCCGCTGACGAGCCCTCTCCTCAAGGCCTTTACGCGTTTTCCCGCCTCGATCCCAGCGGCCGATCAGGAACGCCTGCGGGCGGCCGCCATGGCGGCCTACCGGGACTCGGTCGCCCCGGCATTCCGCCGCTTGAGCACCTATCTGCGCGACAAATACGTCCCGGGAGCCCGGGTCACGGTCGGCTTCCGTGACCTGCCGAATGGCGTGGAGTGGTATCGCGTGCGGGCGCGGGCCTCCACGACCACGGACCTGACGCCCGAGCAGATCCACTCCCTCGGGCTCGCGGAAGTGAAGCGAATCCGGGCTCAAATGGACAGCGTGATCGCGGCCAGCGGGTTCAAGGGCAGCTTTGCGGAGTTCGTGCAGTTCCTGCGCACCGATCCGCGGTTCTACTTCACGACCGGGGATGACCTGATTCGGGCATCCCGGGAGCTCATGAAGCGGATCGATCCGGAGCTCCCCAGGCTATTCGGCACCCTCCCCCGGCTACCCTACGGCGTCACCCCTATTCCTTCTTATGCAGAGCGCTCCCAGACCACGGCCTATTACGAGCCGGGGAGCCCGATTTCGCATCGGGCCGGCACCTACTTCGTGAACACCTACAACCTCCCCATGCGCCCCAAGTGGGAGATGGAAGCCCTCTCGGTTCACGAGGCCGTGCCGGGGCATCACCTGCAAATCGCGCTGGCTCAGGAGCTGGAAGGTGTACCGGAGTTCCGGCGCTTCGGCGGCTACACTGCCTTCACCGAAGGCTGGGGGCTCTATAGTGAAAGCCTGGGGGGGGAGCTCGGACTCTACACTGATCCCTACAGCAAATTTGGCCAGCTCACCTACGAGATGTGGCGCGCGATCCGGTTGGTGATCGATACGGGCATTCACACGATGGGATGGTCGCGCGAGCAGGCGATCGACTACTTCAAGGCGAACGCGGCCAAGACCGAGCACGACATCACCGTCGAAGTGGATCGCTACATCGTATGGCCGGGCCAGGCCCTCGCTTACAAGATCGGCGAGCTCAAGATCAAAGAGTTGCGCGCGTACGCGACGTCCACGCTCGGCACTCAGTTCGACATTCGCGCATTCCACGACGTGGTGCTCGGCGCCGGCTCGGTGCCGCTCGACGTGCTCGACGCGCGCGTGCGCGCGTGGGTTGGGAGCATCCCAGCGCGTTGACGTTCCCTAAAACGCAGCGCCGCGTCCGCGCCTGCATAATGCAGGCGGGATGACGGGCGGTTGAGCACCTCCGGTTACCATGGGGCCGCATGGTAACCGTGTGCACTGTGCTTCCCCCACCAGAACGTCCCCGCATCGATGCCGCGGGTGACGGTTGCTTCAATACGCTGCACGCTGATTCACTGCGCGAAGCGCTGTCGGTCGCGCGGCGCCGCCGCGTGGATGCCGTGGTCATCTCCGTTCATCGCTGCCACGGTGAGGCGCTACCCGGCGTCGCGCGATTCGTGCGCGAATTCCCCGCCATCCCGGCGGTCGCGCTCGTCTCGCGGCACGATCGCGAAGCCACTGAGACCCTGTTGCGCCTCGGCGCGACCGGCGTGCGCAATGCCGTCGATTGCACGGAGCCCGAGGGGTGGAGACGGCTGCGCGATCTCGTGGGACATCCCGCGTCGCCGGTGGCCGCGCAGATCCTCGCTCGTCTGATTCCCGCGCTGGGCGATTGCTCCGAAGAGTCGCAGTTCTTCTTCGAAGCAGTGGCGCGCCTCGCTCCCGCGCTCACCACGGTACGCGGGCTTGCTCGTCATCTGCGCGTGCCGCCGAGCACGCTGATGTCGCGCTTTCATCGCGCGGGTCTGCCGTCACCCAAGAGCTACCTCGCCGGCATGCGGCTGCTGCACGCGGCATTTCTGTTCCGCAATCCGGGGCTCGCCGTCTCGGATGTCGCCTATCGGATGGATTACTCGTCGCCGCAGAGTTTCGGCCGCCACCTGCGCGCGATGCTGGGAGTCACCGCTGGAGAATTCCGCCGCCGCTTTCCATTTGACGTCGCGCTGGCGCGCTATCTCGACCTACTCATCACTCCGTACCGGGAGGCCCTGCGGGCGTTTCACCCCTTCAACGCGGGGTCCTGGGACCAAGGCCCGAGCGCCGCAGTGGTCTCCCGAACGGGAGGAGCTCAGTCGGCAGCCGGTCTGATCTGATGATCGAGCGTCGCCTGCTCGCGTCGCAGCACCGAGAAGCGCGCGATGCTGTCCCGCAGCCGTTCGGCCAGCTGCGCGAGTTGCTGCGACGTGGCCGTGAGCTCACCCATCGACGTGATCTGCGTTTCCGTCGCCGAGGCCGTAGAATTGGCACTTTCCGACGATGCTGTCGAGATACTGGCGACTTGCTGTAGCGATTGTGCCAGGGTGGCCAGACGCCCGGCCTGACTGCGCGAGACCTCGGCCGTCGCGTTCACCAGGTCCCCCATCAGCTGCACGCCCTGATGCAGCTCCTGCAGCGCGCTATCCGCTTCGGCCGCTACGGCGCCGATGTCGCGCACCTTGGCCTCGCCCGATTGCATCGCCCGCGCAGCCGCATCGATGCCGGACCGCAGGTCGCTGACGAGCTCCGCCACCTCGCGCGCCGACTTCCCTGCCTCGGCCGCGAGCGTCCGCACTTCGTCGGCGACCACGGCGAATCCCTCCCCATGCTCTTCCGCGCGCGCCGCCTCGATCGCGGCGTTCAACGCGAGCAGGTGCGTCTGGCGGGCGATGCGCGCGATGGTCTGCGCGAACACGCCGATGCGCTCCGACATCCCCGACAGTCCGGCGACGGTGGACGCCGTCGCGCGCACTTCTTCGCCGACGCCGCGCAGGGTGGCACTCGCGCGCGCGACCCGCTCCCGGCCGCGTTCCGCTGTTGCGGCAAGCCGCGACGCATCCACCTGCATCAGCTCCGCGCGCACGCGCAGCGACTCGGCTTGATCGGCGGCCTTGGCGCTTTCGCCGCGCGCGCCCTCCGCGAGACCGCGCTGGCGGTCGAGATCGCCCGCGAGCTGCTGCGACGTCTCGGTCAGCGACTCCGTGGTCGCATGCAATTGCTCGGCGGCCGCGGCGAGCTCCTCGGCGAACGCCGCGACCTCGTCGGCTTCGCGTTGCACCGTCGAGATCGTCGCGCCGATTTCTTCGAGCATGCGGTTGAAGCTCTTCTCCAAAAACCCGAGCTCGTCCGCTTCCGCCGCGGCGGCGCGCACGGCGAGGAACCCCTGCTCCGCTTCTCCCATCACCCCGCGCGCGCGACGGATGCGCTGGATCAGCGTCGCGGGAATCCGCTTGAGCGCCATCGCGACGGCGATGAAGAGAGCGGTCTCGAGATAGGCGGTGGCGTCGAGTCCCGGTGCGCCCGGATAGAGTTGCCCGTGTGCCCAGCTCGCGAGCAGGTAGGCCAGTGAGGCGACCAGCACGAGAAAATCGCCGACGGCTTGTCCCTGGTCGAACGCGTATGGCAACACGGCGATGAACAGCGCGGCCACGACGCCGCCGTGTCCGAACCAGAGCGCGAGCACGGCGACCAGCGCGACGTCGAGCAGCGCGAGCATGTAGATGAACCACCAGCGATACCATCCCCGCTCGTTGATCATGCCGACCAGCGCGTTGAGCACCGCCGCACCGCCGGCGACGAGGACGATGGTCCCGAGGCGCGCCGGCGTCGTGCCCGACAGGTTGCCGAGCACGCCCAGCGCGAACAGCGCCGCGGCGATGGCCCAGCGACGGCGGTGGCTGCGCTCGAATGTTTCGAGATCCTTGAAGCGTTGTTCGAGCGCGGTCGCGTCATCCTCCCAGCCGCGCACCCGGGCGGCGAATGACGGACGACCCGGATCCGTCATTGGTCGGCGCGCAGTCCCAGGTCCGACACGGTGAGGAATGCCTCGACCACGTAGCCGGCACGCTCGAGCGCTTCGCGCCCGCCCTCCTGTCGGTCGACCACGGCCATCACGCCGAGAATCTGGCCGCCTTCGGATTCGACGGCCGTGATTGCGTCGCGCGCCGAGCTGCCCGTGGTGAGGACGTCCTCGACGATCACGACCGGATACCCGGCGGCAAAGCAGCCTTCGATCCGTTTGCCGGTGCCATGATCCTTGGGCTGCTTGCGGACGGTGAACGCGTCGAGATTCTGACCCCGGCGCTTGGCGGTCAGCGCCAGGGCATAGGCGATCGGGTCAGCCCCGAGCGTCAGGCCGCCGACGGAGCGGGGGGCCCAGCCTCGGGCCGCGAAGCGGTCGAGCCCGAGACCGCCGATGACCGCGAGGCCGTCGCCGGACATCGTGGTGAGCCGCGCATCGATATAGAAGGAAGACCGGCGCCCTGAAGCGAGGACGAAGTCTCCCCGGCGTACCGATCGCGCCAGGAGCAGATCTTTGAGCGTATTCCGTAGGTAGTAGTAATCGCTACTACTATTCACTGGGCCGCTTGTTAACCATGTTTTTGAGCGCCCCCAGCCAGCCGCGCGACTTGGGGTCGTCCTTGCGCCGGGCCAGCGCCGCCTCGAGCTCCTCGGCAAACTCCGTCACGGTCTGCTGCCGCTCGCCAGGGTGGCGGGCCAGTCCCTTCATCACGACCGCCTCCAGCGCCGGCGAGAACGTGAGATCCTCACTCGCCTCAGACAACGGGATCGCCTTGCCGCTGAGCAGCTCCTGAAACAGCTCGCGCGGGCTCCGTCCTTCATGCGGGTGGCGCCCCGTCAGCATGTAGTAGGTGATCTTGGCCAGGCTGTAGATGTCTGCTCGTCCGTCGACCAACTCACCCGACAGCGCTTCCGGCGCGACGTACTGCAGCGTTCCGACGAAGAACCCCGTGCGCGTGAGCCGCTCTTCGACCTGCTCCGCGTCACGCGCGATCCCGAAATCCAGCAGCTTCACGGTGCGCGTGTCCGGGTCGTACATGATGTTTTCGGGTTTCAAGTCGCGGTGAATGATGCCGGCTTGATGCGCGCCACCGAGCGCGTCGGCGAGCTGCCGGGTGAGCGCGACGGCGTCCGCCGGAGCGAGCGGAGCTTCACGGTGTAGGAAGTCGGCGAGTGGCTCTCCCTTCGCCCACTCGAGCGCCAGATAGTGGAGACCGTCCGCCTCGCCGAAGTCGTAGGTGCGGACGACGCCAGGATGCACCACGCGCGACCCATATCCCGCTTCGCGCAGGAACCGTTTGACCACGGTGGGGTCGCTCCTGAGACGCTCACGCAATACCTTGAACGCACAGGCGCCGCGCGCAGGGTGCTCGGCGCGGTACACCTCCGCCGTCCCTCCTTCGCCGACCCGTTCGAGGAGGCGGTAGCCGGCAATGGACTTGCCGGCCAAGTTTTCGAGAGCCATGGGGTTACGCGAAACTAACGTCCGAATTTGAGGCTCGGCAAGTGATGCGATGCAGGCTGGCATGGGTCGTCGTGATGACCGGCGCGGCAGCGTGCGGCTCGTGGCAGCGAGTCGGCAGCGACGACAAGCCGAAGCCGGGGACGACGGTTGTGCCCCGGTTGTTCGACGCGAGCTCGGTATATCGCTCGATGGGCGCGATCGTCGGCGGCGGCGCGTTGCCCTTCGTCGCATCCGTGCGCTATCTCGCCGGGCCGGCGCCGGACGCGACCGTCGCCCTGTTCTCGGTCTCACTCACCAATCAGACGCTGAGCTTCCAGCGACACGGCAACGAGTTCTACGCCGAGTACCACGTCGAGGCGACGTTCAGTGACAGCGGCAGCCTCACAGCGACTCGGCAGATCTCCAGTGACGAGCAGGTCCGGGTGCGGAATTTTCAGGAAACCCTTCGCACGGACGAGAGCATCATCTTTCAGCAGTTTGTGAATGTGCCCCCGGGCGTTTATCAGGTGGCTGTCATGCTCCGGGACCGCAACAGCCCCGCGTTTGCGCGCGCGGAGCGCACGGATACCGTACCGCGCTTCGCCGATTCGATCCCGACGATGACCGAGCCGGTCGCCGTCTACACGGCCGAAGGCCGGCCGCAGCGCAGCGATCAGCCGACGCTCGTCGCGAATCCGCGCTCGACGCTTCCCTATGGCTCCGATTCGCTCCGCTTCTATATCGAGCGCTACGGTGCCCCGCCGGCGGCGCTGCTGGCCCGCGTGGTCGACGGTACCGATCGCGAGCTGTGGCGCGATTCGGTGCGCGTGATGGTGGGCGCGGATCTCGCATTCGCGACGGTTGTCGTGCCGCCCACGAGCTTGCCCGTGGGACAGGCGGAGCTGCAGGTGGTGGGACCGGCGGGGGACACCGCCACGGCGCGCTTCCTGATCAGTTTCTCCAATCAGTGGGTGATCACCAATTTCGACGAGATGTTGAACCTGCTGCGGTATTTCGAACGCCAGGACTGGGTCGATTCCTTGCGCCGTTCCGCGCCCGAGAGCCGCTCGGATGTGTGGCGCGACTTCTGGAAGCAGACCGACCCGGTGCCGCTGACCCCCGAGAACGAATCGTTGGACGACTACCTGCGGCGCGTGCAGGTGGCCAATGCCCGGTTCCAGGATGAAGGCCAGGCGGGTTGGCTCACCGAGCGCGGCGAGGTCTTCATTTCGCTCGGCGAGCCTGACGAGATTGTGGATATGTCGAGTGGCCTCGATCGCTCCGCGCAGCGCGTGATTCGTTGGACGTACACGAACCAGCGCCTCCAGCTGTACTTCCAGGACCAGAATGGATTCGGCCAGTTTCGCTTGACGCCCTCCTCGCGCTCGGAGTTCCTGCGCGTCCTGGCCCGTGTGAGGCGCACCAGCAGGTGAAGCGCGGCGCCGCCCTCGGCATCGCGGCGCTGGTAGCGGCGTCACCGGCTGGAGCCCAGCAGGTTCTGCGGCCGCCAGCCGATCATACCGCCACGTATCGCGCCGATTCGCTGCGGCTCGCGGGCCGTCCCTGGCACGCCGCCGAGACATTGCTGGCCGCCGCGCGCCGCGATCCCAATCCCAACGCATTTCTCATTGTCGAAGGCGCCAAGGCCGAAGTGCTGGCCAAGCGCTACGAACGGGCGCGCACCGTGCTCGCGGGCCAGCCGTGGCTCGCGGACTACGGCGATGGGGAAGCGCTCGCGGTCCTGGCGCAGGCGGAGTACGGCGTGGGCCGTTTTGCCGAAGCCGCCTCTCATTTTGAAATGGCACGTTCCCGCGCGCGGGGCATCCGGGCGAACATCCTCGCGGTCCGCGCGGGAGTGGCGTTCGACGCGGCCGGTCAGCCGGACAGCGCGGCCATCGCGTTCCGCACCGCGCGCGCCGGAGGGAAGCTCGCGACGATCGACGCGTGGCTCCGCGTACGGCAGGCCCGCGTGACGGGCGACTCGGCGGCGGCGCGTGAGCTGCTCACCGATGTGCCGGCTCCGGCGGCGCGCGGCGTGCCCCTGGCGCGCGCGCGATCGCTGTTGCTCGCCGGGGATACGACGCGCGCGCTCGATGCTTTCACGGCGGCGGGGAAGGGGCTCGAAACCGCCCGGCTCGCGCTCGCGGTCGGGGATACGGCACGCGCCCGCACCGCGCTGTACGGACTGCTCTCGAGCGCGCCGCTGAGTGACGACGGCGCGGCGGGTGTCGCGCTAGCGCTCGGACCACTTCCGCCGCGCGAGCCAGCCGAGCACGTCGCGCTGGGCCGTGCGCTGAACCGCCGCACGACGACCCGTGACGCGCGAGTCCACATCGAGCATGCGCTGCGCCGGGGCGACTCGAGCGCCACAACGCTCCTGCTCTACGGGGAGCTGCTCGTCGCAGGCAATCGTTTGTCGGAAGCCGTGCGCGCGTACGGGGTCGCGGCACGCGACTCCGCGCTCGGCCCCCTGGCGACCTATCGCCGCGCCCGCGTGCTGGTGCGCCTCGGCGATCCCAACGCGCAACGGGCGCTGACCGATTTTGCCCAGCGCTATCCCGCCGACACCGCCGCTCCCGGCGCGCTCTGGATCCTCGCGGATCTGCTCGATGACCGCGACGACTGGAATGGTGCGGCGCGCTGGTATGGCGAATTGATCACGAAGTATCCGGCCGACGCGCGGGCGTCGCTGGCGAGGCTCCGCTTGGCGGTGCATGCCGAGAAAGCGGGGCAGCCGGACAGCGCCGCGCGCTTCTATCAGATGGAGGTCGACGCCGCGGGATCGCAGCGATCGGCGGCGCGATTCTGGCTGGGAAAGATCGCCGAGGCGCGCGGCGACTCGACTGGAGCCCGGACGATCTGGCTCGCGCTCGCCCGCGAAGACTCGCTCGGCTACTACGGGATGCGCGCGCGCCAGGAGGCGGGGCTCGGGCCGCTCACATTCGCGGCGCCGCTGGTGTCGACGCCCACGCCGCCGGTCGTGACCGCGGGACTCGCGCGCATCGACACGCTCTTGCTCGCCGGCCTCGACACCGAAGCGCAGGCCGAGGTGCGCGTGGTGCTGGCGCGCCCGCCGCAGGACCTGGACGCGCTCCTCTCATGGAGCGAGGGATTGGGCCTGCGCGGCTACGGATCGGCCGCCGTGCGACTCGGCTGGCAGGCGGCGGCGCAGGCGCCCGGGGACGTGCGCGTCGTCCGCGCCATCTGGCCGTGGCCCAACCGCGCCGCGGTCGAGGCCGAGGCGGACGAGTTCGGCGTGGATGCGCGGCTCCTCGCGGCGCTCGTGCGGCAGGAAAGCACGTTCGACGTCGATGCGCTCTCGTCGGCCGGCGCGCTCGGGCTTGCCCAACTGCTGCCGAGTACGGCCGCGATCCTCGCGCGCGGGCTCGATGTCACGTTCTATCCCGAATGGATCACCGTTCCCGATTTGAATCTGCATCTCGGTGCCGCGCATCTCGCGGAGCTGCTCAAGCGCTTCGGTCGAGTGGATGCGGCGATCGCCGCCTACAATGCGGGCCCCACGCCGGTGCGCCGCTGGCTCACGCGCGAAGGCGCCGACGATCCGGACCGTTTTGTGGAATTGATTCCCTATCCCGAAACGCGCGGCTACGTGCGCAGCTTATTGCGAAATCGCGAGTTGTATCGCGCGCTGTACGGCCCTTCATGATCCGGCTTGACAGCTATCCGGACGCGGGACATTTCTAGCCCGTCCACGCAGCTCGTTAAAGACACTGCAGGAGGCGGATCGTGATCAAGGGAAAGGTGAAGTGGTTCAATGATGCCAAAGGCTACGGCTTCATTGAGCAGGAGGGCGGCGACGACGTCTTCGTGCATTTCTCCTCGATTCAGATGGACGGGTTCAAGACGCTCGCCGAGGGTCAAGTCGTGGAGTTCGAAGTGAAGCAGGGCGACAAGGGGCTCCACGCCACGAACGTCGTGCGCGTCTAACGCACGTCCCCTTCACCGCTGTCGTTCCGAACCCCGGGACCCCCCTTGGTCCCGGGGTTTAGTTTTTGACCAATGCCGCCGCGCCCCGCCCCACCAATCCCAGCCACGTCCGCCGGCAAGACCAACGTCTTCCTGGTGGACGGCTACGCGCTGATCTATCGCGCCTTCTTCGCGATGATCGCCCGCCCCCTCACCACCAAGCGCGGCGAGAACACCTCGGCGGTCTGGGGCATCACGAATTTCCTGCTGCGGCTGTACGAGAACTACAAGCCCGAATACATCGGCTGGGTGCACGACCGCGGCGTGTCGTTCCGCTCGACCGAATACCCTGAGTACAAGGCGACGCGCGAGAAGCTGAGCGAGGAGCTGCAGCAGGATTTCGACCGCTCGCTCGAGCGCGTGTGCCAGATTCTCGACGCGTTCCACATTCCCGTCATCGCGATCAACGGCTACGAGGCGGACGATGTGGTGGCGACGCTCGCCGCGCGCGCGGCGGGGAACGGATTGCAGGCCGTCATCGTGTCGGGCGACAAGGATTTTTACCAGCTGATCGGCCCCAGTATCGCGCTGCTGAATCCGGGCCGCGGCGGCCAGGCGGCCGTCGAAGAACAATGGGTGGACCTGTCCAATGCGAGCGAGCGGCTGGGCGTTCCGCCGACGCAGGTCGTCGATTTTCTCGCGCTGGTCGGAGACACCTCCGACAATATCCCCGGCGTGAAGGGCGTCGGCGACAAGACGGCGCAGCAGCTGCTCCAGGCCTACGGCGACCTCGAGACCATCCTCGCCAAGGCGCCGGAGATTCCCGGCAAGCGGCCGCGGGAGGCGTTGCTCGCGAACGCGGCCAATGCGCGGCTGTCGCGCCAGCTCGTGACGCTGAAGCGCGATGTGCCGGTCGAGCTCGATCTCGAGCAGCTGCGCGTGCGCCCGCCCGATACCGAAACGCTCGCCGCGCTGTTTACCGAGCTCGAGTTCCGGACGCTGGTCCCCAAGCTGGATACGCTTCCTGCCGTGGGTGCCGCGCCCGTCGCCGAGCCGGGTTCGGGCGCGCTCGCGCCGGTCCAGCCCGTAGCGCGCGCGCACCAGCTGGCCGATCCCACGATCGTGGACGATCCGGCCGGGCTGCCGGGCATGCTCGAGCAGCTGCGCCGCGCGCCGCTGGTCGCGGTTCGAGCCGAGCCCGGTCTCGCCGGGCTTGCTTTTGCGACGGCACCGGGCCGCTCCTGGTATCTGCCGCTGGGACACCGCGCGCCCGAGGGCGAGTTCGACAGCGCGCCTCCCCGGAATCTTCCGGCGCTTTCGAGCGAGCCCCTCGCGGGCGTGCGGGCGCTGCTCGCCGATCCGGCGGTGCGGAAAGCCGGGCACGACATCAAGGCTGCATGGGTCGCCCTCACGCGCGCCGACGTGGCGCTCGCCGGCGTCGCCTATGACTCGATGATCGCGAGCTTCGTGCTCGATCCCGGCAGCCGCTCGCACGCCATCGAGGATCTCGCGCGAGAGCATCTCTCCGTCGAGATCCCCACGACGGCACAGCTCCTGGGAAAAGGGAAGGGCGGGACCACGGAACGCACCTACGCCGACGTCCCGCCCGCTGAGGCGGCGCGAGTCTCAGGCGCGCAGGTCGAGATGGTGCTGCGGCTCGAGGAGGCATTTCGCGCGGACATCGAGGGGCACCACCTCACACGGCTATTCGAGGAGATCGAGGTCCCGCTCATCCCGGTCCTCGTGGACATGGAGGCGACCGGCATTCTGGTGGATCGCGAATTGTTGGGCGAGATGTCCCGGGGATTTTCCAAGGAGCTGACGGCGCTCGAGCTCGACATCTACAAAGCGGCGGGCGGCGAGTTCAACATCAATTCCACCCCTCAGCTGCGCACTGTCCTGTTCGAGCGGCTCAAGCTGCCGGTCCAGAAGCGAACCAAGACCGGCGCCTCGACCGACGTGGAAGTGCTCGAGCAGCTCGCGGGGCTGGGGCACGAGGTGCCGCGACTCCTGATCGAATACCGCGAGCTGACCAAATTGAAATCGACGTACGTCGATGCGCTGCCCGGGTACATCCACCCGGAGACGGGACGCGTTCATACGAGCTTCAATCAGACGGGGGCCGCCACCGGGCGCCTGTCCTCGTCCGATCCGAATCTTCAGAACATTCCCGTGCGGACCAAGCGCGGCGGCGAAATCCGGCGCGCCTTCATCGCGCCGCCGGGCCATCTGCTGCTGATCGCGGACTACTCGCAGATCGAGCTGCGTCTGCTCGCCCACCTCTCCGGCGATCCGTCCTTTGTGGCCGCCTTCCAGCGGGGCGGCGACATCCACCGTCAGACCGCCACGGTGATTTTCAACGTGCCCGAGGACAAGGTGACCGGCGAGATGCGGGCGCGCGCCAAGACGATCAACTTCGCGACGATCTACGGTCAGGGCGCGCTCGCGTTGTCCCGCCAGCTCGGCATCACGCTCGAGGAGGCGAAAGCATTCATCAAGCACTACTTCGAGCGGTTTTCCGGCGTGCGGGCCTGGCTCGACAAGACCGTCGAAGAAGCGCGGCAGCGCGGTTTTGTCGAGACGTTGTTCGGCCGCCGGCGGTATATCCCGGAGCTGCGCGATCGCAATTTCAGCATCCGGTCATTCGGGGAGCGCACGGCGACCAATTCACCGCTCCAGGGATCCGCCGCCGACCTCATCAAAATCGCGATGATCCGCATCCACGCCGCGCTCAAACGCGATCGGCTCCAGACGCGCATGGTCCTCCAAGTCCATGATGAGCTTGTGTTTGAGATGCCAGAACGGGAACGCGCAGTTGCCGAAGCTCTTGTAAAACGCGAGATGGAGGGGGTGGCTAGTTTGGCGGTTCCGCTTGTCGTAAGTATAGGCGCTGGAAAGAATTGGATCGATGCGAAGGGTTAAGCACGCCTCTTGCATGAATGGGGGGTGTCGCTCACAATAGGGCGTCGTTTTGCCCCCGCGCCCGGAGGGTACCGAGGTGAAGTCACAAGGATTCACCCTGATCGAGTTGTTGATCGTGGTGGTGATCGTCGGGCTGCTCGCGGCTATCGCGATCCCGAAGCTCGCCAACACGAAACAGAAGGCGTACGTCGCCCAGATGAAATCCGACCTCAAGAATCTGGCGACGGCGGAGGAGGCCTTCTTCTATGACAGCGCGTTCTATACCAGCAGTCTGCCGGCGCTGAACAACTTCCGCTCCTCGACTGGTGTCACGCTGAACGTGTTGGAGGCGACTGCGGGCGGATGGTCAGCGCGAGCCATCCATTCCTCGACGCCCCGCCAATGCGTGCTGTACCAGGGGAATGCGTCGCCGGTCGCCCCCGCTACGGCTGAGGGAAGAATTACCTGCACCTAGAAGCGCTTCCCTACCGGGAATTCAGACGCCGCCGCGAGGGGATGCGCTTTGCCCTCAACGGCGGCGTCTGGCTTCACCGCCATAAGATCAAGAATGAGCCGATGGTCCATCTCGTGAGCTCCGACAAGGAACGGCTCCTGGAGCTCGGCCGCACCCTGGGCTTTCACCCCCGCTGGCTGCAGTACAAGCCGCTCAAGAATCCGGACACGGGCGTGCGCGTTCCGGCCTGGCATTGGGATGTGCTGGGGGAGCGGCTGAAGCTGCTCAAGGCGAGCGAGCCTGTGTAGGCTCTGCGATCTCGCGCCGGGGCGCCCGCACTCCGGGCCACCAGTTCCACCGGCCCGCGATGTGCATGATGGCGGGGACGAGCACCATGCGGATCAGCGTCGCATCCAGAAAAACCGCCAGCGCCAGGCCAAAGCCGATGAACTGCACCGCCAGCACGCGCGCGAACGCGAAGTTCCCGAACACGATGATCATGATCAGGGCCGCAAACGTGATCGTCGACGCGGTGGCGGAGAGTCCTTCCATCGTCGCGTGATCGTTCCGGCCGGTCTTATCGAAGACTTCCTTGATCCGCGTCAGCAGGAAGACCTCGTAGTCCATCGACAGCCCGAATACCGTCGCAAACACCAGCACCGGCACGATCACGAAAATCGCCTCGGTGGGACCATCCAGGCCGAAGAGTTGGACGCCGTACCCGTGCTGGAACACGAGCACGGTGATCCCGAAGGCCGCGCCGACCGACACGCAGTTCAGGACGACGGCTTTGAGCGGGACGAGGATCGAGCGGAAGGCGATCAGTAGCATGATCGCGGTCACCCCCAAAATCAGCGCGACCATTCCGGGGAAACGCCGGAGCAGATGTTCCTGGAGATCGAGACTGGATGCCGCAAATCCCCCGACCACGATCTCCGCGCCACGCAGGCGCTGGCTGCTCGCGATCGTGTGCCGCACGTGGCGCGTCAGGTCCATCATGCCGGTCAGGGACACCGTGTCGGTCGCGATCACGTCGATCAGCGTCGTCCGCCGGTCGGCGCTC
>Ga0134127_10001604_pt1 | contig 16705 bp, 15 predicted proteins | sample KB31753_FD_96459 | JGI IMG/M metagenome (GOLD analysis project Ga0134127, IMG submission 96459) | Terrestrial soil microbial communities with excess Nitrogen fertilizer from Kellogg Biological Station, Michigan, USA - KB3-175-3 | ecosystem: Environmental > Terrestrial > Soil > Unclassified ... | reverse complement strand
GTCGCGCGGGGACGAGATCGCCGGCGTCAGGAGTCAGCTCGCGGCAATCGAGGCGGAGCTGCAGGCGGCCTATTCGCGGTGGGTGGAGCTGGAGACGCTGGCGACGGGGGGTGAGTAGGCTCGCGCGCGGCCCCGCCGTTCCGAGCCCGACCTCCGGCGCATTGTTGACGAGGATGTCCAGGCGTCCGAATCGCTCACCGCATGCCGGTGGATGTCAGAGCGTCGCTCCGCTGCGTCAGGCCTTCGCCGGCAGAGCGTCGTCGTACGTGAGGGATGCCGACAGCTGGCGGTGGGCTTCGATCTGCCCCAGAAGATCCCGTGCCTTTTGCTCGGCCGTCGGAAGTGCGTCAGCGCCCGCAACCCACCGGAGCGGTGGCTGACCCGAATCGACGAGCTTGACCAGCGCCCTCGCCAGCTTCGCGGGATCATTCGACTGCCGACCGCTCATGGCCTGCCATGCCGGCCTGGTCTGCGCGGTGCGTTCGGCATAGTCGCCGATCGAGAGCTCGGCCCAGGTTGTGGAGGCCGCTTCGAGCAGGTCGGTCCGGAAGAACCCCGGCTCGACGATGGTGGTGCGGATGCCGAAAGGCTCGATCTCGAAGCGGATGGACTCCATCCAGCCTTCCACGCCGAACTTGGATGCGGCGTAGGCGGAGCAGAACGCCTGTCCCACGAGACCGGCCATCGAGCTGAGCGTCACCACGTGACCGGATCTCTGCTTGCGCATCACGGGGAGTACGGCACGGGTGACGTTCATCGGGCCGAACAGGTTCGTGCGCACCTGGCGTTCGACCTGCTCCTGGCTGAGCTCTTCGAAGAAACCCGCATAGAAGTTGCCCGCATTGTTGACGAGCACATCGATCCGCCCGAAACGCTTCATCGCTGCCTCGACCGCGTCCTTCGCGCTGGCCGGGTCGGTGATGTCGAGCTTCACAACGAGGAGCTCGTCGTGAGCGCCGACCGCTTTGCGGACAGTGTCGATGTTGCGGCCAGTGGCCACGACCGAGTGCCCCGCGGCGAGGGCGGCCTTGGCGAACTCCACACCCATGCCGCGTCCGGCACCGGTGATGAACCACACCTTGTTGCTGGTCATGTTCGTAGGTCTCCTGTGTCGGTGCCCGAGAAGCGTCGTGCGATTCGCCCGACCCGAGTTGGCAACAGGTTACTTCTTCGGTGGCGCCTCCACGCCCGAGAAGACCAGCACCTGCTCCGGGAGCCGCGCCCCGCGCACCTCGATTGCGCGCACCGCCGTATTCAATTCCGCGATCTCGCTCGAACTGAACTGAACCTCCGCCGCGCCAATGTTCTCGAGCACATGCGCCATCTGCGTCGTGCCCGGGATTGGCACGATCCACGGCTTCTGGGCCATTAGCCACGCGAGAGCAATGCCGGCCGGTGTCGTGTGCTTCCGCTCCGCCCAACTCTTTAGGAGCGCGACGAGCTGCAGGTTGTGCGCCAGGTTCTCGGGCGAAAAGCGTGGCTCGACACCGCGGATTTCGCCCGTGGCGAATCGGGTGTTGGCGTCGATCCAGCCGGTCATGAATTGCACACCGAGGGGACTCCAGGTAACGAAGTCGATGCCCAACTTCTCACAGAACGGGAGGACATCACTCTCGGGGCCGCGCCACAGCATCGAGTATTCGCTCTGCACCGCAGTGACCGGGAGCGCGGTATGGGCCCGGCGCAGAGTGCCGAGGCCCATTTCGGAAAGGCCCCAGTGCCGCACCTTGCCCTGCTGCATCAGCTCCCGTACCGCTCCAGCGACGTCTTCGATCGGCACCTCCGGATCGACGCGGTGCTGGTACAGGAGATCGATGCGGTCGGTGCGCAGGCGCTTGAGCGACCCCTCGACTGCACGCTTGATGTGATCCGGCTTGCTGTTCAGCCCAGCACGTCGCTCCCCGGTCTCGAGGTCGATGTTCCAGCCGAACTTCGACGTGATCACAACCTTGTCGCGAAAGGGTGTGATGCTCTCACCGAGGATTCGCTCGCATTCAAAAGGTCCGTAGGCTTCTGCCGTGTCGAAGAACGTGACGCCGCGATCGTATGCCGCGCGGATTATGTCGATCATTTCCGGCCGATACGGCACCGTCGTCTCGTACTTGCGGCTCATGTTCTGAACCCCGAGCCCCACGCTGGAGACTTCCAGAGAACCAAGCTTGCGCCGACCCAGCGGGTGTGTTGACGGTTGCGTGCGCGAGGTCGACGCCTGGGCGAAGACGTCCACTGCGGTGCTCCCCATTAACGGCGCGGCAGCCAGACTCCCCATGGATGCCAGGAAGGTGCGTCGTCCTATGGCACTCTTGCGTTCAGTTCCCATCTTTGCGTGTCCTTTCACTCCCGAGTGGCGTCGAACAAGGTGATGTCACGTCTCGGGGATCGGCATGCCATACCTGTCGAGGGTGTTGCTTTCGGGTTCCGGTCCGTCGCGCACACCGGTGTCGAGCGCGTCGATTGCGGCAACCCGGGCTGGCTCGCCCAGATCTCACAGCTCCTGGCTGACGGGTCGGAACAAGATCTCGTTGATGTCGACGTCGTCGGGCTGGCTCATGGCGAACACCACCATGTTGGCGAACGTGTCGGCCGGGAGCGCCATCTTCATGGCCTCGCGGACGGCCGCGGCAACATCCGGTTCGGTAACGCTGTCGGCGAGATCCGTGGCAAGCGCGCCGGGTGACAACACGGTGGTGCGAATATTGTACGGCTTGACCTCCATCCGCAGGCCCTCCGAGATCACGCGGACGCCGGTCTTCGTGGCCGCATAAACGGCGCTTCCCGGGCGCACCTTATGTCCTGCGACCGAGGACACGTTGATGATGTGGCCGCTCTTCTGGGCCATCATGTGGGGCAGCGCTGCGCTGATCCCGTAGAGAGTTCCCTTCAAGTTCACATCGATCGTGTGCTCCCAGTCCTCCACCTTCCGCCGCTCGAGCGGAGAGTGTGGCATGATGCCGGCGTTGTTGAGGATCACGTCGACTCGCCCGTGCGTGCGCACGGCGTGATCGACAAGGTGAACGACCTGCGCGTACTGGGTAACGTCCGTCTGGACGGCGGCCTTCTCGCCCAGCGAGAGCTCGCGAGCCAGCGCCTGGAGCCGATCGAGTCGCCTCGCACCCAGCACGAGTCTGGCTCCGTGTTCAGCCAGTCGGCGCGCTGTTGCAGCCCCGTTACCGCTGCTTGCCCCCGTGATGACCACGACCTTGTTCTTGATCTCCTGGGTCATCGTGGTCCCCCGCGTTCAGCGCCCTCTCTCGTGTTGCAGTGATTCTTGGCACGAACCGCATGGGCGAAGTCCTCGGAGTCGCGCCACCAGTTGAACGCTACACCAAGCCTCACGAAGGATGTGCCGAGCAATTGATGCTGCTCTCATGTCGAGGCCGCAGCTCTTCCGGCAACAGTCCCCGATGTCCACTGGAAGTTGAATGCTGGCCTAGCGGCGAGACCATGGGTAGCCATCGGGCACTACTTGTAGCCACCGCCCAACATCGCCAATGGGCACGCTGCCGATCGCGGCAGATGGCGAGTCTTTGCCGATAGTTCTCGCACAGTTCTGACACAGTGCGGGCGGCTCACTAGGAGCCGGCAAGACCCCGAAGCGTCGTGCGGAGAAACTGCCTGTTCGATGCGTCGCGTGATTACATAGCGCACGCGTCGCTCGTGATCCGCGAGATCGTGTGTCGGCTCGCACTCGGAGAGTCTTTCGCTCGGTGTCGTGGAGCTTGTCACGGTCATTGTGGCTGAGGTGTGCAGGCGAGAGGTGAATCTCCACCTTCTTGATGATCCCGCTGAATGCGAACGGCGGTTGATAGTCCTCGCTCACCGGCGAGCCATGGTCCACTCCCACATCGAGCGATTCGCTTCCGAAGCGCCCCGGACACGTCTTGTCGAGTCGGGCTTCTCCAACCTTCCTGTCGTTGATGAACAGGGCGGCCGTGGCCCCCGCTCCGATGCCGCCGTCGTAATTGAAGTCGACGCGAACCGCGGCGGGTCCCGATGCAAGCACCTCACCACTGGCGACCCGATATCGCTCGTGCGCGAAGTAGTTGTACTCATAGACGGGCCTTCCATGCTTGATGTACAGGGCAAAGCCGCCCGCGGCGCCGCCTTCGGCAACCAGCACCCCGTCGGCTCCGCCGCGAGGCACGTCAATCGTCGCTTTGATTGTGTGGGACGTGTTCTTGGTGTTGGCGGCTGAGGGTTCCGGAATTTGCGTTCCCGCGTAATACGTGAAGTCGGTGCGTCCCGCGATCAAGCTCGGCCGAAGGCCGGGATCGCCACGCTCCGCGAAACGGTCGTCCAGTGGAAGCACGTCGTACTTCTTGGCCTCGACCCAGAATGCATCTTGCAGCTCCTTCAGCTTGTCCGGGAACTTGGCGGAGACATCGTTTGCTTCGCTGAAGTCGTTCGCAAGGTCGTAGAGTTCCCACGTATCGTGATCGAAGTCACCCGTCCCTCCCCCCATGGTCACCCAGGGGAGCCGCCCGTGTCGGGCCGCGGCGATCCACCCATCCTTGTAGATGGCGCGATTGCCCATCATTTCGAAGTACTGGAGATGGCGGGTGCCGATCGCCTGCGGATCGTCGAAGCTATAGACCATGCTGACACCTTCGATCGGCTTCTGCTTCACGCCGTTCACCTCGGTCGGCTGAGGAAGGTGCGCTGCCTCCAAGATGGTGGGTGCAATGTCGATGACGTGATGGAACTGCGTTCGGATCCCGCCGGCATCTTTGATCCGATCCGGCCAGGCGATCACGAGCGGGTTCCGCGTTCCGCCGAGGTGTGAGGCCACCTGCTTGCCCCACTGTAAGGGCGCGTTCACGGCCCATGCCCAACCGACCGGGATGTGATTCGACGCCTTCGCGCTGCCCAGCTCGTCGATATGCCGAGTCAAGAACCCGGTGTCCTCGGGAACGCCCTGCAGCGTCGCCAGTTCGTTGAAGCATCCGCTCAACGTCCCTTCCATCGAGGCCCCGTTGTCGCCGATCTCCCAGAAGACGAGCGTGTTTTGCAGCTGCCCGATGTCCTCGAGTGCGTCGAGCACCCGCCCGACTTCGTAGTCAGTCTGTGCCGTATACGCCGCGAAGACCTCCATCAGACGTTCGGCGACACGCTGTTCGTCCGGCGAGAGGGAATCCCAGGCGGGGATCTCCTTGGGCCGTGGAGTGAGCTTCGTGCCCGGCGGGATGACACCCAGCTTGAGCTGGCGCCGATAGGTCTCCTCGCGATACTTGTCCCAGCCTTGGGCGAACTGGCCCTTGAACTTGGCGATCCACTCCTTTGGCACGTGATGCGGAGCGTGGGTCGCTCCGGGCGCGTAGTACATGAAGAAGGGACGGTCGGGCGTCACCGACTTCTCCGCATGGATGTAGCGGATGGCGTCGTCCGCGAGCGCCGTGTTCAGCGTATAGCTGCCCTCTCGTCCCTTGGGGATCTCCATGGAAACGGGCGTCGTGCCCCGATAGAGCTCGGGTTGCCACTGATCCATCTCGCCGCCAATGAAGCCGTAGAAGTAATCGAAGCCCTGCAGGCTTGGCCACCGGTCGAAGGGTCCAGAGGTGCTCGTCTCCCAGTCCGCGATGTTGTGGTTCTTCCCGATGAACGCGGTGCTGTAACCGCCCTGACGCAGCACCTCCGCAAACATTGCCGTGCTCTTGGGAATCTGCCCGCTGTATCCGGGATAGCCGTCACCCATCTCCGTGATGACGCCGGTTCCGGCGGAGTGGTGATTGCGCCCCGTAAGCAGGGCCGCGCGAGTTGGCGAGCAGAGCGCCGTGGTGTGGAAGCGCGTGTAGCGCAATCCCATCTTCGCAAGGCGGTCGAGGTTGGGAGTCGGCGCCTGCCCTCCGAACGTTCCCCACTGTCCGAACCCCGAGTCGTCGATCAGGATGATGAGGACGTTTGGTGCGCCAACGGGAGCCTTTGTAAGCGTCATTGTGCCCGGCTTCGAATCCTTGTAGGTGCGGCCAATCTGTGCATCCGCAAATGGCTGCTGATGTCGAGGCAATACTTCCTGCGCGACCCGATGTGTTGTACATCCCGCTGAAACCGCAGACGCGCATAGTGCGATGCTAACGAGTAGCTCTCTGGCTTGCATACCCGATCCCTCCTCTCCTTGAGCCGAATGTGACCTCGCCGATCGGGCTGCCGCGGACTTACTTCTTCGACCCGGGCGGCGTGTAGGGATCGGGAGTCACCGAGCTCGCCGTAGCCGAGGTTGTCCATGAGGACGAACACGATGTTCGGCTTCTGCTCCGCGACCGCGGCCGACGGCACGCAGATCAGCGGCATCGAGACGAGAAGCCCGTGCCAGAGCGTTGCGACCATCGCAGACGATGATCTCACGGCAGCTGTACTCGCTGCTTCTTCACAGCCAGAGGTATCGCGAGCGTCAGCCAAGCGCACCAGCCCCGGGACGATTCTTGGCGCCATTAAGGACCTTCGCTGCCGAAACGATATCACCACTCGAGCGATGCCGTCCCGCTCGACCAGGCGAATCGTCGCGGGCCGTTGGACAGTCGTTCGCAGCGGTCTATTCTGGCCCCTTCATCGTGCCGGTTTGGCGCCGCCCGATGGCGAAGTGGTCGCGCGTTGCTGCCTCACACTCCATCGCACCGGCGAAAGGAGGCCCTCCATGTCGAGAAGAGCGGTAGCCGCCGTTGCCGTCATCGTCGCCGCATGGTGCGCGTGGTCCGGATGCTCGACGCCCGGCGGAGGCACCGACACCCAGGGCTACGCGACCCCCGCTCCGCCTCCGGGATACAAAGGAACGATCACGCTCGACAAACGGCAGTCCACACCGGATTGGGGACCCTTCACGCCGAAGCACCCACCCGCGGGCTCGCCGAACGTGCTGCTGGTGCTGTTCGACGACACCGGTCTCGCGGCGTGGTCCCCCTACGGCGGTCGCATCAACATGCCGACGTTGCAGCGCCTGGCGGACAACGGGCTCATGTACACGCAATGGCACACCTGCGCGCTCTGCTCGCCCACGCGCTCGACCCTCCTCACCGGCCGCAATCATCACTTGAACGGCATGGCCCAGATCACCGAGGGGGCGGATGGATACCCCGGGGCAGACGGCTACGTCCCGGCGCAGTGCGCCACGCTCGCCGAGATCCTGCAGGACAACGGCTGGGGCACATTCTGGGTCGGCAAGGATCACAACGTGCCCGAGCAAGAGGTGGCGCCCGGCGCGAGCCGACACCAGTGGCCCGTCCAGATGGGGTTCGACCGCTACTACGGATTCCTGGGCGGCGAGACGAACCAGTGGTATCCGGACCTCGTCGAGGACAATCGGTTCATCGACCAGCCCTACGGCCCCGAGCAGGGCTATCACCTGTCGAAGGACCTCACCGATCACGCGCTCGAGATGCTCCGCAACCTCAAGGCGAGCAATCCGTCGAAGCCGTGGTTCATGTGGTTCTGTCCGGGAGCCAACCACGCCCCGCACCAGGCGCCGGCCGAATACATCGCGAAGTACAAGGGCAAGTTCGACGACGGCTACGAGGCCTACCGCACGTGGGTGCTGCAGCGGATGATCGACAAGGGGGTGTTGCCCAAGGGCACCGCGCTCTCGCCGATCAATCCGCTGCCCGATGCGGTCGCCAATCCGGGCGACGCCGTGCGGCCGTGGGACACGCTCTCATCCGACGAGAAGAAGCTGTTCGCGCACATGGCGGAGGTCTATGCCGGATTCTCGGAGTACACCGACGCCCAGGTGGGGCGCATCGTCGACTACCTGCAGGAGACGGGGCAGCTCGACAACACGCTGGTCATGTATTGCGCGGACAACGGCGCGTCCGGCGAAGGCACGCCGAGCGGCTCGGTCAACGAGAACAAGTTCTTCAACAACTACCCCGACAGCATCTCCGAGAACATGAAGTACCTGTCACGCCTGGGGTCGCCGGACACCTACAACCACTACCCGACCGGCTGGGCGACGGCGTTCTCGACGCCGTTTCAGATGTTCAAGCGCTATGCGAATTTCGCCGGTGGCACTTGCTGCCCGCTGGTCGTCTCCTGGCCGAAGGGCATCAAGGTGAAAGGTGAGTTGCGGAATCAGTACCACCACTCGACTGACATCGTGCCGACGATCCTCGACGTCTGCGGCCTGCAGATGCCGGCGACCTATCGCGGGGTCCAGCAGTGGCCGCTCTCCGGGGTGTCGATGCGTTACAGCTTCGACGCCCCGCCCGATGCTCCGACGCAGAAGCATATCCAGTACTACGAGATGCTGGGGACCCGCGGCCTCTGGAAGGACGGCTGGAAGGTGGCGTCGCTGCACGCCCCGCTCACCGGCAAGGGTCACTTCGACGCAGATCAATGGGAGCTCTACCACACCGACGCGGATCGCTCGGAATCGAAGGATCTCGCCAAGGATGATCCCGGCAAGATGAAGGAGTTGGTCCAGGCGTGGAACGACGAGGCGAAGAAGAACCTGGTGCTGCCGCTCGACGACCGCACGGCGATCGAGCTGATCAAGGTCGAGCGACCATCGGTGGAACCCGCGCGGGATCGTTACGTCTATTACCCGAACACGTCTCCGGTCCCCGAGGGCGTCGCCGTCAACGTGCGCGGACGCTCATACAAGATCATTGCGAACGTCGAGCTCACCGACCCAGACGCCTCGGGCGTGATCTTCGCGCATGGGTCGCGCTTCGGCGGCCATGCGCTGTTCATCAAGGACCACAAGCTGCACTACGTGTACAACTTCCTCGGGATCGCGCCCGAGCAGCGGTTCGCTTCACCCACGCTAACCAGGGGCAAGCACTCGCTCGGCATGGAATTCATCCGTGATACGACGGGTTCGCACGGAGAGTCGATCGGACACATGAAGCTCTACCTCGACGACAAGGTCGTCGCGCAGGGTCCGATGCGCACGCAGGCGGGCAAGTTCACGTTGGCTGGGGACGGCCTGTGTATCGGCTATGACAGCGGCGACGCGGTGAGCCAAGAGTACCGAACCCCCGGCACGTTCAAGGGCGGCACGATTTTCGCGGTGGGTATCACGGTAGAGAAGGCGTCGTACCTTGATCTCGAGCAGGAGGCGAGGCGGGCGCTGATGCGCGAGTAATCGAGCAGGGCGAGGACGGTTGGCGGGAGGCAGCGCGTCACGGAGTTGGGCCCTGCGCTGCCGCCCGTCCTGCCGATGTCCCGCTGCTCCAGCTCCACTGGAAGTTGAATCCCCCGAGCCTGCCCTCGACGTCGAGTATCTCGCCGCAGAGGTAGAGCCCCGGCGCCACGCGCGACTCCAGCGTCGACGGATCCAACTCCGACAGCGGCACCCCGCCGGCCGTCACTTCGGCCTTCTCGTAACCGAGCGTCCCCGTCACGCCGACGTCGCGCTCGACCAGTCCGCGGAGCAGGACAGCCCGACGTTCTCGCGGGACCTGCGACATCGCGGCACCGCCGACGCCGCTCTCGGTCGTGAGCACATCCGCGATGCGCTCAGGCAGTCGCTCGCCGAGCCACGCGCGCACGCCACGGCGGGCGTGGTCCGCGGCGTAGGCGACCCATTCGCGATCGAGCGCCTCGAAGGAAGATCCATGAGCGAACGACAGCGTCACGCGGCGCGCCCTCCCCTCCGCTCGATGCCAATGTCGCGACAGATCGAGCGCCGCTGGGCCGGTGAGCCCGAAGTGGGCGAACAGGAGCGAGCCGCTGACGCGCGTCTCGATGCGACCGTCCGTCCACAGTGCCAACTCGGCATCGAGCGTCACGCCCTGGCACGAGCGGCAGATGGGGTCCACGGCGACGAGCGGCGTGAGCGCGGGCACCGTGGGTACGAGCGTGTGACCGAGCGACGTTGCGAGCGCGTAACCGGTGCCGTCGCTGCCGGTGCGTGGGAACGAGAGCCCGCCGGTCGCGAGCACGACGGCATCCGCCTCGAGCCACTCCCCCGGCGCAGCGGCCGGCAGCGCGAACGCGGTCTCCCCCGCCTTCGCCGTGCCCTCGCCGAACTCGACGCTGCCGCGGACCGGTTGGATCCCGGCGCGCCAGCGCTTCTCGGCGCGCTCGAGCCGCACGACGCGCGCGCCGCTCCGCAGCTCGACTCCCACCTGCGTCGCCGCCGCGAGCAGTGCATCGAGCACCGTCTGCGCGTCGTCGCTCACGGGGAAGTACTTCCCGGTCTCCTCGAGCTTGAGCGGCACGCCCAGCTCGTCCTGGAACCACTCCACGGTCTGCGCCGGCGTGAACGCGCGCAGCACGCGCCGCACCACATTAGGGGAGCCGCCGTGAAAATCACGTTCCGTCACCGCGCGGTGCGTCACGTTGCAGCGCGTGCCGCCGCTCATGAGTATCTTGAGCCCGACACGGGGATGTGCGTTCAATAATGTGACGCGTGCGCCGGCCTCGCCCGCGCGGATTGCGGCAGTGAGGCCTGCGGCACCGGCGCCGACGACGAGCACTTGTCCGGAGGGCATCGGGCGAGACTAGCTTGGCGCCTCCGCGGCTGCACGGACGCCGCAGGCTCGCACCCGCCGCCTGGCCATGACCTCGCGTGTGGATGCGCGCTTCAGATCTCCACGCCGCTCGCCTTCTTCGCCGCCGGCTCCGGCCCCCGGATCTTCACCGGACCGTTCACGGTGGTGAGCCGCACGCGCACCGGGTCGTCGCCGATGCGGTAGGTCCGCGAGCCGCCCCAGGGCTCCCCACCCGATCGCCAGGCGCCGGACCATGGCGCCCAGCGCGAACTCGTCACCTCGACGCCGCTCTTCATGTCGTCCGGAACGCCCAGCTTGAGCGGGCCGTTCTGCGTGCTGGCTTCGAGCCGCTTCCCGGTCCACTCCTTCGCATCGATGTCCACGCTGATGGGTCCGTTCTGCGCGGACAGATAGACGTCACCCGAGTGACCCGTGAACTTGATGGGGCCGTTCTGGGCCCTGGCGTCCACCACCCCGCCGACGTGCACCACCTTGATGGGGCCGTTCTGCGTGCGCAGCGTGAAACGCCCTTCTACGTCGCCGACGCGAACCGGACCGTTCGTGGCGCTCACGTCCAACGCCGAGCCGTTCGGCACCGAGAGCACGATGATCCCGGCCCAGTCGTCGTCTTCCGGCCCTTCCACGCGCAGGACGCCTCCCCGGTTCACGACGCTCAGTTGATCGAGGATCGCCTCTGCGGCCTTGTCCGAGGTCGCGCCCGCTGCCATGCAGATGAGCGCGGAGTACTTGCCGTCTGTCGAGGGCTGAATGCGCACGCCGCCGCGGTTGGTTCCTTCGACTCTGAGCGGGCTCGGGACTTTCTCGAGTGAAAGGGTCTGCGATCGGCGTGCCGTCACGATGTCGTCCTTGCCCCAGCCGTCCCTCCAGAACCTCATCTCGACGTCCGAACAGGACTCGATGCGCTCGTCCCCGTCGGAGCTGGTGTTGAAGCTGAGCCCGCCGGCCGCGTAGGAGGACGTGAAGCTCGCCGAGACGAGCGTGGCCGCGAGGATCCAGTGGGTGGGGCACGTGGACACGACAGCCCTCCAGGGGTTGGGGGTGCGATCGCGCAGACTTCCCGTAGGGCTGGGAGGCCGCTTCACCGTGTTTGGACGGGCGGCGCGGCCCGGGGGTTGAAGGGCCTCGCGGGCGCTGCCTATTGCACCTCGGGCCCGCGTCCGGGTGGCCGCCGCATCCACAGCTTTCGGTCCGCGTTCGCTTCCTCGATCCCTTGACCCCGCGCGCACGTCCTCCCCATACTGTCGGCAAGGGGTTCCCACGCGAGTCCCTCGTGAGGCGACAGCCAAAACATCGCGTCCTCTGATCGTTTCAGCTCACCCCTCAGGAGGACGTATGCCGTCTCCCAGCGAGATCACCGTCCAGCAGCTCTCCCGCCTCGTGGGCACACCCGAGGCCCCGGCGATCGTCGACGTCCGGAGCAACGAGCACTTCGACGCCGATCCGCGCTTCATCCCCTGCGCCGTGCGGCGTGACGCCACGAAGGTCGAATCGTGGGCGCAGGACTACAGCGGCCAGCGCGTGGTCGTCGCCTGCCAGCACGGCGGCAAGCTGAGCCAGGGCGCGGCCGCATGGCTGCGCACCAGGGGCATCGCGGCCGAGTCGCTCGAGGGCGGCCACGATGCTTGGGCCACCGAGAAGGCGTTGCTCGTGGACTCGCGCAAGCTGCCGCCGCGTGACGCGCAGGGCCACACGGTCTGGGTCACGCGCGCCCGGCCCAAGGTGGATCGCATCGCGTGCCCGTGGCTGATCCGCCGCTTCGTCGACCGCGACGCGGTGCTGCTGTTCGTCAATCCCATCGAGGTCGCCGGCGTTGCCGAGCGGTTCAAGGCGGCGCCGTACGACGTCGAGGGCGTGTTCTGGAGCCACCGCAGCGAACGCTGCTCGTTCGACACGTTCGTCGAGGAGCTGGGGCTGTCGTCACCACCGCTCGATCGACTCGCGCTGATCGTGCGCGGCGCCGACACGGCGCGGCAGGACCTGGCCCCCGAGGCGGCCGGGTTGCTCGCGGCGTCGTTCGGCTACTCGCGGATGTACAAGGACGACCTGGAACAGCTCGCCCACGCGATGGAGTTCTACGACGCGCTCTATCGCTGGGCCCGCGACGCCATGGAAGAGACGCACAACTGGCCGTCGACCAAGCCCAAGCAGGCCACGAAGGCACCCGAACCCTCGCGCGCGTGAGCCAAGAGGCCGGTACTCCCGCGACCGCTCCGGAAGGGGCGGTCGCGGGTTCCAACATCGAGCCCGCCGGACTCACGCTCGCCCAGGCGAACCGCGTCTGGGCCAGTATCGGGCTGCGTTCGTTCGGCGGGCCTACTGCGCAGATCGCGCTGCTCCACCGCGAGCTGGTCGCGAGTCGCGGCTGGCTCGGTGAGCGCGAGTTCCTCGACGCGCTGGGCTTCTGCATGCTGCTCCCTGGGCCCGAGGCGATGCAGTTGGCGACCTACGCGGGCTGGAAGCTCCATGGCCTCGTGGGCGGCCTGGTCGCGGGCCTGTGGTTCGTGCTCCCGGGCGCGCTGGTCGTGGGCTCGCTCGCCGCGATCTATGCGGCATTCGGCCACGTGCCGTGGATCGTGGCGGCGTTCGCCGGCATCAAGGCCACGGTGCTCGTGCTCGTAATCGAGGCGACGCTGCGGATCGGGAAACGCGCGCTCACGCAGCGGCGGCAGGTCGCGGTGGCCGCGGGCTCGCTGCTCGCGCTCGGGCTCTTCTCCATCCCTTACCCGCTCGTCGTGCTCGTGGCCGGGCTGCTCGGCTGGAGCTGGACGGTGACGGCGCGGTCGGAGACGGCACCTGCACATGCGAACGTGCCGCTGGTCGGGACGTTCAAGACCATCGCCGCGTGGCTCGCGATCTGGGTGCTCCCGCTTGCTGCGCTGGCGGCGGTACTTGGCCCGGGCCACATCCTCGCCCAACTCGGCCTGTTCTTCTCGAAGCTCGCGGTCGTGACGTTCGGCGGCGCGTACGCCGTGCTCGGCTACATGAGCCAGGACGTGGTGATGAAGCACGGCTGGCTCACCGCCGGCCAGATGCTCGACGGCTTGGGGCTCGCCGAGACCACGCCCGGGCCGCTGATCCTCGTCACCGAGTTCGTGGGGTTCGTCGCCGCGTGGCAATCGCCACCCCACCTTTCGCTGGCGAGGGGCGTGCTGGGTGCCGCGGTCGCGGTGCACGCCACATTCGCGCCGTGCTTCCTGTGGATCTTCGCCGGTGCGCCGCATCTCGCCCGCATCCGCACGCTGCCGCGCCTGCAGGGGGCACTGAGCGCGATCACGTCGGCGGTGCTCGGCGTCATCCTGAGCCTCGCGCTCTGGTTCGCGGCGCACGTGCTGTTCGCGCACACGCGCACGCTGGAGGCCGGCCCGGCGCACCTGCTCGTGCCCGTCCTGTCGACGGTCGATCCCAGGATGCTCGCGCTCGCCCTCGTCAGCGCCGTGCTGCTGATGCGCCTCCGCTGGAGCCTCCACGTCGTGATCGGGGTGGCCGCGGCACTCTCGCTGCTGCTCGCGTGGTTTGTCGGCGCGCACTGAAGCGCGCGGCCCTGCTCAGCCCTCCTTCCCCAGCTTCACCTTGCGCCGCGCACCGGCGGCGATGCAGCGGTAGTGCGGCTCGCCGCTGAAGTTCATGGCGAAGTCGTCGGTCTGGATGAGCTTCGCGTTGGACAGCACGGAAAGCGCCGCAGCGGCGCGCTTCACGGGCATGGTGAGGCGCGCAGCCAGCCGCCGCGGCGTCCACGCGCGCGTGGGTTCATCGTGCATCAGTCGCGCGCAGTGGAGAACATCGGGATAGAGCGGTTTCGCGGGCTCGCCGGCGAGCACGCCGTTCATGACCTCGGCGGCGATCCACGCGGCGAGCGCCGCTTCGTCGGGGTCGCGGCACTCCACGAACACGTCGTTCCGCTCCGGCGGGTCGGTGTACGCGCAGGTCACGCCCGAGAGCTTGCTCGAGGCCGCGTCGATGGCGCCCAGCAGCTCCAGCGTGACGTGCTCGAAGACGTGCGCCTGGTTCGCGGCCGAGTCGCCCGGGATGAGCAGGATCCGCGTGCTCCCCGCAGGCTGAGCGCCGTCGCCGGCGCTGGCGCGGCACTGGTGGCGGGCCAGTCCCGGGAACGCGCCGACCAGCTCGCTCAGCACCGCGGCCTCGGCCAGCCGGGGCACGCGCTCGGTGTCCACGGTGACGCGCATCTTCGGCTGGCGCGCGTGGAACGCGGGGTTCAGGGGCTCGATCTCGGCGAACGTGCCGAAGCTCATGGACCGGATGTGGATCACGTCGCGCTCCACCGCTCGCGGCCGGGTCTCAAGCTGCGGTTGGGGTTGCGTCGGGAATCAACCGGCGGAAGGGAGCCCCGAGCCCCTCCCGCCGTGGGCTTCACTGATCAGGATTTCGGCTTGCTCGTCTCGTCCAGGTCCAGCGTTCCCTGGAGGACGACCCGGTATTCACCGGTTTCGGCGTTGAATCCTTCCACCTTCGCCCGGGTCGAGATCGAGTGACGGAGCACATCCCAGATCCCCGTGGAAAGGGCCGTGGGAGATGCCGGCGTGCGTTCGATCGCGCTCAGGGCATTGGGGTCCATTCTGGGCATGACTTACCTCCCAGATCGATGGAGGCCTAGCTTTCGTCGAACTTGGTCTCCTCCTTGTCGAGTGTGCCCTGAAGAACGATGCGGTACTCCCCGGTCTCGGGGTTGATCACCTCGACCTTCGCCCGTGCGTTGACCGAGCTCAGAATCATGTCGCTGAGCTTGTTACGCAGGGACCCCGGTGAGGTGGGCGTACGCTCGATCGCGTTCAAGTCGTGAATGCGGAAGCGTGCCATGTAAGAGTCACCTCCCTTCCTTAGGGACGACCGGCCCTGGTCGCAAGTGCCTCGGGGCGTGCCTGTCGGGCCTGGACCGAACCTCCCGTGTTGACCCCGACCTCTATGTGAACGGCATTTACTTCGTCGGGGTGTCCGTCGCCCCAAAACAGCAGGCGAAAACCACTCGGTACGTCATGCCTTCCACCTTCGTCGTGGCGCGCTGCGTGCCGCGCGCGCCGGATCGTGGGCTCGTGTGCCCGAGCCGTGTGCCCGGGCGTTCCGCGAGCCTGGGCGGCGCGGGCGGCGCCAGCGCGGGGTCGGGACCGATGCCCGCCCATACGGCCGGCATGCGCCGCGCCTCGGGCGTCGCGCTCACCACCGGCGCCGAGGTGGCCTGCGCCACCTCGTCGTGCTCGGCTCCTGCCGGGGCGACGCTCGCCCCCGCGGATGCTGGCCTCTCGATCATGCTCGAGGCCTCCTTCTTTGCCGTCGCTGGCCGTGCCGCGACGTCACTCGATGCTCGCCGCCGGAGCAGTTGCTCTCGCAGCCAGCGTTCCTCCGTGGCGCTCAGGGGTCGCGGCGCATCGTCCGTGCGAACCCGTCCTGTGCTCACGGCACGCTGGCTCCGCTCAGTTCCGGCACGCGAGCCCGGCGCGCTCGACGGAAGATGTCGTTCCACTCGCGCCGCTGCGAATGGAAACGCCCGCAGCGATGAACCCGCGGCGGGCGATGTCTTCGAAGCGGCTGGAGTCGCGCAGGGCCTTCACGATGGCCTCCGTGGCCGACGAACTTCTCCGTACGGCACGCTACGGCGGAGACTCGACGCGGTCAACGGCAAATCACCGAGCGACGGGTAAGAAGCGTGTCGCGCTACGGATTTTTCAGAAGTCGGACTCCTGCACGTGACGCTCGGGCAGATGCTTCACGCGGAGTGAACCAGGCTCCGACGCGGTGAGGAGCACGGCGCCGCAGGCCAGGCACACACGAGCCGTCACGGGACTCGAGTGTTCTTCGTCCACGACGAGCCGGAGTCCCGCCGCGCCGGCGAACGTCGCCTCGGCCAGATCATTGCCTTTGCAGCGGATGCATGCGGTGGGCTGGGACATCGGGCCTCCTCCTGACGGCCCGCGGCCGGGCGGACCGTCTCCCGCCGGGGATCAGACGGCGTCGCTGGGCTTGCCGCGGAGTTTGTTCCAGATCAGGCGCAGGAAGTCGTAGTGCCGGTCCACGACCCTTTCTTTAAGCGGGATGATGGCGTTGTCCGTGATGTGGATCCCCTCCGGGCAGACCTCGGTGCAGCACTTGGTGATGTTGCACAGGCCCAACCCGGCGGTCTCCTTGAGGAACTTCGTGCGGTCTTCGCCGTCGATCGGGTGCATCTCCAGCGCGGCGACGCGGACGAAGAACCTCGGCCCCGCGAACTTGTGCTTGAGCTCGTGGGCGCGCAGCACATGGCACACGTC
>Ga0134127_10001602_pt1 | contig 16713 bp, 14 predicted proteins | sample KB31753_FD_96459 | JGI IMG/M metagenome (GOLD analysis project Ga0134127, IMG submission 96459) | Terrestrial soil microbial communities with excess Nitrogen fertilizer from Kellogg Biological Station, Michigan, USA - KB3-175-3 | ecosystem: Environmental > Terrestrial > Soil > Unclassified ... | reverse complement strand
CACGCCCAGGGTATGCGCGATCTGGCGGGAAGCCTCGACCCGCTGGTGGGCCTGATCCAGGAGCCGGCTCTGGCGGGCCACGCTGTTGATGGCCTGGAGGCTCATCGCCCCCATGGCGATGAGAAGGAGCGCGATGAGGAGAAACGCGCCCAGCAGCTTGGCGTGGACGGACGCGCGGATGCGGGCGACGCGCCGGACCAGGGCGCCCAGCGGCGAGCGGGTCAGGAGTAGACGAGCAAAGCGCTCGCCGACGCTCGGCGCCTCGGGGAGCAAGTCCGGTTGATCGGCGTGGTTCATCGACTCATGATCACCGGGTCACCTCATTGGTCCCTGGTCAGGCCCATCCCTGAGCCCACCTCAAGGGCTGGCGGGAGTCTAGCAGAGGACGCGAGGTTCTGGCGCGCCGCCTCCACTTCTGGAATAGTCGCCCCCGAGCACAAGGAGGACACGCCGATGGCGACAGAGCGGAAAGCCGCGATCGTGACCGGCGCGGCGAGCGGCCTCGGACGGGCCATGGCGCTGGGCCTCGTCGGGAGCGGCATCGATGTCGTGGCCGTCGATCGAAATGCGACGGCGCTGGCGGCGCTGGCCGCCGACGTGACCGGCACTCCGGGCTCCGTCCTGCCCTTGCCCGCCGACCTCGCCCAGCCTGATGCGTTCGAGGGAATCGTGGCGGCGGCACGCGAGCGATTCGGACGGATCGACGTGCTGGTCAACAACGCCGGCATCGGCCAGGCGTCGGTGCGCGCGGATCAGCGGCGCAATCCGATCCGGTTCTGGGAGGCCACCCCCGAGCAGTGGAGCCGATTCCTCGCCGTGAACGCCACCGGCCCCATCATGATGGCGCGCGCGGTCGTACCGCACATGCTACGCGCCAAGCGCGGACGGATCATCACCGTGACCACCAGCCTCGGCACCATGGTGCGCGCGGGCTATCTACTGTATGGCGCGAGCAAAGCCGCTGCCGAGTCCGCCACCGCCATCATGGCGGCGGATCTGGCCGGGACCGGGGTCACCGCCAACGTGCTCGTCCCCGGAGGCGTGACCAATACCCCGCTGGTGGGGGACGACGCGGGTGATCGCAGCAAGATGCTCCAGCCGGACATCATGGTTCCACCACTTCTCTGGCTGGTGTCCGACGCCGCCGACGGCGTGAATGCCCGGCGGTTCATCGCCGCCGACTGGGATCGAGCGCTGCCGCCCGCGCAGGCCGCGGAGAAGGCGGGAGCGCCCATAGCCTGGCTGGGGATCGCGCGGATGCCTATCGAGCCGAGGTGAGGAAGGCCGGGGCCGGCCGGCTAGCCGCGACTGGGGAAGTCGTCGCGGGTCGCGGTGCCGTTGCCGGGGCTCAGATCGAGTCGGAGCGTGGATCCCGGGCCCACCTCGATCTTGAGGCGCCACTGCGGCTTCCCGGCCACGCGATCGGTGAGCATGTAGGTGCCCGGCATCACGTTGCTGAACCGGAAGCGGCCGTCACGGTCGGTTCGAAGGACGTGACGCTCCTCCTTCGTGGGGCTGTCGGGCTGGCCCACGAGGTGGAGCTGCATCCGGGTCTGTGGCTGCCGCTGATCCGCGCTGCCCAGATAGGCCTGGCCCTCGATGGAGCTATTCCCGCCCGGGTCGGCCTCGCTTTGAGTGGCATCAGCAGCCGACGGGCGCAGGACGCCCGCCGCGATCAGCCAGCGGCGGGCTCCGTCGACCTCCGCGGAGTCCGGCTTTCCGTTGGCGAGGACCCACTGGAATTCACGGATCGTGTCGTCCCGCCGATTCAGGTTCGAGCTGGCGACGCCGAGCCCATAGTGGGCGGAGATGCTGCCGGGGCGACGATCGATGGCCTTGCGATACAGAACGGCGGCCTGCGCGTAGTCTCCCCGGTCGAGGGCGGCGGCGGCCAGCGTCTCGGGATCCTCCACCGCCACGGCCGGCGGTGGAGGATTGCGGCAGGCGCCGACCAGGAGGGTCAGCGCGAGAACCGCGAGGAGCGCGCCGCGGCGTGTCAGTCCGAGATCTCCTTGTACGTCCCCGCCTTCACGGTAAAACGCGGTATGAATCCTTCGCCCCGAGCCTTCTTGCAGTCGTAAATGATACTCGCATTGCCGCCGGTGTTCGTGTCGATAGTCGTCGAGGAGGCGTCCTGAATGTTCCGGCTCATCATCGCGCCGACGATCTGGCCGGTCCCGGTGCCCGTGTAGGTGAAGTCGTTCTGGACGTACCCGAAACCCCACATCTGGAAGTTACCGCTGATGGCCAGCGTGCCATTGACGATGAGCCAGCCTTTGAAGATGCCATCCGCCGAGGCGGGCGCGTTCCCGTGGATGGTGAGATTCGCCATGTCCGACGGGTCACTCGTGGCGGTGACGGGGTTGCCGCTCGCCGAGTCCACGAAGATGACCCCGTTCGGCATCCGATTGCTCGCGCTGAAGGCCACCGTGCCCTGGTAGTAGGTGCCCTGCGACTTGGCGTAGGCCTTGAGCGCGGCGAGATCGTTGTCGGTCAGGATATAGGGGTCGAACGCGGACGTCGGCTGGTTCTGGCTGATATCGCCCGTCTGGTTTCTCGTGGTGTTGCCGTCGGCACCGTACACGTCGGCGGAACCGCCCTGCACCGTGGTCGTCCCGGTCGTGAAGGTTCCCGGCTTGGACCCGCAGCTCGTGTCGTCATGGGCGCTGATGTTCGTATTGCCGCCCACCTGGAGCTCGCCGCGGACCGACAGCGCCGCCGGCGGATCGGCAAACTTGAACGGGGATGCCACCAGCACGATGTGATGCTTGCCCCTCGGGCTCGCCGTGGACGGGAGAAAGCCGCGTGACACGATCTCTCGTTCGGTGGCGCCCACGGTTGACAGCCCGGAAATCGACACCCCGGGGGATGAAACGGAGACCCGGTAGACACCCAGGGTTGAGCCGCCCAAATCCACGTTGACGGACACGTTGCCGTCGTACGGGGCGGGCGCGGTGGAGGGGAACGTATCGGCAAGTCCGCTCGTATTCCCGGCGTAGGAGTTGTTGAGCACCCAGAGGGCCCGCTCGACCCCCGATTCCGCGATGGCCCGGGCCTGCGCCGTCGTGAGCTGGTTGTTCGCGATCATGGGCTCCGACGTCGCCAGAACAGAGAAGGCGACGATGAGCGTGGTCAGCATGACCATCGCGATCAAGGCGAGCGGAAGCGCGGCGCCCCGCTCGTCGGTGAACAATCGGGTGAGATTACGAATTGGCATGGGAGACTCCTCCGTCATCCGTTCCGCAGCATCACGGTGGATTCCACCGTGGACCGCTGGTCGCCGGGAGTGCCGGCGCCGGCGGGTCGCTCCGGACGGGTAATGATCTGGATGCGGACAGCCTTCACGTCGCCGGGGACAGTGGTGGTCGGCGCGAGGTTTGTGACGGGATTGAAGGCAGCATAAGAGGTGAACGTGAGGGATTGCACCCCTCCGATGAGGACACCCGCGACCCCCGCTTCCGTCCGGTTCAGGGTGTTGCCGGATAGCTGGTAGCGTACCGTCACGCCGAGCGCACAGTCGGGGTTCCCGGTCTTGAAGGTGATGTCGGTCGTGCCGCTGAGCGCCGTCACGCACGTTGCCGACCGGAGCTCACGGGTCATCAACTCAAGGGCCGTGCGAGAGTTTTGCTGAACCTCCACGCGGCTGGCACCCATGAGATAGCTGTTCGTCCCCCGCTGCTGGATCGCGAAGACGCCGGCGAGGATCAGGCCGGTAAGGGCCATGACGATCAGGAGCTCCGCGAGGCTGAAGCCTCGCTGGTTTCGCACCGCCCGTTCCAGGGCCCTCATCGGCGTGACACCACCAGGGTGACGATGGCCGATTTCGTGCTCCCGGTCGCGGCCTGGCCCCGTCCCGTCAGCGGCCGGTAACTCACCGTCACCGTGACCTGCCTGAGAAAGGGATCCACAATGCCGCCACAGCCGGCACCGGCGCCGCAACTGGTGATTCGCACCGTCCGGGTGAACTGTGTGTATGGGGCGGCCACCGGGTTCTCGTCCGGAAAGGTCGTGGTCCCTCCGATGTCCGGCGCGGCGGTGCTCGACGCGGAGAAGCCGACCTCATCCTGCGCCTCGCTCCATTGCCTCTGCTTGACCTGCTCCATGCGCTGGTTGGCGAGGAAGGTCGCCGTCGTCAGCTGGCTTCCTTCCTGGATACCGTAGGCGGAGATCGGGATGGCGGACGCAAGAGCGACGAGCGCCACCATGATCACGACCACCGCCGCGAGGATCTCGGGTAGGGTCATGCCTCTCTGATCCACGAGCGACTTCATCACCATTTCAAGCCCCTCAAATTCAAGTGATCCATTCCTGAGCCCTCGAAGCACTACCTATGCGTTCAAGTGTAACCTCGCTGATAAGCAGGAATGTTGCCATATCTCTTCCCCGGCCAAGTACTCGAAATTCCAGGCGAGCCGCTCAGTTATCAACCTCCAGGACGTCACGTTGGTGACGTATCGTAGCCCCCCTGACAACAAAATTGGGGGAAAGCTACGAGATGGAGCCGATCGGTCCGGCCTCCGAAGGCCGATGTTAGTATGGCGGCTCGGGGCCGGAGTGGAGAAACGGCAGACTCGCGGCGCTCAAAACGCCGTGCCCGCAAGGGCGTGCGGGTTCAAATCCCGCCTCCGGCACCAGCTCCCCCCAGGCTCGACAGCGACGCCCGCCCCCGCCGCGGCGGCGCGCGATGAAATGCTATGGTGAGCGCGTGAAGTTCGTGCTCACAGGCAAGACAGCGCTGGTTACGGGCGCCTCGGTGGGCATCGGCCGGGGCCTGGCCAAGGCGCTGGCCGCGCGCGGGGTCACCGTGGCCATCGCGGCGCGCCGGGTGGCGGCGCTGGATGAGCTCGCGGCGGAGATCTCGGGCGCGGGCCATCCGCGCCCGGTGGTGCTGGAAGCCGATCTGAGCAAGCGCGGGGTCGCCGCGGTCCTCGCGGCGCGGGCGGTCAAGAGCTTGGGCCAGGTCGATATCCTGGTCAACAATGCCGGCGCCAGCGCGGTGGGCTCTCAGTTCGGCGCCGGCGACAACGACGACATGCGCGAGCTCTTCGAGCTCAACTACTGGTCCCCGCTGGCCCTCATCCAGGCGCTGGTGCCGGCGATGCGGCAGCGCCGGGACGGCGCCGTGGTCAATGTCACGTCCCTGTCCGGCGTCGCGCCCTGGGTGTTCACCGGTCATTACTCGTCCACCAAAGCCGCGCTGTCGCTGGCGTCGCAAACGCTGCGGCTGGAGCTGAACGGCTCGAGGGTGCACGTGATGGAGCTCATGGCCGGGCCCATCGAGACGGCGATGCTGGCAAAGGCGCGCGACATCGTGCCCGGCGCGCGCGACGCGATCGGCCGGGGGCCTCGGGGAACGGTGGAGCAGCTATCGGCGCGGACTATCCGCGCGCTCGAGCGGCGCCGAAAGGTCCTGGTCTACCCGCGGACGCTGGGATTCACGCCCTTCTTCCCCATTCCGGCGCGCTGGCTCACCTCGCTGCTCCAGCGCAAGCTGGACGGAGACCCTTCGCGCCTCGCCGAGAGCAGCGTCTCCGCGCAGGGCGGGAGGCCCGCAAATAGTGGCCGTTCTTGACAGAACCGGCGGCGAAAAGTATCCTGCGGCACAGTGGGGCTGTAGCTCAGTTGGGAGAGCACAAGGCTGGCAGTCTTGGGGTCAGGGGTTCGAGCCCCCTCAGCTCCACCAATTGTTCACGCGGGGTTACGGAGCAATCCGTGACCCCGCGCGCGCGTTGAGTAGGCTCTAGGTTGCGCGGGGGTTGCGTCGGGGTGCGCGACCCCGGCCCTTCGGGCTGAGCGGGCGCCGTCTCGCCTTGTCCTATCGCCGCCTCGAGCGCTTGCGCCTGCTCGTCCTCGTCTGCCGTCACCTTAATCGAGTGGCGGTCTGAGTTGGTCCTTCACGTAGACAAGACTCTCTCGGTTCTGCAGCAGCCGCGAGGCGAAGGTGTGTCGGAGGTCATGGAAGCGGATCCGGTGATTTCGGCCTTCTCCAGCGCCTTGTGGAACATGCGCCGCTCGAAGTTCGACTTCCCCACCGGGCGGCCGTAATTTGCGAGCAGCCGGCGCCATCAACAGGCCGCCGACCTGCTGTTGGCGTTCTTCGGCGAGGCGGGGCGTCACGCCCGCTCCGCCATCGAGGTCCACGCGCTGCCGTCCAGCGTATCGGTCGAGCTCGAGCTGACCGTCGAGGCCGACGGGGCCTCAGGCTCCAGGGTAAATGGAAGGCGCGCGGCGGACAGTAGGCATGGCTTTGAGCCTCATTACTACGAACACGCAGGAAAACTCTGGCGCCGCGCAGCGGAAGGCATCGGTATAGATCAGAGGGTTGCCGACACGCTCTCAGGACGACTCATAACCCAAAGGTCGCTGGTTCGCTGCGAAGTTGTCCTAGCGTCGGACATTGCGACTCCTCGAAAAACGGTCAGGCCGTACCCGGCGCGGGGTCGGCCGGATGCTGCTCGTGCCAGTGCGTGGCCTGCTGATACGCCTCGCCCGCTCGCAAGATGGTCGCCTCGTCGAATGGCTTCCCGACGAGCTGCAGACCGACGGGGAGCCTGTCCGCGAACCCGCACGGCACGGACAGCGCGGGCAGCCCGGTCAGGTTCCAGGGGTACGTGTAACGCCAGCAAGCGTGGAGCACGTGCTCGGGCTGGCCGGCGATCTCGACGTGGCTCTGCGAGACCTCCCAGCCGCACAAGGGCAGGGTCGGCGTCGCGAGCACGTCGACGCCGGCGAAGGCGGCGCGCACCTCATCGATCAGGACGCGGCGCAGGCGCTGGGCCTTGAGGAAGTCGGTGGCGAAGATGAACTTCCCGGCGTCCATGAGGGCGCGTACTTCCGGGGTGTACCGAGCCCGCCGGTCCGGCTGCCGCAGATACGTGTCGTGCCAGGCGGTGACCGACGCCATCTCGGTCACGAGGATGGCACCGAGGGCACCGGTCATGTGGGGGATGGAAACCTCCTCCACCCGCGCGCCGGCCCCCTCGAGATCGCGCAGGGCCTGGCGGACCACCGGCTCGACCCGAGCCTCGATGCGGTCCCAGAAGTGCTCGCGCGGCACGCCGACGCGCAGGCCGCGGAGGCCCTTCTTCAACGAGGCGAGGTAGTCGCCGGCGGGCCTGTCGGCCGAGCTGGGGTCGCGCGGATCGAAGCCGGCGATCACCCGGAGCGTCAACGCCGCATCCTCGACCCGTCGGGTCAACGGCCCGGCGTGGTCCAGCGACCAGGTATGGGGCATCACGCCGGCCTTCGAGACGCGGCCGTAAGTGGCCTTCAAGCCGACGACGCCGGACAGCCCGGCGGGGATCCGGATGGACCCGCCGGTATCCGACCCCATGGCCATGAAGCACATTCCGGCCGCGACGGCGGCACCGGAGCCGCCGGACGACAGGCCGGGGTTGCGCCGCACGTCCCAGGGGTTCCGCACCGGCGGGAAATCGACCCCCCAGGCGGCTTCGCTCATCACGGTCTTCCCGAGCGGTACGGCGCCGGCGTCGCGCAAGCGCGTCCACGCCGTCGAGTCCGACGACGGTGTCCGGTCGCTGAAGACCTGGGAGCCGTTCCGCGTGGGGACTCCGACGGTGTCGTAGTTGTCCTTGATGCCGACGGGGATGCCGTGCAGGGGGCCGCGGTAGCGGCCGGCCGTTATCTCCCGCTCGGCGATCCGCGCGGCCTCGAGCGCCGCCTCCGCTTGCACGGAGACGAAGGCGTGCACGGCGCGGTCGACCTTCTCGATCCGGTCGAGACAGGCCCGGGTCAGCTCTAAGGGCGAGACGGCGCGCGACTCGACGGCGCGCGCGGCGTCGGCGAGCGATCGCCAGGGCCACTCCGCCGTGCTCATCTTACGCCTCCCAGGGGTCGACGTGAAATCCAAGAATCGGCTCCACGTCGTCGGGCAAGTCGAGGTCACGGAGCTTCTGGATGTCCTCCATCATGCCGTCGAGGATCGCCGCGACTTGCTCGAGATCCACTTCAGGCAGCGGGTAGCCGGCCAGTTCGGCCACGTGCTTGAGCGGCGGCAACGTCATCAGTACCACCCCCTGGTTGTCTTGGCCCCGAGCATCTCATCGTAGACGTCGGTGCGGCGGTCTCGGAGCACCTGGTTGAACTCGTTCCAGTTGCGCTTGCGGCGGGCGTCGGCGAGGTTAACCTCGGCGTAGAGGATTTCCTCCGTGTCGGGCCCGGCGGGGCCGGCGATGGGCCAGCCGGTATACGACGCGATGAGGCTCTGGCCGATGAAGGGCTGCCCCCGCTCGGTACCGACCCGGTCGGCGGCGGCGACGAACATGGAGTTGGCGTGGGCGGCGGCCATGACGAGGATGTTGGCCATCGCCTCTCGGTCCTTCGCCTGCCCGGGGATGGGGACCCAGTTGGTGGGGATGCAGACGATATCGGCGCCCTGAAGCGCGCAGAGCCGATAGCTCTCGGGGAACCAGCCGTCATAGCAGATGAAGGTCCCGATCCGTCCGATCGGCGTATTGAAGACGGGGAAGCCGAGGTTGCCCGGCTCGAAGAAGAGGTTCTCCTCGTTCCAGAGGTGGTTCTTCCGGAACTTCCCGATGAAGCCCGATGGCCCGATGACGACGGCGGCATTGTAGAGGGCCTGCCCGTGCCGCTCGGCGATGCCGGCGACCAGGTGGCTACCGTGCTTGCGGGCGACCTCGCTCCAGGCCTGGCAGGTGGGACCGTCCGGGATCTCCTCGGCCAGCGCGAAGGCCTCCTCGCGGGAGTCGAACACGTACCCGGAATTGCACAGCTCGGGCAGCACGATCAGGCTCGCGCCCGCGCCGGCGGCCTCCTCGATCCGCTCGACGCTCCGGCGGACGTTCCGCTCCTTCTCGCCGACGACCGGCGCCATCTGGACGCAGGCAATCTTCACCACCGCCTCGTCGCGGCCCTTCGGATCACTCATGGGCACCTCCACCGGTCGCATTGTCGCCCAGAATCGGGCTATAGTGCCAGCGGACACTTCGAATGGTCGCTCGCTGGCAAGGCATCCTCGCCGTCACCGCGCTCCTGGCCGCAACCCTGGCCGCGAGCCCGTTTGTCCTCGATGACTACGCGCAGCAGATCCTCGCCCAGGCCTTCTTCTTCGCGATCGCGGCGATCACCGTCGACCTCCTCTGGGGCTACACGGGCGTGCTGACCTTCGGCCAGTCGGCGTTCTTCGGCATCGGCGTCTACACGGTGGCGCTCGCGCTCGCCTACTATGTCGAGGGGCCACTCGCGACGGCGGGCGCGATCGTGGCAGCGATGGCGGCGGCGGCGCTGGTGGGCGCCGGAGTCGGGTGGCTCGCCTTCTTCGACCGCGCGTCGCCGATCTACGCGGCGATCGTGACGCTGGCGCTCCCGGTGGTCTTCACGCAGATCATCCTCTCCGGCGGCGCGTACACCGGGTCGAGCAGCGGGCTGCCGATCCCGGCACCGTTCCTCTCGGTGGGGCAGTGGTTCTGGATCGCGGGGGGACTTCTCCTCCTCGTGACGGTCGGCGCCTACGTGCTCGTCACCAGCGACGTGGGGCGGATCCTGGTCGCGATCCGCGAGAACGAGGACCGCTGCCGGTACCTGGGGCTCCGGACCTCGCGCCTCAAGATCGGGCTGATGGCAGTCTGCAGCGCGGTGGCGGCGCTGGCCGGCGCCTTCTACGTGCTCTTCGGGAGCGTCGCGGCTCACAATTACGGCGACTTCACCTTCGGAACGGAGATGGTGGTCTGGACGGCGCTGGGGGGCCGCGGCACGCTGGTCGGCCCGATCCTCGGCACGATCGGCATCAACTACGTCTCGGCGGTCCTGGGCGGCAACCTCCCCTTCGTCTGGCTCCTCTTCGTCGGCTTCGCGTTCGTGTTGGTCGTCGTCTACCTCCCCCAGGGCGTCGTCCCCGCGCTCGCCGGCGGCGTGTCGCGAGCGGTCCGTTCCCTCAAGGAGACGCGGGGGCGGGCTTTTTCCCGCCCAGCCGCCCACCCCGCCTCGCTGCGCGCGCTTCCCCGGGCGCACGGCGCCGCCGGTGCAGCGAACGAGGACGGGCCGGCCCTCGAGCTGCGAGAGGTGTCGAAACGGTTCGGGAGCCTGCGGGTGCTGGAAGGGGTGAACCTCGAGGCGAGACGGGGCGAGGTCGTGGGGATCGTGGGGCCGAATGGCGCCGGCAAGACCACGCTCCTCCGGTGCATCGCGGACGGCCGCGAGCAATCGAGCGGCGAGGTGCGGGTGGGCGGCCGCCGGATCGACGGCCTGCCGCCGCAGGCATGCGTGGCGCTGGGCGTGAGCCGGAAGTTCCAGACGCCCAACGTCTTCGATGCCCTGACCGTCCTGGACTGCCTGCGCGTGGCGCGCGCGTATCGGACCCCAGCGTCGCCTTGGCGGCGCTCCCGGACGCTGGAGCTGCCGGAGCCGGCTCTCCACGCGGTCGAGGTCTCGGGGCTGCTGCCCCTCCTGAACGAGCCGGCGGGGCACCTCTCGCACGGGGCGAAGCAGGCCCTGGAGCTCGCGATGGTGCTCGCGCTCGAGCCGACGGTGCTCCTCCTCGACGAGCCGACGGCGGGGCTCACGCGCGACGAGCGGTCGGCGATCGGCAGCGTGCTGAAGGAGCTGGCCCGGGGCCACCGGCTCTGCCTGCTCCTCATCGAGCACGACCTCGACTTTGTTCGCGAGATCAGCACCCGGCTCGTGGTGCTCCACCAGGGCAAGATCCTTCTCGACGGCCCCCTCGCGGAGGTGGCCGACTCGGAGGTGGTCCGAACGATCTACATCGGCGGCAAGCCATGATCGCCGTCCGGGCCTTGGAGGGGGGCTACGGCGAGTCGCCGGTTCTCCGGGGCGTCGCTCTCGACGTCCCGAGCGGAGAGATCTTCGCTATCCTCGGGAAGAATGGGATGGGCAAGACCACGCTTCTCAAGACGATCATGGGGCTCTTGCCGGCCAAGCACGGCCGCGTGGAGCTGCTCGGACAGGACGTCACCGGGTGGCCGCCCTACCGGATCACGCGCCTCGGGGTCAGTTACGTCCCTCAGGAGAAGTCGATCTTCCAGGACCTGACGGTGGAAGAGAACCTCCGCCTGGCGCTGCGAGACGGGCTCAGCTTCGACGCGCGGCTCGAGGCGGTCGCGCGCTGGTTCCCGGTGTTGACGGCGCGGCGGCAACAGCGCGCAGGGACGCTTTCGGGCGGGGAGCAGAAGATGCTCCTCATCGGACGGGCCCTCCTCACCCGCCCGCGCCTGGTCCTCGTGGACGAGATCACCGAAGGGCTTCAACCTGCCGTCATCACGAGGCTCACCGAGGTCCTGGCGGAGGAGCGGCTGGCGCACGGCCTCACGGTCGTGCTCGTGGAGCAGAATGTCGGCTTCGCGCTGGGGCTGGCGGATCGCTATGCCGTCATCAAGGGGGGGACGGTCGTCGAGACAGGGCGCGCCAGCGATGCCGGCGCGCGGGAAAACGTCGAACGACACCTGGTCATCTAGCACCACAAGGAGGAACAGCCATGCGGAAGAGCTCGAGAACGCTAGTGGCCCTGGGACTGATGCTGGGACTCGCCATGCTGTCGGGTGGCGCGGCGCCGTTGGCCGAAGCACAGGCACCGCCAATCGTCATCGCGGTCCCGGTCGGCCTCTCCGGCGTGAACAGCGTGGTGGCGCCGGCGGTCGTGCAGTCGGCGGAGCTGGCGGTCGAGGAGCTGAATGCCAAGGGCGGCATCATGGGGCGGCCGGTGAAGCTGATGCCCCTCGACGACGAGAGCGGCCCCGCCGGCGCCGTGAAGGCGTTCAACACGGCCATCCGGCAGCACAAGGCGGACGCCATCATCACCATGGAGACGAGTGCCGCGCGCAACGCAGGCGCACCGATCGCCGACCGCGCGAAGACGCTCTTCATCTACACGTCCTTCTACGAGGGGCGGGCGTGCGGGAAGTACCTCTACGTCAACGCCTGGGTTCCCGAGCAGATCGTGGCGCCGCTCGTGAAGTTCATGACCGACGAGAAGAAGGTCAAGAAGTGGTTCGTGCTCGGCAGCGACTACGCCTTCGGGCGCGGGTTGATCGAGCCGGCCAAGAAGGCGATCGCAGGGCTGGGCGGGACCATCCTCGGCGAGGAGTACCAGCCGCTCCAGCAGTCCGACTGGACGGCGATCATCAGCAAGATCCGCGCGGCCAACCCGGACGGCATCATGTACGCGACCTCGGGAGGTGGCCCGAACATCGACTTCATGAAGCAGTTCAAGGCCGCCGGCTTGAAGATGCCAGTCGGAAGCCTCTCCATCGACGAGCTGACCGCCGAGCAGGGCGGCAACGCGGCCGAGGGGGTCTACTACACCGGCGACTACTTCACCGGCATCGACAACGCCGAGAACAAGACCTTCCTGGAGGCGATGAAGAAGAAGTTCGGGGCCAATCTCAAGACGCCGAACTCGCTCTCCCAGCCGCAATACGACGGCATCCATGCGTACGCCATGGCGGTCGAGAAGGCGAAGAGCACCGACGCGGACAAGGTCGCGGCAGTGCTGCCCACCATCGTCTTCAAGGGGCCGCGCGGAGCGGTGCAGATGAACAAGCAGCACCACGCGCCGCTGCCGGTCTACCTCGCCCAGGTGCAGGCGGACGGGAAGACCAAGATCATCAAGAGCTTCGGGCTCGTCGACCCGGGCAACCAGTGCCCGAATCTTAAGTAACCGGAACCGGAGCGCGCTAACCCGGGAGGCCGATCGCCATGTACACCACCCAGCTGCTCGACGTCGTCACGACGGCCGGCGTGCTGTACATCGTGGCGGTCGGCCTCCTCGTCGTCTACGGGGTCCTCAAGATCATCAACCTCGCCCACGGGGCGTTCCTGGCCATGGGCGCCTATGCGGGGGTCCTCACGACCTGGGCCGGCTGGAACCCCTGGACGGCGCTGCTTCTGGCCGCGGGCATGGGCGTGGCGGTGGCGGCGCTGGTCGAGTGGCGGGTCCTGCGCGCGCTGTACGCGCGGCCGCTCGATACGATCCTCGCCACCTGGGGCCTCAACATCATCGTCGTGCAGATCCTCACGCTCTATTTCGGACGCGAGATCCACTTTGCCGAGAGCGCGATCGCGCAGCCGATCAGCGTGGCCGGCGTGACCTACTCCCAGTACCGGCTCGTCCTCCTCCTGATCGCGGTGGCCCTCGGCATCCTCGTCTGGCTAGTGATGCAACGGACGCAAATCGGGGTCGTCGCCCAGGCGGTGATCATGAACGAGGAGTTGGCGCAGGCGCTCGGCATCAACACGCGGCTCGTCCGATTCGTCACATTCTGCCTCGGCGCGGCCCTGGCGAGCCTGGCCGGCGCGCTCCTCACCCCACTCGTGAGCGTGCACCCCAACCTCGGCGTCCCCTGGCTCATCAACGCCTTCATGCTCGTCCTGGTGGCGGGGGTGTCGCTCGGCAACCTTGCGCTCGCCGCGCTGGCCCTGGGCGGCGCGCAGGTGCTGGTCAGCTCCTACGGGAACCCGGTTCTCGGCAGTCTCACCATCGTCATCCTCGCCGTCATCATCCTTCGGTTCCGGACGATCACCATATAAGGGACGAGTCCTTACGGAGTCGAATCGCGGCGGGCGGAAGTTGGGTTTGCAGCGGCGAGGTCGGTGCCTCGCCGTGAACGGCACCGGCAGAGGATTGGGCAAGACTCAAAGATCATCTGCTCCCGTTTTGCTCCCATACCATCCAGAGATGACCTGGTCCGGCCCTCCGTTCCGGGCGTCAGCGAAGGTGCCGATCCGGCATCGAGCGATCGGCGGCGGCCGTGGGGACACTGGCCGCGACTTCCACTGCGAGGAGCAACTGGTTGAATGGCCCCAGACGCTACCAGTTCTCGAGACGTGACGGGGCAACGTACTTGACGCGGCAGCTTGAAGGGGTTACGGCGCTCGCCGTAACCCCTTCGTCGCGTTCCGGTCCCATCGCGTGGGGCCCAGGCGCCGTGCTCCCGCAGAAGTGCGGCGCGCCGGACGGCCGGGACTCAGAAATCGAGACTCCCATGAAGCTCCAACGTCACCGTCTCGCGCACGAGCCCTCCCGGCGAGATGCCGGTGATTTGCAGTTCGCCCGAGAAATCGGCCTCACCCGTGGCGCCGGCGAAGCGCCCGGTACCTCCCAAGAACGTGATCGTTCCGGCAAGGGTGAAGATTTCGGGCGAGCCCGTTGCAAGCTCGCTACCCCCGTACGTGCCGAAGAGCCTCCCTTGCGCCCCTTCGAAGGTGATGGCGCCGTCCAGGAAGGTTCCAGTACTCACGTCGGTGAAGTGGTGGGCCCGTACCCGAAACTTGCCGAGCACGGCCGAGTGTCCCGTCGCAATGACAGTAACGGTGTACACGTTGGGGTCGGCAGTCGGAGCGCCGATGGCGGTCCCAGCGCCGTTCGCGTCCAGGTCGATGCTGTCGGCCACCGCCGGCGCGACGACCAAGCCCAGGAGAACCAGCAGGAGCGCGGAGAGGGCAGCAAAGGCTGAAAGGGGCCCACGGAAAGCATCGAGATGTCGCATGACCACCTCCTTGTTATTCGTCTCGGCCAGGTGCTCCAGACATTACTACAGACCGCCCGCTCCGCCTCAGTCTTCCGCCTCGTCGTGGATTCATCCCGCCCCATCGACGCGGTGGCCGCCTGACTCGGCGTCAGGATCGAGAAGCGTCGTCGCCGATCAGGTCGGCCGCGCCGAGATCCATCGCCAGGCGCTCCGCCCGGTCCAGGTACCGGGGCGCCCGGGCCGCCCGGAACGCGCGAAGCGCCTCGCCGAGATGCCGTCGTCTTTCAGCAGCGTCATGAGTCGCCTCCGGCAGCAGGGCCAGGTCCAGGTGCGTCCGACCCACCTCGAACCGCGCCGGAATCGCCCGGAACAGCGCGAGCGCGGCGTGGAGATGACCGCGAGCGAGGGTCACATCCTGAAGGACCATGGCGACGCGTCCGAGCTCGCGCTCCGCGGATGCCCGTGCCCAGGCGAACGACGTCAGCCGGCTGACCTCCAGGGCTCGGAGAGCGGCAGCCCGTGCCTCGGCGATCCGGCCAGCTTCCCGGTAGGCCGCCGCGAGGGAAACCGTCACGCCCGCCTGGCGCAGCCGGAATGGCTGGTGCTGCTGCTCCGCCTCCTCCAGGAGGGGAATGGCCCGTTCCGCGTCGCCCGCCTCGGCCACCGCCATCGCCAGCAGGGCCTCGGCCGTTGCCCGGTTGGAGGGATCCGGGGAGAGGTTCAGGGCCCGGCGCGCCGCTTCCTCGGCGGCCACGACGTCGCCGCGACCGACGTGGCACATCGCGCTCGTCCATAGCGCGGTGGCTTGTCGCCCCTGGTCGCCCAACGACTCGGCGACCGCGGCCATCCGCATCTCCGACTCGATGGCGGCGTCGAACTCTCCCAGCTGGTACTGCAGGAATCCGGAGATCCAGCAGGCCTGGGCGACCCAGGCCCGATCACCGGCCTGCTCCATTCGCGCGACCGCCTCGCGCGCGTGCGCCAGCCCGCCGATGGCGTCGCCGGTCGTGAATCCCTCGATGGCGAGCACATAGTGCGCCATGCCGAGCGTGGCGCGATCGCCGCACCGCTCAGCCTCCGCTTGCGCCCGGCGCGCCGCTTCCTCGCTGCGCGCGTGGTCGCCGAGCAGGCTCCGGGTCAGGGCCATGCGCGCGAAGTACGGTCCGGCGACCCGTGGCTCGGCGAGGCGGCCCACGACGTCGTGGAGGGGTTCCAGCACGTCCATGATCTCGCGGAACCTCCCCACGATCGACAGGGCAACGGCCAGCTCCAGGCTCACCCCGATGCCGTCGCGCGCGCGGTCCGCGACGGGCAGGCGGGCCACGTGCTCGAGCGCCTGGCGCAGGATCCGGATGGCGTCCTCGATGGCGTAGCGCCGGCCCGCGGCGTCCGCAAGGCGACGCAGGTACCGGACGGCCTTGGGCGCATCGCCCGCCTGCGCGTAGTGGTGGGCGAGCCGGTCGGCGACCTCGTCCAGCCGGTCGGCATAGAGCGTTTCGAGCGCCCGGCCGATCGCGTCGTGCAGGGCCGGGCGCGCCGGCGAAATCACGCGCTCGTGAGCCGCCCGGCGGATCCAATCGTGGGTGAAGTCCAGCCGCTCGCCGACGGCGTGCAGGATCCGCCGCGCGACCAGCTCCTCCACCGCCTCGGCGGCTTCGGTGGCCTCGAGCCCGCCCGCATGCTGCAGCACACGGAACTCGAACTCCTGCCCGACGACGGCGGCCACGCTCATGAGGCGCCGGGCACGCTCGGTAAGACGCTCCAGCCGGCCGACGATGGTGTCACGCACGCGCTCGGGCAGCGGAAGGCCCGCCACTGCCGCCGTGGTGCCGCCTTCGGCGAGGGCGCGCATCGACTCGACCACCATGAACGGGTAGCCTTCGCTGACCCGCCACATCTCCTCGCCCAGGCGCTCGAGGCTCGCCGGGTCCGTGCCCGCTCGCGCCAGGGCTCGGACCAGCGCCAGCGTGGCCTCGTGCGACAGGGGCTCCAGCCGTGTCCTCACGCCGCGTCCCTCGCGCTCGAGCTCGCCCAGCACCTGCTGGAGCAGCGGCGATCCGGCCAGCTCCTCCTCGCGGGCGGACACGACGATCGCCACCGAGGCGCCCTCCGCGCGTCGAGCGAGGAACGCCAGGAAGCGGAGGCTCGAGTCGTCGGCCCAGTGCAGATCCTCCAGCACGAGCAGCAGCCCGGACCGTGCGAGCTCCCTCACGACCTCGCTCAAGGCTTCGAACAGCCGACCGGGGTCGGT
>Ga0134127_10001600_pt1 | contig 16719 bp, 14 predicted proteins | sample KB31753_FD_96459 | JGI IMG/M metagenome (GOLD analysis project Ga0134127, IMG submission 96459) | Terrestrial soil microbial communities with excess Nitrogen fertilizer from Kellogg Biological Station, Michigan, USA - KB3-175-3 | ecosystem: Environmental > Terrestrial > Soil > Unclassified ... | reverse complement strand
TCCGCGAACTTGTGGCCGCGCGAACTCAACGCGCGCTGCGTGTCGCCCGATAGACCATATGGCTCGTTGACAAGTTCATCCGGCAACCACTGATGATGAATGCGCGGCGCATCGATCGCCTGTTGGATATTCATCTCGTAGTCGATCACGTTGGTGATGATGCAAAGCACAGTGTTGATGATCGTTGGCCCCCCGGGACTGCCGACCGTAAACCAGAAACTGCCATCCTTCCGCAAAACAATCGTCGGCGTCATCGCGGATAGTGGACGTTTCTTCGGCGCGACTGCGTTACGCTCGCCCTGAATCAAGCCGTACATGTTTGGCGTTCCGGGTTTGGCCGCGAAGTCGTCCATCTCGTCGTTGAGAAGAATTCCGGTGCCTTTTGCGACAGCCGCCGAGCCGTATGAATTGTTGAGCGTGTAAGTGTTCGCAACCGCGTTTCCCTGGGCGTCGACGATGGTAAAGTGGGTCGTATCGTCTGACTCGTAGCCTGACGGACGCCCGGCACGCACTTCCGCGCTCGTCGAAGCGCGATCGGTTTTGATCGTCGAGCGCAGTGTCGCTGCGTACGACTTGTCAATCAACCCCGCTACCGGAACTTTCACAAAATCAGTATCGCCCATGTATTCCGCACGGTCCGCAAACGCGCGGCGCATCGCCTCGGCCATGAAGTGATAGCGTTCAGACGAACTCGCCTCCATCTTCGCCATCTCGAAGCCCTCGAGTATGTTGAGCATCTCGATCAGCACCGCGCCTCCGGACGAAGGCGGCGGCATCGAAATGATCTCATGCCCGCGATAGTTTCCACGCAACGGCTCGCGTTCTTTCGCGACGTAGCCGTGCAGGTCTTCCATCGTCATGAGGCCGTTGTTACGCTTGATGTCGGCAACGATTAGTCGTGCTGTTTCGCCTTCATAAAATTCGTTTGGACCAACACGTTGCAATCGCGCAAACGTGGCGGCGAGTTCAGGCTGGGGAAAGATCTCGCCTTCTTTATAAAGGTCTCCACGCTTCAAGTAGATTCGCTTTGTCTCCGCATACTTCGAGAGATACTCGCGATTACCGTGAAGCGAACGCGCGAGTGAATAAGTAACACTGAAACCATTCGCTGCGAGCCGCCGCGCGGGTTCGACGAGCTGGGACCACGTGAGCTTGCCCGAGCCGTACTTCTTCAGCGCCAACTCCATCCCGCGAACAGTGCCCGGAACGCCTGCCGCGCGATAGCCGACCAGTGGGCCACCTTCACCTTCGATCACCTTGCCGTTCTTATCGAGATAAACGTCGCGATGCGCAGCGGCGGGCGCCATCTCGCGATAATCGATGGCTGTTGTCTTCCCGTTCTTTAGACGAATCATCATGAAGCCGCCGCCGCCAAGATTTCCCGCGGCCGGATGCGTGACGGCGAGCGCGAACGCAACGGCGATCGCTGCATCAACTGCATTGCCCCCACGCTTCATGATGTCGACGCCCACGCGCGAGGCGACCTCATTCGTCGAGGCCACCATCCCGTGTTTCGCGCGAACCGGCTCGCGCGCAACCGCGAGCGACACGATCTGAGCGTTTGCAAAAACAAGCGCGAGAGTTAAAACGACGACTATTGGTCTAAGTGAACGAAGTGTTTTCATGGCTCCCATCCGCATTATTCTGCCTCAACAAAAATATTCGGAAAAACATTTCGTGGATCTAGTTGCTGCTTCACGCGCAGCATGAGCTCGCGTGGTTCTGCGTCGAGTGTCGACGTTGAGTCGTCTGCGATGATGACGCGTCCATCCAGTGCGCCGATTTGCCAGGTCGACTCGGCAAGCGCCGGCGCGAGATGGTCGCAGAACGTCAGCAGCTCCGCCGGCAGAACTTTGGCGCGCCGGCTGAAACGATAATCGTCCCAGAGCCCTGCTGCAGCGACGTCCTGCCACAGTTTGCCGTCGTTGTCGATGACCTCAGCGTGTTCCAGCTTCGCAAGAGACGCTTCAACCTGATAACGCACACCCTTTTCATTTCCCGCGAAGCGAACCAGCAGCACTGGCGACGCCGATCGCGTCGTGATACCGAGACGATCAGCAAAGATCGGCGACACGATCTCCGCGGCCACAGGAAAAAGCCGCGCATCCAGGATCGCGCGCGCACTCGTAATCAGGTCCGCAATCGGGCCGCTGCTGACGATAGTCGCTTCGCGCTCGGGGCGCGGTCGCAATTTGAAGTTTACTTCAGTGATGATTCCGAGGCTGCCAAAGCTGCCGGTGAACAGTTTGCACAGATCGTAGCCCGCAACGTTCTTCACGACGCGCCCGCCAACGCGAATCACGTCGCCATTCGCGAGCACCACTTTCATCCCGATCACCGACCCACGAGGACGGCCGTATCCGAACTGTTGAGCACCGCCCAGCCCGGTTGCAACGACGCCTCCGATCGTCGCACGACCATCATCAGGCGGATCGATCGGTAACCATTGTCCGTTCTCGCGGAGTGTCGCGTTGAACTCAGTCAACTTGACGCCTGACTGTGTAATCGCAACTAAATCGGCGGGCTCGTGTTCGACGATCTGATCGAGACGGCGCGTGTTGATGATCAGGTTTGCTTCAGACTCGGCTTTGACATTGACCCACGTCATGCCGCCTGCCGGCAGCACACTCCAGTGTTCGCGGAACGCAAGTCGTAAGAGCTCGGACACTTGTTCTGTCGACGTTGGAAAAACATGGAGTGATAACGGATAAGCGGCATAACTCGATTGGCCGGCGATCTGTGCGACCAGTGGCGCCGCGCTGGCAGGATCGAACTGCGTCTTTACGAATGACTTCGTTGAGTGTCGCGGGCGCGACATCGCCGGCAAGGCTGTTGCCACCGCCGCGGCTTCAGTTGACGTCGCCACAGCTTTTCCTTCACCACAACCTCGCAGCATCGGAATGACTTTCCCTGGGTTGCAAAGACCCATCGGATCGAACGCTGAACGAACGCTCAACATCGCGTTCATGTCGGCTTCTGAAAACACGAGTGGCAACAACTCGCGCTTGTCCAAACCCACGCCATGTTCGCCGGTGATCGTGCCGCCTGCTCTCACGCAAACTTCCATCAACTCGCGTCCAGCCTCACGCACGCGCGCGACTTCTTCCGGAAAGCGTGAGTCGAAACAGATCAGCGGATGAAGATTACCGTCGCCGGCGTGAAAGACGTTTGCGATTCGCAGGTGATAACGTCCGGCAATGTCGTAAGCAGCGCCAAGCACTTCCGGCAGGCGTGAGCGCGGTACGACGGCATCCTGGATCATCGAGTCGGGCGTGATGCGTCCGATCGCTCCAAACGCACCTTTGCGCGCCGCCCACAGTTTCTTTCGCTCGACTTCGTCACGCGCGTAGCGGCAATTGCGCGCGCCGTACTCCATGCAGATGCTGGTGACCTTTTGCGCTTCGTCGTCGAGCCCGGCTTCGATGCCGTCCAACTCGATCAGCAACGCAGCGCCTGCGTCCGGTGGTAGACCGGCGGCGAACACACTTGCCTCAACCGCACGAATGATTTCACGGTCCATCATCTCCAACGCTGCGGGCATCACGCCGGCCGCGATGATTGCCGAAACAGCGTGGCTCGCGTCGTTCACTTCGCCAAACTCCGCCAGCAGCGTTCGCACAGCAGGTGGCATCTGGGCCAACTTCAAAGTTGCTTCAGTTGCGATACCGAACGTTCCTTCCGAACCGATGAACGTTCCGAGCAGATCGTACCCAGGCGAGTCAGCTTTCAGGTCGACAACTTCACCGCCGGCAAGAACAACTCGAACGCCGAGCACGTGGTCCGTTGTCGTTCCATACTTCAGGCAATGGATACCACCCGCGCTCTCGGCGATGTTGCCGCCGATCGTGCAGCTTGGCTGGCTCGACGGATCGGGGACGTAGTACAGGCCAAACGGCGCAACTGCTTGCGACACGTGCAGGTTCACGACGCCCGGTTGGACCACGGCGAGACGGTTCTCGACGTCGATGCGCAAAATCTTGCGCATCCGCGCGAGCTCGATCACGATGCCTGAATTGAGTGCAAGCGCGCCGCCGGAGAGTCCTGTGCCGGCGCCGCGCGGTGTGAAAGGAATGTTGGCGCGCGCGAGCTCGCTCATGACGGCAGCGGTTTCGTGGGTGGAAGAAGGGAAGACGACTGCGCGCGGCCGGTGCTTGTGTTGCGGCAGACCGTCGCACTCGTAAACCAGCAGCTCGTCAGGTTTCGAGAGAACGTGCTCACGACCGACGATAGCGCTCAGGTTGTCGATTAGATTATCCGCCAAGATGGCGATAGTTTAGCAGGAAATCCAGCCACAGATTACACAGATGAATCAGTGTAATCTGTGCCTGGATTTCGAATACAAGTAGTAAGCAAAATAGATCAACAATCCGACACCCGCGGCCCACGTTGCGGCTTTTGCCTCGATCAAAGTGCTGTTCATCAACAGCCACACAATCAGCAACAGCGCGAGAATCGCCACGATCGTGCCACCCGGCAGTCGAAACGCCGGCTCGGGCATTTCACGTCTTGCGCGAAACACCGGCAGCGAGACGCAAGTCGCTGCATAAGTCACCAGGCGCGCAATCGTGCTGATCGTCAGCGCAGTGAGGAACGAGCTCTTCAAGGTGAGAAACAGCATCATCCCCGCAGTGATCAGAATCGACACGTACGGCGTGAAAAACTTTCGATGAATGCTGCCAATGAACGCGGGCAGTTGCTTCTGTTCCGCCATCGCAAACGGAAGTCGCGAGCCTGATAAAAGCAGAATGTTCAGATTACCCGTTATCGAAATGATCGCACCTGCGGAGATGATCGCGCCGCCCGCTGTTCCGAGAAAGCGCGAGCCCGCATCAGCCAGCGGCTTCTGCGACTGGCCCAGACCCGGCAACGTCCCGACACAAACCACCTGGATCATGATGTAAAGAGTTGCGACGACGAGGATCGCAATCAGCAAAGCGCGCGGCAAGCTCTTCTTCGGATCGCGCACTTCACCCGCGGGAATCGTCGCCATCTCGAAGCCCGTAAACGCGTAAACGAGCAGCAACACCGACTGTGAGAAGTCGCCCGCTGTCGGCGCGGGACCAAACTCGTACGCCTGTGGATTGATGAAAAAGAGCCCGGCGGCGATGAACAGAATGATCGGCACCAGTTTGCCGACTGTGAACGCGTTGCTGACGATCGCCGCTTGCCTGATACCAAGCACGTTGACGATCGCCAGCACTGCGACAACCAGGACGATGATTGACGCTCGCCAATAAGGGTTTGTCGCCGGCAGCCAAAAGTAACCCAGGTAATTGATCATGAGGTTACAGTTGGCAGCAAACGCGGTGACACGTGCGAGCCAGATCAACCAGCCCACTTCGAACGCAACGGCGGGTTGGAACGCTTCGCGCGCGTAGAGATATGGTCCACCCGTATCGTCGAAGCGGCTGCTGACCTCGGCAAAGCAAAGTATGATGAGCGCGACGACCAGCGCGCACACGACAAACGCGATGAGGCTGTAAGTGCCGATCAAGGAATAAACTTTTGAAGGAAGACCAAAGATCCCGGCGCCGATGATGCCGTTGATCGCGATTGCCACCAGGTCCCAGCGCCGGATGCCACGGACCAGGTCCGCATCAGGTTTGTTCTGCACGCGACGCGTTATACCAGAATCCATGAAATCTGTGTAATCTGTGTACATATGACCAAAACGTTGCTGGCCGTTTGCATACTCCTGTCTCTTTCAATTTCAGTCGCAGCTCAAGAGATTTCATTACAGGATCTGGTGAATCGAGCTGCGAAGACCACGTTGGATCGCTTCGCTGACAAAAAGCTCCGCGAAGATCAACTTTCAATCACGCTTATCGACATGCGCGACCCGCAGCGCCCGTCGACCGCCAGCTTCCGCGGCAACGAACGCGTGTATCCCGCGAGTGTCGTCAAACTCTTCTACCTCGTCGCCGCTCACCGTTGGCTCGAGGACAAGAAGATCGAACCAACACCCGAGCTCACCCGCGCGCTCCGCGACATGATTGTCGACTCTTCGAACGAGGCCACGCAGTACGTGGTGGACGTGCTCACGCACACAACCGCGGGCTACGAGTTGCCGCCAAAAGAGATGGAAGCCTGGCAATACCAGCGCAACTCGATCAATCGTTACTTCACGTCGCTCGGTTACACGAACATCAACGTGAACCAGAAGACGTTCTGCGAAGATGCGTACGGACGCGAGAAGGTGTCGCGTGGTCCGAACGGTGAAAACCGAAACAAACTGACCACCGATGCCACGGCGCGTTTGATGATGGAAATCGTGACGGGGAAAGTCGCGAACCCGGAACGCACAACGGCAATGATGGATCTCTTGAAACGCGATTACTCAAAGCAGACCACCGATACCGACGATCAGGGCCGCGGCTTCACGGGCATGGCGCTTCAGGGCCGCGAAGGATTTCGCCTGTGGTCCAAAGCGGGTTGGACCAGCACGACGCGTCACGACGTCGCTTACATCGAGATGCCTGACCGCGGAAAGTTTGTGCTGGCAACGTTCACCAGCGACCACTCCACTGAGCGCGAGATCATTCCCACGGTTGCGCGCGTCGTCATCGATGGATTGAAGGACGTGAAGTGAGAAACGACGAGCTCGAAAAAAGGGTCGAAGAAGTCAAACAAGACGCCGACGTGCAGCGCGCGTTGAAGCAAGCCACCGCCGCTGAACAGCCCGAAGCAGCAGTTACGCGCACGCGCGACAAGCTTCTCATTGGCACACATCTATTCTTCCTGGTTGTTCTTGTCGCTCTACACCAGTTGCTGCGGTATCGTTTTCCGGGCTTCTTCGATCGGTATCCGATAGTCCAAAAGCTCCTCATCGCGATAGCCGTCGTAGTTGTATGTCTGATGATTCTCCGGCTGATCGACGTTTACGTCATCGGTCGTGTTCAGAACGTGGTCTATCAATACAACTTGCGGCGTGTTTCCAGGCTGATCCTGGCGCTCGTGATCGCCTTCTTCGTGCTGACCGTCTTTTTTCAAAACTGGTACACGGCGGTCGTTTCGTTTGGATTGATCTCGTTGATACTCGGCTTTGCGTTGCAGACGCCGATCACGAGTTTCATCGGCTGGGTTTACATCCTTGTGCGCGAGCCGTATCGCGTCGGCGATCGAATTAAGATCGGGACAGTGACGGGCGACGTGATCGACGTCAACTATCTCGACACCACGCTGTGGGAATTTGGCGGCGACTATCTTTCCACCGAACATCCGAGCGGCAGGATCGTGAAGTTTCCCAACTCGAGCGTATTGAGTACGCCGGTGTACAACTACACGTGGCCGCTGTTTCCTTACATCTGGAACGAGATTAAGTTTCACATCGCCTACAACTCGGATCTGGAGTTCGTTGCTACGACGATGAAGCAAGTGACTGAGAAGGAAGTCGGCGAAGCGATGATGAAGCAGGTTGTGGTGTTTCGTCAGCTTCTCGCGCAGACGCCGGTGAATCAACTCGAAGTTCAGGAACGTCCGGTGGTGATGTTTCGTGTAGCTGAGAACTCCTGGATCGAAGCGATTGTTCGTTACCTCGTGCATCCGAAAGAAGCGGGCCGCGTGAAATCACGGCTGATCGTCGAACTGCTGAAGGAGCTCAATGCGCAGCCGGATCGCGTGATGTTTCCAAGGGCAAACGCGAGATGAGTTTTTTGCTGGAACCTTTTGGGTAGTTGCGTGTCTAACGCTGCAACCTTTCACCACGGAGGTGTGCAGGTGGACGAAATCAAAACTGTTATCCCGGCTCCGACAATCAACGTAACTCCACTGATCGACGTTCTACTGGTCCTGCTAATAATCTTCATGGTGGCGGCGCCGCTGAAGCCCCACAGGTTTCTTGCGAAACTACCTTCACCACCGCTGAACCGCCCGGATGTTCCGCCTGACCCTCGGACGCTCGTCGTGACCATCGAGCCGGATCGCACGCTGAAGCTCAACCAGTTGACTGACATGGGCACCGTCGACGATCTGTCGATCATCAACGCGAAGCTCATTTCGATCTTTGCCGACCGGCTGCGAAACCGTTCTTTTCGCTCAGACATGGCCTCACGCCCCGACCTTCCTGACTCGCAGCGCATAGAAAAGACCATATTCATCAAAGCGCCGCGCAGTATTACTTACGGCGAAGTCACGCGGGTTATGGATGGTCTAAAAGGCTCGGGCGCTGACCCGATCGGCCTTCAGCTCGACGATCTCAAGTAGACCCAAAATCCTGCTAATTCCAGTCAATCCCGTCGGAAAAATGCATTTGGGCCTTGTATCTCTTCCCGGAATGCGCTGTAATTTGGCGCATGAGAATTCGCCTTATCTGGTTCCCCTGTTTGGTGCTCGCGATCGCGATAACCCACGTCGCATTGGCCCAGGACATCACGGGAGGTGGCAGCCTCGTTCGCGACATCACCGGCGGCGCGGCGCTGATCTTTCGTGCACCGCAAAACCCGACGGTCCAAATCAGCGGCGGCGGTCGCGTCAAAGGAAAGAACAAACCTCCCGTTAAAAAACAGGATCAAATTCTGGCGCGAGCCAATGCAGCCCGCAGCGCCGCGCAACCTCGTTATGCTGAAGCCGAGCAGCAGTATCGACTAGCCGCTGAGATCGCGCCCGACGATGCGCGCGCATTTGCCGGTTTAGGAAACGTCTACGTCGATCAGGGCCGGTTTGCAGAAGCAGTCGACGCGTATCAGAAAACGCTGAAGATAAAATCGGATTACAATGGCGCTTATCTGCCGCTCGCATTTTCACTCGCGCGCCTGAACAAGTATCCCGAAGCAATCGACGTGTACAAGGAAGCACTGAAGCGAGATCCAAACATTCCTGAGGTCCATAACAATCTGAGTTTTGCTTTCAATCACACCGGTCGCTATCAGGAGGCGATTGATTCAAGCCAGCAGGCGATCAAGTTGTTGGGTGAGACCGGTGAGGCCTACAAACTCGGATTTCAGGAACGCAACGAGATACGATCGTACGCATACAAAAACCTCGGCAACGCTTACAACGGTCTGAAACGTTACGAAGAAGCAGCGATTGCGCTCAAGAAGGCGTCGGAGATCGAACCGAAGAATGCCTCCGCGCACTTCAACCTCGGACTCACTCTTTACAACGCCGGCCGCTACTCGGAGGCAATCGAGTCGTATAAAGAGGTGATCAAGCTCAGACCAAACTTGCCGCAGGCGTACTTCAATCTCGGGCTCGCATTTTACGCTATAAACGATAAGACTGCCGCTATGGCCCAGTATGAAACGCTGAAAGGGCTCGACGCCGAAATGGCGAAGCAGCTCTACGAAGCGATCAAGCGGTAAGCCACAAAAAGCACAAACGCAGCAGTAATCCTCCTTTGCATTTTTGTGCCTTCTTGCGGCCTAGACCATGGCAAAGTGGACGCTGACACAGGAATCATTCGACGAGTTGCTGCTCGCGATGGGCGGCGGCAATCGTGAGAGCGGAAGCGAAAAGTATCTCGAAATTCGCACCAACCTGATGCGCTTCTTCGAATGGCGCGGCTGTTCGTTTCCGGAAGACCACGCCGACGAAACGATCAATCGAATGGCGCGAAAAGTTGGCGAGGGTGAAGAGATTCTCAACCCGCCGGCGTACGCGATGGGAGTCGCGCGCCTGCTTCTGCTGGAAATCATCAAGGGACGCCAGAAAGAGCAGTCTGCGCTGACCGAACTGGGTCAGGCAGGCGAGGCTTACGTCGAGTCGGACAGCGGCGAGGACCGGCTCGAGTGCCTCAGAGAGTGTCTGCAAACCCTTTCGCCGGACAACCGGGAACTGATCCTTCAGTACTACCACGGCGAGAAAAGCGAGAAGATTGAGAACCGCAAGAAGCTCATCGACCGGCTCAAAATTCCAGTAAACACTTTGAGAATGCGTGCTTTACGCCTCCGCGAACGGCTTCAGGGCTGCGTTGAACAATGTTTGAGCCGCGGCTGAAAAAAATTTGTGTGATGGATTGGCCGAAGTTACCACTCATAAGTGGAAGTACCCCGCTTTGACGGCTCTGACTTACAAAGTATAAATCCAAAACAAGCGCGTTTTCCTGCGGCTGGAAAAGTGCGCGAAGAGAATGGAAATGGCGGCGAATCTAAACAGTGAAAAAATTCTTGCCCAGTATTTACTAGGCCAACTACCTGAGGAGCAGCAGGTTGAGATTGAAGACCGTGCGTTTCAGGATAAGGAGTACCTGGCGAGCATTACGTCGGTTGAGAACGACCTGATCGACGAGTACGTGCGCGGTGAAATGACGGCGGAAGTGCGGCGGCAGTTTGAGCAGCGGTTCCTCGCATCCGCCGATCGGCGCAAGCGTGTGGAGTTTGCAAAAGCGCTGACTCAGGTCACGTCCGAGTACGTGGTTGCGGAAAAGAGGGTGGTTGCGCCCAGGACGGCTTCGTGGCGCGATTCGCTCGAAGCGTTTTTCCAGAGTCTCAATCCCGTTGCAAAGTTTGCGATGGTGGCGGTTGTGTTGTTGATACTCGCCGGAGGCGCCTGGTTGGTAACTGAGACATTCCGTTTGCGTAACCGGCTCACGACCATGCAGGCTGAAAACCAACAGCGGCAGAACCTTCAACAGCAAATGGAACTCGAGCGGCGGCGTAACGAAGAGTTGACTGCACGACTCAACCAGGAGAAGCAGCAACGCGAGCAGTCGGAAGAGTCGTTGCGGCAGTTGAGTGAGACTCCGAATGCGAATACACCGGCGCCGCGCCCGGTCGTCGCATCGTTGACTCTCTTGCCGGGCCTCTCTCGAGGCGGCGGCGACAAGCCGAGCCTCACGTTAGCGCCGGACGCGCGTTTGGTTCGACTTCAGATCGGCATTGATCCTGAAGAACAGTACAAGGCGTTTGCGGTGGAGCTTCGTTCTGTGGCTGGGCGTCAAGTTTGGACCAGGGAGAATCTCGCGGCGCGAAACCGTGGCGGAGCGCGATCCATCACCCTCACGCTGCCTGCGACTGCTTTAAAACCCGGCGAATACGAATTGAAGCTAAGTGGGGTTTCAGAAGGCGGCTCGGCGGAAGATGTTGGGTTCTATTATTTCAACCTGAAGAAGTAGCTTTCTCTGTGCCTCTGTGCCTCTGTGGTTCAAATCATTTTTTACCACAGAGACACCGAGACACAGAGGAGAAACTAAATTTCGTCAAAACTTTTAATGGCTTTATGGTTTGTCGCTGGTTGCAAAGCATTTCCTGGTCGGATCGATAGCAATGTTCTCATCCCAGCTTCCTTCGCCGCATCGAGCTCGCTTACAACATCCGAGATAAAAACTATCTCGCGCGGCTGAAGATTCAAGGCGGCGGCGATTTTTCGATAGCTCTCCGCGTCGCTCTTTTTGCCGGTGTTCGTGTCGAAATAGTTGTTGATGAACCTGGTGAGATCGCCCGCCTCGGTGTGTGCGAATAAAAGTTGCTGGGCCAACACGCTGCCCGACGAGAATATGCTGATATTTAAACCCGCCTCATGCCAGCGTTCCAACGCCGGCACGACGTCCGCGAACACCTGGGATTTCAAAGTGCCCTCGTCATAGCCTTGCCGCCAGATCTTTCCCTGCAATGACTTTAGCCCGGTTGACTTTCGATCGTACTCGATGAGCCAATCGATGTAAGCCGTAAGTGAATCGATCTCTTCGGTGAGCGCAGGCGGATTGTTATCGTTGACGACATCCAACGCATGCTCTTCGTAAAGCGTTGACATGTCCTTGCGTACTTCATCCGACCGGATGTTGGCGATCAGAAATTGGTGAGCGTGATCGCGAGCGTAGGAGAACAACACGTCATGAACAAAAGCGATCGGAGTCGTAGTGCCTTCGATGTCGAGTAAGATGCCGCGAACACCGTCGTCGATCATGTTGTCCCGCTTGCGGAGAGATGCGTGGCGCCGAAACAGACCGGAAGAAAACCTTCGTCGACTCGGCTGTCAGTGTAGTGTGGGCTCCAGCCTGCTTTGTCCTGGAACAGGCGGATTGCTCTTATGCGCCGGTCAGCGCACAAGTTGAACCAGTGCAGCGTTCCTCGTGGAACGCGAATCAGATCGCCGGCTTCGACTTCGATTGCGAGCACCGCACCGCCGGTCGAGTGAATGTGAAACAGGCCACTGCCTGCGATGATGAATCTAACTTCGTCTTCGTCGTGCCAGTGTTCGCGATTGAACTTCGCCAGCATCTCTTCGAGTCCGGGAGTTGCAGGATTTACGTCGATCACGTCAGCCGTGACGTAACCGCCACGCTGCTTTAACTCATCGACCTCGCGTGCGTAAGCGTGAAGGATTTCGTCCGCTGGAGCGTCGTCGCCGACTGGATGTGCAGGCGTCCAGCGTTCGTAGTCGATGCCGTGAGTTGCCAGAGCTGACACGATCTCGTCGTGAGTTTTCAGCGTTTTATCTTCGTTGAGGATCGTGACTACAGCCATGCCTGTCCTCCTAAGTCGTTTTGATCGGCGATGTTCGTCCCATAGTTTCGAGCAGGAATTCGAGAATTTCGATGTGTCGTTTGGCCTGTGCGAGTGTGTCGCCCCACGAGTAGAGACCGTGGCGTCGCAGCAAAAAGCCGTGCGCGTCTTTGTGCTCGTTGAGCGCTTTACCGATCGCATTAGCGAGTGCGGGCATGTCCTGCGAGTTCTCGACAATGGGCAGCCATTCTTTGTGCTCGTGCGAGCGTACGCCCTCAAGTCCTTTCAACATCTCGTAGCCTTCAATCGTGACGCCGCCGTCGGGCGCGTACAGATCTGAAAGAATCGTGTTCCAGATCGAATGCGTGTGCAACACTGCCCCCGCGCCTCGCTCCTTCACAATTCTTATGTGCAGCAAACTCTCATCCGACGGTTTACCATTATGCGCGCTGACTATCTGCGCATTCTCATCAATCGCAAGCACCTGCTCCGCCGTGAGTTCACCCTTATCAATCCCACTCGGGCTCATCGCCAACCGCAGCGGCTCACGTTGGACCACCGCACTCAAATTCCCGCTCGTCCCGAGCAGCCACCCACGCGCATAAAACCCCTTGGCGATCGCCGCCAACCCACCCGCCACCTCTGTAAACGCCTCCGCCATTTCCGCAAGATGCTACTAGACGCCACAAAAAAGCACAAAAAGCTGAGGTGGGAATTGCGTGTGCTTCCTTGCGCCGTTCACCTCGTTACCTGGTTGATCGTTTAGGGTTTTGAACTTGACTCTTAGTGCTCGAAGACTTCTTTGGCAGTACGCCGTGGTGGATTTTGCCGGGGAGTTTGGCGGGGAGGTCGACTCTGTCGTTGATGAGATCTTCGACGTGGACGCCCGCGAGATCTGCGTAGGCGAGGAGCGTTAATGCGGTCGGTTCGCGGAGATTGTTTTCGTATTCGGAAATGCGTCCCGGATGCATCTTGTCGAGACCGAGGTGATCGGGCATCTCGGCTTGCGAGTAGCCAAACCATTTACGAATGTGAAGCAGCTTCTTACTCAGACGATCTGGACGCGGCCGCCGATTTCCCATCAGGAGTTGCCTCCCGATGCGTGGTTCGCTCCACTAAAGCCTGCGCTATTTCTAATTACGCTAAAATACTGCTTGCGTATCCTCTCACTTGGGAGTAGGATGGGCTTGCTTACGATTGCCGCCGCGAGTACTAACCTACTAAACTCGCCGGCGATGCTCATCACTCGTCAGGGTGGGAGATTGAGCTACGCATTGGCCGTGGCTTGATGTCAAAGACGAGTGCATCGTAAAGCGTTCAGCCAAAATCGACAAATGAAAATTTGAGCTTGAGTGGCCTGGAGGGGGGCCAGGTGAGTCCGCAGAAGTATGCGGCGCATCAGGGGTGCTTCTGCGGACTCTGCATTCAAGTTTGAAAAGAGGATCACAAAGATCTGAGGCCCTGCGATCCGGGTCTCAGCGCAGTGGCCTTGGTGAGGGGGCCACGCGGGGTTCGCGGAAGCATAACGCCCAGAGCTTCCGCGAACTCTCATCTGTGTAATCTGTCTACACAAGCAACGCGATCGTCTATGGCCTTCCATGCATGAAAATGTGTAATCTGCTCGGCAGATTATGCAGCTTCCAGTTAACCCGCCGATTCTCCCGATGCTTGCGAAACGCGTCAGCGATCTGCCTCGGGCCGGAGATTGGATCTTCGAGCCGAAGTGGGATGGGTTTCGCGCGCTGGTGTTTCGCGACGGCAAAGAAGTCCTGATTCAAAGTCGCGACGAAAAACCGCTCAATCGATATTTCCCGGAACTGATCGATCCGTTGTTGAAGCAACTGCCGGCGCGCTGCGTGCTGGACGGCGAAGTGGTCGTCGCTCAGAAAGGCGCCCTCGACTTCGACTCGCTTCAGTTGCGCATTCACCCTGCGGCATCGCGAATAAAACTTCTCTCCGAGCAGATCCCTTCATCGATCGTCTTCTTCGATCTACTCGCCGAAGGTAAGAACGACCTGCGTGGTCAGGCGTTTGAAGAACGTCGACGCAGGCTGGAAACGGTGCTGTCCAGGGCAACACCACCTTTGCATCTCACACCGGCGACAACTGACTTCTCAGTCGCGTCTGATTGGTTTCGCCGTTTCGAAGGCGCGGGCCTCGATGGCGTTGTTGCCAAGCCAGTCGGAGGAACTTACGAGCCGAACAAACGCGTGATGCTGAAGGTCAAGCACGAGCGCGACTGCGACTGTGTCGTGGCTGGATTTCGTTGGCACAAAAAAGGCGATCGAGACAGGATTGGTTCACTGCTGCTGGGACTTTTTGATGATGCAGGCAAACTTCATCACGTCGGCGTGTGCGCGAGTTTTACGGATCAGAAGCGAATCGAACTGGTCGAGTTCCTGAAGCCGTATCGCAAGGACGCCATCGCGTCGCATCCGTGGAAAGAGTGGGCGATGAACGAACTCGGCGAAGCGCATCGCATGCCGGGCGCGCAAAGTCGCTGGAGCCACGGCAAAGATCTCTCATGGGAACCACTGCGCCCCGAGCTCGTGGTTGAAGTCGCTTACGAGCACATGCAGGGAGATCGGTTTCGACATACTGCGCATTTTCGGCGATGGCGAACGGATAAGAAGCCTAAAGACTGCACGTATGCGCAACTCGAAGTCGTCCCACCTCATGAAATCGAACTAATCTTTGCCACAAAAAGGCACAAAACCGGCAAATGAGAGAGATGCCGTAATTCATTTGGATTTCTTTTGCGCCTTTTTTTGGCTCTTCTCGCGCCATTCGCGAGTCGGATCGTCGTCGGGATCGGGCGTCTCCTGCGGTGGACGCTGTTTTTCCGGGACGTTGCGCAGGTTTACACGAATGCGCGTCCACGTCGATGAACGCCCGCGCATTGAGTCCACCAAAACATCGTCGACAGCAAGCAGCTTTGCGACTTTTGGATACTTCGCCTTCCATCGCTCCAAGCCCTCGAGCGCTGCTTTTTTGTTTGGCGAGTTGGCAATTGTGAGCAGCGGCATTCGCGCGCGCGAAGGCGCGACGCGTTTTCCTTCGCCGGCCATCTTGCGAAAGTGCGGCGGCCACGGCGCGTCACCCAATCCGGCGGCTTCATCGCGATCGGCGAGTTCGAGAAGTTTCTCGAGCGAGCCCGCCTGCGTGTCCATTTCCGCGTGCGGGTCACCAAGCTCTGCAAAGCGCTGCGGCACGGTGAGGACAGTGAAGTCAGCAGGATCGCAGTCTTCAACCTCATCCCAACGCAGCGGCGTCGACACGCGCGCATCGGGAAGCGGCCGCACTGAATACGCCGAGCACGTCGTACGGTCTTTCGCGTTCTGGTTGTAGTCGAGGAACACGCCGTGACGCTCTTCCTTCCACCATTTCGAGCTCGCCAGTTTCGGTAGACGCCGCTCAACTTCCCGTGACAGCGCAACCGCCGCGCGCCGCACCTCGCTGAAATTCCAACGCGGCTGAATCCTGACATTCACGTGCATGCCACGCGAACCGCTCGTCTTGGGCCAACCATGCAAATCCATCTCTCCGAGCAACGCTTTCACTTCGAGCGCGACCAGTCGAACATCCTGCCAGCTAACACCAGGACCAGGATCGAGATCGACGCGCAACTCGTCCGGATGATCCAGATCGTTCGAACGCACTGGATGCGGATGAAGCTCGATGCACCCGAGATTCACCACCCACGCGAGCCCCGCGGCATCGTCGACAACAACTTCTTCCGCCACGCGGCCGGAAGGGAACGACAGCGTCGTCGTTCGCAACCACGAGGGCCGATTCTCCGGCGCACGCTTCTGATAAAACGCTTCACCTTCCGCCCCGTTGACGAAACGCTTCAGCACGATGGGCCGATCGCGAATTCCGGCAAGCGCGCCAGGGGCGATCGATAAGTAGTAGCGGACGAGCTCGAGTTTCGTGAGCCTGGTTTCCAACGTGAAGTAAGGCTTGTCGGGATGCGTGATGCGAACTTCACGGCCGTCGATCGTCAATGCTTCGAAATTTTCTTTTGCGGGGCTCACTATGCGTTTACAGGGGCTTCGCCATGTTGATGAAATGACAAGGTATTTTGACCGGCACGTCTGCCGGAAAAGGCGTGGTCCCATTCTCGACGTATCCGCGACGTCGATAGTAGGGCGGCAGTTCTTGACGTAAGTTGACGATGTAAATGTCCATGAACCGCGAGCCGCGCTGGCGACAATAATTCTCAGCTTCGTTCATCAGCAGCGATCCGAGTCCACTCTTCTGGGAAGCGGGATCGACCGACAGCAAGCCCAGGTAAGATCGTTCGCCGCGCATCTCGACGTAGACGGAGCCGCTCAGCTTG
>Ga0134127_10001597_pt1 | contig 16730 bp, 12 predicted proteins | sample KB31753_FD_96459 | JGI IMG/M metagenome (GOLD analysis project Ga0134127, IMG submission 96459) | Terrestrial soil microbial communities with excess Nitrogen fertilizer from Kellogg Biological Station, Michigan, USA - KB3-175-3 | ecosystem: Environmental > Terrestrial > Soil > Unclassified ... | reverse complement strand
TGAACCATCCACCCACTGCCGTGGGTGGGATTTTGGAGAGGTTCCGCGTGCTTCTGCGTGTAGGCTGGACTTGAACGATCCACCCACTGCCGTGGGTGGGATTCGGGAAGCCGCGCGCCAGCATCCCGAATGTAGGCGGGACTTGAACGATCCACCCACTGGCCGTGGGTGGGATTTTGGAGAGGTTCCGCGTGCGTCTGCGTGTAGGCTGGACTTGAACGATCGACCCCACTTCCGTGGGTGGGATTAACGGGAGCAGCCGAGCTAGCTTGATTGCAGGCTGGAGTCGGACGTTTGAAACACTCGGCTAAAGAATGGTACGGTGCCTCGACGTGGTTCTGGACTCGATCGACGAACTAACGCTGGAGGCACTCTCTTGACCTGGGAACCCGAAGTTGAGGAGATAAAACGACGCGAGGAACTCGCAAAGCAGATGGGTGGGCCGGCCAACGTCGAGCGGCAGCACGCCAGCGGCAAGCTCACAGTGCGCGAACGCATAGACCGGTTACTCGATTCGGGTTCGTTCCACGAGATCGGTGCGCTCGCAGGGCAGGCTACTTACGAAGATGGCCAGATGCGCACGTTCATACCCTCGAACTTTGTAATGGGCACCGGCCGCATCGATGGGCGGCGAGTCGTAGTTGCCGGTGATGACTTCACCGTGCGAGGCGGAGCCGCCGACGCGCGAGTGGGCGACAAGGCCGGTTATGCGGAAAGACACGCTCGCGAGCTCCGAATGCCGATCATCAGACTGGTGGACGGGACCGGCGGAGGAGGCAGCGTCAAGACGCTCGAGACGATGCAGCGCACCTACGTGCCCGCGAATCCGGCGTGGGACCTGGTAGTCGCATCGATGTCCGAAGTGCCGGTCATTGGGGCATGCATGGGATCGGTTGCGGGGTTGGGCGCCGTGCGTGTTGTAACATCGCACTTCTCTTTGATGGTCAAAGGCACGAGCCAGCTTTTTGTGGCGGGCCCGCCGGTGGTCGAGCGCGGGGTCAGCGAGAGGGTGACAAAAGAGCAGCTCGGCGGCTCGCACATTCACGCTCGCGGCAGCGGGGCCGTTGATAACGAAGTCGACAGCGAAGATGAGGCGTTCAGCACAATCCGCAGATTTCTTTCATACCTTCCGTCGAACGTCTGGCAAGTTCCGCCGAGAGCTATTGAGCGCGACGATCCTGATCGCCGTGAGGAGGAGTTGATATCCATTATCCCGCGAAACCGCAGGCTGGGATTTGATGTGCGTCGGTTGCTCGGGCTGGTTTTCGATCGCGAATCGGTGTTTGAGATCGGTCGATACTACGGCCGCCCCCTTGTGACGGTGTTCGCGCGGCTCAACGGCTATCCTGTAGGTGTGCTCGCGAGCGATCCTCAGCAGGGTGGCGGCGGTCTTGATGCGCCGGGCAGCGAGAAGATGACCCGATTTGTTGATCTGTGCGATACATTCCATCTGCCGGTCATCAACTTTGTCGATCAGCCGGGCTTTTTGATCGGAACTGCTGCGGAGCGCGCGGGTACCGCTCGATACGGAGCGCGGGCGATGGCCGCCGTCTATCAAGCGACAGTGCCCTGGGTCTCTATCATCTTGAGAAGAGTGTTCGGCGTCGCCGGAGCCGCTCACGGCAATGCTCAAGGTCTGAACCTTCGGTATGCGTGGCCGTCGGGTGATTGGGGGTCTTTGCCGATCGAAGGCGGCGTGCAGGCTGCCTATCGTCGGGAGATTGAAGCTTCGCCCGATCCGGCGGCCCGACGGACAGAGATTGAGGAACAGCTTAATGATCTTCGGTCGCCGTTCCGGACTGCGGAGGCGTTCGGGGTCGAAGAGATCATCGATCCTCGCGACACTCGTCCGCTTTTGTGTGAATGGGTAAACGCCGCTTACGAGGTGTTGCCTTCGCAGCTTGGCCCAAAAGGGCGAGGCTGCCGGCCATGATGGTATCTTGTTGAAGTCGCAGATGGAGAGGATGTTGGTGGCCCTCATCCCCGTGGGGATCGATGACGCTTGAGGAGGTACGTTCTTTGATGAATGGCGCAGGCTGGCGGTTCGTCAAAATGTGAAGAAGAAGAAATGAGTAAAGAAGTCTCGAAAAATGACCTGGCAGCGTGGGATGAATTAAGCAAGAGCCATAGGCGTTTCATCAAAGCAAGGATGGCCTTCTATCAAAGCGAAGTCGATCGCGTGGAATTGATAAGGAGGGCTATGCATACAAATGATCAAGCCTTAGCACTAAGCCTTGCTCGATACTTGAGCCCGACAGAGCATATGCAGCTGTTCGATGAGTGGGTGTATTGGGCTACGATCGATTCTTGTTTGCCAGCAGTGCATAACTATATTCTATCTTTACCGAAAGAATGGATCATGGGACGTATTGAGGAAGCAGTCGAGCTTCGTCTTCGTGAGGGCGATGAAATCGATTTTAGAAGGTACCTGGAATTGTTTTGCAATCTGGATCGTGACCTCGCCGCAAAGCTTGCACGAAGAGCTTTGGAACATTCGGACAAGGAAATCCAAGACGCTGGCAGGGACTATTTATCCGCACTCGAAGGGGATCAGGGCTAAAAGAGCGTTAGACCATCATTGCATTAAGTAGGCAAGTAGTATTTTGGTCTCGAGAAGCGAATTAGAGCAGTGAAGAATGGCGGCAAACTATGTCATTGTGAGAATGCTGCTTTTGAGGTGCCTGCGGGAGTGAGCTGGTTTTGACGCAGCAGTCACCGCTTCTGCTTCAATTCTTCGAGAATCTTTTTGAACGAGGCCTCTTCGCGAACCGCGTCGAGCTGCGTATTTCGCTCGAGTTCGGCTGGATTCGCAAATCCCTTCTGGACCGATCTCGACAACGCATCGAGCGCGCGCCGCTTGTCACCCTTCAAGGAATACGCGCAAGCCAGGTTGTACAAAATCCGCCAGTTGTCGGGCATCACCTCGGAGTCGGTAGTCAGACTTGAAACTGCGAGATCATATTTCTTCGCCTGGATGAGCATCATTGAATGTTCGAACGCGGCGGCGCCGTATTGATTGAGCAGCCTGCGAGCCAGAGCGCGTTCAGGGGTGTTTTCCTGTGCCTCGGATTTCTGTTTTAGCTCCCTGAGTTTGATTTTCAAATCAGAGAGTACTAGTTGCCGGGCTTCGGCCCCGCTCGTGAGGCCCGACGTCGCGGCGCTGGTTGCGGGATTCATCAACCTCGCTCGCAGATCAAATAGCTCAGACCCTCGCCGGATCTCTTCCTTCTCCTGATCCTGTGCTTTGCTGAGCGCCTGCTTGATCGGCCTCGAATCACGGAGAACGGCAATTTTGCTTTCGAACCCGGCGACGTCCCTGAGACCCTTGAAGTCGGCAACGATTTCAAGGAAGCCGGTGTAGGCTTCCAAGTCGCGACCGGCAGCTTCGCTCGAGGTTGCGCGGTTCTGCGCGTTCTTGAACATTTGATCGACGAACGCTTCGTCGCGCGAGCGCCGGCCGGATTTCATCGCTTGCAGTTCCAGCCACTCGACCGCTCGAACCCCAACATCGGAAGGGGCCCAACTGTGACCGCCTTCAAACACTTCGATTCGATGTGTGACACCGGAGGCTTGTAGTTTGCGGTCAAGCTGTTTCAACTCGGCATAATTGAAGTCTTCGTTGCCGACGGTGCCGTAGAACACGAATGGCAACGAGGAAGACCGCTCAATACCGGCGGCAAACCCCGCGCCGCAAGCAATCACCCCGGCGATCTGTTCCTTCAACCAGACCGCCATAGCGGTGGCGGCGCGTGCGCCGCCCGAGAAGCCCGTGAGATAGACCCGTTTTTCGTCAATCGAGAATCGCTCTGAGACGTCGCCGAGCATTGCCTTCGCGGCTTCGGCCGAGGGCTGCAACGGGCCGTTTCGAGAGTTGTTGGACCCGCATAAGACGTAGCCGTACCGCTCGGCCGCTTCCTTGAAGCGCTCAATCGGAATACCGCCTCGGGCGCCCGGATCGAAGGCCGCCAGCAGTGCCCACTTCCGAGTCGGAGAGTAGCCCGAGGGCAGATACAGCGCGTAGCTTTGATCGGGATTGTTCTTGCACACCACGCGCTCGATGACTCGGCCGGGACTAATCTCTTGCGACAGGTCAAACGCATACCCATCCTGCCGCAATAACGGACTGAGGTTTAATAGCAACAGTGCAAGAACGGCAGCGGTCGATGATTTCGACTGAAACTTCATTGTTAATAGAATGACTACTCTTGCCGCTATTGCGCAACTTGTGCCTGCCCTCCCGGGTGTGATCAAAAGTGGGACTTGATTCCAACTACGACTGAGTCAATGTTTATACACACAGGAGACCTTCATCCACGTTCCCAACCCCGTCAGGGGTTGCATGTTTATAGATCCGGGCCCACCGGCTCACCTCCGGCCGAGTTGGTCAAACCCGTCGGGACTGCAGCCTCACAAATGCGGCCGGACGTGCCTTCTGGGCGCAGCGTGTCTATAACATGCAACCCCTGACGGGGTTGGGAACGTCAGTGGGGGAAGTTCGGTGTCGTAAAAACTCAATACAGTTGAAAGTGCACTCAAGTCCCACTGTCAATCGCACCCTGCGCTCCCAGGCTGCGCAACCTGAACTGGATGCTCCCTCATCTTATGAGCTACTATTGTGAAGCCTCGGTATCGTCTCGCCAGCCGATTTCTGGAGAAGTCAATGAATACAAAGAAAACCGCAGCTTTCGTGCTCGCTCTTACACTCAGTCTCGGATTCGTTCCGGTTTCGTTTGCTCAGGACCCTCAATCCTCCGACCAGCAAGATAAAGACAAACCAACTCCTGAAAAAAAGGCAATACTTCTGCTCGACCAGGTTGTCGGTGAAGCCGGTGGTCTGAAGCTTCCTGAGAACCGCATCTACATTCAGATAGCGGCGGGCGACCTGTTGTGGGTTCGCGATGAACCGCGAGCTCGCGTGTTGTTCGGCGAAGCTGGCGCGGGCGTTGCCGACATGTTGCGCCGCAGCGAACTCCCAGCCGACCCGAACTTGCGTCGAGGCAATAATTCAAACCGCGTCGCGCTTGAGTTGCGACAAGAGCTGGTCTTGACCGTTGCGCGGCATAGTGGCGAGTTTGCGTCTCAATTACTGCAGGCGATGCCGGCGCCGGCTCAAACCGGTCCGGGCGATCGCCGCCAGCCTACGAACACGCTGGAGCAGAGCCTTGTCGCTGCGATCGCAGCAAACGATCCGAAGACCGCGCTCAAGAATGCGCAGGGCTGGCTTGAAAAAGGAGAATACCCGTCGTCGCTAACAAAAGTGCTTTCGCAGATTCAGTCTAAAGACCCCGAAGCGGCGACGAAACTCACGGATCAACTGGTTAAGAAGCTGCAGCCCGAGGAAATAGTCTCAAAGACTGAAGCGGTTCGACTATCGCTGAACCTTTTGCGGCCGGGGCCGCGACTCGAGAAGAAACCCGCGGACGGCTCACAACCGGTTGTCGGGAACGCCGAACCGTTCTTATCTGAATCCGCATTTCGAGATGTGATGTCCGCGACAATTACGGCGGCGCTGAGGGCAACTCCGCAAGCAAACACCCAAGGCCGGGGCGGTCCCGCCGGCATGCGCGGCCGGCCCAACGGTCCCGGTGGCGCCGCGGCCACTCCCCAGAGTGAAGCAGAGATCCAGCAGGCAAACGCGCGAATGCTGCTCAATGGCCTCCAGAACATGCAGCCGCAAATCGATAAATACCTTCCCGAGCGCGGTCTGGCCGTACGCCAGAAGCTTACTCAAATGGGGATGGATCGTGATGAGCGCGGCCAGTTCGGTCAGATGGCTGCTCTCATGCAACAGGGAACATCGGAGAGCTTGATTACCGCCGCTGCTTCTGCTCCTCAGGGGATGCGCAACCGGCTCTACCAGCAGGCCGCGATGAAAGCGTTGGACGAAGGCCACCCCGATCGCGCGCGAGAGATAGCTAACCAACACCTCGAAGGTACCGCGCGAACCAACATGCTGCACACACTCGAACAGCAACAGGCAGTGCGAGCCGCGCCCAACAAGATGGATGAGATTCGCCAGGCGATCAATCGCGCACAGTCGGATGAGGAGCGAGTGTCGCTGCTTCTTCAATTCGCGGGCAATCTACAAGCAGACCCAAAGCTGGCGCTTCAGCTTCTTGAAGAAGCTCGGGGACTGGTCACCCGTCGCGCGACCAGCTACCGCCAGTTTGAGGCTCAGGTGAGCGTTGCGCGCGCTTATGAGACGCTGGACCCGGCGCGGAGTTTCGAAACGCTGGAACCGGGCATCCAGCAGATCAATGAGCTTCTTTCCGCCGCTGCGATTCTCAGTGGCTTTGAAGTGAATATCTTCAGAGATGGAGAATTGCCGCTCAAGGGCGGGGGCTCGTTGACCGGTCTGGTGATTCGGTACGGTGGGGAGTTAGCAACGCTGGCGAAGATCGATTTCGAAAAAGCGCAGGCGCTTACCGAGCGGTTCCAGCTCGCCGAACCGAGAGTCCTTGCGAGGCTCACGATGATTCGCGGCGTGTTAGGCGTGCCAGGCAGTGATTCCGGAGGGAACGCATTCGGCAGGGCTAATCCCGTGTTTGGCCGTCGTCCGGAGTAGAGCCCGGGAGCGCAGGCATCCTGCCTGCCTTTTTCGCACGGCACAAATTCCGACGCGGCAGGCAGGATGCCTGCGCTCCCAGGCTGCCTGCCTTTTCGCACGGCACAAATTCCGACGCGGCAGGCAGGATGCCTGCGCTCCCAGGCTGCTTGCCTTTTCGCACGGCACAAATTCCGACGCGGCAGGCAGGATGCCTGCGCTCCCAGGCTGCTTGCCTTTCGCACGGCACAAATTCCGACGCGGCAGGCAGGATGCCTGCGCTCCCAGGCTGCTTGACTCTCCCAGAGGGCCGCCATACGATGTCACCGCAATTCCTACCAAAAGGAGCAACGCACGATGCGGCTCAAGAGTTTACAACTGCTTGGTCTCAGCTTGTTTCTTCTCAGCCTCGGCATACCAGCCACAAATGGTAGCGGAGCAAACTCCTATTCGATCACCGGCGCCGTAAGCGACGAACAGAAGAAGCCGCTTTCGGGTGTAATGGTCACTGCCTTCGATTCAGTCGAAGACAAGATGATCACCGCCTTTACGAAGGAAGGTGGGCGCTTCAAGCTCCCTGGGCTGACGAATCGCGACTACAAGCTGCGAGCTCGGCTGCCCGGATTCGAGGATGAGTTCACAAACGTTTCGTACAAGTCGAAGAGCGACACTCCGGTAGCATTTCGTCTGAAGCCAGCCGCAAATCTTAAGATGCAATCGACTAGCGTAGACCGCATTCGATTGATCAAGTGGCCGACTGACGAAGCCCGTTTGAATTTCAGAATGGCGTGCGCTTATTGCCATCAAGTCGGGACTGAAGGGTTTCGTGCCCCTAAAGAAAAAGCCGACTGGGAAGTGATGGTCCGCGACGTTATGTCGACCCGCATAGGGCTCGGCGCATTTCGCTCGCTTCACAAAGAGACTCAACAAGCTCTGCCGGGCATGTTGTACGAGACCTACAAACAAGGCGCTGACGCAAGCTGGCCAGCCTACACGCCTCCGCCGGCGCCTTCCGGCGATGCGCTGAACGTTGTGATCACCGAGTGGCCCGTTGGGCACGCGGACCATGCGCTGATGCACGACCTCGAAATAGGCGATGACGGATTGATATATCTGGTCGATATGATTCACGATGCCGTCCGCACGCTCGATCCAAAAACAGGCGACCGAAAGTCATACTCGATTCCCGGTGGAGTGAAAGACGGCTCGGGCATTTATCCAATTCACGGACCGCACTCGATCGAGAAGTCGCCCAACGGGGATATGTGGATCACGCTTGCGCTCGGCGGGAAGATGGCGCGCTTCGATCCTAAGACGAAAGAGTTTCTGCTGATCGAGAGCGGTGAAGGCGGCAAGCGAGGCGGCTACCCTCACACATTGCGCTTCGATCAGAAAGGTATCTGTTGGTATACCGACGCCGCGATGAACGCGATCTTCCGGCTCGATCCCGCGACGCTCAAGATCAAACAGTATCAACTGCTGAAAGCCGAGCAGGCATCGAATGTGCCTACGATGGGCGAAACCGGGGGGATAACTCCCTACGGCATCGACATTGGGCCTGACGGTAAGGTCTGGTACACGAAGCTCAACGGTCAGCGAGTCGGAGTGATCGACCCGGCGACGGACAAGATCACCGAATGGAAGCCGCCGGTACACGGTCCGCGCCGCCTCGAGGTTGCCAACGACGGGGTCGTATGGATCCCCGGTTTTGGAAGCGGCAACTTCTGCAGCTACGACCCAAAGAAAGACCTTTGGAAAGTCTATCCGCTCCCGGGCAAGGGAGACGATATTCCTTACGCCATAAACGTCGATCGGCGGAGTGGCCAGATTTGGATATGCGGCGCCGGTAGCGACACGATGATGAGATTTGATCCGAAGACCGAAAAGCTGACTGTGATCCCGATGCCGACCCGAGTGACTTACACGCGCGAACTTGAGTTTGCCAGGGATGGCAGCATTTGGACTTGCAATTCGAACCATCCGGCGCGGCATATCGAAGGCCATCGCCAGTCGGTGATCAAGATTGAAGTGTCTCGCGGTTGATCGGCTAACCTGACTCTTCGAGCGAATGTAGTTCTCGACAACGAGAGGCCTAATAGGAAGCCTTGGAGACGCTCAGCTCTTTTATTGGCCGGAAGTGCTTCTCGTTTCGACTAACAAGGGTTAGATCGTTCACCATTGCTGTCGCGGCGATCAGTGCGTCTGCCAAGGTCAAGCCGTGAGACTTCGAATATTGCTTCAGGCTTTGGAGAGCGTTGTGACCTATCGCGTCGGATAACTCTTGGATCGAGTAGAGGCTAATGAACTTTTCAATGACCTTCTGATCTCTCTTATTGCGCGCACCGATGATCAACTCCATGGCTGAAATCCGGCCTATTAATATGTCTCCTTGCAAGGCGTCCACGAAATCCGCCGCATTGCTGTTTCCTCGGGAGATGTCGATGAGTACGTCTGTGTCGATAAGGAAGGCGGCCATCTTTAGTATCGCGACTTGCTGCGTAGGTTTCGGACGAAGGAGAGTCCGTCGTCCATATCCTTTCGGTTCTTCCAGAGACCAAAGAATTCAGACGATTTGACTGAAGGCCGCTTTCGGGCAGTTCCCACGCGAGTTGTTTCTACATAAACCTCGCCTATCGCGCCCTCTTTAAGTTTTCTGGGTTTCTCCAAAGGCTTGAACACTCCGTCTTCGTATTTGACTCTTATCGAATCCATGATCTTGTCTACTCCATTTGTTGATCGAGCGGCTCACCACGACCCGCGTCGATGCAAGCGTACAATTGCCTCCCGATATCAGCAAGGCGAACGTGAACTCAAGCGAATGATCGTGTTTCGTCGCTGACTCAGCAGTTGTCGGGACGCTGATCAGGAGCACACGAGGGTCTTTCGCGACGACGTTCAACCTAACCGACAGGACTCCGGCGATTTGGCGGAACTCAGGGGAGAATGGGGGCTGGTCTGATAAACCAACGCGGAGATTTTTACTACAAACGGAGCCGGCCTGGGTACACTTACCTCATTTTGGTGATCCGGGCGCGTAGTATCCCTGGCGGAAGCGCAGTCGCAGGTCAGGACGTTTTGGAGCGCGGACTGTGATCGTTCGGAAGCCGCCGTCGGCCCGCTCGTCCGTCGAGTAGTAACCCAACAGGTATTGTGCTTGAAGCTCCTCGGCGATCTGACGGAAAGCGGCATCGAGGGCTCGAGACGTTTCGGGCACAAAGGCTTTCCCGCCGGTCTGCGCGGACATCGATTCCATAAAACCCTGACCCTTGATGCTCATCGAATTCAGGTTCAGGGCCTCGCCGCTCGGGTTGATCGAGTAGAACAAGCAATCGTTCTTTTGTAATTCCCGCAGCACATCCGCCAGCTTGGAGCGCTCGCTATAGTTTTCCTCGCCGTCGGAAATGACGATGAGCACGCGCCGATTGCCGGGCTCCGAGTTCTTGCCCAGATAAAGCGCCGCATCGACTACCGCATCGAAGAATGCGGTGGGTTCCTTTACCGGGGCGAGCTCCATCAACCCTGCGATCGCTTCATCGCTATTTGCAGTCCGAGTCTTCACTATCTTCGGCTTCAGACCGATGGAAAAGATCGAGACCGCATCAGCGGGTTTTAGCACCTGTTTGACGAAGCGAACCGCCGCTTGCTGCTCGAAGGCGAACTGCCCGTGAATGCTTCCAGAGACGTCAAAGAGAAGAGCGATCTCGGTCGCAACTTTTCCGGGTTCACCCAGAGTGGCGATCGTTTGCGCTCGGTTCTGCTCCTCGAGCGTGATGTCCCCTACGGTCAGATCCTTGACCGGTCTTCCGGCGGCGTCCGAGGCCGAGAGCGGCACCAGCACAAGCCGGGAGGTTAAACGAATCGCTTCGTCCTGTTCCTTCTGTTCCTTGGGGGGATTCTGCGCGGGGGGGGGATTCTGCGCGGGTTTCGTCGCTTGAGGCATAGCCTGCAGCGCGAAGACTACATCGAGAGCGGGCAGGGTCAGACCCGCCAGGAACATCAGCACCAACCTTAGCGATGACAGTCGCACTGGCTCTCCTTTTTTGTAGCGTAGACTGTCCAGTCTGCGCCGGTCCAATTCAGGCGAGTCTTCGCAGACTGGACAGTCTACGCTACATCTTTCCCGTTCAAACCAGTCGAGGCGTGACCATAAGAATTCGAGAGACCGGCACGCAACCAAGTCGTTCGAACTTACGATCACGCCTCGCGGCTTTGGCCCTGGTTAAACCTTACGGCTGTTGATTCGAACTAACCGAGCGAGGGGTCACCGTTACCGGGCTCGTGAGACCCTTGCTGGTCAGAATCGAGACTTCAGCGCGCCGATTTTGCTGCCGTCCGTCGCGCGAAGTGTTATCGGCGATCGGCATGGCCTCTCCGTATCCGAACGGTATGATGATCCGACGCAACGGAATATCGTGATTCTCGGCCAGATAGCGCATTACGACTTCGGCCCGCCTTTGACTGAGAGCGCGATTTGAGTTCTCGGCGCCATCGGCTGAAGCAAAGCCGCGCACTTCGATGACGAATCCCTTTTCGGATTTCGCCTGAGTCGCTATCGAATCAAGCATGCTCTTGGCTTGGGTGCTCAACACCGCGCTGCCGACTTTGAAGTTGATCGTTTCGCTCTTCTTTACTTCATAGTCGTCGAGAGACGAGATGCGGTCGTTGGTTCGATTGACACCGTCAACAGCCACGTCCGCGGTCTCCTGAGCTGCCGCCGCGCCGCCCTTCGCCAGATTGGCGACCTGAGTCAACTCATCAAGCTGACCCGAGAGACGCTGCGCGTTTTGCTCGGTGCGGGTGACGCGCTCCTCGGCCTCGCCCAGCCTGTTTTCAACAGGTACTACTGTTGATTCGACAGCTTGAGCGACCTTGAAATCGTCTTTCGAGAATTTGATCTTCTCTGCTTGCAGAGTACCCGAAGAGTCTCCCCGTCCTTCGATCTCGACAAAAAGACCTCGGACAAGTGCCGTTTCCGAAAACTTCGTCGAGCCTCGGAACGGGTTACCTTTCTTCTCTTCGATCTTGGCGCCGGCGACACGGACGGTCAAATCTTTGCCCCATTGATCACGCACGATCAAGGTGCCCTGGTCGTGCTTAACGATCAATCCCTTTGCTTTCATCTTCGCGCCGGAGACAACCGGCGCGTTGTTTGTTGAGCCGTTTTGCCGTGCAGTAGCCGGAACAATTAATGCCAGACTTAACACTACGAGGGCTCCTAACATCGACAGTTTTTTCATAACTTTCTCCTGCAGCCAGAAAGGCTGAGATTTCCTTCAGATGTTTTTGAGGACCGGAGGGCGCTCAACCTTACGCGGAGCCGGCCCGGCCGGAAACAGATTGCATTTGGATGTGGTTCGTTGACGGCGGCGTCGCGAGCTGAGCAAAGCACCCGAGCAGCCGTCCCTGGAAGACCAGAACTAATTCCTTTAACAGGGTGAATGTTGCGAAGAGTGATGGTCTGTAATCTGATCATCCCGACGGATCAAGTGCAACAATCGTGCAATTGATTGTGCGGGGGCTTAAGCGGCTTAGTTTTCTGAATTTGACGGGTTCGGCCTGCGGTAAGAGGGGGCAACCGTGTAGTTTTTGCCCGGTGAGGCCGTTTTGCTATGAATTACTTCCATACGAGCGGGGACAGAGTTCAGGGTTCAGAGTTCAGGGTTAGGGTTCAGTGTTCAGGTTCAGAGTTCAGGGTTCTGAGTTCAGGGTTTAGAGTGAAGAAGTGAAAAGTGTGAGGATGAGGAAGGAGTAAAGCGTGAGTGAAAGAGTCAATAAATTCAATAAATGACAAATGATCAATGACAAGTGACAAATGTTAAATCATTCCTCAACCTTGAACGCTGAACGCTGAACGCTGAACGCTGAACGCTGAACGCTGGTTTTTACCCTGAACCCAACTCACACATCCTTCATCGCGGCTAGTATGCGCTTGAAGAATTCGTCAGCGTTTGGCTGATGCCAGCGCCAAACCACCACAAGATCGTGCTCCGGATCGATCCAGATCGTGTTGCTTCCGTTGCCAAGCGCGGCAAAACTCGAGGCGGGCGCCGAGGGCCACTGCTTCTTTTGTGTGTTAAGCCACCAGAGGAAGCCGTAGTCGGGCCCCTGCGGTCCCGGTGTCGTAGCCATCTGCACCCACTTCTCGGAAACGATCTGCTTGTTGCCCCATTTCCCTCGACGCAGGAACAAATAACCAAATCGAGCCTCATCGCGCGTGCTGATCCAAAGTCCACCGCCCCATCGCGTACCCCCGCTCACTGAGATCAGCTTCTTACCTTCGATCGATACTTCGGAGTTGTTGTAGCCGTGATACCGCCAGGTGGTCGAAGCCCCAATCGGGTCCATCACAAGTTGCTTGATCACCTCCGGAAGCGGCCGCTTCCATAGCGTCAACAAAGAGAGTGAGAACCGGTTTATACGCACGTCGTTGTATTCGTAGAACTCGCCGGGTTGCTTCAACTCACGCGGCTCGCGTCGCCCACGGCCAAACTGCTCAACGCCAATGAAATCATGCGACTTGCCGAACATCGTCCCTTCCCATTCGCTGGTCTGATTCGCGTGATGTCGCCAGGTAACCTTTGAGTTATGCGGCGAGTCGTACCCGCCGTCTTTGATGTAGCTGCGCACCGGATCATCGATGCTCTTGATCATACCCCGATCGAGCGTCAGCCCAAGCACAGTCGATAGAAAGCTCTTTGCTACGCTGTAAGTTGGGTCGACGGCCGCTGTATCGCCCCACTCGGCGACGATATAGCCGTGACGAACAATGATTCCGTTGGTGAGCGCGCGGTCTTTCGGGATTGGTCCGAGCAGTTTTCCGAAGGTTTGCTCTTGAGTGGAGAAATCGCGCGGCTGCCTTGTCTCCTGGGTTTTGGCAAAGGACACGGCCTGCTCCAGCAGGACCGGGTCGAAGCCTGCTTCCGCCGGCGATTTGCTTTGCCATTTGTCACCGGCCGCCGGATAGTAGATCGATGACTGGGCGGGCTTCTGAGCGAGCGCGCTTGCGAACAGAGTCAGGGCGATTGCGGCGGTGAGTAGGGTTCGTCTCATGCTGGTTTCCTCGTCGGTTGAATTTGGGCTGGTGCAATTACCCGAGATGCGAAATTATCCCTAATAGATTGGGTTGTAAAGGCGTGAAGTTTGGCGCCCCTGCATAGATACAGACGGACGAGGGCGGTTTCGCGCAAGGAGACGCCAAGAACCGCCAAGACGCAAAGAGGAGCGATGGAAGAAAGCGCTCCCGGCCGCCGTCTAATGGAAAACTACTGCAAAGGAGACCTTGTTTATGAAACTCAGACCGATCATGTTCGCGGCGATCATTGCCTGCTCTATGCTTTCCCTGATCACATTTCAGACAGACGCCTCCGACTGGACCGGCGTCTATGCGCGGGTGGACAAGGTTGTCTTCGAGCCGAATGCCGACGCGCCCGAACGGATTCAGATATGGGGCGCATTCGCGCTGGCAACCAAAGGCAATCGCAATACCTACGAACCTGCTGAGCGAGGCTACCTCTACTATTCGCTAAAGGCGGGCAGCGAGGACATCTGTAAGAAGGAATGGGCTGACATAAAGGCTGTCGCCGGTAGCGGCAAGATCATCGCGTTTGGCGGCCGGAGCCAGCCGGTCCGCCTCCGAAGGGCTACCGACAAGCCCGCCGATCCTGATGTTTATCCGCTGGATCATGGGATCAGCAAGGTCGGCGCTAACCAGAGTAACTACGGGCCCGTGGCGGAACTGATGGCGCTCCCCAAGGAGTAGACGCGATGGCCGCACGAATACTCGGGCGGACTCGGTTGACCACCTGGGATGTCTTGCCGGTCGCGCTTGCGTTAGCGCACGGCGCTTTGCTGGCGACGTCGGTGTCGATCCCACTGGTTGCGGTTGGGCTTTGGTGGAATGCGAACACTATTTCCCACCACTTCATTCATCGCCCGTTCTTCCGCTCACGAATAATGAACGCAGCGTTCTCCGGCTACCTCTCGCTGGTGCTCGGGTTCCCGCAGTCTTTCTGGCGTGCGCGCCATCTCGCGCATCATCTGGCGATCGAGGGACGCCGGGAACGTAAGGATCTGGGACTGGCGCCGCTCGACCTGGGCGCAGTAGTCGCGCTGTGGGGAGCGCTGCTGGTTTTCGCTGAGGGCTTTTTGCTTAAGGTGTATCTACCGGGCTTCTTACTTGGACTCGGGCTCTGTTACTTACAGGGCAAGTACGAGCATGCTCGGGGCACGGTCAGTCACTACGGTTGGTTGTATAACTTACTCTTGTTCAACGACGGGTATCACATCGAGCATCACGCGCGGCCGGCGGCGAATTGGAGGGAGCTGCCTGGTCACCGAATGTTGAATTCGAACTCGAGTCGCTGGCCCGCGGTGCTCCGATGGTTGGAGGTGGTGAACCTGTGTGCGCTCGAGCGGGGCGTTCTGAGATTCAAGCCGCTTCAGCGGTTCGTTCTCGAGCGGCACGAACGCGCGTTACGCAAGCTGTTGATGGAGCTGCCGAAGGTAAGTCGCGTAGCAATTGTCGGCGGCGGGCTCTTTCCGAGGACCGCGTTGATTTTGCGACGTCTGCTTCCGGATTCGCAGCTCCAGCTGATCGATCAGAGCAAGGAGAATCTGGAGATCGCGCGAAGGTTTCTTGCTGAGCCCTGGGAGCGCAGGCATCCTGCCTGCCTTCTTCGCGATGCCGGCGACTCCGAGGAGCAGGCAGGATGCCTGCGCTCCCAGGCGGAATTCATCAATGAGCGCTTCGAGCCCTCCACGCAGTGTGATTCAGATCTTCTCGTGATACCTCTTGCGTTTGTCGGAGACCGCCGGGCGCTCTATGAACGTCCTACCGCTTCGGCGGTCCTCGTTCACGACTGGATCTGGCGGCGGCGGGGATCGAGCGCAATCGTCTCGTGGCTGCTGCTGAAGCGTGTGAACCTGGTGAAACGATGAAAGCTCTGGCGCTGTTTGGCGTCCTGATCATTGCCAAGCTGGCAATGATTTCAGGGCGCCCGATTCAGCTTTCGGTGTGGACTCCGTTTGCTTACTTCTGGCAAGACGCGCTGGTTGCACTTTCATTCGGCCTGCTGGATCGCGCCCTTGCCGGCGTGAGAGTGGGTCGTGTTGCCGGCTGGATTCTGTACGCTGCGGCGGTAGTTTATGTCGCGATCAATGTTCCGGTTGCGCGAGTGCTCTCATCGCCGCTCACGTGGCCGATGCTTGGCGCAGCGAGGGGGACGCTTGCGGACTCGATCAAGCATCACGCGACGGCCGCGAACCTTGGGCTGATGGTTTTGGTTGGGGCAAGCGGCTTTGTGATTCCGCTCGTTCATCGCTGGTCAGGCAAGCAAAGCGGCATTCGGAGGGTGCCAGGAATCCCAGCAGTAATTCTGATCGTACTGATGCTCGCTGTGCTTGGGCCGCTATCGACTTCGCGGCTGGACACCGCAGGGATGGGCCGCAATGCGGTCACTGCGCTTGCGTCTTCGATGCTGCCGCGAATAACCGCGCGAGCGGCCGATTTCGAAACGACGGATTGGCGCACTAGTCCGGTCGCCGGCGATTTGGCTGTTCCTTTGAAAGTCACCTTCATTAGTCGAGACGATGTGTCGGTGTTGCGCGGCGGTGCGAACGGGCGGAATGTTGTTCTGATCGTGCTCGAATCAACGGGCGCAGGGTACTTGAAGCCGTACGGCGCGGCGTTCGATCCGATGCCCAATCTGTCAAAGCTGGCCGACTCATCGATCATCTTCGAGAACGCTTACTCGGTTTATCCTGAAAGCATCAAGGGTTTGTTTGCGGTGCTGTGCTCGCGATACCCCGCGATGGACACCGAAGCCGAGAGCTACGGCAGAGTCAAGACTCCATCAATCGCGGCCGCGCTCAAAGAGAGGGGCTACCGGACGGCGCTTTTTCACTCCGGCCGCTTCATGTATCTGGGCATGGAAGCGGTCGTTCAGAACCGGGGCTTTGAAGTTCTGGAAGACGCGGGCGCAATCGGCGGCAATCGCGAGTCGAGCTTTGGTGTGGATGAGGCATCGACGGTCCGGCGCGCGCTCTCGTGGGTAGATTCGCTCGCGCCCGGCGAGCGATTCTTCATGACCTATGTACCGATAGCGGGTCATCATCCTTATGAAAGCCCGGCGCCCGGTCCTTTTCCAATACGATCGGAATCCGATCGTTATCTCAACGCGCTACACTA
>Ga0134127_10001596_pt1 | contig 16734 bp, 21 predicted proteins | sample KB31753_FD_96459 | JGI IMG/M metagenome (GOLD analysis project Ga0134127, IMG submission 96459) | Terrestrial soil microbial communities with excess Nitrogen fertilizer from Kellogg Biological Station, Michigan, USA - KB3-175-3 | ecosystem: Environmental > Terrestrial > Soil > Unclassified ... | reverse complement strand
GTTCTTCGTCGTCGTGTCGCTTCTTCCGATCGGCTGCAGCTCCGAGCGGGACCGCCAGTGGTACAAGCCCGGCGTCAACTACACCGTGAGCGAGTTCACGCGCGACCGCGACGAGTGCACCCCCAAGAAGGGCGAGCTGGACGAGCAGTGCATGAAACAGCGCGGCTGGGTGCCGCTCACCAGCGATCGAGAGCCCGCCGCTCCGCCCAAGCCCGCCCAGACTCCGCGTGGCCCCCGCTACTAGCGTCCGCGCCGTCATCTTCGACTTCGGCGGCGTCCTCCTGGACATGCGCTGGGACGTCGCGCGGGAGCTGGACCGCGCGCACGGCCTGCCGAAGTCCTCCGTGTTCGAGACGCTCTACCGCAGCCCGGCGTGGGACGATATCGAGCGTGGCGTGGGCGATCCCGCCGAGTGGGCCGAGGGTGCCCACCGCGAGCTCGAGCGCCGCGCCGGCCGGGCGCTGCCGCGCCTGCACGAGGAATGGCGCCGCGCCCAGGTGGTCATCGACGCGAATATCGCGCTGGTCCGGGCGCTGCGGCCCCCGTACCGCTGCTCGGTCCTGAGCAACGCGGATGCCTCGCTGCGCGGCCGCTTGAAGGACGAGCTGGCCCTGGACCACCTCTTCGACGACATCGTGGTCTCCGCCGAGGTCGGCATGGCGAAGCCCCGGCCGGAGATCTTCCGTCTCGCCGCCGATCGCCTGGGCCTGGCCCCCGACGCGTGCGTGTTCGTGGACGACTGGGACAAGAACGTGGACGCGGCGCGCGCGGCCGGCATGCAGGCGGTGCTCCACCGCGTGGATCAGGGCCACGACCTGCGCGCCCAGCTCGCGGCGCTGGGCGTGGCCCCGGGCGCCTGAGCGCGATGGCGCGCACCGGGCTCTTCCTGAACCCCGGCGCCGATCTGGCGCCCGCTCTGGCCCTGGCCCGTCGCGCCGACTCGCTGGGCTACGAGAGCCTCTGGGTCACCCACGGTATCGGCCGCGACGCGCTGCTGACGCTCTCGGCGTTCGCGCACGTGGCCCCCCACGCGGGCCTCGGCACCGGCGTGATCCCGATCTACCCGCGGCACCCGGTGCTGCTGGCCCAGGAGGCCCTCACGCTCTCCGACACGAGCGGCGGCCGGCTGCGCCTGGGCATTGGAGTGAGCCACAAGCCGGTGATGGAGGGCGCGATGGGGCTCGACATGGGCCGGCCCCTCGACGTCATCCGCGAGTACGTGACGGTCTTGCGCGGCGCGCTGACCGGCAAGGTGCGGCACGAGGGGCCCCGCTATCGCGTCACCTGGCAGAGCGGTTTGCCGAAGATCCCGGCCGCGCCGCCGATCCTGCTGGCGGGCCTCGCTCCGCCCATGCTCGAGCTGGCCGGCGAGATCGCCGACGGGGTCGTGCTCTGGCTGGCCGCGCCCGCCTACGTGCGCGACCACGCGGTGCCCGCCATCCGCCGCGGGCGCGCCCGCGCGGGCAAGCCGCTCGAGGGCTTCGAGATCGTGGCCGCGGTGCCCGCGGCGCTCACCGCGGACCGGCCCGCGGCCGCCGCGCTCTTCCGCACCGAGCTGCAGCGCTACCTGGTGCTGCCGTTCTATCGCAAGATGCTGGAGCAGAGCGGCTTCACCGCCGACGTGCAGGCCTTCGATCGCGCGCCCGGCCCCGGCGCGGTCTCGGACCGGCTCGTGACCGCGCTGGGCGGGCTCGGCGACTTCCGCGCGGTGTCGGCCTTCGTGAGCGAGTACCGCGACGCCGGGGTGACGCTGCCCGCGGTGCGCCCGATCGGGTTCCCCGACGCCCCGCACTACCAGCCGACGGTGGAGGCGGCGGGGGCGGCGTGACCGCGCTGCGGACCTGCCGAGCTAGTCGCCAAATGCTCTACATGGTCATCGAGTACTTCAACGCGGGCGCAGCGGCCGAGATCTATCGGCGGGCCCGCGAGCGTGGCCGTCAGCTGCCGCCCGGCCTGGAGTACGTGGACAGCTGGGTGGACCTCGACTACTTCCGCTGCTTCCAGCTCATGCGCACCGACGACCGGTCGCTCTTCGACGTCTGGATGAAGGCGTGGAGCGACGTGGCGCACTTCGAGATCGTCCCGGTTCGCACCCCGGCGGAGGCCGCGCAGCACATCGCCGGCCCGCGGTAGGCCCCTGATGGTGGCGCGCCGGCTCGGACCCGTGGTGGCGCTCGCGTTCCTGGTCGCCGCGGCCGGCGCGACGGCGCAGGTGCCGCCGTCGGCGGAGGAGAAGGCCGGCTACACGGATCTCTTCGCCGCCGCGGCCCAGGGCGACGCGGCCCGGATCAAGGCGCTGACCGCGGGCGGGGAGAAGCCCGACGGACGGGACGGCCACGGACGCACGCCGCTGCACGTGGCCGCGTACGGCGGGCACCACGAGGCCATGCAGGCGCTGGTGGCCGCCGGCGCCGACCCGAACGCGCTCGAGCGCGACCGGTACGACATCGTGACGATCGCGGCGGTGGCCAACGACGCGCCGACCCTGCGCCTCGCGCTCAGCCTTGGGACGAGCGCTCGCAACGTGACCAGCCGCTACGACGGCACCGCGCTGATCGCCGCCGCGCACCTGGGCAACGCCGAGGTGGTGCGCACGCTCATCCGCGCCGGCGCGCCCCTCGATCACGTCAACAACCTCGGCTGGACCGCGCTGATCGAATCCATCGTGCTGGGCGACGGCGGCGCGCGCCACACCGATACCTTGGCCGCGCTGATCGAGGCAGGGGCCAGCGTGAACCTGCCGGATCGCAACGGCCGGACCCCGCTCGCCCTGGCCCAGGGCCGCGGCTACGACGCGATGGTGGCGCGCCTGCGCCAGGCGGGGGCGCGCTAGGAGGGTCCGGAAGAGGCGGCCGTCGCGGAAATTCCGGCCCGTGCCAGACTGGAGGAGCGCCATGAATCGGACACTCCTGAGACACGTCGCCCTCCCCGCGGTGGCCCCGGCCGCGATCGTCGGTCTCTACTTCACGCCGGTGTTGCTGTTCGGGTGCGTGAACCGCGGGCTGCTGGCCCTGGCCGTCGTGCTCCTCTCGGCGGGGGCGGCGTTCGTCACGGTGGGAATCGGCTTGCGCGAGCGGGTGCGAGGTCGCGCATCGGCCTGGTGGGTCATCTCCACCGTGATCCTCACGACCCCGCTCGTCCTGATCCTGGGTCCGCTCGGCTGACGACCGGTCGCCGCGTGCCGATGCTCCGGCCGCTTCCGTCGCTGCTCAAGGGCGCGCTCATCGCCCTGACCGCCGCATGGGAGATCTACGCGATCCGCGGCGTCAGCGAGGCCGGCGTCGGATTCTCCGAGGTCGCGGTGGGGGTTCCCTCGGCGGTTCTCCTCGCCGGGGCGTGGGCCTGCGCCTGGAGCGCTTCGGACTTGCCGAGGCGAATGGGAGCCCGGCGGCTGCTGCTCGGGATCTCGTTCCCGATCCTGGCGGGTGCCCTCCTGGTGATCTATCTGTCCAGCCAGAGCCCGCTCAACCCGCTCTTCCGCCTGCGGTTCGCGGCGAGCCAGGCCGCGCTCACCCGAGTCGTCCGCGAGCTGGAGCGCGGGATCACGCCCGTCGGACCGGTCCGAGCCGGGCTGTTCCAGGCTCGGTACGTCACGGTGAGCCCGCCCGACGAGGTGCGGCTCCTGACCGCGGAATGTGGCGTCGTCGACCAATGCGGCCTCGCCTACCGACCGCGATCCCGGCCGGCGGGCAGCCGCTACGCGCACGTCCAGGGCCCCTGGTATCTCGTCTACGAGCCGTTCTGACGGTCTAGGGCTTGCCCTGGAGCGCCCGCTTGAGCTGATCGAGGTGGTTGTCGTCGTGCCAGGCGATCAGGCCCACGAAGTCCTTGATGGTCATGCGGCCACGGGTGGGGTGCACGCCGCCGCGGTCCAGGTGCTCGGGCCGGAGCCCGCGCAGGAACTTCAAGGTCTCGTCGCGCCGCACCCGGAAGGCCTGGAGCGCCTCGCCCGCGTCGTTGCGCTGATACTGGCGCTCGGTCGCCCAGCGGTCGGGATCCCCGGGCAGGAACCGAGGCTCGTCCATCTCCATGATGGTCTGGAAGCGGATCATGAAGGACTCCTCGGTGTCGCGCACGTGGCACAGCGACTCCTTGGCCGACCAGCTCTTCTCGTCCGGGCGCTTGCTGAGCGCCGCGTCCGGAACGCCCTTGATGGCGGCCGCGTAGTCTTCCGCCGTGCGCTCCATGCGCGCCATCTGCTCCTCGAGACTCGCCATGAGAATTCCCCCGTCGGTGACCAGTTGATGGAACAGGTGCGACTCCCGCGCGTAGAAGCCCTGGGTGTGGAAGGAGTCGCCCAGCCGCAGCAGAGTATAGTCCACGTGGTGGCCGACCTCGTGGAGTAGCGTGCGGAGGAAGGTGCGGAAGGCCACCACGCGCTTCTGCCGCGCGGTGCGCATCCAGAGGGTGATCAGCGGCGGCTCCGCGCCGCGCCCTGGTGATTCGTAGAGGCCGTGCAGCTCGCCCCACTTCGCGTGCGGCCGCGCCGCCAGCACCGACACGCGCACCGGCGGGGCCCCCAGGGCCCGCGCGAGGCCGCCGACCAGGCGCTGCGCGGCCGCTTCGGTGGCCGCGCGCTCGCCGCTCTCGAGCGCGCGGGCCAGCCCGGTCACCAGCGGCTGCAGCCGCAGCGCCTCGGGTAGGCGCATGGTGACGATGCCGTCACTCTCGAGATAGATCGCCTGCTGCCGCCGCGTGAGCCGCTGGAAATAGGCGAAGGGCATCCGGCTCTGGATGCTACCGCCGGGGTATCCGCGTGTCCACGTCTTGCGCCCGGGGGCCAGGCCTGCCCAGCCTCGCGCATGCCGGATCCGACGCCTCCGCCCCGACCCCCCTCCCGAAATATCCCGGTCTGTGTAACACTACCGCCGCACCCCGGGACCATGCGCAACCACGCGCCCCCGAAGGCCGCTCCAGCCACACCCCCCCGGCCACCCCGGTGGGAATATCCTCACCAACCCGCAACGTGGCCGAATTATCCGGACCGGGATACTTCTAGTTGTCCGAACCACGACCGATGAAGATTTGTCTCGTCGTCGTATGACCACGCGCAGGGAGATTCTGACGGGCGCAGCCTCGTTCGCAATGACCTCATGGGCGAGTGCAGAGCAGCGCCTCCGCCGGCTAGCCTACCTAGTCCCGGCTTCACCGGCGGTCAATGCGCCGAATCAACGAGCGCTGTTCATGGCGCTCGCCGAGCTCGGCTACCGCGAGGGACACAACCTTGTGGTCGAGCGGCGGTTCGCGGAGGGGCGGTTCGACCGGTTGTCCGCACTGGCCGCGGAACTGGTCGCGCTCAGGCCCGATGTCCTGTTCGCGGCCGGCTCTCAAGCGGCCCTCGCGGCGTCCAAGGCGACGACGACGATCCCGATCGTGTTCGTCGCCGTCTCAGATCCGGTTGGGACGGGGATCGTCAAGGCGTTGCGACGGCCGGGGACCAATGCGACCGGGCTCAGCAATCAGGCGGAGGAGTTTCAGATCAAGATATTGCAGCTCCTCAAAGAAGTGTTTCCCTCGGCCTCGCGTGTGGCGCTGCTGCACGACCCGACGAACCTGCCCTTAGTACGAACGCTTCCCACTCTGAAGCAGACGGCGGCGACACTCGCACTGAACTTGAGGATGATCGAGGCGCGATCACCGGAGGATCTGATCACCGCTTTCAAGGTGCTGAAGTCCGAGCGGCCCGACGTGCTCTATGTCCTCTCCGCCGCGTTCTTCGTCTCCCAACGCGGACGTATTGTGGAATTGGTGAACGCCCAGCGTCAGATTGCCGTGTACGGGCAGAATGAATTTTCGGACGCAGGCGGCCTGATGTCGTACTCCTTCAGCGTGATCGAGCAGTATCGCTCCGGCGCCACCTTCATCGACAAGATCCTGAGAGGCGCGAACCCAACCGATATCCCCGTCGAGCAGCCGACGCAGTTCGAGTTGGTGCTTAATCTCAAGGCGGCGAAAGCTCAAGGCGTCACGTTCCCGCCGGGGGTGCTCCTGCGCGCTGATCGGCTGATCGAGTGATCACGGACGAGGGGTTGTACATTTTCCTGCGGTCGGACGCCGACAGAACGCATGCCGCGGGTGACCTCAGACGAACCGCGAGCACAAAGAGGATGTCGTGTCGTGATTGAATCGCGCATTCTGAGCCAGTTCGGTCACGTAGCTCCTTGCGTGGTTGCCGTTTCGCTTACCATCACGCCGGGCTTGGCTGCCGGTGATTCGAACGAAGCCTGAGCCGCGTTGGCGAGCACGAGCGCGCCGGGCCCTTGCCAGTCGGCCACAATCTTTTTCAACTCGCCGAGCCGCACAGAGACGCTCGGCTGCATATCAGGAACGAGGGCCCACGACATCTCAACCGGACCGACAGCCATCAGGCGAGCCGTTTCCAGGCAGCGGCACCACGGCGAGGACAGGATTCGGTCTACTTGGACGCCGTGGTTGCGGAAGGCCCCGCCAAGGGCCCTGGCTTCTCCGCGCCCTTGTTCGTCCAAGTTCCGTTGCGTCTTGCAGTCGTCGATCTTGAAGCCCGGGGGATCACCGCCGTAGCCGGGCGGCGCATTGCCATGGCGAATCAGTACGACATGGCCTCCCTTAGCCAACGCGGCCCAGGCTTAGGCCCAAGCTCTTCCAGAGTGGAGTGGAGGGATCTGGTGGTCGTTGATGCAGGGTGGAGCCGATTGCCTGAGCACTGGTGTGGTGGCCTTCGCCAGGCGTGGGCGACGGTGGTGCCGTCCGGCCACCCGCCGGCTTCGTTCGCGCCCCGGTTCTCGCCCTCAGACAGGTGTTTGGGGAGGGATCGGCCGTCCGTTAGCTGCAGCTGACGAACACGATGGCAAGGCCCAACTACGCCCAGGCCGTTGACGAGATCCAGGACGCGCTACGCCCGCTCCTGAAAGCCCGGGGCTTCAAGGTTCGCGGGCGGACCTTCAACGGTGTCACTGAGGATGGCCTTACCCGGGTGGTCAGCATTCAGATGGGTACGGCGGATCCGCCGGGCACAACCCACATTCCCGGACTCCGGGAGAACCTCCACGGACTCTTCACGGTCAACCTCGGCGTCTACGTTCCGGAGGTCGCGAGGCACCATGGGGGCGGGGAGGCCAGCTCATGGGTTCAGGAGTACCACTGCTGCGTGAGCACCCGTCTTGGGCAGGTCTCGGAGGACAGGCGGGACACCTGGTGGCCCGCGCGGAGCGATGGCCTTGTGGCCGATGATGTGCGACGCCGTCTCGAGTTGAGCGGGCTTCCTTTTCTCGACCGCTTTTCGACTCGGGACAAGATTCTGGCCGAGTGGAGTGATCGATCTGAGAACATGGGCGGTGGCAGCCCGCCGCGAATCGTCATGGCCGTCATTCTGGCCGAACGGGGCCTGAAGGGTCGAGCGCGTGCACTGCTCGCGCAGCAGGTGCTCGAAGCGCGGAACCCAGGCCACGCGGACTATGTGCGGAAGTTGGCGACAGAACTTGCGGTGGGAGGCCTGGACGGCTGACCGCGACTCACGGTTGAACGTGCCCATGTCGACACACGAGCCATTGCCCGATCGTCCTCCTGCCAAGGCCTCATGGACGGAGGTGTCGATATACTTCGTGCTTGCCTTTGCCATCTCCTGGGGCGGGGTCGCCGCGGTTGTCGGTTTCGACGGATTCCCGGGCACCGCGGAAGATTTCCGGGTCTTGCTGCCGATGGTGGTGATTGCGATGTTGGCCGGCCCCAGCGTCGCGGGTGTCGCAGTAACGGCCTTGTTCTTTGGCAAAAGAGGGCTTCACGACTTGTGGGACAGATTCCGCGCGGGCCGTGTGGGCGCGCGATGGTACGCCGTCGCGCTGCTGACCGCCCCCCTGGTGGTACTCGGGGTTCTCAGTGCGCTTTCGCTCATGTCTTCGGTGTTTCAGCCGGGTGTCCTCACCGCGAGCGACCCCTCGACCCACCTCGTTCTCGGGCTTGTGACCGGGATCGTGGCGGGGCTGTTCGAGGAACTCGGCTGGACCGGATTCGCGGTCCCGCGTCTGCGGCTCCGTTACGGCGTTGTCGTGACGGGTCTCATCGTCGGCCTCGTGTGGGGCGCGTGGCACCTACTCGTGGTGTGGTGGGGCAGCGCCGACACGTCTGGTTCGCTGTCGATGGCCGTCTACCTGCCCGCGATGGCGTTCTCGTTCCTTGTGCCGTACCGCGTGCTGATGGTGTGGGTCTACGATCGAACCGCCAGTCTCCCGCTCGCGATGGGGATGCACGCCAGTCTCACCGCCAGCGTACGCATATTTGATCCGGTCCCGATATCCGGCTGGTCGATCGTCCTTTACAATCTTGTACTCGGTGCGGTGCTGTGGGTTGTCGTTGCCGCGGTCGCCACCGCGTTCCTGGCACCCGCGAAGTGATCTGCTGCGCGGCCTGCCGCTGAACCGAGACGTTGGACGACACGAGAGGACGGGGGCATGAATGGAGGTGCTACGATGACGACCTGTTCATCCGCCAACGAACTGGATCTGCGAAAGTGACGCAGGACGAAGAATCTTCGGTGAGGCGCCGGCTCTCCGCCATTCTTGCCGCGGACATCGCCGGATACAGCAGGCTCATGGGCCAGGACGAGGCGGCCACGGTCCGCGACCTCAAGGGCCACCAGACCGCGATCCTGCCGCTGGTCGGCCGCCATGGCGGGCGCATCATCGACACGGCGGGCGACGGGATCCTGGCCGAGTTCCCCAGCGTGGTACGAGCAACCGAGTGCGCGGTAGAGATCCAGACCGCCATGGCCGCCCGCAACCAGGATGTGCCGGTGGCTCGCCGGATGCTGTTCCGCATCGGTGTCAACCTCGGCGACGTCATCCACGACGACACCCGGATCTATGGTGACGGCATCAACGTGGCGGCACGGCTCGAAGCGCTCGCCGAGCCCGGTGGCGTGGTCGTTTCGCGCGCCGTCCACGACCAGGTGTTGGACCGTCTCGACCTGGCGTTCGAGGACCTGGGCGAGTTGGAGCTCAAGAATATCGCGCGACCGGTGCGGGTGTATCGGATCCGGCCATCGGAGGCATCGAAACTGGCGGCGGGCCCTCGCGATGCCCTGCCGCTCCCCGACAAACCGTCGGTCGCCGTCCTGCCCTTTCTCAACATGAGCGGTGATCCTGAGCAGGACTACTTCGCCGACGGCATGGTGGAGGACATCACCACTGCGCTGTCGCGCATCCGCTGGCTGTTCGTTATCGCGCGCAACTCGGCCTTCACCTACAAGGGGCGCGGGGTGGACGTGCGCCACGTCGGGCGCGAGCTCGGGGTGCGTTACGTGGTGGAGGGCAGCGTGCGCCGGGCCGGGGACCGTGTTCGCATCACCGCCCAGCTGGTCGAGGCCGACACCGGCCGGCACATCTGGGCCGATCGCTTCGACGGCACCACGGCCGACCTGTTCGACTTGCAGGATCATGTGACCGCGGCCGTGGCCGGCGCGCTGGAACCGCGCCTCCGTCAGGCAGAGACCGAGCGCGCGCGGCGCAAGGCCCCCGCCGACCTCAGCGCCTACGACCTCTACCTGCGCGCGCTGCCTCACTACCATGCCATGACCGCGGCGGGGCATGCCGCTGCCCTGCCGCTTCTGGAAGCGGCCATCGCGCGCGATCCCGGCTTTGCCCAGGCCGTCGTCATGCTGGCCCGGACGATCACGCGCGGGATCTATCAAGGTTGGCAGGCGGACCATCTCGGCGCAAAGCGACGGGCAGAGGAGCTGACGCGAGCGGCGCTCGCGCTTGACGCAGCGGATCCGGTAGTGCTGGCGATGGCCGGAGTCAACTTCGCGATCCTGTCGGATGAGCCCGCGCTCGGCGCGGAACTGGTGGCCCGCGCCATCGAGGTGAACCCGAACTTCGCCGACGGATGGCTCCAGGCGGGCTGGACCGCGGTTTACAACGGTCAGGTCGAGCTGGCAATCGAGCGGGTCGCGATCGCGGAGCGACTCGATCCCCTGTCCCCCGACATCGTCCAGGTCTGGCACTGTCGGGGTGCCGCCCTCTACTTTGCCCGGCGCTTTCAGGAAGCCGCGGTCACGGAGCGCCGCGCCATCGCGGCCAGGCCGGAGCACGCGGGGCAGCGCACGTACCTTATCGCGGCGCTCGTGGGACTGGGAGAGCTCGAGGCGGCGCGCGCCGAAGCGGAGACGCTACTGCGTATCCAGCCGAGTCGCACCCTGCGGCGCACGCGCGAGACCAACTCCTACCCCCCCTGGATGATGGACGTATATCTCGACGCCCTGCGACAAGCGGGAATCCCGGAGTGAGCGAGCGTGGCCGCGCAACGCCAGCCCTCGGCAGGGGGTTCCTGGGCGAAAGGTGCGCCTGACGTGCGCGTGCCGCGGAGGCGGTTACTCGGACAAGGACCACTGAATCGATGATTTCGGCACAAGACGCACTCGCACGCCTCCGAGAGGGGAACCGTCGGTTCGCGTCCGACGGGCGGAGCCATGACGCGCCCCTGAGCCATTCACGGAGGGCCGAGTTGGCGAAGGAGCAACAGCCCTTCGCGATCATCCTCGGTTGTTCGGATTCGCGGGTGCCGGCCGAGATTGTATTCGACCAAGGGCTCGGCGACCTGTTCGTGATCCGGGTTGCCGGAAACATCGTTGCTCCCTCGCAAGTCGGCAGCGTCGAGTTCGCGGCGGCCCGGTTCGGCACCCGACTGGTGGTGGTTCTGGGGCATTCCCAGTGTGGGGCTATTCTGGCCACCCTGGAGGAACTTCAGCAGCCGACGGCAAATCAATCGCGCAACTTGCGCTCGATCGTTGACCGGATCCGGCCTTCCATCGAGGGGTTGCTGAAGGCCGGGCTCCGCCACGACTTGGATGCCCTCGTGCGGCACGCCGTTCGAGCCAACGTCCGCGTTTCGGTAGACCACTTACGGCACGGCTCTGAGGTTCTGGAACAGCTGGTCCAGGATGCTGGCCTCCGCGTGGTCGGCGCCGAGTATTCCCTGGAGACCGGAGTCGTCGAGTTCTTCGATGGCGTGGAGGCCGGCTGAGAAAGCTATCGAGCTGACAGTCCAGGGGCCGGGCGAGACTGGAAGGAGGCAACGTGGACTACAAGCTGTTCGCGGTGAGGGTGTGCGTTACCGACTGGGAGCGCGCTATCCGCTTCTACCGCGAGACCCTTGAAATGGCCATCGCGTACCGCAGTGACGAGATCCCGATGTCTTGGCGGCGTACGACATTCTGGCCGCGCGCGGCGTCGACTGTGTCGGCCGGCTCGAGAAGCAGCCATGGGGCGGCGTCCTCGCGCACCTGCGCGACCCCGACGGGAACATCCTGACTCTCCTCGGCCACGGCAACTGAAGGCGCTGCAATGAGACGGACATGAAAAAGACCGGATCGCGGAAAGGCAAGACCCCTTCTCAGCTGATAGACGAGAGAATCAAGGACCTGGGCGACTGGCGGGGCAAGATGCTCAGCCGACTCCGCGCCTTGGTCAAGGAAGCCGATCCCGGAGTCGTCGAGGAGTGGAAGTGGAGAGGGGTTCCAGTATGGTCGCACGACGGATTGATCTGCACCGGCGAGACCTACAAGAACGTCGTGAAGATGACCTTCGCGAAAGGGGCGGCTCTGAGGGATCCTTCGGGCCTCTTCAACTCCAGTCTTGACGGGAACACAAGGCGTGCGATCGATTTCCACGAGGGCGACAAGATAGACGAGAAGGCGTTGAAGACTCTCGTTCGCGGTGCCGTGACTTTGAACAAGTCCACCGCTTAGGGCCGAATCGTGGTCCGCGGCTAGCAGCCCAATGAGCCGGCTGTCCATGGGGGCTCAGGGGAGGTAGCGGATGGCCGGCCAACTAGGCTCTGGAGCGGACGCGCCAAGACCGGCGCGCCGAGGGAGCTCCGAACGGACCGATTGTGGTTGCGTAGGTGGCGACCGGCCGACCTCGCGCCGTTTGCGGCTCTCAACTCGGACGCGCGGGTGATGGAGTACTTCTCCGCAGTGCTGTCGGCCGAGGAGAGTAACCGGATGGGTTCGCGCATCGAGGCCCACTTCGAGGAGCGAGGGTTCGGGCTCTGGGCGATCGAGATCCCGAACGTGACATCGTTCGCGGGGTTCATTGGCCTGACCGTCGCCCGCTTCGAGGCCCGTTTCACTCCGTGCGTGGAGATCGGCTGGCGCCTCGCCCACGAGCACTGGGGCCGCGGCTATGCCACCGAAGGCGCCCAGGCGACGCTGGAGTTTGGCTTCACCGCGTTGGGGCTCGAGGAAGTGGTGTCGTTCACCACCGCCGGCAACATGCGCTCCCGTCGCGTGATGGAGAAGCTCGGCATGAGTCATGACCCTGCCGACGATTTCGATTACCCGCTGCTGCCCGACGGGCATCCGCTTCGGCGTCACGTACTGTACCGGTGGCTCGCCGGCCCCGGGGAACGACATCGTGAGGGGACGGCGCGGAGGAAGGCGGCGCTTGCCGATCTCCGTTCCCGGCTCGGCGGCTAGTATGGAGCAGCTGTTGCCATGCCGTCGAGGCAGTGGCGACACTGCGGGCCGTCTCGGCCGGGGGGCCTGAAGGGGGTGGATGGCGACGGTCCTCCTGCCGGACAAGGCAGCGCGGCGCGGGCCAGGTGGATAGGCTGGTCTTCATGAGAGGATCGTGCGGGGACGGGGCTCGCCGTCCTGGGCCACGTGGACGCGAGTATGGGGAGGAAGCGATTGTGAGCGTGAGCAGGAGCGTGGCGCGATGAAGCCACTCTGGAGGGCCGGCATGGTCGCGGTCGGGTACATCGCCGCCCTTCTCGTGGCGTCCGCGGCGGTCGCCATCCGCGTGGCGAACACGAGCGGCCCTGACGCGCAGGCCTCGAGCGGCATGTACGCGTTTGGCGACGCGGTTCTCTTCGTCGCCGTGTTCGGGGTTGGTGCGCTCGTGCCCACCGGGGCCGCGCTGTTCTTCCTCCGACCCTATCGTCCGTTCTGGACGGTGCTCTCGGCGTTCGGCCTGGGTATAGCGGTCACCGGGCTTGCGGCGGTCGCCGCCTTCGCGATCGGTCGGCATGCGGCACCGTCGCCGATGGCCACGTGGGCCGCGTTCTCCGTACTCAGGATCCTGATCGCGCCACTTTTCGCGCTCACGTTCCTAGTGTGCGCGGTCTTCTCGCCGTACCGCTTCCCTCGCCTGGCTCTCCTTGCCGGGACCGTCATGGAGGCGGCGGTGAGCGCGTACGGAGGGCTCATCTGGTTCGTCCCGCTGTTCTTTTCTCGTGGATAGCATGAATGAGCCGCCGGTCACTCTGTCGTCCAGCCTGCCCGGGACCTGGCTGCTCGAGTCCCGCATCGATGTCACCGCGACCGAGGAACGCCGGGTCGAGCCTGCGCTTGGCGACGACCCGATTGCCCTCCTCTTCTACGATCGGTCGGGTCACTTTGCCGCTCAATTCATGAAGCGCGACCGGTCTCTCGCCGTTCCGGACGGGCCCAGCGGCGCGCCGAACAACAGCCGGGCACAGGGCGGATACGACGCCTACTTCGGGACCTACGCGGTCGACGATGCGCTGGGGACGGTCACTCAGCGGCTGACCGGCGCGCTGTCTCCCGAGAATGTCGGGCTGGTCCTGACGCGCACCATGGAAGTCCAGGGAGACCGCCTCGTCATCCAGGTGCAGACCAGCTCCCCGGACGGTACCGCGGTCACCCGGACGCTGACCTGGAAGAGAGTAGGTTGACCTGGTGCCTGACCCTTCGCCCCAACCGACCTGCTGGCTGAAGCCCGGGGGCCAATCGATGGTAGCGACGTCGTCGTCGCGATGAGCGGGCCCGCGGCAGATTCGTGGAACTCCGGTCACGCCTACGAGCAGTACGTCGGGCGGTGGAGCCGGAAGGTCGCGATCGAGTTCCTTCGCTGGCTCACGCCGTCGCCCGGACTCGCGTGGGCCGATGTCGGCTGCGGGACCGGAGCACTGACGTCCACCATCCTGACGATGTGGGAGCCTTCGTCGATCGTCGGCGTCGACTCGTCGGAGGGTTTCGTGGCGCAGGCCCGGCGCGCCATCGCAGACTCCCGGGTTCACTTCGAGATCGGCGATGCGACCCGCCTGCCGCTGGATGCGGCCGACCGGGACGTCACGGTCTCCGGCCTGGTGCTCAACTTCGTGCGGGATCATGAAGCCATGGCGCGGGAGATGGCGAGGGTCACACGGCCGGGCGGATCGGTCGGGGCCTACGTCTGGGACTATGCGGGCGGCATGCAGATGGTGCGGCACTTCTGGGATGCCGCCATCGCGGTGAGCCCGCACGACGCGAAGCTCGATCAGGCCGAGCGGTTTCCGGTGTGCCAGCCCGGGCCGCTCCGGGCGTTGTTCGAGCGGGTGGGGCTAGAGGACGTGGCGGTTCGCGCCATCGACGTTCCCGCGACGTTCCGCAACTTCGAGGACTACTGGAACCCGTTCCTCGGCAAGACCGGCGCGGCCCCGAGCTATCTGGCCTCGGTGAGCGGCGACGTGCGCGAGCGAATCCGGCTGCGCCTCCAGTCGCGGCTTGCCCCCGCGGGAGACGGGCCGATCGAGCTGACCGCTCGGGCGTGGGCGGTCCGGGGTATTGTCGCGGGATCGCCATGACGTCCTTGCCGTCGCCTCCGGCTGGGGGGCTGCCGGATCGCATCCACATCTTCGGCGCATCGGGGAGCGGAACCACCACGCTCGCGGCGGAGATAGCCAGCCGCTACGGTCATTGTCACCTGGATACCGACGACTTCTTCTGGCTGCGAACGGATCCGCCCTATCGCGAGCTGCGACCGCGGGAGGAGCGGGTGGCGTTGCTGCGCGCGGCGCTCCACGAGGCGAAGCGCTGGGTGTTGTCGGGCTCGCTCTGCGGGTGGGGCGATCCGCTGATCGCCGAGTTCGACCTGGTCGTGTTCCTGTTCGTCCCGGCGCCGGTTCGCTTGGCGCGCCTCCGGGCGCGGGAGATCGAGCGGTACGGTCCGCACGCCATCGCGCCGGGGGAAGTGCTTCACGGGGCCCACGTGGAGTTTCTCGAGTGGGCGGGCCGGTACGACACCGGCGGCCCGGAGATGAGGAGTCGCGCCATGCATGAGGCGTGGCTGGCCGCGCTCCCGGGTCCGGTGGTGAGGCTGGAGGGCGACCGGCCCGTCGCGGAGCAGCTCGGGCAGATCTGTGAGGGATAGGCCGGCATGAGGATAGGGCTCATCTCCGATACGCACGGCCTGCTGAGGCCGGAGGCCAAGGCCTTCCTCGGCGGCTGCGCCCACATCGTGCACGGCGGGGACATCGGCCATGCCGGCATCATCGAAGAGCTCGCCACGCTGGCCCCGGTGACCGCGGTGCGCGGCAACAACGATCGCGGGGCCTGGGCCGAGCGCGTGCGCGAGACCGAATTGCTCCGGGTCGGGGACGTCTGGGTGTACGCGATCCACGACCTGGCGGAGCTCGATATCGAGCCGGCGGCGGCCGGCATTCATGTCGTGGTCTCGGGCCACTCGCACAAGCCGTGGGTCGTGGAGCGGGACGGCGTCCTGTTCGTCAACCCGGGTAGCGCCGGGCCGCGGCGCTTCAAGCTGCCGGTCACGGTCGCGGAGCTTCTGATCGCCGACACCGGTGCCGTTTCGGCCCGCATCGTCGAGCTCCCGCTCCAGCCCGGTTGACAGGGGATCCACTTTACTGGACAATACGTCCAGTATGAAGGATAGGGCGACGGTGACGACGGCCCCTCCGGACATCAACTCGCGCATCGCGGGCTGCGTGCGGGCGCTGCGTACCGATCTCGGCATGACTCTCGATGCGCTCGCCGCGAAGTGCGACGTCAGCCGCTCGATGATCTCGCTGGTCGAGCGCGGAGAGAGCAGCCCCACCGCGGTGGTGCTGGAGAAGATCGCGGCCGGGCTCGGCGTGCCGCTGGCCACCCTGTTCGACGGCGTGAGCGCCTCCGCCAGCCCGGTATCCCGGGGCGAGGACCGGACCCGATGGCGCGATCCGCAGTCCGGCTACGTGCGGCGCAACATCTCGCCGGCCCGCGTGGCCTCGCCCATCCAGATCGTCGAGATCGTCCTGCCGGCCGGGGCGCGGGTGGCCTACGAGACGGGCGCGCGCGACGTGAGCATCCATCAGCAGATCTGGGTGCAGGAGGGGACCATCGAGGTGACGCTGGGGAGCGTCACGTACCGCCTCGCGGAGGACGACTGTCTCGCCATGCAGCTCAACGAGCCAACCGCGTATCGCAACCGCACGCGCAAGGCGGCGCGATATATCGTGATCATCGCGACCGAGCGCGCGCGAACGCCGAGGAGATGATCGTGTCGGACGCCGTCCGGATTCGATGTCTGGAGTCCTTCGGAGATCGCGAGATCCAGGGGCTGAGCGACGTGCTGATCGACTGCGTGTTGGGCGGCGCGTCCGTGAGCTTCATGCTCCCGATGACCCGCGACAAGGCGGACGCGTTCTGGCGGCGCACCGGCGCCAGCGCGAAGCGCGGCGAGCGCGTGGTGCTGGCCGCCGAGGACGCCACCGGGGAGATCATCGGCACCGCCCAGATCATCCTGGAGCAGCCGGAGAATCAGCCGCATCGCGGGGACCTGGCCAAGATGCTGGTGCATCGGCGGGCCCGCCGGCGGGGCGTGGGCGCCGCGCTGCTCGCGGCCGCCGAGCGGAGCGCCCTCGACGCGGGCAAGACGCTGCTCGTGCTCGACACCGCCAGCGACGACGCCGAGCGCCTCTACGGGCGGAACGGGTGGCAGCCCTGCGGCCAGGTGCCGGGCTACGCGCTGCTGCCCGACGGGC